>FTHA01001145.1_pt1 | contig 13398 bp, 14 predicted proteins | sample 1640771 | NCBI WGS metagenome assembly FTHA01 (sample SAMEA3914789, study PRJEB12502) | metagenome | biome: forest; material: soil | place: Canada | collected 2011-07-03 | depth 0.3 m | reverse complement strand
GGGCCCGCTGCAACGCAGCGGGAGGGTGGGGGGTTGATCGGCCAGCACGTGGACCCTCATCCTCCCATTGCTGCGCAATGGGCCCCCCCTTCTCCCGCGGGGAGAAGGAATTAGTTTGGCGCCCAGCCTTTCGGGGCATGCATCTGCAAGCCGAGCAGATGTCCGTCGGGGTCGCGGATGAAGGCCATCCACAGATCGTAGGTCGGCTGTTCCGCGATCCGGTGGGGCGGGCTGGCGACCTCTACGCCTCGGTCCTCGAGCGTCTTCACCGTCAGCGGCAGGTCCACGCAGTCGAAATACAGCACCGACGCCTTGGCGATGTCGGCGGGGTCGTGGGCCTGCTGCAGATAGAGGCTGACGCCGCCGCAGTCGAAGAACACCATGGTCAGGTGCGGCCGCAGGACCTCCCGCAGGCCCAGCCTGGTTCCGTAGAAGTCGATCGCAGCGTCGATGTCGGCGACGCTCATGGCGATCTGGCCGATCCGGCCGAGGTTCAGGTCCATCACGGCCTCCTCATATGTTCGCAGTTCGATCCTGCCCGACTTCGGTGACGCCTCAAGGGGATTTCCGCTATAGAGCGTGCGGGCCGCGGGATCTGGAGACACCCTCATGGACAAGATCGAGCTCGGCAAGTCCGGCCTCAAAGTCGCCCCCTGGGCATTCGGCGGCAACGTGTTCGGATGGACTGTGGACCAGGCGACGGGCTTCAGGCTGCTCGACGCCTTCGTCGACACAGGCTTCAACCTGATCGACTCCGCCGACGTCTACTCCCGCTGGATCCCCGGCCACGTCGGCGGCGAGTCAGAGACGGTGATCGGCGCCTGGCTGGCCCAGGGCGGCGGCCGGCGCGAGAAGGTGGTGATCGCCACCAAGCTCGGCATGGACATGCCCGAAGGCAAGGGCCTGTCGCGGACCTACATGATGACCGCGGTCGACCGCTCGCTGCAGCGGCTGAAGACCGATTACATCGACCTCTACCAGTCCCATCGGGACGACGAGGAGACCCCGATCGAGGAGACCCTGTCGGCCTATGGCGAGCTGATCAAGGCGGGGAAGGTGCGGGCGATCGGCGCTTCCAACTATCAGGCGCCACGCCTGGCCGAGGCGCTGAAGCTCGCCGCCGCCAAGGGCCTGCCGCGCTACGAGACGCTGCAGCCCTGGTACAATCTTTACGACCGCGACACCTTCGAAGGGCCGCTCGCGGACCTGTGCAAGGCCGAGAATCTGGGCGTGATCCCCTACTTCGGCCTGGCCTCGGGATTCCTGACCGGCAAGTACCGCTCCAAGGAGGACCTGCAGGGCAGTCCGCGCGCCTATCGCGCCGGCGACATGCTGAACCCAAGGGGCCTGCGCATCCTGGCGGCCCTGGATGAGGTCGGCGGGCGGCTCGGCGCTACCCCGGCCCAGGTTTCCCTGGCCTGGCTGCGGGCCAAGGGTACGGTTCCCATCGCCAGCGCGACGTCCCTGGCCCAGCTGCAGGAGCTCGCCAAGTCAACGGCGGTGACGCTGGATCCGGCGGCTGTCGCCACGCTGGACAAGGCCAGCCAGATCGGTCCGGGAGAAGAGCCCGTCCGGGCGCCCCCGCCCCAGCAACGGGCCCAGAGCACGGCCGCCGAATAGCGCTCGCAGGCCGGCAGGGTAAGGGGCGACGGATCATGAAGGCGCTCATCGTCCTGCTCACCCTCGCCATGGCCGGCGCGGCGAGGGCCGCTTCGGCGCCGGACGCGTGGGTGGAGATCACCGCGGCGGGAGCCGAGGCGAGGGTGGTCACCGCGGCCGCCCGCTGCCCGATGCTGAAGGTGGATGGCCGCCTCCGCCGCATGGCGCGGCGGGCGGCGCCGGATACAGCTTTCCCCAACCGCGTCTGCGCCGCGCCGGTCCCGGCCGGAGCCAGGCGCGCCTCGATCGGGGGGCTCAGCCTTCCCCTCGCCAAGGCGCGGCCACAGCGCCTGGTGATCATCGGCGATTCCGGCTGCCGCCTCAAAGGGGCGCTGGTGCAGAGCTGCAACGATCCGGTCGCTGGCTGGCCCTTCGCGCGGGTGGCGGCGCTGGCTGCGGCCAGCAAACCGGACCTGGTGGTGCATGTGGGCGACTATTACTACCGCGAGACGCCTTGTCCCGCGGGGGTGAAGGTCTGTGAAGGCAGCCCCTTCGGCGACCAGTGGCCCACCTGGAAGGCCGAGGTCTTCGCGCCCGCCAGGCCGCTGCTGGCGGCCGCGCCCTGGGTATTTGCGCGCGGCAACCACGAGGACTGCAATCGCGGCGGCAAGGGCTGGTTCCGGCTGCTGGACGCGTCACCGCGAGTGAAGACCTGTCCCGCCGGGAGCGACACCTTCATGGTCGACATGGGAGGGACTGCGCTCGCCATCGTCGACACCGCCGATCCCGACGACACCCTGCCGCAGCCTGACCAGCAGGCCGCCTTCGCCACTCGGCTCGACGCGATCAGACCCCCTCGCGATCCTGGCGGGGCGCCGGTGTGGATCGTCACCCACCGGCCGATCTGGAGCATCATCCGCAACGGCGATGCCCTCACCGACAGCGGCGGCAATGTGAACGAGCGCGCCGCGGTGAAGGGACGCGATCTGTCAGCCGTGGGGCTGGTCCTGGTGGGCCACGTCCACAACTTCACCAGCCTGGACTTCGGGCCCGCAAGGCCGCCGGAGCTGATCGTCGGATCAGGGGGCGACCTGCAGGATCCCGCCGACCTGCCGCAGCCGGTCGTCGGCTCCGTCGAGGTGGACGGCCTGGCGGCGCAGACCTTCACCAAGGGCGGCTTCGGCTACTTCGTGTTCGACCGTGCGGGCGAGGACTGGGTGGGCGCGTTCCACGACCTGACGGACGCAGTCATCGTCCGCTGCCGTCTGCACCGACGCGCGCTCACCTGCTCGGCGCCCTGATCCGCTCCCTGGCGTCCTACCTCGACGCCCGAGGCTGGTAATCACCGCGCCAGATCGCCGTCACCGTAGGCGCGTCCAGGCCTGCGATCGCTTGGTCCATCGTCGACCTCACGCATGCACTGAAGCTCTTGGCCCCGCCCAGCTCCGGCAACGCCGATGGGGATGACGCGTGGCAGATGCGCCCGGAGGCGTCGCGGACCCGTTGCAGCATGCTTCGGGCCCCCGACGGCGTGGTCAGGTTGAGGTCGTCGTAGGGAACGGCGAGGGCGATCACGCCGTTCGGCTGCTCGTTCACATTGCCCGCGTGGGCCGAAACCGGCCCGACGAGCAACGCCATCGCCGCCACAAGATATGGAAGTTTCATTCCTTTTTCCTCCTGGTCGTTTCTGCTCCCCAGGCGCCCTATATTGCGGCGCCGGAGCCTAAAAGGCGAGCGGCAACGTGGTCGTCACCGCTCGCCGGGGTTTCAGATCGGCGGCTCAGCGCGCCGCCAGCAGGTCGGTGATCGCCAGGTCGCGATAGACCGCGGTCACCACCGGTGATCCCAGGTTGGCGACGGCCCGGCTTTCAGCCGCGCTGACGCATTCCTTCTCGGTCTGCAGCGTAGTCAGCTGCACGCGAGAGGAAGGCCAGCCCGCGTGGCACACCTTGCCGGCCGCGATGTGGACGCGTGACAGCAATTCACGGGCGCCCTGGGTGGTGTGCAGATTGATATCCCCATACGCCACTTTCGTGGCGAGGGAGGAGCCGTCCCCGACCTCGTGCACGGATTCCGCGTAGCTCGGTCCGGCCAGGGCGAACGCCGCCAAGGCGGCCGCAAGCGCTTGAAGTTTCATGGGTTTCTCTCCTGTCAGCGGGTGTCCTTCAGCGAGGGGGACCATGCCGTGGAGGAGATCAAAAGGCGAACGAACTTCTCTCGCCCGGGTTGTGAGGCGAATTCACAGAGGGCGTCGGCCTTGCCGCAAAGCTTGCGGACCGCTACCCGCGAGGGGATGCCAACCCTCATCGGATCGCCGCTGCGCAACCTCGGCGCCATCCTCGCTTTCCTGGCGACGGTGGTGGTGCTGGCGACGCTGGCCTACATGGGCGCTGGCTGGAGCTTCGCCGACGCCTTCTACATGGTGATGCTCACGGTCTACACCGTCGGGTACGAAGAGGTCCGCCCGATCAACACGGCCTATCTCCACGCCGTCACTTTGGGCGTGATGTTCCTGGGCTGCACCGGCATGATCCTGATGACCGGCGCCCTGGTGCAATTGTTCACCGCCACCGAAATCCGCAAACTGTTGGGGTCGAACCGCGTGAAGAGCGACATCGATCGGCTGAACGGCCACGTGATCATCTGCGGCTACGGCCGCATCGGCGCCATGCTGGCGCGCGAGCTGTCCGCCGGAAACGCCGCGTTCCTGGTGCTCGAGCGAGACGCCCACCGGGTCGAGGAAGCCTCCGCCCACGGCTATCTCGGCATGGCGGCGGACGCCACCGACGAGGCTTCCCTCATCGCCGCCGGCGTCTATCGGGCCCGGGCCCTGGCGACCGTGCTCCCGGACGACGCGGCCAACGTGTTCATCACCCTGAGCGCGCGCAATCTGAACCCCGGCCTGCAGATCATCTCGCGGGGCGAGGCGCCGTCCACCGAGCGCAAGCTGCGCCACGCCGGCGCCGACAGGGTGATCCTGCCGGCCCACATCGGCGCTGAGCGGATCGCCGAGCTCCTGCTCTACCCCGAGGCCACCAGCCTGATCCGGGGATCGAAGCAGATGCGGGATGTCGAGCGGGCTCTGCGCGAAGTCGGGATGGAAGTGGAGGTGGTGGCCGTCACCGAGGCCGTCAGCGGTCTCACCGTCGGGATCCTGGAGCGAAGGGCCGACGGCGACTTCTTCGTCGCCCAGATAGATCGCGGCGGCGAGATCATCACCCGGCCCTCCGCTGACGTCGCGATCGTCCAGGGCGACGGACTGATCGTGGTCGGCAGGATTCCTTCCTCCGTCAACGCGGCGCTGCAGGCGAAGATTTGAGCGCTGGTCAGGCCGCCTCCAAGAACGCCATGATCGCCGGCATGGCCTTCGGGTCCTGCATCGTGAACAAATGCCCGCCCTCGAGGAAGCTGAGCTGGGCGCCGGGGATTCGCTCGGCCATCCGACGCTGGGTCTGGGGAAGGGCGATGCCGTCGTAGCGCCCCGCGGCGATGAGCACCGGACAGGCGATCTGGCCCAGCCTGTCCCAGACGTCATGGCCGGCGCGCGCCTCCAGCTGCCGGCGCGCGCCCGCGCCATGTCCCGGCTCGTCCGCATACGGATCGGCGGCGCCCAGCATCAGCAGCTCGTGCATGGCGTCCGGGTTGGCCCTGGCCCAGGCGTCGTCGTGGCGGGTGTCGGTGATCGGGATCATGTGGCGGGCGCGCGCCTCGCCGGTCAGGTGGGCGATCTCGTGGAAGGGGAAGGATGCGCCGCCGGCGCCGCCGGGCGAGGTGCACGCCAGGACCAGCCGCCGCACCCGGCCTGGATGGCGCAGGACCAGCTCCTGGGCCACCATCCCGCCGAACGAGACGCCGATCACCAGGGCGTCATCCCAGCCGGCGTGTTCGATCAACGCTGCGGCGTCGTCGCCATAATCGGCCATGGTGTAGGGGACATCGGGCTTGCCCGAGCGGCCCATCCCCCGCTGGTCATAGCCGAGGACGTCGAACCGGCCTGGCAGAGGTCCCTCGAACACGCCCGGACGATGGCGCAGATCACCGCCCGTGCCCGAGATGAACAGCAGCGGCGGGCCGCGCCCGTGGCGTTCCCAATAGATGTCGATGTCGCCTAGCGTCGCGATGGGCATCGCGACGTCATAGCCCGGCCCCGGCCAGGATGGGAGTAGTCTCAGGCGGCGGCGCGGCTCGCCGCGCGGCCAAGGCGCGCCAGCGCGGCCAACAGGGCGGCGGACGTGATCGGCTTGGCGACGTGCAGGTCCGCCCCGGCGTCGCGGCACGCTTCCACGTGGTCGCTGAGGGCGTTGGCCGTAAGCATGAAGATCGGGGTGCGCTCCAGGCCGGCCATCTGTTCGCGCGCCCGGATGGCCCGGGTGGCGGTCAGTCCGTCCATCACCGGCATCTGCATGTCCATCAGGATCACGTCGAAGCGCTCAGCCTCGAACGCCTCCAGGGCCTGGGCCCCGTTCTCGACGCTGGTCAGCTCGGCGCCGACCTGGCTCAGCATCAGCGCGACCACCTTGCGATTGATGGCGTGGTCCTCGGCCAGCAGCACCTTCAGGGGGGGCGTGGCCGCCAGCGCATCGGCGCCCGTCGACCGGGCCGCCGTTTCTTCGGGCGACGGGGCGGGCGAAAACGGCATCTCCAGCACGAACACCGAGCCTTCGCCGGGCTTGGAATCGCAGTCCAGCGTCCCGTCCATCAGTTCCGCGAGTTGCTTTGAAATCGCCATGCCGAGGCCCGTGCCGCCGAACCTTCGGGTGATCGACCCGTCCGTCTGCTGGAACCGGCCGAAGACCGCATCCTTGCTGGTCAGCTCGAAGCCCACGCCGGTATCGCGCACCTCGAAGCGGGCCGCCATCGCGCCGTCCGGGCGCGGCTCGCAAACCAGGACGATCGCCACCTCGCCATGTTCGGTGAACTTGACCGCGTTGCTGACGAAGTTGGTCAGGATCTGCCTGACCCGCACCACGTCGCCCATCACCCAGCGTTCCGCCTGATCGGCCAGGTCGACGCGCAGACGCAGACCCTTTCGGGTCGCCAGGGGCTCGGCGAGCGTGGCCACCGCCCGCACGACGTCGGCGAGGTGGAAGGGCTCGCGCTGGATCTCCAGCCGGCCGGATTCGATACGCGACAGGTCCAGCACGTCCGACAGCAGCCGGTCCAGCGTCTGGCCGGACGAACGGATGATCTCCACCATCTCCCGGTCAGCGGGCGACAGGTTCGACCTCGCCAGCACGTCGGCCACGCCGACGACGCCGTTCAGCGGCGTGCGGATCTCGTGGCTCATGTTGGCCAGGAAGTCGCTCTTGGACTGGTTGGCCGCTTCCGCCTTCTCGGCTGCGGCGGCCAGCGTCTGTTCCGCGGCCCGCTGTTCGGTGATGTCCTCGATCACCCCGACGATGTGGCGTGGACCTTCCTCGCCATAGCTGGCCTGCACCTTGGCCCGGTTGAGCCGCGGGCCGCCAGCCAGCTGATGCCAGGTCGCCTCCACCACCATGATCTCTCCCGAGGCGACGACCTGTTGGTCGAGTCGCATCACCTCCGCGGCATTCTCCAGACCGATCTCCAGGTCCGTCTTGCCGAGCATCTCCTGGCGAGAGTGCCCGAACATGTCCTCGGCCTCGCGATTGACCAGCAGATAGCGGCCTTCAATGGCGTCCTTGGCGAACAGGACCGTGGGCACCGCGTCGACGATCGTGTCGAGGAAGGTCTGGGTGTGCACCTGGGAGGTGATGTCACGGCAGATGGCCAACAGCTGGAACACCTTGCCGGTGGAGCGGCTGACAACCGGTGAGATCGCCGTGTCCCACCACTTCGGGCGACCCGATCGCGTCGGTCGCCAGGCCCGGAACCTGCCGACCCGACCGGCCGCCGCCGCCTCTATCGCGCGTTTGAGCGCGGGCTTGTATTCATCGGGCCAGAACTGGCTCCAATCCCATCCTTTGATGGCGGCGAACTCGCGCGCGTCGATCAGCGCCAGGCCGTGATCGTTGATGAACTGGACGCGGCCTTGGGTGTCCAGCAGGCCGACGTAGTCCTGGCTGGCCTGGAGCAGGCTCAGGAACAGCGAACCCTCGCCTTCGATCGCGGCCACCTCATCGGGCGGCGCGGTCACAGGAGCGGTTGCTTGCGTCTCGTCCAAGCCTCGATCCTCCCGAGAGCATCCGGCGATCCATGGCCAAGGCAGAGCCCGGCCAGGATCGGTCAGTATCTCCCGGTGCGGTGAAGATTGCCTTACACGCGGCGAAATTGGCGAAAGGATGCCCCTGAGTCAGGGCACAGGGACGTTGATCGGGCCGGTTGGCTTGGGATTGCCCAGCACCATGCCGTCGGCGAGCGTCACGGCGTTGAACAGGCCGCCCTTCTTGCCGTCCTTCAGTGGATTGATGACCACCGTGACCTTGTCGCCAGGCTTCATCGCCGTGCGTTTCCAGCCCTGGCGGATCAGGTTGTTGGGGCTGTTCAGCTCCACGCTCCAGACATCCTCCCCGCCCTTGCCGTCGGGCACCGCGACCTCGATCCAGGCATGCGGATTGGTCCACTGGAAGTCCTTGACCGTGCCGTTCAGCGACACTTGCCTGGACTGGTCGAACATGGCGAAGGAATGGTGGGCCCACGCCGTCCCCGCGCCCGCGGCGACGGCGAGCGCCAGGGTCGCGGCTGCGCAGGCGCCACGCCCGGCGATTGTCCTCCAAGGGTTCGTCATCATGGCTTTCTCTTCCGCCCTTCCCGTAGCAGGATGCCTTACATTACTACGCAGCGTAACGGTCCATCCCGCAAGAGGTCGCGGACTATGTGGGACCGGACCGCGCTCTGCGTACAACAGGGCATAGACCCCAATGGGAGGGATCCGATGACTCCACGAGGCCCGATCTTGGCCGCCGCCTTCGCCGTGCTGGCGCTCACGGCCGCGCCCGGCCAGGCGCAGGTGGGGCCCGTGACCGCCTCGCCGATTCCCGCCGGGCTGGCCGAGGGCAAGGGCGCGCCTTTCCCCAAGGGCCACTATGGTTCGCTGGAGGCCCTGCCCGATTGGGGCGGGGTGTGGACCTTCTCGTTTCCCCGCATGGCGCCCGGCGCGCCCCGTCCGGCCCCGCCGCCGCTCAAGGGCAAGTACCTCACCGAGTACCAGGCCTGGCGCAAGGCCGTGGTGGACAATGGCGGAGTGGTGAAGCGCACGGGCTCCAACTGCGAGCCGCCGGGGATGCCGGGGATCATGACCATCGGCCAGTACCCCATCGAGTTCCTGTTCACGCCAGGGCGGGTCACCGTCCTGCACGAGGCCTGGATGCAGGTGCGTCGGATCTGGACCGACGGCCGCGTCCACGACGATCCCGAACCCGGCTTCCATGGCCACTCCATCGGTCACTGGGAGGGCGACACGCTGGTGGTCGACACCACCGCGGTGAAGTCCAGCATCCCGCTCGGCATGGGCATGAGCCACTCCGACAAGCTGCACATCACCGAGCGCATCCACCTTGCGCCGGGCGACGCCGACACTCTGCTGGACGAGATCACCGTCGACGATCCGGACGCGCTCGAGCACGCCTACACCTCGACGGCCAGCTACAAGCGCGATCGCTACGGCGTGCTGCTGGAGTTCGTCTGCGCCGAGAACGATCGCAACCAGGTCGACGACACCGGGAACACGACGTTCCAGTAGGAGAGCGGCCCAATAGCAGGGCGGCGAGCCGGGCGGGCGGCGACCGTCACAATCTCGTGCAGCGATTCCCTCTAAGGGTCCGTCGCTTGCCCGAGGGAGACCCATGCCCGACTTTGGAGACACGGACCTTCGTCGGCCCGCTGCTCCTCTGCCTTTCTCGCCTCTGAGGCTCGCCTTCGTCTCGCACTCGCTCCGTCCACAGGACCGACGTCCCGCCGGGGTTGGCGGCCTGGAGCGCGCCGCCGCCGAACTTCTCGCGGCGCTTGGCCGGCGCGAAGACGTGGAGGTGATGCCGGTCCTCGTCTCGGCCATGACCGATCCGCTGCGCTTCGCAGCCTTCTCTGTGGCGGCCTTGCGTCAGCTAGGCCGTCTGGCGCGGGCCGGCGCTATCGACGTCGTGCTGTTTGCGGCAATGCCCACAGCCTGGATGAGCGTCTTGCTGGAACCGGTCCTGCGCCGTTGCGGCGTGTCCAGCGCCGCAATCTGCCACGGCCACGATGTGATCATGGGATTTCCGCCCTACCAGCGCCTTGTCCGTCGCACCTTTGCAGCGCTCGACGCGGTCATGCCGGTGAGCCGCGCCACCGCGGAGCGCTGTCTGGCACGGGGGCTGGATCCTGGCCGCCTGCACGTCACGCCCAATGGCGCCGACTCTGCGCGCTTCGCGCCTGCGCCGCCGCCTGAGGCGCGCCGCGCCATCCTGAAAGCCGCCTTCCCACGTGAGGCCGTGGGGCTGCAGCCGGAGGACCGGGTGATCACGAGCGTGGGCCGCCTGGTGCCCCGCAAGGGTCACGCATGGTTTGTCCGCGAAGTGATGCCTCGGTTGCCCGCCTCTGCCCGGCTGTGGCTGGCAGGAGATGGTCCGGAGGGACCGGCCATCGACGCGGCCGTGGCATCGAGCGGTGTCGCCGGACGTGTCCTGAGGTTGGGCGCGCTCTCGGAAAATCACCTGGCCGCGCTCTACAGGGGGGCAGACCTGTTCGTCATGCCGAACCTGTCGGCGCCTGGCGACATCGAGGGGTTTGGCCTTGTCCTGCTGGAGGCCAGCCTGAACGGCTTGCCGGTGGTGAGCGCCGATCTGGACGGGATGGCCGACATCATCGTCGACGGCGTGAACGGGCGTCTCGCCCCCGCCGCAGATGGAGCTGCGTTCGCCGCGATCGTGCAGCAGCTCGCAGTGGATGAGAACCTCCGCCGTCGGCTGGCCAGCAGCGCCGAGGCGCACGTGCGCGCCCGCTTCAGCTGGGACGCGGTGGCCCAGAGTCACCTGGACATCCTGCGTCACCTGGACGTCCTGCGCCGTTATCAAACCTGTCATCCGAATCTGGCATCCATCGGGCCCCTGCCAATATTCATTGGAGGATCTGGTGCTTCACGTGATCAAGGTGACCCCTGCCAGCGACGGGTGGCGAATGCTGACCGGCTCAGGCCAGTCCCTGCTGTTCGAGAGCAGCGCCCAGGCGGTCTGGTCGGCCCGCAAGCTCGGTGAGACCCTGGCCGAGGGCGGCGCGACCGCCGAAGTGCAGGTGATGCAGGGCGATGGCCGTCTGGCCGGACGCTACCTCTGCCATCCGGCGACCCTCGACGAGCTGGAACCAGCCAACGCGTAAGAGCGCAGGCCGGCCTTTCCGCCAGGGGCGGCGAGTGGCGATGTTCCGTCCCCCCGGCATATCAGTTGTATGTGGAGGCCTGAGACCGGAGGCATCGGCAACCATGTTCAGCGGAAACTGAGTTAAGTAATTGTTCTTCGAAATATTTGAACCTTTTCCTGTGTAACGAGTTGATATATTTGGTTGGCGGCCCGAACATTCGGACTGAAAATCTCGTAAATCATTGGCGAAGAAATAGAGGTCGGCGGCCCGCCGCGCCGTTGGCGGATGTCTGTCGTGCGCGTTCGCGCCGCATCACGGCAATGCCGCCGACGATCGACGCTCTGTTCAACACAAGGACGCCACCTTGAAAGCGCTCGTCTATCGCGGTCCCGGAGCGATGCCTACGAGACCTTGGGCGACGCGTTGGCGACCAAGGCGCTCAAGGTGATCATCGAGGCCTATCTCGCCTCAAGCACTTGTAGTTATTAAGTTATCAACGCTTAGGTGAGGGTTCCGCATCGGGAATTAATAAGTGCATTCTGACTGTTGATATGGTACGGTTTCAGACAAATCCGGCCTTGTTCGAGAGCCAAGGTTTGTCGCTTGCGATGCTAACCCGGGTACGGCTTTCGCTCCGCAAGCCTCCGGTCCTCCAGAAAAGGGCGAGCGATGGCTCCCCGCAATGTTCCCAGGACAGAAGGCCGCAATAGCCTGGCCTTGGCTCTGGTCGTTGCGTCGGCCACGCCGGTGCTGCTGCTCGATGGCGGCCTGGAGGTGATCGCCGCGAGCGCGTCATTTTGCAGGGCTTTTCAGATTGACCCGTCCCGGACAGTGGGGCGCTCGTTCTACAAGATGGGCGCGGGAGAATGGGAGACGCCCCAACTGCGGTCGCTACTGAAGGCCACCGCCGCCGGAAGCGCCGATGTCGAAGCCTACGAGATGGACCTGGTGCGCAAGGAAGGCGACACCCGGCGCCTCGTTATCAACGCCCAGCGACTGGCCTATGGGGGCGCCGGCGATGTCTGGCTGGCGTTGTCCGTGCTGGACGTCACCGACATCCGGGCCGAGGCGAAACTCAAGGACGATTTGGTCCGCGAAAAGGCCGTCCTGCTTCAGGAGCTGCAGCACCGCGTCGCCAACAGCCTGCAGATCATCGCCAGCGTCCTGCTGCAGAGTGCGCGCGGCGTGCAATCGGACGAAGCGCGAGGCCATCTTCACGATGCCCATAGTCGGGTGATGTCGGTCGCGACCGTGCAGAGACAGCTCTCGGCCACGCGGCTAGGGAACGTGGAGCTGCGGGCCTACTTCACTGAGCTCTGCCATAGCATCGCCGCCTCGATGATCCACGACCCCGAGCAAATCTCACTGGAGGTAGACGCCGACGAGGCCTTCACCAGCGCCGACACCTCCACCAGCCTGGGCCTGATCGTCACCGAGTTGGTCATCAACGCCCTCAAGCATGCCTTTCCCGGGCATCGCCAAGGCAAGGTCCTCGTTTCATACCGCTCCGACGGGCCCAATTGGACTCTGTCGGTTCGCGACGATGGGGTGGGGATGCCGCCTTCCGGCAGCGGGGCGGCGAACGCGGGCCTCGGAACGACCATCGTTCAGGCGTTGGCGACCCAGCTCAACGCCTCGATCGTCATTGCCGACTCCAAGCCTGGAACGGCCGTCTCGATTGACCACTTCGAGGTGGATGTCGAAGACAGGGGCGATCTTGCCAAACCGAAAGGACCGTTTGGGCCGCTCCGCGTGGTTCCCGGTACGGGCGAGGGCCGCCCCAGCCCCCGCCGGCGGAGGAGCTGAGATGCGCACGGGGTGGGCGGTGTTGGTGGTGGACGACGAGCCGATGATCCGCGAGTGGGCCGGGGTGGAGCTGGCGGCCGGCGGGTGCACCCCCTATTTCGCCGCCGACGGATCGGAGGCGTTCAAGGTCATGGAAAGCCACGCCGTCGACCTGGCCCTCGTCGACATGCTCATGCCTGGCAAGGACGGAGTGGAGACCATTGTGGAGATCAAGAAGCGGTGGCCAGGCTGCAAGATTCTTGCAATGTCGGGGGGTGGGAAATTGGGGACCGATCAATATCTGCGCCTTGCCAGCATGATTGGCGCAGACGATACCGTGATGAAGCCCTTCAGCCTGACGCATATGATGCTATTGGTCGACCGGATGCTGCTAACGCGCAGCAGTGACCCCCCGCCGGAGAGAAAGCTCATCATCCATTAGGCGTTGGGATTCATCAGGCCTGGAATTGGCGTCAGAATATTTCCAGCCGCAATGGTCCAGGTATCGATTCATCGCCGCGCTCATGCCCGAATATGTAATCGACCGCGTCGACCATGTCGGCGGAGCTGTATGGCTTCGACAGCTGCCCGACCGCGTTCCGCTGGGCGCCGGCAGGAAAAAAGGGCGGAGCCTTGCGACCCCGCCCTCCTCGATGTTCTGAGCTGGTCCCCGGCTCGCCGGGGATGATGGGCTTTAGAAGTCCATGTCGCCCATGCCGGGCGGCGGCATGGGCGACATGGACTTCTAAAGCCCATCATCCC
>FTHA01000645.1_pt1 | contig 13483 bp, 10 predicted proteins | sample 1640771 | NCBI WGS metagenome assembly FTHA01 (sample SAMEA3914789, study PRJEB12502) | metagenome | biome: forest; material: soil | place: Canada | collected 2011-07-03 | depth 0.3 m | reverse complement strand
GTGTGAGGAGGAGGGCGCCACATCCTCCACCGCTTGCGGGGGAGGGGGACCACGAAGTGGTGGAGGGGGCGCGGGGACGTGCGCGGTGCGACGGCGCGCCCCCCTCACCGCTGTTCGGCGGTCCCCTCCCCCCGCCTTGCGGGGGGAGATGTAGAACGCCCCTCACGCGGCCTCTTCCGCTTCCTTGAGCGGAGGACTCACGCGGAGCGCGGTGATCTGGTTGCGCTGGCGGCGCAGGATCTGGAAGCGGTGGCCGTGGAAGATGAAGGTCTGCCCGGGCTCGGGGATGGTCTGGGCCTCGTGGATCACCAGGCCGGCGACGGTGACCCAGTCGTCGTCGGGAAGCTCCCAGTCCATGGCGCGGTTCAGGTCGCGGATGGTGACCCAGCCGTCGACGGTGACCGACCCGTCGGGCTGGCGGCGCACGCCTTCGACCGGCATGTCGTGCTCGTCCTCGATCTCGCCGACGATCTCCTCGAGGATGTCCTCCAGCGTCACCAGCCCCTTCAGGGCGCCGTACTCGTCGACCACCAGGGCGAAGTGGCTCTTGGCCCGCAGGAAGGCGTTGAGCTGGTCCTTCAGGTTGGTGGTCTCGGGGATGAACCAGGGCTCGCGGGCCACCTCCATGATCTCGAGCGTATCGACCCGGCCGTCCGCCGCGGCCACGGCGCGCAGCAGATCCTTGGCGTGGACGACGCCGACGATGTTCTCCGGGTCGTCCTTGTAGAGCGGCAGGCGGGTGTGCGGGGACTCCAGCGCCTGGGCCACCAGGTCGCGCGGCGGCAGGTCGGAGTCGAGCATGAAGATCGCCCGGCGGTGGACCATGATCTCGGACACGTCGATGTCCGACAGGTCGAGCACCGCGCCCAGCATGCGCCGGTCCTTGCTCTCGACCGCGCCCTCCTCGTGGTGGAACTCGATGGCGCCGCGGATCTCCTCGTGGGCGGCGAACACGTCGGCCTTCATGTCGATGTCGACGCCGAACAGCTTGAGGGTCCGGCGCACGATCCACTGCACGAGGTCCACGATCGGGTCGAGGATGCGGACGACGACGGTGAGGAAGGCCGACAGGCCCCGCGCCATGTCGTCGGGGCGGCTGATCGCCAGCGTCTTGGGCAGCACTTCCACAAACACCAGCACAAGCACCGTCATGACGCCGGTGGTGATCGCCACGCCGACTGCGCCTGGAGCGATCTGGTCGAAGATCTGCCCGGCGACGGCCGTGGTCAGGATGTTGATGACGTTATAGCCGAGCAGGACCGCCCCGATCATGCTCTCGCGGTCCGACAGCAGCCGATTGACGCGGCGCGCCGAGGCGTCCCCGTCCTTCTCCAGCTGGTGCATCCGTCCCCGGCTCGCGGCCGTGAACGCCGTCTCTGCCGCCGAGAACAGCGCCGAGACGCTGAGCAGCAGGAGGATCACCACGAAGGCGCCGCACAGCAGGGCGATCATGATCCGCGTCTCCCGTTCATGCCGTGGCCCCTTCCTCGGTGAGGAACTGGCGCACCTCGCCGGCGTCCACGTCCTTGGCGACGAAGGCCTGGCCCAGGCCCTTGGCCAGGATGAAATTGAGCTTGCCGCCCTCGGCCTTCTTGTCCTGGGCCATGTGCTTCAGCAGCCGCTCGCCGGAGAACGGGGCGCCGGGCAGTTCGTCCAGGCGCACGGGTAGGCCGGCCGCACCGATGGCGGCTCCGGCGCGCTCCGCGTCCTGGCGGTTGCAGAGGCCGAGCCGGGCCGAGAAGCGGAAGGCGAGCGCGCAGCCGATCGCCACCGCCTCGCCATGCAGCAGGGCGTCGCCAAAGCCGGTCTCGGCCTCCAGCGCATGGGCGAAGGTGTGCCCGAGGTTGAGCAGTGCGCGGCGGCCGCCGGTCTCGCGCTCGTCCTCGCTGACGATCTCGGCCTTCATCTCGATGGAGCGTGCGATGGCGCGGCCCAGCGGCGCGGGCTGCCGGTCCAGCACCGCCGCGCCATTGGCCTCCAGCCACTCGAAGAAGGCGAAGTCGCCCAGCATCCCGTACTTGATCACCTCGGCGTAGCCGGCCCGCATCTGCCGGTCGGGCAGGGTGGAGAGGACGTCGAGGTCCGCCAGCACCAGGCGCGGCTGGTGGAAGGCGCCGATCAGGTTCTTGCCGCGTGGGGTGTCGATGGCGGTCTTGCCGCCCACCGAGGAGTCGACCTGCGCCAGCAGCGTGGTCGGGACCTGGATGAAGTCGATCCCGCGCTTGTAGATCGATGCGGCGAAGCCGGCGAGGTCGCCCACCACCCCGCCGCCGAAGGCGACGATCCGGTCCCCGCGGTCCAGGCCGAGGGCCAGCAGCCGGTCGCTGAGCTCGGCCAGGCCCTCGAAGCTCTTGGCCTGCTCCCCCGGCGCGATCACCACCAGCGGGGCGTCGAGACCCCCGGCGGCGAGGCTCTGCGACAGCGCGTCCCCGTGCAGGGCGGCGACGTTCTCGTCGGTGACCACCGCCGTCCGCCGGCGCGGCGCGAACGGCGCGATCAGGTCGCCGGCCTGCTCGATCAGCCCGGAGCCGACCAGGACATTGTAGCTGCGAGCGCCCAGCCCGACTTCGATCCGGGTCATCGGCATTGCTCCTTCCCCGCTTCGCAGGGAGAGAGAAGGGCTTGGGCCTGCAGGCGGTCGGCCAGGCCGGCGATGATGGCGGCGACGGCGGCGTTGGCGGGGCGTTCGTCGGTCTCCACGACGATGTCGGCCTCGGCGTAGATCGGGTAGCGCTCCTCCATCAGCGACTTGAGCACCGCGCGCGTGTCGCGGCCGGCGAGCAGGGGACGGGTGTCCTTGCGGCCGACCCGGCGCACCAGCACGTCGAGCTCGGCCTTGAGCCACACCGAAACCGCCCGTTCCTTCATCAGGGCGCGGGTCTGGGGGTTCATGAATGCGCCGCCGCCGGTGGACAGCACGTGCGGCCCCGAATCGAGCAGGCGGGCGATCACCCGGCGCTCGCCGGCGCGGAACTCCGCCTCGCCACGCTCGGCGAAGATCTCGGAGATGGAACGGCCGGCGGCCTTCTCGATCTCGTGGTCCGCGTCCTGGAAAGGCAGTTCAAGCGCTTGCGCGAGCTTCCGTCCGATGGTGGATTTCCCTACGCCCATCAGTCCGACAAGCGCTATTGTGCTTTGGCGCAAGGCCGGATCAGGGCTCATGGCCGCGCCTGAGTGGACGCGGCTGCTCGCGTCTCTGATTGGAGCCCGTTCATGCTTGGTCCCGCCTTTACACGATCGGGCCGAGAACCACCAAGCCAGCTTGTCCTTTCGGCGGTGTTCGCCGCAGCCCTGCTCGCGGCCGCGCCGGCGCGCGCCCAGGTGCAGGTGCAGCCGCTCGCAGCCCCCGACCTGTTCTCCATCGGCAGTGGTCCGTCGGACCTTCCCTCCGATCTCTGGCGCGGCTCCTCGCAGGCGCTGGCGCGCGCGGTGATCCCCCAGGTCGGCGACCAGCCGCTGTCGCCATCGGCCGCCGCCCTGGCCCGCCACGTCCTGGCGGCGGGCGCCAATGCGCCCGAAGGCGCGGGGGATGATCCCGAGCTCGCCGCCGCGCGGGCCCGCGCCCTGTTCAAGCTCGGCGACGCCGCGGGCGCCCAGGCGATCGCCGAGCGCACGCCCAGCCTGGCCCAGAAGCCGGCCCTGTCGCAGGTCGCGGCGGAAGCGGCGCTGATCCGCGGGCAGGAGGACAAGGCCTGCGCCGTCGGCGAGGCGCTGACCACTGGCCGCGACGCCGCCTTCTGGCTGCGCCTGCGCGCCTTTTGCCAGGCCAAGGCGGGCGAGACAGCCGCGGCCCAGCTGACGCTGGACCTGGCCTCGCAGCAGGGCCAGAGCCCCGACTACGCCCGGCTGATGGCCGCCATGCTGGCCGGGACAGACGCCGGCGCGGGGGCGCTCGGCGACGGACTCGACTACGCCCTCTCGCGCCGGGTCGCGGCGGCCTGGCCGCAGGCGCTGCCCACCGCGCCCGCGGCGATCGTCGTCGTGGTGGCGCATGACGCCGCTGCGCCTCCCGACAGCCGGCTGGCGGCGGCGGCGAGGGCCGCCCGGCTCGGCTATCCGGCGCCGGAAGCCTATGCGCTGATCACCCCGCCGCCCGCCGACGTCGCCAGCGCCAACCGGCCGGGACCGGCCGGCGAGGCCGCGCTCGTGGCCCTGGCCGGCGCGGCGAGCGATCCGGCGACGAAGGAAGCCGCGGTCATCGCCCTGCTGGCCCGCGCGGGCGACACGCCTGACTTCATCGCGCTCGCCCGCCTCGCCGCGCCGGCGATCGCCCAGCTGCTCGGCGCCAGGACGTCCCTTCGCGAGCCCGCCGTGTTCGCCATGGCCAGCGCGACGGCGGGCGACCTGCCGTCGGCGCGCGCCGCGCGTTCGCTGGTCGGGACAGCCGGCCCGCCGCCGGCTCCACTGGACCTGGCCATGCTGGACGCCCTGATCGCCGCCGCGTCGGGCCAGCCGGCGGCCGAGACGGTCGCGGCGCTCGACATGGCCGCCGGATCGGCGGGTGCGGCTGGCGCGTCCCGCGCGGCGGCGGGCGTGGCTTTGCTGGCCGCGCTCGGCGCGCCGCTGGGGCCGCAGGTCCGGTTCGAGCTCGCCAACGCCGATCTCGGGCCGGGCCGGCTGAGCGCCGGCCAGCGCCTCGCCCTGGACGCCGCCGCCCGGGCCGGCCGCATGGGCGACACCGCGCTCTACGCGATCAAGGCGGCGATGGACTCCGGTCCCGCTGGCCCGGCTCCGGCCGACCGCGCCGCCCTGGTCCAGGCCCTGGGCCAGGCCGGCCTGAAGGCCGACGCCCAGGCCATGGCGGTCGAGGGCCTGCTGCCGCTGCAGGCGCGTCCGTGACCACCGGCTGGGTGGAGGCGTTCCTGGAGATGATGGCGGTGGAGCGGGCGGCGGCGCGCAATACGCTGACCGCCTACGGCAAGGACCTTGCCGACGCCCAGGGGTTCCTGGCGGGACGCGGCCGCGACATGGCGACGGCGAGCATGGAGGATGTCGAGGCCTATTTCGCTTCCCTGGGCGCGCGGGGCCTTGCGCCGGCGACGGCGTCGCGCCGACGGGCGGCGGTGCGGCAGTTCTATCGGTTCGCAATGGGCGAGGGCTGGCGCGGCGATGATCCCTCGCGGCGGGTGGATGCGCCGCGCAAGGGCCGCACCCTGCCCAAGGTGCTGACCCGCGAGGAGGTCGAGCGCCTGATCGCGGCGGCGGCGGCCAAGAACGGCGTCCAGGGCCTGCGGCTCGCCTGCATGCTGGAGCTGATCTACGCCTCGGGGCTGCGGGTGTCGGAGCTGGTGTCACTGCCGCTGGCGGCGCTGGCGCGCGATCCGGCCTATCTCATGGTCAAGGGCAAGGGCGGCAAGGAGCGGCTTGCGCCCCTCAACGATGCGGCGCGGACGGCGGTCAAGGCCTGGCTGGAGCGCCGCGGCGAGCTGCTGCCGGCAGGGGTCAAGGAGAGCCCGTGGCTGTTCCCCTCACGCGGGGCCGAGGGCCGGCTGACTGCCCGCCGCTTCGCCCAGCTGCTGGACGAGGCCGCCGTCGCCGCCGGGGTCGATCCGGCGAAGGTCAGCCCGCACGTGCTGCGCCACGCCTTCGCCACCCACCTGCTGGAAGGCGGGGCGGACCTGCGGGTGGTGCAGACCTTGCTCGGCCACGCCGACATCTCCACCACCCAGATCTACACCCACGTCGCCCAGGACCGCCTGACCGAGGTCGTGCACAGCAAGCACCCGCTCGGGCGGAAGGGCTGAAGCCCCTCCTCGCCGATGCTTGTTCCCGGCCACGTTCCCGCCTAAGTCTGGCGCCCTTCGAACGCCTTCACCGGACGCATGCCCGACCTTCCGCGCCATTACCTCGACTTCGAGCGACCGATCGCCGAGATCGAAGCGACGATCGAGGAGCTGGACAAGCGCACGGACGACGCATCGCCGGGCTCGTTCGATCCTGAGATCGCCGCGCTGCGCACCCGCCTGGAGCAGGAGCGGCGGCGGGTCTATTCGACGCTGAACGCCTGGCAGAAGACTGAGATCGCCCGTCATCCCGCCCGGCCGCACTTCCTGGACTATGCCCGCGGACTGATCGACGAGTTCGTGGAGCTGAGGGGCGATCGCAAGTTCGCCGACGACCAGGCCATCGTCGGGGGCCTGGGCCGCTTCCGCGGCATGCCGGTGGTGGTCATGGGCCACGAGAAGGGCCGCGACACCACCACCCGGCTCAAGCACAACTTCGGCTCGGCCCACCCTGAGGGCTACCGCAAGGCCGTACGGCTGATGGACATGGCCGAGCAGTTCGGCCTGCCGGTGATCACCTTCGTCGACACGGCCGGCGCCTATCCCGGCGTCGAGGCCGAGGAGCGCGGCCAGGCCGAGGCCATCGCCCGGTCCACCGAGCGCTGCCTGACGCTGGGCTCGCCGCTGGTGGCGACGGTCACGGGAGAGGGCGGCTCTGGCGGGGCGATCGCGTTAGCCGCGGCTAACCGCGTGCTGATCCTGGAATATTCGATCTATTCGGTGATCTCGCCGGAGGGCTGCGCCTCGATCCTCTGGCGCGATCGTGACCGCAAGAAGGACGCGGCCGAGGCGATGAAGATCACCGCCGAGGATCTGATCGGGCTGAAGATCGTCGACAAGGTGATCAGTGAGCCCGCCGGCGGCGCCCACGCCGATCCCGAGGCGACCATCAAGGCGGTGGGCGACGCGGTGGAGGCCGAGCTGCGCTCGCTCTCGAACCTCTCCCCCGACGAACTCCGCCGCCAGCGCGCCGACCGCTTCTACGACATCGGCCGTTCGCTGACCTGAGCGAGAAGCCAGCCTTCGGCTGGCGACAAGATTCAACCACGAAAAACACGAAAAGCACGAACAGCGGCCGGCGTGCGCCGAGGGAGGGACAGTGCCGCTTGTTCGTGCTTTTCGTGCTTCCCCTTCCTGGCTGTGACCTCAGCTTTTCACCACCAAGCACACAAAGAACACCAAGGCGCCGAGACGCGGCCCTGGCGAAGCCCGGAATACGATACCTTGACCTCCGGTCATCCAGCTCGCGCCCTTCGTGTCGTTCTTCGTGCCCTTTGTGCGCTTCCTGGTTCCCCACTTTTGTGGGGCGCTGGCGTCACCAGATGCGGACGCGTTTTTCGGGGGGGAGGTAGAGTTTGTCGCCGGGCTTGATGTCGAAGGCCTGGTACCAGCCGTCGACGTTGGGCAGGACCACGTCGACCCGGGCCTTGTCCGGCGAGTGGGGGTCGGAGACCAGCCGCAGGCGCTGGGAGTCCTCGCGGGTCTTGTTCCGGTAGTACTGGGCGTAGGCGAGGAAGAAGCGCTGGTCGCCGGTCATGCCGTCGATCACCGGCGCCGGCTTGCCATGCAGGCTCTCATGATAGGCGTCCAGCGAGGCCAGGATGCCGGCCAGGTCGGCGATGTTCTCGCCCATGGTCAGCGCGCCGTTGATGTGGGCGTCGGGCAGGAAGGGCATGGCCTCGTACTGCGCGCCGAAGGTCTTGGACGAGGCGACGAAGCGTTCGGCGTCGGTCGGCGTCCACCAGTCGGCGAGCCGGCCCTTGGCGTCGTACTGGCGGCCCTGGTCGTCGAAGCCGTGCGACATCTCGTGGCCGATCACCGAGCCGATCGCCCCGTAGTTCACCGCGGCGTCCGCCTTGGGGTCGAACACCGGCGGCTGCAGGATGGCGGCGGGGAAGACGATCTCGTTGAAATTGGGGTTGTTGTAGGCGTTGAAGGTCTGGGGGGTCATGCCCCACTCGTCCTTGTCCACCGGCAGGTTCAACCGGTCGAGCTGGTAGGTCCAGCGCCAGGCGATCGAGCGCTCGACGTCGCCGTAGAGGTCGTCGGCGGTGACGGACAGGCTGGAGTAGTCCTTCCACTTCTTCGGATAGCCGATCTGGACATCGAAGGCGGCGAGCTTCTGGAGCGCCTTGGCCTTGGTGTCGGGGCTCATCCAGGCGAGGGCCTGGATCCGGCCGCGGTAGGCGGTCTTCAGGTTGTCGACCAGGGCCTCCATCTGCGCCTTGGACTGCGGCGGGAAGTAGCGCGCCACGTAGACCTGGCCGATCGCCTCGCCAAAGCCGCCGGAGACCGTGCGCACGCCGCGCTTCCATCTCGCCGCCAGGGCCGGCTGGCCGGCCAGGGTCTTGCCCTGGAAATCGAAGTTGGCGTCGACGAAGTCGGACGACAGGTCGGGCGCGGCGGCGTTGGCCAGGTGGAAGGCCTGGTAGGCCTTCAGCGTCTCGACAGGGGTCTGGGCATAGAGGGCGGCGATCTTGGGAACCGCGGTCTTGGCCCCGACGATCACCCGGTCGACCTTCGACAGGTCGGCTGCGCCGAAGAAGGCCTTCCAGTCGAAGCCGGGCGCCATGGCCGACAGCTCGGCGACGCTCATCGGGTTGTAGACCTTCACCGCATCGCGTTCTTCGGCCCGCGTCCAGCTCGCGTCCGCCACGCCCGTCTCGAAGGCCACGATCGCCTTGGCGTTGGCCTGGGGATCGGCCCAGCCGACCAGGGTCAGCATCTTGGCGACGTAGGCCTCGTAGGCCTGCTTCTTCGCCGCGAAGCTCGGTTGCAGGTAGTAGTCGCGGTCGGGCAGGCCGAGCCCGCCCTGGTCGACGAACACGGCGTAACGGTCCGGGTCCTTGTCGTCCGACCCGATGCCGACGAAGAACAGCGAGCTCTGATAGGTCTTGGGCGCTGTGCCCATCAGCGCGGCGAGCTGGCTGCGGTCCTTCACGGCCTTCACCGCATCGAGGTCGGGCCCCATTGGCCCGGCGCCCTTCGCATCCACCGCCGCCTGGTCCATGAAGGCCTTGTAGAAGGCGCCGATCTTGCCCGGGATGTCCTTTGCGTCGGGCTTGGCCGGGGCCTTGGCCGCCGTCTCGTCCAGGATGGCGTGGACCCGGGCCTCGGAAAGGTCGCGCAGGATGTTGACCGTGCCGTACCAGGTCAGGTCGCTGGGGATCTCGGTCCGCTGCAGGTAGCCGCCGTTGGCGTAGGCGAAGAAATCGTCCCCCGGCCGCACCGCGATGTCCCGCCCCGCGAGATCGAAGCCCCACGCGCCGTAGCTGTGGGCCACCAGGTCGGGGGCGGCGTCGGCGGCCAGGGCCGGTGCGGACGACAGGATCAGGGCGGCGGCCGCGGCCGCGCCAAGCAGGCTGGTTTTCATTGAACAGTTCGCTCCATGGGCGTCGGCGCGACGGGACGCATCGACGTCACGCCATTTGCTGCAGAAACTCGCCTGCGCGGTGCAGCCTGGAAAGGGCAAAGCGCCAAGATTGCAAAGAGTTAATCTGCCGGCGGTCAGGCGATCGCCTTCAGCGCCGCCCCGATGTCGTCGACCGCTTCGGCGGTGGTGGCCCAGGAGCACATGAAGCGGACAGTCCCGTCGGTGAACCGGTAGACGAACCAGCCCTTCTCGCGCAGGCGGGTGAGCGCCGCCTCGTCCATCTCGACGAACACAGCGTTGGCCTGGACCGGATGGCGGACGGGGAAGGGCGTCAGGGCGGCGAGCCTCGTCGCCATGGCGTTGGCGTGGCGCGCCCGCTCCAGCCACGCGCCGGTCTCCAGCATGCCGATCCACGGGGCGGAGAAGAACCGGCCCTTCGACGGCAGCTGTCCCGACTGCTTGAGCCGTGCGTCGAACCGGCGCGACAGCTTGGGATCCAGCAGGACCACCGCTTCGGTCGGCGGCATGCCGGCCTTGGTCCCGCCCACCACCAGGATGTCGACGCCGAGGCTGGAGATCGCCTTGACGTCGAAGCCCGAGGCCGCAGCGTTGGCAAGGCGCGCGCCGTCGAGGTGGACGCCCAGGCCCTTGGCCTTCGCCGCGGCGATCAGGCGCTCCAGCTCCAGGACGGTGTAGGTCGTGCCGTATTCCGTGGCGTTGGTCAGCGACAGCGCCGCCGGCGACTGCCGATAAGAGACGTCAGGGGCGTCGAGCGCCTTCTCCAGGGCGCCGAGATCCAGCTTGCCCGAGCCGCCGGGCAGGCCGATCAGGCCGAGCCCATGGCCGAACAGCCCGGGCGCGCCGGTCTCGTCGGTGCAGACGTGGGCGTGCTCATGGGCGATGACGGCCTCGAACGGCCGGCACAGCGCGGCCAGCGCCACCGCGTTGGAGGCGGTGCCCGAGGCGACGAAGCGCACGTCGGCGTCAACGTCGAGCAGGGCGCGCACGTGGTCGGCGGCCCTGACCGTGATCTCGTCGGTCCCGTAGCCGGACTGGAAACCGGCGTTGGCGTCGACCAGCGCAGCCATCGCCTCAGGCGCGGCGCCGGCAGTGTTGTCGGAGGCGAAGTCATAGCGGGCCATGCGACGTGGCTAGCCCAGCGCGGGCCGTAGCGGAAGCCTTGGCGGCGGTTGAAGCGGCGCCGCGCGCGGCCTATTGCGGTCGCGGGCCGCTAACGGAGCAATTCCTATGGAAACGAGGAACGTCGGCGCGTCCGGCCTGAAGGTCTCGTCTGTCGGCCTGGGTTGCAACAACTTCGGCGGGCGCTGTGACCTGGAGGCCTCGCGCGCCGTGATCGACAAGGCGTTGGATCAGGGCGTCACCCTGCTCGACACCGCCGACGTCTATGGCGGCTCCTTCGGCAAGTCGGAGGAAGTGATGGGCGAGGTGCTGGGCGCACGGCGCAAGGATGTCGTGCTCGCCACGAAGTTCGCCATGACCGGCTTCAACGCCCCGATCCGTACCGACCGGCGCTATGTGATCGACGCCTGCGAGGCCAGCCTGAAGCGGCTGAAGACCGACTGGATCGACCTGTACCAGGTGCATCGGCCCGATCCGGCCACCCCGATCGAGGAGACCATGCGGGCGCTGGACGACCTCGTCACCGCCGGCAAGGTCCGCTACCTCGGTTGCTCCAACTTCGCCGGCTGGCAGATCGCCGACGCCCAGTGGACCGCCAAGACCGTGGGCGCGAACCCCTTCATCTCGCACCAGGACGAGTACAGCCTGGTGATGCGCGACATCGAGAAGGACGTTATCCCCGCCGGCAAGGCGCACGGGTTGGGGCTGCTGCCGTTCTTCCCGCTCGCGAGCGGTTTGCTGACTGGCAAGTACCAGCGCAGCGAGACCCCGCCGGAGGGGACGCGGCTGGCCAGCGCCTGGATGGGCTCCCGCTACCTGACGCCGGCCAACTTCGACATCGTCGAGCGGTTGGAACCCTTCGCCCGCGAGCGGAACCGCTCGCTGCTGGACCTGGCCTTCGCCTGGCTCCTGTCGCACCACAACCTCCCCAGCGTCATCGCCGGCGCCACCAGCGCCGCGCAGGTCGAGGCCAACGTGGCGGCGGCCGGCTGGAGGCTGTCGGCGGACGAGGTGGCGGAGGTGGAGACGCTGCTGAACCCCGCGCCGGCGGCTCACTGAGGCGCTCGCCAGTCGCTCACGGCTTCGGAGCAGCGGGCGGATCGGCTTCCTTGTCGACTCGGATGACGAAGCGGACTCGGGCGCCCTCGGCGGGAAGACCGTCATCCGTCCAAGGATTGACAGCCAGGGCCGGGGCGATGGCCAGGGCTGAAGGACCAAAGTCCATGCCAGCCGGATCTTCACGCAGAACGGTACAGGCGTCGAGCTGTCCGCCAGCCGCAACGAGGCAATCCAAGCTTGCACGGCCGACGGCCAAGCCGGCATCGGCCGCCTTTGCAGGGAAGGCTGCCACGGCGACCTTGGGATCGACGGTCTTGGTCCAATCGGCTTTCGCCAGATAACGCGGCGGATCGCTCGCCGCGGTCGGCACGAAATGCACCGGGACGTTGACCCTGAGGGTGTGGATCAGCTTTCGATCCGTCCCGCCGATCAACACCGAGAAGCGCTTCGACAGGGATCGGGCAGCACTGCCGAACCCACTCCCGTATGGCTGCTCGGTAATGACATCGCATTCGGTGAGATGACCATTGAAGTCGATGGCGCAACGAAGGACGACCTGGCCAATTACCTTCTTCGCCCAAGCTCCCTTCGGATACGCCGCAATCACTTCCGCGGCTGTCGGAGCGGTCACCCAAGGAGCACCCTTCAGGATGCGGTATGACGGTGCAGTCGGATCGTTCTCGCCCTTCCAGTTGACGCCGGTTGTGACGGTCGTCTCGACGGGCTTGCCGGCTTTCAGGGCGGGCTTGTAGCGCATGCTCTGGGAGAGCAAGAGGGCGGCTGCGCCAAACCCCTTGTTCTCGGGGGACTCGCTCACGACCTTGCAGTCGCGTAGCGCACCCTGGATCGTGACCACGCACTTCATCCGCGCCGATCCCGGATGGCCGTGGGCGGGTTCGGGCCAGACGGCCTCGATGTCCGATATGGACATGGTCAGGCGCTGAGGGGGGGTGTCAAAGTCGCCGACAACGTCGCCGGGCGCCTTTGGGGGGCGATCAGCCGAGTGAGCGGCGCCGACGGCGAACGCGCCTGAGAGGACCGCGGCCGTCAGCACGCTTCGTATTCCAGGCGGCATTGGATTCACGCAGACCACTGAGGAGCAAAGCCAGAACGATCAGCTTCCTCCGGCTGACGCTCGAGGAGGCCAGCCTCCGTCGGCCAAAGCTTAGCCATGGCCAGTCGTCCATGCAACTCATGGTTACGGCGCGGAGCGTGGCCCTCCGCCTGCCGCCAACGCGCTCAGACTCGCTGGTGAAAGGGCTGCTAGACCAGCGTGCCGTGGCAGTGCTTGAACTTCTTGCCGGAGCCGCAGGGGCAGGGGGTGTTGCGGCCGGTGCGTTCCCAGCCGTCGGGCAGGGCGCCCACGGGCAGGGCCTGGCGCTGCTGGGCATTCAAAGTGTCGACGCCGAAGCCGGCTTCGTTCTCGCCGGTCAGGGGGTCCATGTGGACCTCGAACAGGTCGCCCAGCGGCGCTGGTTGGAACACCGGCGGCTCCTCGAAGCGGAACTCGACGGTCATCACCCAGCTGGTGACGTTGTGGCGCAGGTCCAGCAGCAGCTTCTCGAACAGGGTGAAGGCTTCGGTCTTGTACTCGTTCAGCGGATCGCGCTGGCCGTAGCCGCGAAGGCCGATGACGTTCCTGAGGTGGTCCAGGTGCATCAGGTGCTCGCGCCACTGCAGGTCGACCATCTGCAGCAGGAAGTTCTTCTCGACCCCGCGCATATGCTCGGCGCCGATCGCCGCCTCGCGCTCGGCGGCGCGAGCGTCGGCCGCCTGGGTGATGCGCTGGTCGATCTCCTCGTTGCCGATGCCTTCTTCCGCCGCCCAGTCCTTGATCGGCAGCTCCAGGCCCAGCAGCGTGCGGACCCGCTCGTCCAGCCCCTCGACATCCCACTGCTCGGCATAGGCCTTGGGCGGCAGGTGGCGCTGGACGATGTCGTTGATGGTCTCCTTGCGCATCTCGGAGATCACTTCCGAGAGGTCTTCCGCCTCCATGAACTCCTGGCGCTGTTCGAACACCGCCTTGCGTTGGTCGTTGACCACGTCGTCGTACTTCAGGACGTTCTTGCGGATGTCGAAGTTGCGCGCCTCGACCTTCTTCTGGGCGGTGGCGATGGCCGAGTTCAGC
>FTHA01000565.1_pt1 | contig 13493 bp, 13 predicted proteins | sample 1640771 | NCBI WGS metagenome assembly FTHA01 (sample SAMEA3914789, study PRJEB12502) | metagenome | biome: forest; material: soil | place: Canada | collected 2011-07-03 | depth 0.3 m | reverse complement strand
TCGCGGTATATTCTATAGGTCTGAGAGGCGGCTGCCCCCCTCCCCGGCCCCCCCCGAGGGGGAGGGCCGGGGAGGGGGGCAGCCGCCGCACGGCGCTACGCCGCCCGCGCCGCCACCGCCTCCGTCCCCAGCATCGCCGCCTTCCGCGCCAGGCCCCAGTGATAGCCCGTCAGCCTGCCGTCCTTGGCGATGGCGCGGTGGCAAGGGATCAGCCAGCTGATCGGATTGGCCCCGATGGCGGCGCCGGCCGCCCGCGAGGCCGCCGGGTTTCCGGCCCAGGCCGCCACGTCGCCGTAGCTCGCGGTTTCGCCGGATGGGATGCGCAGCAGCGCCTTCCAGACCTGCACGTGGAACGGGGGGCCCATCAGGACGATCGGCGTCAGCTTGTCGGTGGGGGTGAACACCTGGGCGGCCATGGCGGCGGCGGCCTCGTCGTCGCGGACCCAGGACGCGGCCGGCCAGCGGGCGTGCATGTCCTCGAAGGCCGCTTCGCCCCCACCCTCCGCCTCGCAGAAGGCCAGGCCGCAGAGGCCCCGCGGAGCCATGACGAACAGGCCATCCCCGAAGGGCGTCGGCGCCAGGCCCCACTTCAGCTCCAGACCCTCGCCGCGCCGCTTGGCTTCGCCGGGCGTCACCGCCTCCTGAGCGATGAACAGGTCGTGCAGCCGCGAGGGGCCCGACAGGCCGACATCGAAGGCCGCGTCCAGCACGCTGGTCCCGGAGTCCAGGGCCTCGCGAGCTTCGGCGTGGGCGATCGCCGCCACGAAGGTCTTGGGGCTGACGCCCGCCCAGCGGGTGAAGATGCGCTGGAAGTGGAAAGGGGAGAGGCCGACGGCGGCGGCGGCCTGGTCGAGCGAGGGATGCTCGCTCCAGCGCTCGGCCAGCCACTGCAGGGCCTTTTCCATGCGGTGATAGTCCCGCGCCTGCTCTTGCAGGCGGCCAAGACGATCGGTGGTGATGAGGTCATGTGCCATGGCCGACGATATAGTCCCGCAAATCGCGGCGATCCGCCCGGTTCTTGCTGAAGTTCAGGACTCCCAGCGCTCCGCCCGCGCCGAGCGGATCGCCTGGTCCACCGACCTGGCCAGCTCCGCGCGTTGCTTGGGGCCGAGGACGGCGCCGATGGTCAGGCGTTTGCCCGACAGCATCAGGCGGACCTGGGCGCCGTAGCGGCCGGTCTGTTCCAGCGCGACGCGGGTGAAGGCGGTGGGGGAGGTCCAGACAATGCGGCTGCGCGCGCCGGCCTCGCGCACCACGCGCACCTGGTCGGCGGTGACCTGCACCCGCTCGCGTGCGCCGGCCTGGCGGTAGCTGGCGCGGAAGGCCACGACGACGGCCAGCACATCCAGGCCCAGGAACACCGGCGCCGGCCAGGCGCCCATCAGCAGGAAGGCGGTTCCCACCACCAGGTTCAGCGCCGTCACCACGCCGATCAGGATCAGGAAGCCCTGCTTCGGCAGGGACCGGTTGGCGACGATCACCTCATCGAGGTGGAGCCGGGCTGTGGGGGCGGCGTCCATGACTGGAAAATAGGGGACCGGGCGCGGCTTGGCGAAGGGTTTCGCACCCCGCATGGTGCCAACCATGACCACCGATTCCGCCGCCGAGCGCCGCCGCATCAAGACGATCTTCGACCGGTTCGCCGCGGCCCAGGCCGATCCCCGGACCGAGCTGCGCTATGCGAGCCCCTTCACCCTGGTGGTGGCCGTGGCCCTGTCGGCGCAGGCGACGGACGTCTCGGTCAACAAGGCGACGGAGAAGCTGTTCCAGGTCGCCGACACCCCCGCCAAGATGGCGGCCCTGGGCGAGGAGGGGCTGATCCCCCTCATCCGCACCATCGGCCTGTTCAGGACCAAGGCGAAGAACGTCATCGCCCTGTCCAACATCCTGCTGCAGCAGCACGGCGGCGAGGTCCCGCTGGAGCGGTCAGCGCTGCAGGCCCTGCCCGGGGTGGGGCGCAAGACCGCCAGCGTCGTGCTGAACGAGCTGCGCGTAGAGCCGGCCATCGCGGTGGACACCCACGTCTTTCGCGTCTCCCACCGCCTCGGACTCAGCCAGGCCAAGACGCCCGACAAGGTCGAGGCCGAGCTGATGGGCAAGATCCCCAAGCCGTACCTCACCCGCGCCCACCACTGGCTGATCCTGCACGGCCGCTACACCTGCGTCGCGCGCCGGCCCAAGTGTGAGACCTGCGTGGTGTCCGACCTCTGCCCCTCGCGCTCGCTCTTCATGGGAGCCTAGCGCGGCCACTCAGAGGGGGTCTAGCCGGTGGTGGCGAAGCGCTTGGCTTGGGCGATCCAGGCGTCGCGGACGGCGCGGCCCTTGAGGTCCAGCGCCTTGTCGACTTCGGCGATGTCCTGCTCGGTCCAGGCGGCGATCTGGGCGAAGTGGCGGACGCCGCGCTTGGACAGGGCCGCGGCGAGCTTGGGCCCGATGCCCACCAGCAGCGTCAGGTCGTCGGGCTCGGGGCGCAGCGCTTCCACGGCGGCTTCGATCACCGGAGCGACCTGTTCGACCGGCTCCGCGACGGCTTCCGCAACGACCTCGGTCGCCTCTTCCACGGGAGTCACGACCTCCTGGGCGACGTCGCGGGTCAGCGGGACGGTCTCCTCGACGACCGGCGCGACGGTCTTGGTCCAGGCGCGATAGAACGTCGGCGCCTGCAGCCAGCGCTCGGTCCACCACAGGGCGGCGCTCTGGGTGGTGCGCAGGTATTCGGACCAGAAGGTGATCGTGGCCTCGGCCGCGCCGGCGAGCGTCGGGTATAGGGCGAGGGAAGGGTAGCTGGGCAGAGTCTTTGCCGATGACATGGCGGGATTCCTTGCATGACCACGATGCTGCACCGCAACATAGCATACTTAGGTCACGACGCAGATGCGGAATCTTCGCTTCGGGGGCGAAATGCCGGCGCTTGCCTCACTCCGGCTCTGCACGGTCTCGCAGTCGACCCGCCAACCGCCTGACCCTGCGGACCATCGTGACGATGCAGCCAAGGACGATCACGGCGAGCGCGATGACCAGGGCGTGACCCCGCCAGCCCCACAGCGGCTCGATCATCGAGACCACGCAGGCCACGGTCAGCGTCGCCATCCGGTGCTGCTTGGCCATGGGACCGGTGAAGTCCGCGGGAAACCCCAGGGCGCGTCCGAGCTCGCGAAGATAGGCGGTCATCACCGCCAGCGCCGCAGCCAGCCACCCGAGGGCGCTGGCTCCGGAAAGCTCGGTGAGGAGATTGGCGGCGTAGCCAGCCGCGGCCAGGAGCAAGACGTCGGCGATCCGGTCGGGAAGCTCGTTCCAGATCGGACCGTAGGGCCCGGCGCGGTCGTGCTCGACGGCGACCATCCCGTCCAGCAGGTTGCAGAGCAGACGAAGCTGGATGCAGGCCGCCGCCGCCGCCAGCAGCAGGACCCGGCCCACGCCGTCCATCGTGCCGGACCACAGCAGGCAGACCGCGCCCAGCAGGGCGAACATGACGCTGCCGGCGGAGACGACGTCCGGGCTCACCTCGGCGCGGGCCAGCCAGCCGGCCAGGGCGCGGGCCCAACCGGTCCCACGGCTCCTCAGGGGCCGGCGGTTTTCTGGCTCGCTCATGATCTGGTCACCCTGGTGAGGCTTGCGGTGTAGACGAAGGCGTAGGTCGAAGAGACTGCGAAGGGTACGGCGATGGTCGCCCAGATCTCAGGGGTGCCGGCCAGGGTGTGGGCGCCGACCAGCAAGGCGAACACCGATCCGCACGTGACGAGGGGCGGGAGTAGCAGGGCGGTCATCCCGGTCAGCCGCCGCGCCATCGCCTCCAGGGCGCGCTTGATGCCGAAGGTGAGGCAGGCGGACAGGGTCCCCTGGACCAGGCCGGCGATCATGGCATGCGTCGCGCCGTGGGTGTGATTGACCCACACCGCCCATCCGCCCATCGCCAGGAAGGCGAAGGCCACGTGGACCCAGCTTGCGCGGGCGAGCCGGGAAAGGGACAAGGCCATGATAGCGACTCGTCGTCTTGAGGACTCACTGGGGGGACCGACGTGCCGAGCCTAGGCCAGGCGCACGGATTGAGTGAGCTTTTCCTGCAGACGCCGCCACGGCTGCTGTGGGGACTCGCGGGCGTGCTCGCCGCCCTGACCCTGGGCGCGCTGGCGGCGATCGCGCTGCCGTTGCTCCGGCCCGGGAAGGACTACGCCAACCTGCGGGCCCGGGTTGGCTCCTGGTGGGTGATGGCGGCGCTCCTGGCGGCCGCCTTGCTGCTGGGTTGGCAGGCGGTGACGGCTCTGTTCGCGGTGATCTCGTTCATCGCCCTGCGGGAGTTCCTGTCGCTGGCGCCCACCCGGCGCGAAGACCGGCTGGTCCTGCTGGCGGCCTACCTGGCGCTGCCGGTGAGCTATCTGCTGATCGCCGCCGACATCTACATGTTCTACCTGGTGTTCATCCCGGTCTGGGCCTTCCTGGCGCTGCCCTTCCTGATGGCCATCGTCGGACAGACCCGCGGCTACCTCTCGACCATGGCCAGCATCCACTGGGGCCTGGTCACCTGCGTCTACAATCTCGGCTACGCCGCCCTGCTGATGCGGACGCCCCTGGCCGAAGCGCCCCAGGCAGGGCCCGCCGGCCTGGTCTTCTTCCTGCTGCTGGCCACCGAGGCCAACGACGTCGCCCAGTACTGCTGGGGCAAGCTGCTCGGCCGCCACAAGATCATGCCCACCGTCAGCCCCAACAAGACCTGGGAGGGCTTCATCGGCGGCTGGATCACGACGGGGGTGCTGATCTGGTTCCTGGGACCTGTGTTCACGCCACTCGCGGGCGTGGGTCTGGCCGTCGCCGCCGTGTTGCTGCCACTCGCCGGGTTCGCCGGGGACGTCACCATGTCGGCGATCAAGCGCGACATCGGGGTGAAGGACACCTCGCACCTGATCCCAGGGCACGGCGGCGTGCTGGACCGGGCCGACAGCCTGACATTTACGGCGCCGCTCTATTTCCACCTGCTGGCCTATTTCGCCCTGAACAAGTTCTGATGGCCCTGCTGCGCCTGATCTTCCTGGTTCTGCTGGCCAAGCCGATCGCCCGGTTCTTCGCCGGCGCGGATGTGATCGGCCGAGCACACCTGCCGACCAGGGGCCCCGCGATCGTGGCGGCGAACCACAACAGCCACGTGGACACGCTGATCCTGCTGACCATCTTCCCGGCCGGCGTGTTGACCCGCGTGCGTCCGGCCGCGGCGGCGGACTACTTCCTGAAGGGGCCGGCGCTGAGCTGGTTCTCCCGCAACATCATCGGCATCGTGCCGGTGGCCCGCGACCGGGTGAAGGCCGGTGAAGACATCCTGGCCCCGGCGCGCGAGGCCCTGGCCCAGGGCTGCATCGTCATCGTCTTCCCCGAGGGCACGCGCGGCGATGGCGACGACGACATGGGCCGGCTGAAGAACGGCGTGGCGCGCCTGGCCGAGGCCTTCCCCGAGGCGCCGGTGACGCCGCTGTGGATCCAGGGCGCCGGGCGCGTCCTGCCCAAGGGCGCGATGATCCCGGTGCCGATGAACTGCTGCGTCCTGATCGGCGAGGCGATCCACTGGCAGGGACGGCGAACCGCGTTCATGGACTCGCTGCGGGACTCCCTGCTGGCGCTGAAGGCCCAGGCCCCGCCGCTGAGGTGGAGCTGATGCGCATCACCTCCGGCGATCTGCGCGGGCGGCCGATCCGCACACCGCCGGGCGAAGAGACCCGGCCGACCTCCGATCGGGCCCGCCAGGCGGTGTTCAACATCCTGCGGCACGCGCCCTGGTCGCCGGGGCTGGACGGCCTGCGGGTGATCGACCTGTTCGCCGGCTCCGGCGCCATGGGCCTGGAGGCCCTCTCGCAGGGCGCGGCGTCGTGCCTGTTCGTGGACACCGCAGCGCCGGCGCTCAGCGCCATCCGCGACAATATCGAGGCCTTCAAGCTGGACGCCGCGGCGCGCGTGATGCGCCAGGACGCGACCAGGCTCGGCGCCCGCCCGCCAGCCGACCCGCCCTACGACCTGGCCTTCCTGGATCCGCCCTACGGCAAGGACCTCGGCGAAGCAGCGCTTGCGACCTTGAGGGCGGGCGGTTGGATGGGCCAGGACGCGGTGTTTGTCTTGGAACGCGGTGCAGGGGAGGCGGCCTTTCCCACGCAAGCCTACAGGCTGCTCGACGAGCGTCGCTACGGCGCGGCGACGGTGCTATTCCTCGCATTCCGCCGCGATGCGTCGGCCGTGTGATAATCGACGTCGGCCGAGGATACCTTGGCGGCGTTGGCGTTGGGGGTGTTCGTGCGTGCGAAACTGCTCGCCTTGCTGGTCGGGACGATGGTCCTGGCCGCAGTCGCGGCCCATGCGAGCGTCTCGTCGTCGGATTACGACTCCGCAGAGAAGGCCGCGGACCGCGCCTTGAAGGCCGTGGCCAAGCCGGAGCGTGCCGCGATGGCGCTCGCTCGATGCAGGGACGCCTTTCATGACCGGGATCCGGTGGAGGCCCCCACCTGGTGTTGGTCCGCGTGGCGGGCCAGCAAGGGGGCCCTGGACGCATCCATCCGGGAGGAGACCACGACGGCGGCTTTGGTCGCCACAGGCGGGATCGACTCCATGAACCCGATGACGGTCTGGACCGGCGATCCGGCTCTCTCGCCCGCCCTCGTCAGGGCCTATGCGCTCGCCCTGATCAATGCCAGCCGAAGCCAGGCGGGTATTCCGGCGGCAGCCTACCGGAACATGGCCAGGGCGCTCGGTCTGCCTCCGCCATCGCCAGAGATCGAATCCAACCAGCGGCTCCAGTTGCTCAAGTCCCTGTCAACGAGGCCGATCGATTCTGCCGGCCTCTGGGTCGCCGCGGCAGTGGCGGCGACCTATGGCTACGGACAACCCCAGAAGCCGGAGGAAGCGCTTGCCTATTACAAGGCCCTGGCGGACGCCCTCGCTCCCTTTCTGGAGCCGGCCAAGGGCCTCAACGGTTGGGACACCGCCCTCTACCCGGAGCTAAGCCTCGACTGGGCCCAAATCGAGGGGCTGTCCGGCCGGGCCGGAAGAGCGAAGGCCGCGCCGGTCCGCCAGGAAGGGTTGCGACAGTGTGAGGCGACGCTCTGGCCGGAGCATTTTCTTTGCTACGAGCTTCGCTACCGGATCGCCCTCGGGTCGGCCGAGGACGCGATCCTGGCCCTGCACCCAGAGTGGGTTCGGGCCGGGGCCGACGAGCCCGGGAAGAGCCCGCCTCAAATCACCGGCAAGCGCCACTACGACGAATACACCAATCCCTGGCGGCTCACCTGCAGGGTGATCGTGCGCTACGACATCGACGACACCGGCGTCATTGCCAACATGCGCCAAATCTACAGCGACCCCACCGGCGCGTGTGACGCGAAGGCGAGCAAGACGACCTCAGGCTTCAGCTTCGCCCCAAGGTCTTCAGACCGGCCGGATGAGATCAGGACCAATCTGATTAAGGGATACGCCCGGTCCCCCGTGTGGTGATGGGGCGCGCGGAACGTCAGAGGTTCAGCAGCGTTGGATCGCCGCCCTGGGCGGCGATGTTGATGCTGACGGCGCGCTCGGTCGCGTAGCGCAGCAAGGCGTGGGGCCCGCCGGCCTTGGGTCCGGTGCCGGAGAGGCCCTCGCCGCCGAAGGGCTGAACGCCCACGACGGCCCCGATCATCGAGCGGTTGACATAGAGGTTGCCGGCAGGGACCAGCCGGGCGACCTCCTCGGCGAAGGCCTCGATCCGGCTGTGCACGCCGAGCGTCAGGCCATATCGGCTGGCGGCGAGCTGGCCGGCGACCTCGTCGAGGCCCTCAGGATCGTAGCGGACCACGTGCAGGATCGGGCCGAAGACCTCCCGCTCCAGGAACGCGGCCGAGGGGATCTCCGCCAGCACCGGGCCGAAGAAGACACCGCGCGCCAGATCGGGCGAAGGCGCGATCCGGTGCAGCACCTTGGCCTCCCGCTCGAGCCGTTCCAGGTGGGTCTCGAGCGCGGCTTTCGCCTCCTCGTCGATCACTGGGCCGACATCGGTGGAAGCGTCAGCCGGATCGCCGATGACCAGCGCATCCATCGCCCCGGCGATGCCTTCGATCAGGCCGTCGGCGGTGTCGGTGGGCAGGAACAGCAGCCGCAACGCCGAGCAGCGCTGGCCGGCCGAGCCGAGCGCCGAGACCACCACGTCGTCGATCACCTGTTCGCGCTGGGCCGTGGTGTCCACGAACATGCCGTTCAGTCCGCCGGTCTCTGCGATGAAGGGGACGATGGGGCCCTGGCGCTGGGCCAGGGCCTGGTTGATGCGCCAGGCGGTGTCGGTGCCGCCGGTGAAGGCCACGCCGTCGCAGCCCGGGTGGGCGACCAGCCGGGCCCCCACCGTCTCCCCGCGTCCGGGCAGCATGGCGAGCAGTCGCGGATCCAGTCCGGCGGCGTGGTAGAGGCGCGCCGCTTCGGCAGCGATCAGCGGGGTCTGCTCGGCCGGCTTGGCGATCACGGCGTTCCCGGCTGCCAGGGCCGCGGCGACCTGGCCGGTGAAGATGGCCAGGGGGAAGTTCCAGGGGCTGATGCAGACGAAGACGCCCCGGCCCTTCAGCTGCAGCGAATTGCGTTCGCCGGCGGGACCGGTCAGGGCCTCGGGCGCGGCGAACTGGGTCCGCGCCAGATGGGCGTAGTAGCGGCAGAAGTCCGCAGCCTCGCGCACCTCGGCGATGGCGTCGGGCAGGGTCTTGCCGGCTTCGCGCGACAGGATGGCGATCAGGCGGTCCCGCTGGGCTTCCAGGGCGTCGCCCATGGCCCGCAGCACGCCCGCGCGGGCGGCTCCGCCGGCGGCGTCCCAGGCCGGTTGGGCCGCGCGGGCCGCGGAGAAGGCGGCGTCGATGTCGGCCGACCCGGCCTCCGGCGACAGGCCAAGCACGCGCTTGCGGTCGACGGGGCTGCGCACCTCGCGCCGGTCCAACCCGCCGAGAAGCTCGCCGGCGACCAGCGGCCCGGCGTCCAGTGCGGTCTGGTCGAACGCGGCCACGGCTTCGGCGAGCCGATCGCGTTCGGCCCGGATGGTCAGGTCGATTCCGGCTGAGTTGATGCGGTCGGCGCCATAGATGTCGCGTGGCGGGGGGATGCGGGCGTGGCGATCCGGGTGGGCCGACACCGCCTCGATCGGGTCGACCACCACCTTTTCGGGCGAGACCCGCTCATCGAGCAGGGCGTGGACGAAGGAGGTGTTGGCTCCGTTCTCCAGAAGTCGCCGGACCAGGTAGGGCAGCAGGTCCTCGTGCCCGCCGACCGGCGCGTAGGCGCGCACGGTCACCCCGTCGTAGAGGTCGTCGGCGGCGCGATAGAGCGCCTCGCCCATGCCGTGCAGGCGCTGGTATTCGATCTTCACCCCCGCTCCCTTGGCCATCCGTCCGACGGCGGCGAGGGTGTGGGCGTTGTGCGTGGCGAACTGCCCGTAGAGCGCCGGAGCGGCCTCGATCATCGCCCTGGCGCAGACCAGGTAGCTCAGGTCGGTGGCGGCCTTGGTGGTGTAGACCGGATAGTCCGGGCGGCCCGCCACCTGGGCCCGCTTGATCTCGGAATCCCAGTAGGCGCCCTTGACCAGGCGGACCATCAGCCGCCGGCCGGAGTCCCGGGCCAGCTGCGCCACCGCGGCGATCACCGCCGGCCCGCGTTTCTGGTAGGCCTGGACCGCCAGGCCGAGGCCGCTCCAGCCGCCGAGTTCGGGCTCGCGGACCAGGCGATCCAGCAGTTTCAGTGAGAGCGTGAGGCGGTCGGCCTCCTCGGCGTCGATAGTGAAGTTGATGTCGTGGCGGGCGGCGATCTGGGCCAGCCGCTTCAGGCGCGGATAGAGCTCACTCCAGACCCGCGCCTCCTGGGTCGCCTCGTATCGCGGGGAGAGGGCCGAGAGCTTGACCGAGACCCCGTGGCCGGCCTCGGGACCCACGCCCTCCGAGCGCTTGCCGACGGTCTGGATGGCGTCGGCGTAAGAAGTTTCGTAGCGCGCCGCGTCCTCGGCGGTGCGGGCGCCTTCCCCCAGCATGTCGAAGGAACAGGTGAAGCCCTCGCTGCGGGCGCGGCGCAGCGCCGCCTCAATGGTGCGGCCGAGCACGAACTGTTCGCCCATGATCCGCACGGCCTGGGCCACCGCGGCGCGGACCACCGGCTCGCCGACCCGGCCGGCGACGCGCTTGAGGAAGCTTGGAAGATCGCGTCGCGCCTCCTCATCGACGTCGACGAGCCGGCCGGTGAGCATCAGGCCCCAGGTGGAGGCGTTGACGAACAGGTTGTCGGAGCGGCCGAGGTGCACCGCCCAGTCGGCTGAGCCGATCTTTTCGGCGATCAACCGGTCGCGGGTCTCGTCGTCAGGCGTGCGCAGCAACGCCTCGGCCAGGCACATCAGGGCCAGGCCCTCGCGGGTGCCCAGCGAGAACTCCTGCAGGAAGCCCTCGACCACACCCTGCCTCCGGGCCGACCGCCGCGCTCCGCGCACCAGCGCCTCGGCCTCCGCCCGCACCGCGGCCCGCTCCTCGGAGGTCAGCGGCGGGCGGCCGAGCAGCTCGCCGATCGCGTCGGCCTCGTCGCGGTACTTGTGGGCATCGAGTTCGTCCCAATCCTGGGTCATGGGCGTACATCCTCCACCGCGAAGCGGGGGAGGGCGCGCGGACTGGGCTCGGTGCGACGGCGCGCCCCCCTCACCGCTTCGCGGTCCCCTCCCCCCGTTGCACGGGGGGAGATGTAGAACGTCACGCCGCGCATTCCGCCTGGGACGGTTTGGCCTTGGGGAACCCGCCGGCGCGGATGAGGGCTGAGGTGGGGGCGCGTCCGAGCTTGGCCGAGATCCAGCGGCCGGCGGCGATCAGGCGGTCGAGGTTCAGGCCTGTGTCGAAGCCGCCACGCTCCAGCATGTAGACCAGGTCCTCGGTGGCGATGTTGCCGGTCGCCGCCGGGGCGAATGGGCAGCCGCCGATGCCGCCGCAGCTGGAGTCCAGCACGTCGGCGCCGGCGTCGACCGCCGCCGCGGCGTTGGCGAGGCCGGTGTTGCGGGTGTCGTGGAAGTGCAGGCGCAGCTTCGCCGCGGGCGCCGCCTCGCGCACGGCCGCCATGCGTTCACGCACCGCCCAGGGATCGGCCACGCCGATGGTGTCGGCTAGGGCGATCTCGGGGATCTTCGCGGCGACGGCCTCGCGGGCGATCATCAGGACCCGCTCCAGCGGGACTTCGCCTTCGAACGGGCAGCCGAAGGCCACCGAGATGGTGAGGCTCAGCGGCGGGCCGCCATGGGCCGCCTGGTCGGCGGCGATCGCACGCATGGCCGCCGCCTGCTGGTCGACGGTGGCGCCCTGGTTGCGGACGCCGAAGGTGTCGCTGGCGCAGACGACCACATTGGCCTCGTCGCAGCGCGTGGCCTTCAACCGCTCCCAGCCCTTGATGTTCAGGACCAGTCCGATGCGCGAGCGGCCGGCCTTGTGCGGCAGGGCAGCCATGATCGCCTCGGCGCCCGCCATCTGGGGCACGCGCTTGGGATTGACGAACGACACCGCCTCGATCCGATGGACGCCGCAGGCCTCCAGCTTGCCGATGAACTCCAGCCGGTCCTCCACCGACAGGGCGACCGCTTCGTTCTGCAGGCCATCGCGCGGTCCCACTTCGACGATCTCGATCTTGCGGCTCATGGCGCGCCTCCGCTCTCCAGCGAACGATATAGGATGAGATCGACCGGCTTGCCTTTCGAATAGTTAATCCCCTTGACCTCGCCGGCTGGTGCGGCGCGAGCCTCCTCCTCCTTCAGGGCCTTCAGGAACTCGGGTTGCTCGCCCGCCTCGACGATCGCCGGGCGGCCATCGGCGATGGCGACGGCGGCCGCGTCAGCGTCGCCGAGCTCGGTCCGGGTTCCCAGCAGGAACACCAGGCTCGGCTCCGCATAGCCGGCCACGGTGATGGGGCCTGGGATGACGCCGTTGCGCGGGTCCAGGTTCGCTTGGCGCACCGCCTCGGCCACGCGGCTGGAGACCCAGAGCGGCTGCAGTGTGGGCGCCAGCCCCGCGGCGATCGCGCCATGCGCCAGCACGCCCAGCACCATCGTCGTCGCCAGGATGGGCACGGAGCTGCGCCTGAACAGCACCAGCACCGCCGCGGAGACCGCGGCGCCCACCAGCAGCACCGCCGCGACCGACGCCCAGGCGAGGCTTGCCGCCGCGCCGAACCTGAAGGCGAGGACGAGTCCCACAGCGGCCAGGACGCAGGCGGCGAGCCCGCCGAGCCCTGCCCCGATGATGCGGCTGACGCGACCGATCGGCTCGACCAGGGCGTCGGCGATGAGCCAGGCGAGGGCCCCATAGAGCGGCAGTGGATAGTGCGGCAGCTTGGTGGGGGTCAGCTCGAACACGATCCAGGCGGGGACCAGCCAGCAGAGAGCGAAGCGGACCTGGGTACGGTCACGCGCTTTCCAGGCATGGACCAGGCCGGCCGGAAGCAGGGCGGTGGCGGGGAACAGCAGCAGCGGAGCCAGCAGGGCGTGCAGCCCGGGCGGCCCGCCGTGGCCCTCCTGGCCGGAGCCGAGCTTGGAGACCATGTCGCCCATTACCGCGCCGGTCCAGAAAGCGCCGTCGGTGGCGACCGTGACCGCCAGGGCCCAGGGGCCGACCACCAGCAGGACCAGCGCGATCCCCCAGGTCCAGCCCAGCTGCGCCAGCCAGGGCGCCCGCCGGTCCCAGATCCACAGCGCCGCGATGGTCAGGCCGGCGATCATCGGTCCGATCGGCCCTTTCAGCAGGATCGACAGGGCCAGCCCCAGCCAGAACAGCGCCTTGGTTCCCTTGCGCGCCACCGCCTCGCCGCGGCTGGAGGCGTAGATCCGCGCCAGGGCGGCCATCATCAGGGTGACCACGCCGCAGAGGGCCGCATCGGTCTTGGCGATGAAGGCTTCGGTGGAAAGCAGCAGGCTGGCGCCGAGGATGGAGCCGGCGATCGCTCCCCCGCGCGGCCCCAGGAACGCGGCGGCGCCCCAGGCGCAGGCCGCCGCCGCCGCCATGGCCCCCAGCAGGGACGGCAGTCGCCAGGCCCAGATCTCCCGCCGTTCCACGGCGGAGACTGCGGCCACGCTCAGCGACTGCAGCCAGTAGATCCCCACCGGCTTCTTGGCGCGCGGCTCATCCTGGAAATTGATCGAGACCGGATCGCGGGTCTCCAGCATCTGGGCGGTGGCCTGGGCGAAGCGCGCCTCGTCGCGGTCGAGCACCGGCATGGTCAGCAGCCCGGGCAGGGCGGCCGCAAGGGCGACCAGGGCGGCGAACAGCGGTCCGCGCCAGCCTCCCCTCCAGATCCGGTCCGCCGCGGATTCGGTCATGGCGGAGGTCTATCACGGGATCGGCCCGTGCGATCGAGCGCTCACGCCCGCGGGTGGGCCTTTGCGTAGGCGGCGAGCAGTCCGGCGGCGTCGACGCCGGTGTAGCGCTGGGTGGTGGAGAGGGAGGCGTGGCCGAGCAGCTCCTGGATCGAGCGCAGGTCCGCCCCCGCGCCCAACAGATGGG
>FTHA01000839.1_pt1 | contig 13767 bp, 9 predicted proteins | sample 1640771 | NCBI WGS metagenome assembly FTHA01 (sample SAMEA3914789, study PRJEB12502) | metagenome | biome: forest; material: soil | place: Canada | collected 2011-07-03 | depth 0.3 m | reverse complement strand
TATATCGCCGCTTCCCCGCCGAGGGGCCCTTCGTCTATCGGTTAGGACATCAGATTTTCAATCTGGGAAGAGGGGTTCGACTCCCCTAGGGCCTACCACTCGGCGCCGGTTGATTCTCGAAGTGAGCTGGGTGACCGCTCACGCGTGGGCGGTTGGTCGCCGCGCCCATAGGCAATAGCCCAGGCTGACCGCGATTGCGCCTGCCATCACCACAATGGACAGTGGGAAAGCGACGTCCATCGGGGCGAAAGCCCACAGGCCGGCATAGGCCAGCCCGGCGACCGCGAATGCCCCGCCAGTCAGTCGCAGGGTCGGCCTCATCCGCTCGGTCGGGGCGCTCCCGGGCGCGACTCTCGGGCGCTTGGGGATGAAGTTGGCGTAGATGGCCAGGATCAGCCCGGTGATCACCTGACTCCCCCGTTCGGCCGCAGAGCCGCTGAGGAGGTGGTGGTGCTGGGCGTACTTGATGCATGCTGCACCGATCAGCAGGGCGGCGGCCAGGGCGATACCGTGTGAAAGGGATTTCGATGGCATTGGAATCATTTCCTCAGGAGGGCGGTTGCTGGAGGATTCGACGGTGACGAATCGACTTGCCGGACGTGGGACGTCGGAGCCGACGTGGCGCTCATGCCGAACAGGCCAGCGAAGCCCAGGAGCACGTCCTCGAGCACCGACAGGTTCAGCTGATAGGTGACGGTCTTTCCCGCCTTGTGCATGTCGATCAGGTTGGCCTCGCGCAAGACGGTGAAGTGGGCCGACATGGTGGGCTTGGAGAGCGGAAACTCCGCCGAGAGCTCACCGGCTGACATTGGCCGCACCCGAAGCAGCTCGAGCACGCGGCGGCGGGTGGGATCTGCGAGGGCTTTGAAGACGGCGTTCATATTTTGATGATTAGCGAAATGACGAAATGACGTCAAGGGGCTCAGAGGTGCGTCATGGACCGGCTGACCTCCGCCGCTGAACGTCGCCTGCTCGAAGAGGCCGTGCGCGAGGGCGCCGCGGGCAGGCTGACCCGGGCGGAGGGGCTCTTCCGCTCGTTGCTCGCCAGGAACGCCGCATCGCCCGAGGCCTTCTGCGGCCTTGCGAGCGTCCTCGCAGCCATGGGTCGGGAAGCCGAGGCTCTCGGCTGGTTCGATCGGGCGCTCGCGCTGGCGCCGAATGATGCCCAGACGCTGAACAACTACGGTGGCGCCCTGACCGCGCTCGAACGGACCGCGGACGCCGTGCGCGCCTACGAGCGAGCCGTGTCGCAGGAGCCGCGCTACGCGGCCGCATGGCACAATCTCGGGCATTGCCTTACGGTGGAGGGGCGGCTGGAGGAGGCGCGCTACGCGCTGCAGCAGGCCGTGGCCCTGGCCCCCGGGAACGGAGAATTCCATCGCAGCCTGGCCCTGGCCGCCCCATTTCGCCAAGGGGACCCCCGGCTGGACGGGATGGAAGCCGCGCTCGGCGAACCGGGACTGTCCCGTCAGGACCGTGAGGAGCTGCACTACGCGCTCGGCAAGGCCTACGACGACCTTGGCCGCCCGGATGACAGCCTGGATCAGTTCCTGGCGGGCGCCGCTCTGGTGCGGGCGCGAACCGCCTACGACGAGGCGGCGACGCTCGAGGGCTTCTCTCGAATTGCCGGTGTGTTCAGTGAGCAGATGATGGCGCGCGACGCGGCCGACACCGCGCCGGGGCCCGTGTTCATCGTCGGGATGCCGCGCTCGGGGACGACCCTGGCCGAACAGATGCTGGCAAGCCACCCGCAGGTGCACGGCGCCGGCGAACGGACCGACTTGCCCCGGATCGTGGCGGAGCTCGGCGCCCGTTTTCCGGGGGGTGCGCGCGACTTGGGAGCGGCGGACTGGGCCCGGATCGGACAGCGCTATCTGAGCGGCGTGCGGGCTCCACGGCCGGACGCGCTACGGATCATCGACAAGATGCCGGGCAACTTTCGCTATCTCGGCCTCATCGCCCTGGCCCTGCCGGGCGCGAAAGTGATCCACGTCCGGCGCGATCCGGCGGACACTTGCCTCTCGTGCTTCACGACCCTGTTCCGAGGCGCGCAGCCCTACAGCTACGATCTGGCCGAGCTCGGACGATACTATCGGGCTTACGAAGGGCTCATGGAGCACTGGCGCGGCGCGTTGCCGGCGGGGATCATGACGGAGGTCGCCTACGAGGATCTGGTGGCAGGCCCCGAGCGCGAGCTGCGCCGGCTTCTGGCGTTCCTGGACCTGGAGTGGGATCCCGCGTGCCTGACCTTCCATAAGACCTCGCGGTCGGTCATGACCGCGAGTGCAGCGCAGGTGCGGCGGCCGTTGTACGCCACCTCCGTCGGTCGATGGCGAGCCCATGGACCGCGCCTCGCGCCCCTGCTGGGCGCCCTCGAGCAGAAGGTCTAACCGCCGGCGCTGACACCCTCGATCCAGGTGTCGCGGATTGTCAGATCGTCATCGGCAAGCACGAGGTTGGCGCGCCGGCCGGGCGCGATGTCGCCCAGCTCACCGTCGAGCTTCAGGAAGGCGGCGGGGGTGTGGCTGGCCATCCGCACCGCCTGGGGCAGGTCAAGGCCCAGCAGCTGGATCGCATTGCGGACAGCGCCGGCCATGTCCAGGTCAGAGCCCGCCAGGGTGCCGTCCTGGTCGAGGCAGACGCCGTTCTGCACCGTGATGTGGCGGCCCTGGAGGTCGAAGGCCTTGTGGGTCATGCCGACGCTGGGCATGGCGTCGGTGATCAGCATGAAGCGGTCCAGAGGCTTGCAGCGCAGCGCGATGCGCAGGACCACCGGATCGACGTGGCGCCCGTCGACGATCACGCCGCACCAGCTGGCCTGGTCCTCCAGCGCCGCGCCGACCGCGCCGGGCCGGCGGCTGGTGAGGGGCGACATGGCGTTGAACAGGTGGGTGAAGCCGGTCAGCCCGTTGTCGAGGGCCGCGCGCAGGGTCTTGTAGGAACCGTTGGTGTGGCCCGCGGACACCACGACGCCGGCGTCCGCCAGGCGCCGGATCATGCGCGGGTTGGTCTTTTCCGGCGCGAGGGTGACGAGCGTGCGCCCGGCGCCGAGCGAGGTGAGCAGCGAGAAGGCCTCGTCGTCGATCACCCGGAACTTGGAGGCGTCGTGAATGCCCTTGCGCTTCACGTTCAGGAACGGACCCTCGATGTGCACGCCGAGGAGCCCAGGGACGCGCTCTGCGAGGGCGTGGCGCGTCGCCTCGATGGCCGCGCGGACGGCCTGCAGGTCGTCGCTGATCAGCGTCGGCAGGAAGCCCGTCGTGCCGAAGCGCCGGTGGGCCGCGCCGATCTTGCGGATCGACTCGACGGTTGGGGCGTCATTGAACAAGACGCCGTCGCCACCGTTCACCTGGACGTCGTTGAAGCCGGGCAGCAGCAAGCCGCCTTCCAGGTCGCGCTGCCGAATCGAGCCCAGTGAATGGTCGCGTGCGGGAACCAGCGCCTTGATCCGGCCGGTCTCGACCAGGACCGCCTGGCCCTCGACGATGCGCCCACCGACGAGCACCCGGCCGTTGACGAGGGCGAGCGCCATCAAAGGGTTTCCGTGACCTTGTTGAGCGTCGGGGGATGGTCCGGATCGTAGCCACGCGCCACGGACGCCTGGTTGACCAGTCGGTAGAAGCTCTGTGCGTGCAGCAGGGGCTGGAGCGCCGGGTGGGCCGCGAGGCTGGGAAGGTGCAGCACGCCGGCGTGAGCCGTCGCCGTCGCCGTCGCCAGCATGACGTCCGCTTGGCGGGCCGCGAACTCGTCTACCAGAGCCTCGACCCCGGTCCGGCTTTCGTCGTCCTGCGAGAACACCAGCACCGGAAACCCCTTGCGGACCAACGCCATAGGGCCGTGACGCACCTCCGCGGCGCTGAACGCCTCGGCGTGCAGGCCACAGGTCTCCTTGAACTTGAGCGCCGCCTCCTGGGCCACCGTGAACCCGAGGCCACGGCCGATCGCGTAAAGGCTCGACGCCGCGACAAGATGCTCGAGCGCGGGGGTCCAATCCAGCGTCCAGGCCATCTCCAGATGATCAGGGAGGGCCGTGAGTCCAGCTGCCAGGTCCTCGTCCTCTGCCCAGGCCGCCACCAGCTGGGCGATGGCGGAAAGGGCCGTGATGTAGGACTTGGTGGCGGCGACGCTGAGCTCTGGACCCGCGTGCAAAGGGACCGTCTCGTCAGCGACGTCGCCCAGCGGAGAGCCCGCGGCGTTGACCAGGGCGATGACATAGGCGCCGGCGGCCTTGGCGCCCGCCACCGCCGACAGCAGGTCGGGGCTACGGCCTGACTGGGAGATGGCCAGGCACACGGAACCTTCCATCCCGGGGGTCGAGGCGTACAGGGAGCTCACCGAGGGCGCGCCCGACGCCGTCACGATCCCCAGCCGTGTCTCGATCAGATATTTGGCGAACGTTGCCGCATGATCCGAGCTGCCCCGGCCGATGGTCACCACCGCTGCAGGCCTGCGGGCGCGAAGGCTCCTGCCTAGCCGGCGCATGACCGGCGCGTTAGCGAGCAGTTGGTTGCGAACGGCCGAGGGCGCCTGCGCCGCTTCCTGGAACATGCGCGTGGCCTCGTACGGCTTGTCGCCCGCCGCCCCAGGACCAGGATTCCGATCGAACTGCACGCAGGGATCTCCGGGGAGGGTCAACTGGCGAGCGAATTGAGCTCGGCGACGAAGTCGTACGCGTCTCCGCGGTAGAACGATCGGGTGAACTCCACGGCGCGACCGTCCTTGAGGAAGCCGCGGCGCTCGATCAGCAGGCCAGCGGCCTTTTCCGGGACCCGCATCAGCTCCGCCTGCTCGGCATTGAACAGCACCGCCCGCAGGCGCTGAAGAGCCCGGACCGGCCTGTGGCCGCTGCGCTCAAGCGCGCCATATAGCGAGGTCTCCACCGCGTCAGGGGAGGTGAGGGCGAACGCCGGGATGGTGGAGTATTCCAGGGCCATCGGGGCGCCGTCGGCATAGCGGATACGGTTGAAGCGATAGACCGCCGCGCCTGGGCTTAGACCCAGGGTCATCGACTCCTCCGGGGTCACCGCGCCCTCGGACCGGCTCAGCCAGTCGCTATGCGGGGTGCGTCCGCGCGACAACATGTCTTCCGAGAATGACGACAGCTTGGAGAAGCTCTTCTCCACACGCGCGGCGACGAACGTGCCGGCGCCCTGCCGGCGGGTGAGCAGCCCTTCGCTGACCAGGCCATCCAACGCCTTGCGCACTGTGATCCGTGAGACGTCGAACTCCGTGGCCAGATCGCGCTCGGGCGGCAGGGCGTCGTCGGGTCCCAGCACACGATTGGCGATCGCCTCACGCAAGGCGCGCTGCAGCCGTTGATAGAGGGGCGCATGGCCGTAGTCCTCCAGCCGGCCGACCTGTTCCGCAAACGACGCCAAGGCGTGCTCCCTCAGACTCTCAGGCGCCGGCGGACCGGCGCGTTGTGTTCTTGCCACAGACCAGGACCATTTGCATACCAATAAAATCGATGGTCCTTGATTGGTGTTAATTTGGACTTGCCAGAGATGAACATTTGATGGCAGCTTAGTGTCAAGGCCCGCTGTGCTGGTGAGAGATCGAGCCCGGCGGAACGAAGTGGTACTAGATTGGACTTGCCGACGGGGTCAAGCGGCGGGCGGTCCAGGGGATCATCAGGGGACAAGACCATGGCATTTCGCAAAGACGTTCTGGCGGCATCGGTCAGCAGCCTGGCGCTGTTGTGCCTGGCCTCGCCGTCGGTCGCCGCTGACGCGCCGCCGCCGGGCGACGAGGTCGTGGTGGTCGGCATCCGCCAGTCCCTGCAACAGTCCATCGAGAGCAAGCGCTCGGCCGACGTCATCCTGGACGTGATCACGGCTGAAGACATCGGCAAGTTCCCCGACAAGAACGTCGCCGAATCGCTGCAGCGCGTGCCGGGCGTCACCATCTCGCGGGAATTCGGCGAAGGCGAGCGCATCTCGATCCGCGGCACGGCGCCGACCCTGAACCTGACGCAGCTCAACGGGCACGCGGTGTCCACGGCCGACTGGTTCATCCTCGACCAGCTCAAGGCCAGCCGCAGCTTCAACTACCTCATGCTGCCGTCCGAGATCGTCGGGCGCCTGGATGTCTACAAGAGTCCGGAGGCCGATATTTCCGAAGGCGGCGTCGGCGGCATGGTCAACGTCCACACCCGCAACCCGCTGGATCTAGACGCGATCAGCGTCGCGGCCACGGCGCAGGCGTTCATCGATGAGAAGTCGGGCAAGGCCAGCCCGGTCGGCTCGGCCCTGCTGTCCTGGCACAACGCCGATAAGACCTTCGGCATCCTGATCGGCGGCATGTACGACAAGCGTGAGATCCGCCGCGATGGCATGGAGGTGCTCGGCTACGAGACCCTGAACGTCCCCGCGCTCGCGGCCCAGGGTGTCACTGGCGGCGTCGTGACCGGCGTCGCACCTGGGATCTCTGTGATCATCCCTTCGCTGATCGGGTCGACCCTGTTCCGCCAGACGCGCGAAAGGATGGGTGGCAATGTAGGGATCCAGTGGCGGCCGAACGACCAGATCGAGTTCAACCTGACCGGCCTCTACTCCCATATGGACGCTGACAACCTGAACCAGAACTTCATGTTCTGGGGGACCAGCAAGAACAACGCCCTGGCGGTGACCCCCGGCGAGCATTTCACCGCCACCACCGTTGTCGGCAACGTGGTTACGGCAGGAACCTTCGATCAGCCCGGCGGCGCGGGCGCAGTGTTCGACGCCATCGATCGTCTGGCCCATACGCAGGTCCGATCCGTCAATCTGGACAGCACGTGGCGGCCCAATGCGGATTGGAAGTTCTTTGGACAGATCGGTTACACCGATGCGGTCGGCAATACCGATCACCAGCCCTTCTGGGAGACCACCGCGGCCACGGGTGTCACCTATGACCTCAGCGGCGGCCTGCCCAAGGTGCACTTCACCGACATCAATCCGGCGGTCGACGCCTCCAAGCTCGGCCTGGGGTGGGCGTCCAACAACACCATCCTGAACGACGACAAGGAGTTCTACGGGAAGTTCGACGGCGAGCGCTTTATCGAAGGCAACGTCTTCAAGTCGATCGCGTTCGGCGCCCGCTACACCGATCACGATCGCAACGTGGACGTCACCTATGGTCAGCGCCGCGCGCTGCTCCCCTGGACCGGGCCGGGCGCGACCGCTTGCTCGGGGCACCCCTGCACTCTGGCGGACGTGGCCGGGGGGGTGACGCCCAACGACTTCCTGTCCGGGATCGCCGGTCCGGGCGTGCTGAGCCAGTACATCCAGGCCGACTCCCACAAGATCGAGAGCATCTACAACGGCCTGCCTGCGCCGGACATCTACAACGCGGCGCCCAACGGGACCCAGCCACCCGGCTGCGCGGGCCTGCTCAACTGCAACCACTACGGACCGAACGAGAGCTTCGTCTTCAACGAGAAGACCTGGGCCGGCTATGTGATGGGCAAGTTCGAAGGCGAAGGCTGGCGAGGGAACCTCGGGGTGCGGGTGGTGCGGACCCAGGACCACTCGATCGCCAACACCGTCGGCGTGGCGTCCACCGTGGCGGGGGCGATCCCCAACCCGTTCGGGTTCTACGTCCCAACGCCGGCGGGGAAGACCTACACGGACATCCTGCCCAGCGCGAACTTCTCGTTCGACCTGAGCCGCGACATCGTCCTGCGCGCCGCCGCCGGCCGGGTGGTGGCCCGTCCCGACTACGCCCAAATGGTGGGCTTCACGGCCCTTACCGACTCGCTGCTGACCGGCAACGGCGGCAACCCGAACCTCAATCCATACCGGGCGACCCAGTTCGACGTCTCGGCTGAGTGGTACTTCGCCAAGCAGTCCCTGCTGGCTGTGGACTTCTTCTACAAGGACATTTCGACCTACATCGTGTCTCAGGCGCTGACGGAGCGGCACACCCTGGCGGCCAGCGCCACCCTGCCGGGCGGCGCGCCGGACCCGCGGATCGCCAATCCCGCCAACCACTGCGTCATGCAGGCGGTGAGCCTCTACACCTGCGATTACGTGGTGGGCCGGCCGGTGAATGCGGCGGGGGGCGTCGTCGACGGCTTCGAGGTCAACTACCAGCAGCCCATCTGGGGCGGTTTCGGGGTGCAGGCCAACTACACCTTCTCGCATGCCAAGGCCGACAGCGGCGTGCCCATCCCGTCCAACTCGAAACACTCGTTCAACGCCACCGGCTACTACGAGAATCGCTGGGTCAGCGCGCGGGTGTCGTACAATTTCCGCTCGTCCTACTTCGTCGACTACGACTCCGAGCGCGCCAACCGCCCGCTCTACTCCGGCAATATTGGCGATATGGACGCCTCGGTCGACTTCAATGTCACCAAGAATGTGTCGTTGACCTTTGATGTGCAGAACCTGTTGGACACGACGCTGCACGAATATTACGACAACAACAAGAATGAGCCGGCGCGGATCTACAAGAACGGCCGGATGTTCTTTGTCGGTGCAAGGGCCAAGTTCTAACCCTTGGCGGAGACTCCGGCCCGCCCTGCGCGGGCCGGCGCTTCGGCAAGGTGATGTCTCCCCGAAAACTTGGCGGGGCGGTGCGCCGCTCCGCTATTCTCTTTGGTGGGAGAGGCGCAAGGCGTTGGTAGTGTCGATGCCGATCACGAACTCAGGGCCACGAGGGGCGGCGTTCGCGGCAGTGCTGGCCTTGGCGGCCGGCACCTGCGCCGCCCCCGCCGTCGCTTCGCCGCCGACGATCATTCCCGCACCGCTGAATGTGACCCCGCAGGCGGGGTTGCTGGACGTGCCGGCTGGAACGCTGGTGGGGGTTCCAGACAACGACCCGGGCGCGCGCTTCGCGGCGGAGGCGCTCGTTGGGCGTGTCCCTCAGGCCGGCGGCCCGCAACTCGTGCTCTTGGGCGGCAAGGCCCGCTCTGCCGCCACACCGCGGATCCAGTTCCGCCGGGTCGCCGATCCGAAGGCAATGGCGCCGGAAGGCTACGCCATCGATGTGAGCGAACAGGGGGCGGTCGTGAGCGCGGCGACGGATGCCGGGCTGCTCTACGGCGCGGTCAGCCTCTGGCAGATGCTGACGGGCCCGGGCTCGACGCCGCAGGGTGTTCGGCTCGACGGCGTTCAGATCCAGGATCGCCCCCGGTTCGCCTGGCGCGGTCTGCTGCTGGATTCGGCCAGGCATTACCAGTCGATCGGGTTCATCGAACGCCTGGTCGACTGGATGGCGCTGCACAAGCTCAACGTCCTGCAGTGGCACTTGACCGACGACCAGGCGTGGCGGCTGCAGATCCGCAAATATCCCAGGCTTACCGACGTCGGCGCCTGGCGCACCCCGGCGGGCGCCGGGGCCTCCGCCCGCTATGGCGGCTTCTACAATCAGTCCCAGGTCAGGTCGCTGGTCGCCTACGCCAGGGCGCGGGGCGTGACGATCGTGCCCGAGATCGAGATGCCGGGGCATGCCCTGTCCGCCATGCTGGCCTACCCACAGCTCTCATCGAGCGGCCCGCCGCAGCGGGAAGCGCAGAGCGACTGGGGGGTCTTCCCCTACATCTACAGCTACGACGACGCGACGCTGGCCTTCCTGGAGGACGTGCTGGCCGAGGTGATCGCGCTCTTTCCGAGCCCCTACATCGCCATCGGGGGCGACGAGGCGGTGAAGGACCAGTGGAAGGCGTCCGCCGCCATCCAGGCCCGGATCAAGGCGGAGGGACTGGCCAACGAGGATGCGCTGCAGAGCCGGTTCACCCAGAGGATCGAGCGGTTCCTGGAAGCCCGGGGCCGGCGCGTCGTGGGATGGGACGACATCCTGGCGGGCGGGGCGCCCCCGGAAGCCACGGTGACCTCGTGGCACGGACCAGACGGCGCGGCGGCCGCGGCCAGGGCCGGACACGATGTGATCATGGCCACCGATCCGGTGCTTTATTTCGATCATCGCCAGACCGATCTGCCGGGCGAGCCGCCAGGGCGGGGCGTGGTGGTCAGCCTGCGCGACGTCTACGCCTTCGAGCCCGCGCCTGCGACCGTGGCCGACGCCGACAGGGGCCATTTCCTCGGTCTTCAGGCCAACATCTGGACGGAACACATCCGCACCGAGGACCGGCTGGCGGCCATGGCGTTTCCGCGCGCCGCCGCTGTCGCCGAAGTCGGGTGGTCCGCCCCCGAGCGCAGGGATTGGGCGAGCTTCGCAGCCCGCCTGCCGGCGGCTTTTGCGCGTTATCGAGCCATTGGCCTGCCGGCGGACGAGGGGGCGCTGGCCGTGAGGGTGGACTCCGTCGATGATCCGGCCGGCGGCGGCGCGGTGGTGTCACTGTCCAACCAGCTCATGCTTGGGCAGATCCGCTACACCACGGACGGCTCTATCCCCGGCCCGGACGCGCCCGTCTTCACCAGGCCCCTGACCCTGACCTTCCCAGTGCGACTGCGGGCGGCCGCCTTCGACGGCGATCGGCGGCTCTCGGCCGAAGTCGATCAGCGCCTGGACAGTGACAGCGGGCGTCTGCGCACCAGCCAGCAGCTCACCCTCTGCACCAACAAGCTCGCCCTGAATCTGGAGGATGACGGGCCCACGCCAGGAGAGCGCGGCGCCTATCTGGTCGACATCCTGAACCCGTGCTGGATCTTTCCGGGCCAGGACCTGTCCGCTGTCTCGGGCCTGACCGTGGCCGTGGCGCAATTGCCGTTCAACTTCCAGCTGGGCGCTGACCGCGCCAAGATCGCGCTTCACGCGCCCTATACGCCGGACGGCGAGCTGGAGGTGCGGATCGACGGCTGCGCGGGCGATCTCGTGGCCAGTATCCCCCTGACGCCCGCCACCTTCTCCACTGGCGTAACGCCACTGGGCGTGGCCATCCCGGGCCGGACAGGCAAGCACGACCTGTGTTTCACCTTCGCCTCCAAAGCGCTCGACCCGCTGTGGGCGATCGACTGGGTCCGGCTCGACACGCCGGCGGCCGTGCGTCAGCCATGACAGGAACATCGCCCATGGCCCCTCTGGTCCTGAAGTCGCCGTTGCGAGGCTGGATCTGCGCCCTGGACGAGGCCCCGGACCCGGTGTTCGCCGGCCGGATCCTCGGAGACGGCCTGGCGATCGATCCGACGGAAGGCGTGCTGTACGCCCCGTGCGACGGCGTGGTCAGCCATCTGGCCCCGACCGCCCACGCCGTGACCCTGCGCACCGCGGCAGGCGCCGAAGTGCTGCTGCATATCGGCCTGGAGACCGTGGCGTTGGGCGGGGAGGGCTTCGCGGTGCATGTGGCCGTTGGCCAGGCGGTGACGTCTGGCGAGGCGCTGATCAGCTTCGACCTGGACCTCCTCGCGCGCCGCGCCAAGAGTCTCCTGACGCCTGTGGTCGTCGTCAACGGCGACGCTTTCGCGATCATCCGCCGTGCGCCTGACGGGATGGCCGCCGTGGGTGACGAGCTCATGACTCTCCAGCCTGTGGAGTCCGGCGCGATCGCCGGCGTCAACGCCGGATCGGACGCGGTGACAAAGGCGATCGTCGTGAGCCTGCCACACGGCCTGCACGCCCGTCCCGCCGCGCTGGTCGCGGCCGAAGCCAGACGCTGGACGTCGGAGACGGCGCTCCTGTCCGGTGACCGGCGCGCCAACGCCAGGAGCGCGGTGGCGGTGATGACCCTGGGTGTCCGGTCCAACGATGCGCTGACCCTATGGGGCAGGGGCCCGGACGCCGCGGCGGCCGTCGCGGCCCTGGCGGATCTGATCGAACATGGCATCGCCGAGACGGCCGAACCGGTGGTCGCGCCTTCGCCACCATCGACCGGAGCCGTCGAGGCCGATGGCCGCCACATCCTCGGCGCGCCCGCCGCGCCAGGCCTCGCGATCGGGCCCGCGGTGCGGCTCGTGGAACCCGAAGTCAGTGTCGAGCTGGTTTCGGCCGGAGCCGCCGCAGAGACCTTGGCGCTGGAGGCGGCGCTGCGGGCGGTGACTGGCCGGGTGGGCGCCCAGGCGGGGCGCGGCTCGGCCGACCAGCGGGCGATCTTGTCGGCGCACCTGGCCTTCCTGGACGATCCTGAGCTGACCGGCGGGGCGCGGGCGGCGATCGGACGGGGCGAGAGCGCCGGCGTCGCCTGGCGTGGGGCGGTGCAGGCCTCCGTGTGCTTGCTCCAAGGCCTCGGCGACGAGCGCATGGCCGGGCGCGCGGCCGACCTGCTGGACCTGGAGCGGCAAGTGCTGCTGGAGCTCAGCGGCGAGGTGGAATCAGCTCGGCCCTTGCCCAACAACGCGATCCTGCTGGCGGACGACCTCGCGCCGTCGCAGCTGGCGTCGCTGGACGCCAGCCGGATCGCCGGTCTCTGTACGGCGCGAGGCGGACCCACGGCGCATGTCGCGATCCTGGCGGCCGCCATGAGCGTGCCGGCCGTTGTCGCGGCGGGAGCGGGGGTGCTGGCCATCGAAGACGGAGCCATGCTGATCCTCGACGGCGACGCCGGCTTGCTGACCGTGGCGCCGCGGCCGGTGGAGATCGAGGCGGCGCAGGCGCGTCTGGGCGAGCAACAGGCGCACAGGGCCAGCGCCAGACTCCACGCCCAGACCCCCGCGCGCACGACTGACGGGACCCGGATCGAGGTCTTCGCCAACATCGCATCCGCCGGGGACGCCGCCGCGGCCGTCGACGGCGGGGCCGAAGGCTGCGGCCTGCTGCGGACCGAGTTCCTGTTCATGGACCGGCAGTCTGCTCCCGATGCGGGCGAGCAGGCGGCCCAATATCAGGCGATCGCCGGCGCCCTCGGCGGTCGGCCGCTGACCATCCGGACGCTCGACGTCGGCGGGGACAAGCCTGTGCCCTATCTGCCAATCCCGGCGGAGGAGAACCCGGCCCTCGGGCTGCGCGGCATCCGGGTGGGCCTATGGAAGCCGGAAGTCCTCGCCGTCCAGCTGCGCGCGATCCTGACGGTCCAACCCCACGGCCAGTGCCGGATCCTGGTCCCGATGATTTCAAGCGTCTCTGAGCTCATCCGCGTACGCATTGTCATCGACAGCCTGCGGGAAGAGCTGGGGATCGGCCAAGCGATCCAGGTCGGCGCCATGGTCGAGACCCCGGCGGCGGCGATGACGGCCGACCTGATTGCGGCGGAAGCGGACTTCCTTTCCATCGGAACCAACGACCTGGCGCAGTACACACTGGCCATGGACCGGGGTAACCCGGCGCTTGCGGCCGAGGTGGATGCGCTCCATCCGGCGGTGCTGCGGATGATCAGCCAGGCGGTCGAGGGCGGACGCCGGATGGGCCGCGCCGTGGCGGTGTGTGGCGGGCTCGCTTCGGATCTCGCTGCGGCGCCGATCCTCATCGGCATCGGTGTCAGCGAGCTCTCCGCCACGCCGGCGATCATTCCTGAACTGAAGGCGCTGATCCGCACTCTGGACCTGGACGCCTGTCGCGACCTGGCCGCCAGGGCCCTGGCGCAGACTTCCGCGCAAGCCGTGCGCGCCCTGCCGCTGATCACCGCGAATCCCAGGCGTTTGACGGGAGCCGTGTCATGACCCAGCGCTTCAGCCTCGCCGCGCTGCAGCCTCTCGGTCGGGCCCTGATGCTGCCGATCGCAGTGCTGCCGGTCGCCGGGCTGCTGCTGCGTCTGGGGCAGGGCGACATTCCGCTGATTGGCGCGGCAGCCCCGATCATGGCGGCCGCGGGCGGGGCGATCTTCTCCAACCTGGGACTGCTGTTCGCCATCGGCGTGGCGGTGGGCTTCGCCAGGGACGGCAACGGCGCGGCGGGGCTGGCCGGGGTGGTCTGCTATCTGGTGGCCTTCAACGGCGCGCAGTCCTTGATCCCTGC
>FTHA01001974.1_pt1 | contig 13810 bp, 8 predicted proteins | sample 1640771 | NCBI WGS metagenome assembly FTHA01 (sample SAMEA3914789, study PRJEB12502) | metagenome | biome: forest; material: soil | place: Canada | collected 2011-07-03 | depth 0.3 m | reverse complement strand
CGGCGTCGACGCCGGTGTAGCGCTGGGTGGTGGAGAGGGAGGCGTGGCCGAGCAGCTCCTGGATCGAGCGCAGGTCCGCCCCCGCGCCCAACAGATGGGTGGCGAAGGAGTGACGCAGGGCGTGGGGCGTGGCGCTGTCGGGCAGGCCAAGCCGGCCGCGCAGCCGCTGCATCAGGGCCTGGGCGTGGCGCGGGCTGTACGGGCCGCCGCGTTTGGCGCGGAACAGGGGCTCCTCCGGCTCCAGGCGGAACGGCAGCTCGGCCACGTAGGCGTCGATCGCCTGGGACACCGCCGGCAGCACCGGTGTGATGCGGGTCTTGGAGCCCTTGCCGAGGATGCGCAGGGACGGGCCGAGCGGCGCATCGCCGCGCGTGAGCGACAGGGCTTCGGAGATGCGCAGTCCGCAGCCGTAGAGCAGGGTCAGGAGCGCGGCGTCCCGCGCCGTCTCCCAGTCTTCACGGTCGGGATCGGCCTCGGCCTCGATGATCAGTCCGCGCGCCTGGTCTTCGCTGACCGGCCGGGGAGCGGAAGGCTTGACGCGTGGTCCCCGCACCAGCGCCAGCGCTGGATTGGCGACGCCCTGGCGCCGGTCGATGAAGCGGTGCAGGCCACGGATCGCTGACAGGGCCTGGGAGATCGACCGGGGCGACAGCGGTCTCTGCCCCTTGCGGCGGAAGGCGAGATAGGCGCGGACCTCGGCGGCCGAGACCTCGCCCAGATCCATCAGTGAAAGCGGGCCGCCGCGATGCTGGCCGAGGAAGGCGAGATAGCGGCCGGCGCAGTCGGCGTAGGCTTCCAGGGTGCGGGGGGAGGCGCGCCGTTCGTTGCCCAGATGCTCGAGCCACGCCGCCAGGGCGTCGCCGGCCGTCCGCGGCTCGGAGCCTACATTACTGGCCATCGCTCGGCCGTCCGCTCGACCACGCGGGCGATGAAGGCCACGAGTTCGGCGCCCATGTCGCCGGTGAAGCCGTCCGGATCGGACGAGCCGAACGCCAGCACCCCCTGCCGCGCCGGCGCCCAGATGGCCAGGCGGACCATGGCGATGCTCGCGATCTGCGGGGCGGACTCGCCGAACAGGTTCTCGGCGTAGAGGGGAGCCCCCATCCGGGCCAGCCCCTGCGGCCCAAGCAGCGCGTCGGCCATGCCGCCGGGAAGCTCTCGCCAGCCGGCGGGGGTGCGCCCGGGACGCTCGAGGGCGATCACGCCGCCGATCAGGCCGAACCGCAGGCGGGCGTTTTCGTCAACCCGCCTGGCGAGATCGGCGTGATTGCGGGATTCCAGCAAGTCGACCACCGCGGCGTGGGTCTGGGCCTGGGCGGTGAAGTTGGCGCGGGCGACCGCCTCCAGCTCCTTGCGCGCCAGGATGTCCGGCGCGAGCGCCAGCGCCTTGCGGGCGAGCGCCGGCGGGATGAAGTCCACCACATTGGCGGCGTGGATGCGAAGGCCGAGCTCGCTCAGCAACGCGTCGTCCTCGCGGATCAGCGTCGGCTCCGCTTTGAGGAAGGTGCGCACGCCGTCCCAGTCGAGAGCCGGCTGTGCGCCGGACTTCCGTTCCTTGACCGCCATCCCGACCCCTCTTCTTCTAGAGGATCGACTGCCCCGTCTTGGCCCAGTCGCCCAGGAATTGTTCAAGCCCCTTATCGGTTAACGGGTGCTTGAAGAGCTCGCGGAAAACCGCAGGCGGGATGGTGGCGCAGTCGGCGCCGATGATCGCCGCGCGCTTCACGTGGTCCGGGGTCCGGATGGAGGCGGCGAGTATCTCGGTGTCGAACCCGTAGTTGTCGTAGATGGCCCGGATCTCGCCGATCAGCGCCATTCCGTCCTCACCCTGGTCGTCCAGCCGGCCGACGAACGGCGAGATGTAGGCGGCGCCGGCCTTGGCGGCCAGCATGGCCTGGACCGCCGAGAAGCAAAGCGTCACGTTCACCGCGATCCCCTGGCGCGCGAACTCGCGGGTGGCGATCAGGCCCTCGGGCGTCAGCGGCGCCTTGACCACCACGTTGGGGGCCACCTCGGCGAGCCGGGTCCCTTCGGCGATCATGGCCGAGGCGGTGACCGCCGCCACCTCTGCGGACACGGGCCCCTCGACGATCTGGCAAATCTCGGCGATGACCTCCAACATGGGCCGGCCGGACTTCATGATCAGCGACGGATTGGTGGTCACCCCGTCGACCAGCCCGGTCGCAGCCAGCTCGCGCAGGACGGCGGTGTCGGTGGTATCGAGAAACAATTGCATGTCGGGGCCCCCTCTTCGGCCCTATTTAGCGGATCGTCGCGGTCCGGCTCCAGCCCCATGAGCCGCATCGCCCAGGTCCTTTTGCCGCTGCCGGTGCCTGAAGCGTTCGACTACGCCGAGCCCGAGGGCATGGCGCTCCAGGAGGGCGACATTGTCTCCGTGCCGCTGGGTCCGCGAACGGTCTCCGGGGCCGTTGTGGGGCTCAAGGACGCGCACGGCCACAACCGGCCGCTCAAGCCGGTGACCGGCCGCCACGACCTGCCGGCCCTGCCCAGAAGCACGCTGGCGTTCATCGACTGGGCCGCGCGCTATGCGGTGGACGCCCCGGGCCAGCCGCTGGCCATGGCGCTGCGCGGCGCGCGTGCGGCCAGGTCCAGGCCCGAGCGGGTGGTGGTCGCCACCGGCGCCGCGCCCACTCGCATGACGCCCGCTCGCGCCAGGGTGTTGGAGGGCGCAGGCGGACCGGCGAAGTCGCCATCGGCCCTGGCGGCTGCGGCCGGGGTCTCGGGCGGCGTGGTCAAGGCACTGCTGGACGAGGGCGTGCTGGCGATCGAGCTGCGCGAGGCGGCGGTCGCGTTCGAGGAGCCCGATCCGTCCCTCAAGGGCAAGCCGCTCAACGACAGCCAGGCGGCGGCGGCGGCGGTCCTGAGCGCCATGCTGGTTGAGGGCGGCTTCCAGGCGGCGCTGATCGACGGGGTGACCGGTTCGGGCAAGACCGAGGTCTATCTGGAGGCGGTGGCCGATGTCCTGGCCGCGGACCCCAGGGCCCAGGTCCTGATCCTGCTGCCGGAGATCGCCCTGACCCAGGCGGTGATCGCGCGCTTCACCGAGCGCTTTGGCGCCGAGCCCGGCGAGTGGCACTCCGGGGTCGCCCCGCCACTGCGCCGACGGGTGTGGGAGGCTGTCGCCACGGGGCAGTGCCGGATCGTCGTCGGGGCCCGGTCGGCGCTGTTCCTGCCCTTCAGCCGGCTGCGCATGATCGTGGTCGATGAGGAGCACGACGCCTCCTACAAGCAGGAGGACGGCTTCATCTACCAGGCCCGCGACCTGGCCGTGGCCCGCGCCAAGATCGAGGACGCCGCGGTCATCCTGGCCTCGGCCACGCCGTCGCTGGAGAGCCTGTGGAACGCGCAGCAGGGACGGTATCGCTGGCTGAGGCTCGACAGCCGCCACGGCGCGGCGCGGATGCCGACGGTCGAGCTGGTCGATCTGCGGCAGGCGCCGCCCGAGCACGGGCGCTGGCTCTCCTGGCCGCTGGTCCAGGCGATGGCGGAAACCTTCGAACGGGGCGAGCAGACCCTGCTGTTCCTCAACCGCCGTGGCTATGCGCCGCTGGTGCTGTGCCGCGCCTGCGGCGAGCGTCTGCGGGCGCCGGACAGTGAGTCATGGCTGGTGGAGCATCGCTATTCGGGGCGGTTGATCTGCCATCTCACCGGCTTCTCCATGCCCAAACCCGAGCGCTGTCCCTACTGCGGAGCCAAGGACTCGCTGGCTTCGATCGGGCCGGGTGTGGAGCGGGTGGCCGAGGAGGCGGCGATGCTGTTCCCCGAAGCGCGGTTGGCGGTGTTCTCGTCCGACACCGTCGCCGACGCGGAGGCAGCCCGCCTGCTGATCCAGCAGATGGAACAGGGTGAGATCGACATCCTGGTGGCGACCCAGGCCGCCGCCAAGGGCCACAACTTCCCCGGCCTCACCCTGGTCGGGGTGGTCGACGGCGATCTTTCGCTTCGCGGCGGAGACCTGCGCGCCGGCGAGCGGACCTATCAGCTGCTGGCTCAGGTGTCGGGGCGGGCGGGGCGCGCCGACAAGCCCGGCCGCGCCATGCTGCAGACCTACGCCCCAGACCACGCGGTGATGCAGGCGCTCGAAGCCCAGGATCGCGACGCCTTCGTCGCGGCAGAGCTGGCGGAGCGTGAGGCCATGGGCCTGCCGCCCTTCGGCCGGCTGGCCGCGGTGATCCTCTCGGGGCCCGATCCGGTGGCGCTCGAAGCCTTCGCCCGCGCCCTGGCCGCCGCGGCGCCCAACGCCGAGGGCGTGGAGATCTATGGTCCGGCCGAAGCCCCGCTCGCCCTGGTGCGCGGGCGCCGCCGCAAGCGCCTGTTGGTGCGCGCCGACCGCACCGTTGATCTGCAGGCGTTCCTCGCCGCCTGGCGGGCGCGGGGACCGAGGCCCGCCGCCTCGATCCGCATGGTGTTCGACGTCGACCCCTACAGCTTCCTTTAGCCGCTGGTCCACGTGGACGGCGCGAGGCTCGGCGTCACCATTTCAGCTTGAACCCGGCGGCGATGGCGTCGCGACGCTCGCGGCCGACCGTGGCGTCGTAGCGACCGAAAAGGGCAAGGTGGTCGGAGGCGTCGTACGCCAGCCCCACGCCAAAGACGCCCGCGTTCTTGCCTGGATCAGCGCCGGCCAGGGGGAATGTGTCGCTCCCGGGCGCGGCGAAGGCCTGCGTGACGTCGGTGGCGGTCGAGTTCCACTCATGTGTCCATGCCGCCCTGATGTCGGCCCTCAACCGACTCCCGTTCGCCAGCGTGGCGCTCTTGGAGACCTTCAGCTGAGCGATACTTTCCAGCGCGTTCTGGCTCTTGTCCTCGCCGGAGAGGTCAGCGCCCACGCCGCCAGCTTCAGTGAAGCCGTCCTGGCGTACATGGCTGTAGGTCAGCGTGGCGCTCGGTTCGAGCAGCACGCCGGCGCCTGCGCCCAGGCGAGCTCCCGCCGTGGCGAAAGCGCCCACGGCATAGCCGCTGAAACTGCCGGCCGCCGTGCGGGCGACGCCGGGGAAGAGGATGACGCGCGTGCTGGCGCCATGGTCGTAGGCGAGGCTGGCCGCCGCATCCAGGAAGAAGGCCCCCGCCCGCCTCTCGCCGTAGAGGACGGCGGCGACCGTATCGAAGTCGCCTTGCTGCGCCAGCCCCTGCAGATGCAGGTCTGTATGACCATAGCCGAGAGCCACGCCGGCCGAGGCGGCGGGGCCCCAGTCGCCGGTCGCTCCCATGATGACGCTGACAGAGGTGTCGGAGACCTTGTGGGCGTCGCCATCGCCCTTGACTGTTCCGAAGCGCCCATAAGTCCGGCCCCAGACGTCATGGCCGCTTGAGCCGGCCTGCGCCTCGCCGTCAGCCGAGAGCTGATCGCTGATCCCGCCGAACATCGACCGTGTCGTGTCTCGGCCGACCGTGAGGAAGTCGGCATAGATCTCGCCGCCGAGCTGATCCAGCGCCGCGTTCTGCTCAGCGGCCGTGGGAAGGCCAACCAACGCGTTTGCGATCGTGTCGAAGTCGCCGGCGCCCACGGGGACGCCGACCAGGGCCGTGCCGACGGCTGTCTGGTTCGCCGTCGCGGCGGCGTTGGTGAAACTCCCGTTCAGGAGAATTGCAGTCCCCGTCAACAGGTTGGGGCCGGTCAGCTGAAGGCCGCCCGAGGCTGTCACCGAGGAGAAAGACCCGGTAACCGAGCCCGCAGTCAGGTAGGCGTAGGTCGCGCCCTTTCGGTAGATCCCCGGGTCAGGGGCAAGCAACACAGACCCTGCAAGATTAGCCGTCCCTGTGACGGCCAGGGTGGAGTTGGTGGTCGGGGTCACCTCAATCGACAACATGCTGCCAGAGGTCATGGTGAGGTTGCCGTGGACGGTCAGAGTCCCGATGGAGCCCCCCGGCGAGATGGCGCCGCCGTTGTTGATGACCGAACCCACGATGGCGCCGTGGCCTGACAGTGTTGCGCCGGCGTTCACCGTCACCGTGCTGGTCAGTTGCGCTGTCGCGTGGGCCGCATCCCCGATCTGCAGGTTGCCTCCATTGATGGTCGTTGTGGCGACCGACGACACGCCGTTCAGGGCGAGCAGGCCCGAGTTCTGCTTGATCAGGCCGCCGGAGCCGTTGATGGCGTTGGCGAACGTTCCGCTGGAGGCCTGATCGAACACCAGCGTCCCGTTGTCGGTGACAGCTCCCTGCGCCAGCAGCGTTGTCGTGTCGCCTTGAAGGGTTCCGCCGCTATTGATGGTGAAGGTGCCGGTGAGCGGTCCCGAGACGATCAGCGAGCCGCCGGAGACGGTGGTCGACCCCACAGACGAGACCCCACTCAGCGTAAGAACGCCTGAGTTCTGCTTGATCAGGCCGCCGGAGCCGTTGATGGCGTTGGCGAACGTTCCGCTGGCGGCCTGGTCGAACACCAGCGTTCCGTTGTCCGTGACGACTCCCTGGGCCAGCAGGGTGGTCGTATCGCCTTGAAGTGTTCCGCCGCCGTTGATGGTGAAGGCGCTGGTGAGCGGGCTCGCGACGATCAGCGAGCCGCTCTGAACGGTCGTCTGGGGAATCGTAGTCGCCCCAGGGCTGGAGAGTGTCCAGGAGCCTCCGGCCTGCACACTCAGCGTATCAAAATAGGCGAACGCGCTGTTCGCGACGCCGGATCCCTGCAGCACCAGAGCGTTGGTCCCTCCATTCGTACTGCCGACAGCGATACCCGCCAGCACGGAGCCCGTCTGCAGCACCAGAGTATTTGCGCCGGTCCCAGTGAATTCAACCGAGGCCACGGTCCCGCTGATCGAGCCAGCGTTGGTCACCGTGGCGGAGTCGCCAAAGTCGCTCACGCCGATAGATCCACCACCGATCGTCCCACCAATCTGGTTGGTGAGCGTCCCGCCAAGAAGCACACCCTCTCCAGACCCATTCGTGGCCGCGATTGAGCCCGCGTTGGTCACGGAGCCGGAAGAGCCGTAGATGTTGACGCCCAATCCACCGCCAGTGATTGTTCCGCCCGCCTGGTTGACGACTGAACCGCGGGTCCACAGGGACACGGCGGTCGTTGCAGAGCTTATCGAGCCGGAGTTGGTCACCACGCTGTTGGTGAAGAGCGCGATTCCAAAGCCGGAGCCGATACCCGCAATCGACCCAGCGTTGGTGACCGTCGCGTGGTCTCCGTACTGGGATACCCCCGCGGATAAGCCGCTGATCACGCCGGTCGCCTGGTTGACCAGCGAGCCGTCCTGGCCAAGGTTGACGCCGGCGCTGAGTAAAAACGCGCCAGGTCCGCCCGGCGCCGTGATGGAGCCGGAGTTGGTCACCGCGCCGCTACGGCCGAGATTGATGCCGAAGTGACTCGCGGTGATTGAGCCTTCGTTCGTCACCACGGCTGGGCCGGCCGTGATGGAGGCGCCCTCGCCGAAGCCGCTGATCGTCCCGCCCGCCTGATTGTCGACCACTACCCGGCCGCCGACGAGGCCGCCTAGACCGCTGCCAACAAATATTCCAGCGCCATACCCCGAAGAACCCGTGATCGAGCCCGTATTGATCACCGCACTGGGCGATAACAGCCTGATCCCCTCCTGCTGCGACTGAAGGCTGCCTTGGTTCGTTACGGTCCAGCTGGTGAATTGGTCGCCGACGACGGCATAGCGGGGGCCAGACACGTTGGTCCCCGACGCGAAGGTGATCGGGTTGGCGCCGGGTTGAAGATAGTAGGTCGTGGATTGCACAGGCGCGACCGTCACCGCCCCGGCGTTTGCTGCGCAGGGCAACACCACGCCGAGAACCAGAGCCGAAGAGACCACCGACAGCGCGGCGCTCGACACACTGTGCAAGAGGGGGTTGCGTCTCGCGCCCGCAGCGCATTGCATGTGGCCGCGAGCCATCAAGCCCCCCCAAGTCACTACTGAACAGCTCGCCAATCCTTCTGGATACAATCAGAAGGCGTGCTGATTGGCGACAGGAAATTCGAGGCGTAGTGGACAGGCCGGGGAATGTTCGCGCGGCGGGGCGCCAGGGCCAGAGCGGGTGCACCATGCTGCGAAGGGGTAAGGGGCCGTTGGCATGACGTCCGCCCAACCGGATGACCCGCGCGCGGCCTGCCAGTGCGGCAGTGGACTGAGGCGCGATCGGTGCTGCGCGTTGGATTGGGCGGCGCACTCGCCGGGGCTGGGACCGTCGCCCGAACTTGTGCGCGCCCGCACGGCCCTGACGGTCGGAAACGTCGTCGAGGCCGACAGGCTGCTCATCGAGCTCCTGGAGCGATCGCCCAAGCACATCGGTGGGTTGGCGCTCCTTTCCGAGTTGCGCGCGTCACAGAGCCGGTCGGCGTCGGAAGCGTTGCTGGCGCGGCTCGTGCGGCTGGACCCGAACAATGTTGCGGCGACCCTTGCTCTGGGCCTGCTGTTGTTCGGAAGGGGAGCTTGGATCGACGCCGAACACCACGCGCGCAACGCCATCCGCATCGCGCCCACTGATGCGCAGGCGCACAATCTGATGGGCATGATCATGACCGAGGCCCAGCGGCCCCAGGTTGGCGAGCACCACTATCGGCGCGCCTCGGAGCTGCTCGGCGCCTCCAGCCCCATCCTGCTGGCCAATCTCGCCTGGAACCTGAAGGCCCAGGGCCGGATGGCGGAGTCGCGCAGGCTCTACGAACAATCGGTGAGCCTCGACCCGACCATCTTCCAGACGCTCTACGGCTGGGCGCGGATGGAGGAGACTGACCGGAATTTCGACCGCGCAGGCGAACTGCTGGATGCGGCGGAGGCGCTATCGCCAGGCGATCCCAGTGTGCTGCTGCTGCGGGCGGTGCTGCATGGCCGCGCCGGGGACTATGATGAGGCCGTCACTCAGCTGGACGAAATCGAACGCTCGCGCGGTGGCGGCCTGGGTCCGCTGGAATGGAGCGAAAAGGGTCTTCTGCTGGACCGGATGGGAAGACACGCCGAGGCTTTCGCCGCCTTCAGCGCGGCCAAGCGGTCGCTGCGTGAGCTTACCGGCCGGGCCTACCTCTCGCAGGAGGCGTCCGCCCTGGCCCAGCGCCTGACCTCATTCTTCACGGCGGGCCGGCTCGAGACCCTGCCGCGCGCCGGCGTGCGATCGGATGTCCCCCAGCCGGTCTTCATCGTCGGCTTCCCGCGGTCGGGCACGACCATGGTCGAGCAGACGCTCAGCGCACATCCGCTCATCGCGGCGGGCGACGAGCTGCCTCTCATTGACGAGCTGACCGGACTGATGCCGCGAATGCTCAACAGCCCGCTGACCTACCCCGAAGCCCTTGCTGAGCTTTGGATGGGCGATCAGATCGAGGGGCTGGACAATCTGCGCGACCACTACCTTCGGCGCGCCCGTCAACTCGGGGCATCGCGCAAGGGCGCCCGGTGGTTCACCGACAAGATGCCGCTCAACGAGACCCACCTGGGCCTCATCGGTCTCGTCTTTCCGAAAGCGCCGATCATCCACCTGCTTCGGCATCCCCTGGATGTCGTGCTCTCGGTCTTCTCCAACCATCTGACGCATGGCTTCAACTGCGCCTACGATCTGGAGAGCATCGCCCGCCACTTTGTCCTCGTCATGGACCTGGTCGATCACTACCGCAGCCAGATGGCGCTGCACTATCTGCCTGTCCGTTACGAGGACATCATCGATCGGCAGGAGGCCAGGGTTCGGGAAATGCTCGGATTCATCGGCGCGCCCTACGATCGGCGCTGCCTGCAATTTCATGAAAACAGGCGCTACGCCCGAACCGCCAGCTACGCCCAGGTCACGGAAAAACTGTACGATCGTTCGCGCTATCGCTACCGGGCCTACCTTGAACAGCTCGGTCCGATCATCCCCATGCTCGAGCCGACCATCAGGCGTCTCGGCTACGTGATATGATGGGGCGCGGCCGTCGGTCCTGCTGACATGCCTTTGCCGGCGCGCGGATCATGGTCGGTTCGAATTTCAACTGAGTCAGCGTCAGCCGCTTCAACGTTGACCCAGGGGGCCGCTTTGGCTATATCCCGCGCCTCCTGAAATTCAGCCGGGTTCGCCCGGGCGACGCAAGGCAAGACAGTTCCATGGCCAACACCCCCGGCGCAAAGAAGGCGATCCGCAAGATCGAACGTCGCACCGAGGTCAACAAGGCTCGCCGTTCGCGCGTGCGCACTTTCCTGCGCAAGTTTGAGGACGCTTTGGTGGCCGGCGACGCCGCCGCCGCCAAGACCGCGTTCATCGATGCGCAGTCCGAGCTCATGCGCGCCGTTTCGCGCGGCGTCCTGCATCGCAATACCGGCTCGCGCAAAGTGTCGCGGCTCGCGGCGCAACTCAAGAAGCTGTCCGCGGCCTGAGCTTCCCGGCCGGGCGCTGAGCGCCCAAACGCTTGTAATCTATAAGAATATTATGTCGCGCGCGCAGCGGCTGCGCGCGGCGTGGAATTGTGACGAGCCGACGAATGATCGGGGGACGGAATGTCGCACTGTCCAGCTTTTCCTTGCCCTACGGGGGCTTGCTGTCTGTCAAGAAGGTTAATTTCAGGGGCCGCCAGTTTTAATGATTGACCCCCAAGGGCCGCCGATTAGTGTCGGTGCCACACGGTTCTTCCATCTTATCACTGACGAAAAACGGGGGCGCGCTTTCTTCGATGAAGGCGGCCACGAAGGGACTGTTTTCGCCAAAAAACGCTCACGGCCGGCGGGCGCCGGACGTGAGGAAGGAAAGCCTTGTTCGGGGGATTTGGGGTCGATGACAACACTTGCGGGCGACATGCAACCATCACAGGCCGGCGTTGTATGGTTGAAGGCTTGCGCAACGTTAAAGCGCGAGCTGGGCGAGGCCACCTTCGGGTCGTGGGTCGGCCAAGCCGCCCTTCTCGAAGAACCCAGCGGGGCGCTCTTCCTGGTGACCCCCACCGGCATCGCCGCCGACTGGATCCGTCGCAACGCCTGGCGGCGCATCGCCGAGGTCTGGGCCCAGCATGACCCGCACGGCCGCTGCCTCAGCCTGAAGTCCAAGGTGGAGATGGAAGCCGCCGGTCGGGCCGTCGGCCTCAGGCTGGCGACGGTCGACGGGCGCCCGCCGGAAGATCCGGTCGCGGAAGCTCCGGCCGAGCGCCCCGCGCGGCCCGCGCGTCCGTCCGGGCTGCAGGAGCGCTACACCTTCGACACATTCGTACCGGGGCCGACCAATGAGTTCGCCCACGCCATGGCCCGGCGGGTGGCCTCATGGGCGGACGGCCACTTCAATCCCGTGGTGTTCCACGCGCCCTACGGCTTCGGCAAGACGCACCTGCTGAACGCCCTGGCCTGGGAGGCCGCGCGCGTTCGACCGGACAAGCGGGTGATCTACCTCACCGCCGAACGGTTCCTGTCGAGCTTCATGCGGGCCCTGCAGGAGCGCACCACCGCCGGCTTCAAGGAAGAGCTGCGCGCCGCCGACCTGCTGCTCATCGACGACGCCCACTTCGTGGCCGGCAAGAACAGCACCCAGGAGGAGCTTTTCCAGACCCTGACGGCCCTGGTGGGCGACGGGCGCCGTGTGGTGCTGTCCTCGGACCGGCCGCCCTCAGCCTTGACCGAGATGGACGCGCGGCTCCGTTCGCACCTCAGCGCCGGACTGGTTTGCGGCATCGAACCCGCGGACCGGGCGCTCAGGCTCTCAATCCTGGAACGCAAGCTCGACGTGCTGTGCCGCCAGGCAGGACTGAAGCCCATGTCGGCGCGCCCCGAAGTGCTGGAGTTCCTGGCCGACCGCTTCGCCGACTCCGTGCGCGAGCTGGAAGGCGCCCTGAACACCCTCGTCGCCCGGACGGGCGAGGGACTGGCCAACGTCGGGCTCGACGAGGCGCAGGCGGTGCTGCGGCCGCATCTGCGGGCCGGTGAGAAGCGGATCACGGTCGACGACATCCAGAAGGCGGTCTCGGAGTACTACGGCCTCAAGCAGGCCGACCTCCTCTCTGAACGCCGCCAGCGGGCGATCGCCCGTCCTCGCCAGACGGCCATGTGGCTGTGCAAGCAGCTCACGGTCCGGTCGCTGCCTGACATCGGCCGGCGCTTCGGCGGCCGCGATCACACCACCGTGCTCCACGCCGTACGCCGGATCGAGGAGCTGAAGGCGGTGGACGCCCCGCTCGCCGCCGACGTCGAGGCGCTGGTGCGCAAGCTGCGCGGCTGAGCCTGCCGACTGGCTGTCCGTTCAACAGGCGAATCGGGCGCTCTTCCACTCCGCTTGCGGCAAGGGTGATCGGCCCTTCCCCCGCAGTCGAATTGGGATAATCTGCGCGCCCTTTCGTCCGGCGGGGCGGGGGCGGTTTCCAGAGGAACGGACGACGAGATGCGGTTGACGATCGAGCGCGCGGCGCTCCTGAAGGCCCTCGGCCACGTGCAGAGCGTCGTTGAGCGGCGCAACACCATCCCGATCCTGTCCAATGTCCTGCTCGCCGCCGACAAGGATGCGCTCGCCTTCTCGGCCACCGACCTGGACATGGAGATCATCGACGAGGCGATGGCCCGCGTCGAAGGCGCCGGACAGATCACCGCGCCGGCCCACACCCTCTATGAGATCGTCCGCAAGCTGCCCGAGGGCGCTGATGTGGAACTTCGCTACACCGGCGAGGATCCGCGGCTGCAGGTCTCGGCCGGCCGATCCAAGTTCAATCTGCCGGTGCTGCCGGCGGGTGACTTCCCGGTCATGTCCCAGGACGGCTTGTCCTCACGCATCAGCGTCGACACGGGCGACCTGATCCGGCTGATCGACAAGACCCGCTTCGCCATCTCCACCGAGGAGACGCGCTACTATCTGAACGGCCTTTACCTGCACACCGTCACCGAGGGCGGGTCGGTGAAGCTCCGCGCGGTCGCCACCGACGGCCATCGCCTGGCCCTGGCCGAGATGCCCGCGCCCGAGGGTGTGGCGGGCCTGCCCGGTGTGATCGTGCCCCGCAAGACCGTGCAGGAGGTCCGCCGGCTGCTCGACGACGCCGGCGAGTCCGTGGAGCTGCAGCTGTCGCAGGCCAAGGTGCGGCTGGACCTTGGGGGGGCGACGCTGACCTCCAAGGTGATCGATGGCTCGTTCCCCGACTATGTGCGCGTGATCCCGCGCGACAACACCCGGATCCTGACGCTCGACAACAAGCTGTTCGCCCAGGCGGTGGACCGGGTAGCCACCATCTCGGCGGAAAAGTCCCGCTCGGTGAAGATGGCCATCGAGCCGGGCAAGATGGTGCTCACCGTGCGCAACATGGAAGCCGGCCAGGCGGTCGAGGAACTCGAGGTCGAGTACGACGCCGAGCCCTTCGAGATCGGCTTCAACGCCCGCTACCTGCTGGACGTCGCCGAGCAGATCATCGGCGAGACCGCCGAGTTCCGCTTCGCCGACCCGGCCTCCCCGACGCTGGTCATCGATCCGGCGGACGCGGGGGTGCAGTACGTGCTGATGCCGCTGAGGGTGTGACCACAGGACCTCCGCTCATCTCCGCGAAGGCGGGGATGAGCGGGTGTTTCATTGGCGATGACGCAAATCACCCGCCTCGTGCTGGCCGACTTCCGCTCCTACCCTTCCGTGGAGCTGGAGCTCGACGGCCGCAGCGTGTTCCTGTTCGGGCCCAACGGGGCGGGCAAGACCAACCTGCTTGAGGCGCTCAGCCTGCTCTCGCCCGGCCGGGGCCTGCGCGGCGCGGCGATCGTGGAGCTGGGCCGGCGCGAGCCGGGGGAGGCGCACGGCCGGGCCTGGAGCGTCTCGGTGGGCCTGCACAGCGGCCAGGACCTGACCCCCATCGGCACCGGCGTGGCCGGGCTCGGCGGCGAACACCAGGCGGTCGAGGAAGCGGCGCCGCTCGGCCGCGGCCTCCAGG
>FTHA01000777.1_pt1 | contig 13821 bp, 14 predicted proteins | sample 1640771 | NCBI WGS metagenome assembly FTHA01 (sample SAMEA3914789, study PRJEB12502) | metagenome | biome: forest; material: soil | place: Canada | collected 2011-07-03 | depth 0.3 m | reverse complement strand
TTCCCGCCGGTCTGGCCGATGATGGCCTGGGTGTTGAAGCCCAGCTGCTTGATGGCGGTGCGCTGGACCTCGACCACGCGCACCTTGAGCATCACCTGGTCCTTGCCGGCGATGCTGAGCATGTTGAGCACCTGCTCGGGCTTGGTGACGAACTGGGTGGCGATCTGCTGGGCCTTGTCGGCGTCTCCTGCGGTCATCACCTGGCCGGTGAGGACCAGGGAATTGTTGACCGCTTCGACCCGCACCCGCGAGGTCGGCAGCACTCGGGCGATGGTCTGGGCCGCCGCGGAGCCGTCCTGGTCGACCCGGATGTCCAGGCGCAGGATGGTGCGGCCGACGCCATCGAAGAACACTGCGTCGGTCTCGCCGTTGGCGATTCCAAGGATGGAGATCCGCCGGGGCGTGCGCAGCACCACGTCGGCGACGGTCGGAGCTGTGACGCTGACATCGCGGGCGTCGACCGGCAGCTCGACCATGGCCGACTTGCCCTTGCCGAGCGAGAGGGTGCGCGCCGCCGGACCGGAGCCCGTCAGCTCGATCCGCAGCACGCCCGGGTCCTGCGCCCAAGCCGCTCCCGGACCCCCCGCCAGCTCGGCCGCGGCCGGACCGTTCAGGCAGAAGGCCGCAAGTCCTGCAGTCAGGCTGAGCAGCGCCCTGGAAATGACAGTTCTCATCGGGCGGTGACCTCGCTCACGCGGCCGGCGCGGATGATCCGGACGGAGGTCGAGCCGCCCGTGCCGTCGGGCCGGCCCGCCGGGCCGCCCATGTCGGCGTAGGACCGCAAGGCCAGCGCCATGTCGCCCTGGGCCCTGGCCTTGATCAGCAGCTCGACGTCCCCGGCGGGAACCTCCAGGGTGGCGGTCGTCCCCACTATGGTCTTGGCGGCTTTTTCGGGCTGGATCTGCTGGTCGATCGCCAGCACCCGGATGTTCTGCAGGACGACCTCGGCCGTCGCCGTAGGCGCGCCCCCCCCGCCGCCGCCGGACTGTTCCAGCTTGTGGCTCGAGAGCACGTCGACCCGGTCGCCGGGCAGGACGAACCCGCCGGCCGCGGTCTCGACCGTCACCGGCATGGAGATGGCGCGCATGCCCGGCTGCAGCACCACGGCCATGTAGCCGCCCGAACCCCCGTGAACGATCTTCCGCTCGACGATCGGTTCATTGGTCAGGATCGGCTCGCGCACGATGGCGCCCTCGAGCGCCTGCATGGCGCCGCCACCGCCGTTGAGCGCGGACTGAGCCGCCTTCGCTGCGCTGGCGCCCAGCTTGGCCGCGGGATTGGAGGGGGCCGCAGCGGGTGCGCCGCCGTCGGTAATGAAGGTCGGGTTCACGGCGTCGGCAGGCCAGGCCTGCCATCCCATGTCCGCCTGGCTCAGGCGCGTCCCGACCGGAAGATCACGGCGTGCGACGACCACCTGCACCGTAGGGTGCTCAACGACCGGGGCGGCGGCGACCGGCGCGACGGGCGCGGGACGACGTGAGACCATGCGGTTCACGACGAACGCCAGGCCGATCGCGGCGATGGCGGCCACCACCAGGACAGCAATACGGACAGCTCCCATTGGGACGCCTAATCTCCTCGTCGCCTCGCGTCGGTCGTCGCGCCTGGCGAGGCTGGGGGAATCATCTGGCTTCTGCCGTGAGCCGGACCATCCCAGCGCATGGTTAACACCCGCCTAAGTGTCTCAAGCCGCCACGGCTGCAGCGACCAGGGCGCTGGATGGAAAGGCCACGAGCGCGCCGATCGCGATGGCCAGGCCGTAGGGCAGGTCCTCCGCAGGCGTCAGCAACCGGCCGAGCCAGGCCGGACCGCGGCCGGCGACCGCGACGATCCGGCCGTCATTGCGTGCGGCGATCAGTCCCACCGCCAGGGCGCCGCCCGCGACACCGGTCGCCAGCAGCAGGGTCATCACGGCGGGCCAACCGAGCCAGAGCGCGGCGGCGGCCAGCAGCTTGGCGTCGCCGCCGCCGCACCAGCCCATGGCGAAGAAGCCGATGCCGACGACGAGGGCGGCGAACCCTGCGGCGAAGTTGAGCCCCAGGATCCCGAGGGGCAGGTGTAGGGCCAGGGCGACCGGCACGAAGGCCAGGGCCAGCAGGCCCGAGATCCAGTTGGGAATGGTGAAGCAGGTCGCGTCCTTGACGGCCGCGGCGATCACGCCGGCCGGGAACACGGCCAGCAGCAACAGAGGAAACGAAGGAGCGAGGGTCATGAAGCGCCAGACTGATCGACTGGAAAGGTGCGCCGGCCCCGTGAAGGAAGTGTTTCCAGGCGCCGCCCGGGGACCGTGGCCGCCGGACATGAAAAGGGCCGCGGCGCTTGCACGCCGCGGCCCCTGATCGTCAAACCGGCCGGGCCTATTTCAGGCTGGTTCCGATGCCCGCAAACGTGGTCGTCAGATTGGTTCCGATGGTCGTCAGAGCCGTGATGATCACTGTCGCGATGAGAGCGGCGATCAGGCCGTATTCGATGGCCGTGGCGCCGGACTCGTCGTTCAGAAAGCGGTTGACCAGATTTTGCATGACGGTCCGCCCTTTTGTTGAAAACACCCCAAAGAGTCGTGGTCGGCGCAGCCGCCAGGGCCGCTGCGCCGCCTGCATCGCCTACTTCAGGGCGGTGCCGATCGTTTGGAACTTGGTGTTCATGTTGGTGCCGATGGTGGTCAGCGCCGTGATGATGACAACCGAGATGAGCGCGGCGATCAGGCCGTATTCGATGGCCGTGGCGCCCGATTCATCCTTCATGAAGCGATGTGCGAACTTCAGCATTGCTTGATCTCCTAATGGCAAGCAGACACGATGTGGGATCAAGCCTGCGATGCCCGCTTGCCCCGTTGTACTTCACCACTGTGACGCATCGAGCTTAATTGTAGGTGAAACCACGCCGTGCTCTGAAAATTTTCTTTGGTTTACCGGATTTTACTATTATCAGCGGTTAACCATGGACTATTTTCTCTAGGAAATTTAGGCGGTTGTTTATCTAGGTCTACAGGTGATGAATGGCGGGTCGACGGCTTCAGGGTTTGTTGACCTTTCCGTCCCAGCCTGCCGCCGTCAGTTCCGCGGAGGATCGCATGCACCGCCAAGACAGCCGGAGGCTACGCCACAGGGGGATCGCCCCCCTGCTCGCCGGGCCCCTGCTCGCCAGCCTCGTGCTGGGGGCCGCCTCGTCGGCCGGAGCCGTCACCGTGCACATGGACGAGAACACCGTCGTCGAGCTCGGCTCGCCCGCCGGCAGCGTGGTGGTCGGCAACCCCTCCATCGCCGACGTCAGCCTGATCACGCCCCGGCGCATCGCCATCCTCGGCCGCAGCTACGGCCTGACCAACCTGATCATCACTGACCGGATGGGCCACATCATCCTGCAGCAACAGATCAACGTGGCGCCGGCCGCGTCTGGCCGGGTCTCGGTCTATCGCGGGACCCTGGTGCACAATTTCGCCTGCTCGCCGCGCTGTGAGCGCACGCCGATGGCGGGCGAAGAGAAGACGCAGGTCTATGAAGAGTTCACGTCCGGCTACAAGGACTACGGCGAACGGTCTCACGCTGACAGCGCCGGCCAGGCGGCGTCTCAGTAGATCCCAGGGGCGGCTATCACCCAATCTTTACCGACTTAAACGGTCGATTAGGGCTGGTCGGCTAGGGTCGCCGCATGGACGGTCGGGAGCCTCCAAGGGCCATGCGTCAACGCTGCTCTATCATGTCGCGCCTGCGCCGGTTCGCGCGCGCAGAAAGCGGCGCCGCGGCCGTCGAGCTGGCCCTGGTGGCCATGCCGTTCTTCGCCCTGCTGTTCGCCATCGTCGAGCTGGCGCTGATCTTCCTGGTCTCTTCCTCCCTGGAGAACGCCACCGAGCAGGCGGCTCGCACCATCCGCACGGGGGAGTTCCAGACCAGCGGGACCACCACCGCCAACGCGTTCAAGACCGAGATCTGCAACAATTTCGGCTGGCTCCAGGCCGACTGCAGCACCAACCTCTCGGTCGACGTGCGCACCTTCGCCACCTTCCAGTCGGTGACGGCGCCCCAGCCCGTGACCAACAAGGTCTTCAACCCCGCCGCGCTCACGTTCATCCCCGGCGGCCCCGGCGATATCGTGGTGGTGCGCGCCTATTATCAGTGGCCGCTGATCGCGCCGCTGATGTCGCAGGCGCTCGAGACCGTGAATGGCGGCAAGAACCTGATCACCACCACCGCCACCTTCCGCAACGAGCCGTACGGACCATGATACGCGCCCTGTTCAGACGCTACCGCAAGGACGACCGCGGCGTGGCGGCGATCGAGTTCGCGCTCATCGCCCCAGTGATGGTCCTGATGTACTTCGGCCTGGTCGAGCTGTGCCAGGCGATGATCGCCGAGCGGAAGGCCAACCACGTGGCCTCGGCGGTGGGCGACCTTGTGGCCCAGGGGGACACGGTGACGGCCGCCAACGTCGACGACATCTTCACTGTCGGCAACACCATCATGTCGCCGTTCCCGGTCGGCACCCTGCAGATGCGGGTGACCAGCGCCATCGCCAACAGTTCAGGCGTGCCCAAGGTGGACTGGAGCCGTGGCTCGGGCGGATTCAGCCCGATGGCTGTCGGGGCCACGGCGACCGTGCCCCTGACGCTCGCTTCCGGCGACAGCATCGTCATCGCCGAGGCCAAATATTCCTACACCTCGGTGGTCCGGTACGTGCTGCCCAACGCGCTGAACTACAGCGAGACCTACTACCTGCGTCCGCGGCGGTCCGACAAAGTCACCTGCACCGGCTGCTGAGCGCGTCCACCAGCGGGTGACCCGCCAGGGGACGACCGTCCAGCGCCGCGGCCGGGCGCAGCCCGATCAGACTGTTGGTCACGAACACCGCCTGAGCCTGCTCCAGCGCCTGCGGGCCTGAGCGGGCCTCGACGGCCTCCACCCCGATCGCAGCAGCAGCAGCCAGAACCTCGGCCCGCGTGATCCCGTCCAGCACGCCGCAGGCCAGGGCCGGCGTGAACAGCCGATCCCCGGCGATCCAGAACAGGTTCGCCGCCGCCGCGCAGGCGAGCTCGCCAGCCGTGTTGAGCATCACCGCCTCCTCAGCGCCCAGCGCGCGCGCCTGCCGTCGCGCCAGCACGTTGTCGAGATAGGACAGGCTCTTGATGCGCGACGCCGGCGAGGTTTCGTTGCGGCGCAGGCCGACCGTGGCGAGCGTCACGGGCCCCTGCGGCGTGGGCGCGGGGAACGCCGTGGCGATCAGGCGCGCGGCGCTTCCCTCCGGCCGATCGAGTCCGCGGCCCGAGCCCGCGGTCAGCGTCAGGCGCACGGCCGCGCGCCCTTCACCTCCGACCTGCGCCAGCGCCCCTTCAGCCGCCGCACGCAACGCGGCCGGGTCGGGCGGCGCCAGTCCCAGGACCGCGCAGCCGCGGGCGAGCCGGTCCAAGTGCCGGTCCAGGCGGCGCGGCACGCCGTCCACGGCCAGGATGGTCTCGAACAGGCCATCACTGAGCAGCAGGCCGCGATCGTCCTCGGGAATCATTGGCTTGGACCGACCAGGGCCGCGCGCAGGGCGGCGATCTTGGCTTCGGTCTCCAGCCGCTCGAGATGGGGTTCGCTGTCGGCGACGATGCCGGCGCCGGCCCGCACCTCGTAGCGCCAGCCGCCTGCGTCCTCTTCATCCAACGCAGCGGTGCGGATCAGAACGCTGGAATCGCAGCTTCCATCAAAGCCGGCCCAGAACATCGAGCCATAGTGCGGACCGCGGGGCGGCTCGTAGTCGGTGATCACCTTGATGGCCTGGACCTTGGGCGCACCGGTGATCGAACCGGGCGGGAACGCCGCCTCCAGCAGGTCCAGGCCCCCCAGTCCCTCGGCCAGCGCGCCGATGACCGTCGAGACCAGGTGGTGGACGTTGGCGAAGGTCTCGATCTTGAACAGCTCGGTCACCTGCACCCCGCCTGGCCGGCAGACCCGCGACAGGTCGTTGCGCATCAGATCGACGATCATCAGGTTCTCGGCGCGGTCCTTCTCGCAGGCCAGCAGTTCCTGCATCAACGCTTCGTCCGTGGCCGGATCGGCGCCCCTTGGGCGCGTGCCCTTGATCGGACGGGTCTCGGCCCTGAGGATCACCCCACGGTCCACGCTGACGAAGCGCTCCGGCGAATTGGAGACCAGCGCGTGGTCCGGCAGGCGGAGGTAGGCGGCGAAGGGGGCGGGGCTGGCCGACCACAGCCGCTCCACCAGGTCGAACGGCCGTACGCCGGCGATCAGGCGGCCGCCCCAGGCGCGAGCGATATTGGCCTGGAAGATCTCCCCGGCCGCGATCCGGCCGACGACCGCGGCCACCGAGGCTTCGTAGATCTCGCCAGGGGTCAGGACCTCGAACCCCTCGGCCAGTGCGCCCGACGGCGCCGGGCCCCGGGCAGGAGCCTGCTCCATCCGGCGGAGCGCGCGCTGGGCGCGGGAGAGCGCAACGCCCTGATCCTCGCCCCGGCCGACCGCCAGCACTTCACGGCGGACGTGGTCGAAGGCGAGCAGGTCCAGATAGAGGCCGCACGCCAGGTCGGGCCAGCCCGGGAGTGAGCGACGACCCACCGGCTCGAGCCGGCCGCCCAGGTCATAGGCCAGCAGGCCCGCCAGCCCGCCCTGGAACGGCGGTCCGTCCGCCTCGCCGGCGGCGTGGTCGCCCAGCAACGAGCGCATGGCGACGAAGGGATCACGCGGGTCGTCGGGCGCCACGGTCAGCGTCTGCTCGGGATCGGCGAGCACATAGGACCAGCGGGCGCGATCACCCTCCCCGCCCGACAGGAAGGCCGAGGAGAAGGGCCGATCGGCGACGGCGGCGAGAACATCGAGGGGCTCGCGCCAGGGGGCCCTCAGGATTGCGGTGGAGCGCATGGGGGGGTGGATAGCGCGCAAGCCGGCGCAGGCAAAGGCGCACCCGCGAGCGACTGCAGCCCTTGCGCCACAGGCGAGGACTTCACGCAACGGCTCACGCCATGGTGATTAGAACCCGGACGCGCAGCGGAGCAAAGTAGGGCCTTGGATGGAGGTCCAAGGTCCTAGGCGCGTCCGCCGCAAGGTCATCCTTACGGCGGACGCGCTTTTTTTGGCGCAGATCCTCAGTCCCGAGTCTTGCGGCTGCGTGCGAGTCGTTCGCGCTGGCCCGGCGGACCCCGCCCACTATAGTTCGATCAACTGACGTGCTGATTTGCAGCGGGTTCCAATCACGTCGCAATGGTCACACTGTCGAGCGAAGCCAGAGCCCACGCCGGCGCCCTGCCGATGGACCAGACCGCCGCCCTGACCCGGCGGATCACCGGCCTGTCGGTGGCCATGGCCCTGATCCTGGTGGTGATCAAGATCGCCGCCTTTGTCGCCAGCGGCTCGATCGCGCTGCTGGCGTCGCTGGCGGACTCCGGACTGGACGTGGTCGCTTCCCTCGCCACCTTCCTCGCGGTGCGCTGGGCGGCCGCCCCCCCGGACCGCGAGCACCGTTTCGGCCATGGCAAGGCCGAAGCGTTCGCCAGCCTGCTGCAGGCGGGCCTGGTGTTCGCCTCCGCCGCCCTGGTCGGACAGGAAGCGATCCGTCACCTGATCAAGCCCCAGCCGCTGGCCGCCGAAGGCTGGGCCATGGGGGTGATGGCCATATCCACCGCCCTGACCGTCCTGCTGGTGAGGGCGCAGGCGAAAGTGCTGGGACAGACCAGCTCGGTGGCCGTCGCCGGCGACCGCGCCCACTACGTCGTCGACATCGCCTCGAACCTGTTCGCCTTCGGGGGCATAGGCCTCAGCCTGTGGCTCAGGTCGCCGCGATGGGACGCGGCCGCGGGTCTCGCCGTCTGCGGCTGGCTGGTCTGGGGCGCCGTGCAGGTGTTCCGCGACAGCTCCAGCCAGTTGCTCGACCATGAGCTGCCCGACGCCGACCGCGCCGAGATCCTGGCCAGGATGACCTCCGATCCCCGCGTCAAGGGCGTGCACCAGCTGCGCACCCGCGCCTCCGGACCCTACGTCCACATCCAGATGCACGCCGACCTGGAGCCGACCCTGAGCCTGGAGCAGGCCCACGAGGTGGTGATCGAGGCCGAGAACCGGGTGCTGCAAGCCTTCCCCGCCGCCGACATCATCATCCACCAGGACCCGCAGGATCGCGCCCAGGCCCACGGCGGCGCCTTCGCTGAAAGCGAGCATCACCGCTAGGATTGATTGGCGGCCCGGAGCCGCAAAGTCGAACCACGAACCTCACGAACAGACATGAACAGGACCTTGCCGCCGGACATCGAGCCTGCTCGGAAGGGGCCGGTTCGTGATCGTTGGTGGAGTTCGTGGTTCCCCTCTTACGAGTGGGCGGCCTTCCAGCGCATGGCGTGAAGCAGGCGGCGGCGGACCGAGGGGTGATTGTAGAACAGCGCCTCTTCCAACGGTGACGGATCGGCCTTGTCGCCGCCGTGCTCGCGCAGGACGGCGGCGGCTAGGCCGTCGGGCTCGCGCGCGTGGTCGAGGGAGTACTGGTCGGCCCGGACATTCACGACCCGGTCGAAGGCGTTGAACACCGGCGTCGCGAGCATGATCCAGGCGGTCAGGATGGCCGCCATCACGGGCATGCCGACAGGGTCTCCGGCGCCGAGGCGCAGACCGATGGCGCCGCAGGTGGGGCGAAAGAGACAATGCGCGGCCAGCACGCCCACGAAGGTGAGCGCAGCGAGCAGGCCCGCGAACCCGAGTTGGTCGCCGTGCACATAGTGGCCGATCAGGTGGCCCACGCTCGCGCGGGCTTCCGCCGGATCGACCGACGCGGCCATGCCGCGGCTGATCACCACCCGCGGCCGGCCCGGCAGCCCCGTGACGTCAGCGTCAACAGCCGGGTTGGCCGAGACATGGATCTCTCCGGCGGGAAGGCGCGTGTCGCGTATCAGGCGGTCGAGGCCATCGCGCACGAGGCCGGGAGGCGCAGCTGGGAGGCCGGCGGGGCCGGACGCCATGGCGAAAGGCGCCCAGATGGCGGCGAAGGCTACAAGGGCGGCGAACCCTCCGACCCATGCCCACCACGTCCGCGGCGCGGCGCGGATCACGGCATAGACCGGCGGAACGAGGATGGTCGCAAAGATCACCGCCAGCAGAGCCTGTCCCACCATCGCGCGGGCGAGATGGACCAGTCCCTGGTGAGGCGTTCGCAGCTGGTCGAAACGCCACGCGACGAACAGCGACCACGGCGCCTGCAGGGCGAAGAGCAGGGCGGCGAACGCCCCCGCGCACGCCGCCGTCGCCAGCCAGGGCCGCCGGCGCTCGCTCTCCAACGCCATCCTCAACCGGACCAACAGCCCGCTCTTCAGGATCAGCCAGCAAGCCAGGATCGCGACAGCGCCCCCGCCCAGCCAGGTCCAGTGGGCGGTGGCGGTCCAGGCGTCGGCCAGGGCTCGGTTGGCGGGCGTCAGACGCGTGAGATAGGCGGCTGTCGCGGCGTCGGGATCGAAGCCGGTCACGGCTCAGGCGCCGCTGGAGCGCGCCGCCGGCTTGACCGCCCGGGCGTACCAGTCCGCCAGGGGGCCGAAGGGATAGAGCATCTGGCCCACGAAATTAGGCGGCACGCCCTCCACGCCATAGGTCTGCGGCAGCTGGCCCTTGGGCATGTGGAAAGTGCCGAACAGCACATCCAGGATCGGGAAGGTCGGGGCGAAGTTCTTGTCGCGGACCCGCGGGTCGCTGGCGTGGTGCCAGCGATGGAACACCGGGCTCGCCAGCACGTATCTGAATGGGCCGAAGGTCCAGTTCAAGTTGGCGTGGACCAGGGCGGCGTGCACGAAATTGATCGGCGCCAGGATGACGAACACCAGCGGCGAGAAGCCCATCACCTGGGTCAGAACCGCCACGCTGGTGGAATAGGCGAGGTAGTTCACCGGATGCACCCGGAAGGTGGTGGCCCAGTCGACGTGCTCGGCGCCGTGGTGGATGGCATGGAACGGCCAGAGCCGGGCGCCGTGGAAGGCGCGGTGCAGCCAGTACTGGATGACGTCGGTGACCAGCAGCATCACCACGATCTGGGCGGCCAGCGGCAGGCGCGGCATCCAGCCCCAGCCGTCGTGGATCGCCTTGAGCGCCGCCGGCGCCTGGGCGGGCGCGACGGTCGTGAGCGTCCCCTTCAGCAGCGCCATCGACAGGCCGGCGTAGAACAGCACGTTGACGAAGTAGTAGAGCACGTCGTCCGCCGTCTCGCGGGTGAACACCTTCTGGCCCGGATTGCACGGGAAGAACCGCGACAGCACCCCGAAGCCAAGAGCACAGGCGCCCACGAAGATGATCGACCAAGGCATGCTGGCGTCCACGGGTGGCAGGCGCGGGACACTAGCGGGTCAGGTCTAAGTTTGCGTAAAGCCGGCAGAAACCCGTCCCAACGGCCGCCGTTCGCGGTAAACGGGACCTTAAGGCCTCTGATGTCCATTGACGCTTTCGTCACGACCGCCGCCCGCCCATGAGCGCCCAGCGCACCCTCCATCATTTCCCGCTCGACCCCGCGTCCCGCCAGGCGCGCCTGGTGCTGGGCGAGAAGAAGCTCGCCTTCACCGAGGTGATCGAGAAGTACTGGGAGAGCCGGCCGCAGTTCCTCGCGCTCAACCCCTCGGGCCTCACCCCGGTGATGATCGAGGAGGATGCCGGTCATCGCGTGGTGTTCTGCGAGAGCCGCGCGATCATCGAGCACCTGGAGGAAACCGAGCCGGATCCGGGCCTGCTGCCGCGCGAGACCGCCTTCCGCGCCGAGACCCGCCGGCTGATGCAATGGTTCGACCGCAAGTTCGACTTCGAGGTCAACGCCCTGCTGCTGCATGAGAAGATGGAGAAGCGGCTGCTGGGCCTGGGCGCCCCGGATTTCGCCGCCATGCGCCGTGGCCGCGAGGGCCTGCGCTCGCACATGCACTACATGGAGCGCCTGCTCGAGGCGCGCGACTGGCTGGCCGGTCCACGGCTCAGCCTGGCCGACATCGCCGCCGCCGCCCACATCTCGGTGATCGACTATCTGGGCGACGTGCCGTGGAAGGACTATCCCGGGGTCAAGACCTGGTTCATGAAGATCAAGTCCAGGCCGTCCTTCCGGCCGCTGCTGGCCGACCGGATGCCGGGCATGCTCCCGGCCACCAACTATGCGGACCTCGACTTCTGAGCCCCACCCGGACCTGATCCGCGACAAGGCCGTCTCGCTGGGGTTCGACGTCTGTGGCTTCACCTCCGTGCAATCCCCCTGGCCGGCCGGCGCGCGGCTCGAGGAGTTCATCGCGCTGGACCGTCATGGCGACATGGACTGGATGGCCACGACCGCCGCGCGCCGGTCCCACCCGCGGGCCATGTGGCCGGACGCGCGCTCGGCGGTGGTGCTGGGGCTGAACTACGGGCCGCTGTCCGACCCGCTGGAGGCGCTGAAGGTCAAGGACCGGGCGGCGATCTCGGTCTACGCCCAGGGGGACGACTACCACGAGGTGGTCAAGCGTCGGCTGAAGGCCCTGGCCGGATGGATGGCGCAGGCGCTGGACTGCCAGGTCAAGGTGTTCGTCGACACCGCGCCCTTGATGGAAAAGCCTCTGGCCCAGGCGGCCGGCGTCGGCTGGCAAGGCAAGCACACCAACCTGGTCTCGCGCGAGCACGGCTCCTGGCTGTTCCTGGGCTCGGTGCTGACCGACCTGGAAATCGCCCCCGACGCATCGGAGGCCGACCACTGCGGCTCGTGCCGGGCGTGCCTGGACGTCTGCCCCACCGACGCCTTCCCCGCCCCCTACCAGCTCGACGCCCGCGCTTGCCTCTCCTACCTCACCATCGAGCATCGCGGGCCAATGCCCCGCCGCTACCGCGCCGCCATGGGCAACCGCATCTACGGCTGCGACGACTGCCTGGCGGTCTGCCCCTGGAACAAGTTCGCCGCCGCCGCGCACGAGCAGGCGTTCCACCCGCGCGAGGCGCTGAAGGCGCCGCTGCTGGCCGAGCTGGCGGCGCTGGACGACGCCGGCTTCCGGGCCCTGTTCAGCAAGAGCCCGGTCAAGCGCATCGGCCGCGACCGCTTCGTACGCAACGTGCTCTACGCCATCGGCAATTCCGGCGAGGCGGGGCTGGCGGCGCACGCGGCGGCGTTGCTGGATGATCCCTCTCCGCAGGTGCGCGGGGCGGCGGTCTGGGCGCTGGAGCAGTTGCTGGACGCGCCGGCGTTCGCGGCGCTGGCGCGATCCCACGCGGGGAGCGAACCCGATCCCGACGTCAGCGAAGAATGGGACCTCAGCGCGCCCCGGCCCGCGCCGCGCTGAGGCTCTTGCGGATCTCGTCGCGCTTCTCGTGGATCGAGGCGATCACCAGGCCCATGGGCACGCCGATGTCGACCAGCACCGCTTCCGACAGCTGCAGGCTGGCCTCGATGGTCTCTGGCACCGCATCGCTGGCGCCCAGCGCGTAGAGGCTCCGCGCGTGACGGGCGTCACGGGCGCGGGCCACCAGCACCACGTCCGGGCGCAGCCGCCGCACGGCCACGGTGACCGCCTCCGCGGCTTCCGGCTCATCGGTGGTCAGCACCACGCACGGCGCCGTGGCCAGGCCGCAGCGCTCGAGCATCTCCGGGCGGGAGGCGTCGCCGAAATAGACCATCCGGGCCTCGTGGCGCGCCGCATCCACCGAGCGGGCGTCCCGGTCGACCCCGACCCAGGGGATGTCGTGGCGCTCCAGCATCTCGCAGACCAGCTTTCCGACGCGGCCGTAGCCGATCACCAGGGCCCGGGCCTCGCCGTCGGCGGTGATCGGCGGCGAGGACCGGGCGGCGGCCTCGGCGGCGCCCTGCGCCCGTCCAAGCCTGGCCCCCAAGCCCCCCAGGGCCGGCATGGCGAACATGCTGAGCGTGGCCGAGACCACCATGGCCTGCGCAATCGTGGGCTCCAGCAAGCCCGATCCCTGGGCCTGGGCGATGATCACGAAGGCGAACTCCCCTCCCGCGCCCAGCAACAGGCCGGTCTCCATCGCCGCCCCGCCCTTCAGGCCGAACAGCCGGCCGAGGCCGGCGCCGAGGACGGCCTTGAGCGCGATCATCCCGGCTGCGGCAGACAGGATCAGTACAGGCTGGGCGAACAGCAGGGCGAGGTTCAGGCCCAGGCCAACCGACAGGAAGAACAGTCCGAGCAGCAGGCCGCGAAATGGCCCGATCAGGACGTCGATCTCATGCCGGTATTCGGTTTCGGCCAGCAGGAGCCCCGCCACGAAGGCCCCGAGCGCCATCGACAGGCCCAGCAGCTGGGCGCAGACCCCCGCGCCGATCACCACCAGCAGGCTGGCGGCCATGAACAGGTCCTGGCTCTTGGCCCGGGCCGCCGACTTGAACAGGGGGCGCAGCACCAGGCGGCCGGCGACAATGATGCCGATCAGGCCGGCCAGGGAGACGCCCACCGCCAGGATCGGATTGGGCGCGGTCGCCCCGCCCCCGAGCAGCGCCAGCGCGATCAGGATCGGAGCGACCGCCAGGTCTTGGAACAGCAGGATCGAGAACACCGCGCGGCCGGATGCGGCGTGCAGGCGTCCCCCCTCCGACATCACCGGCACGACCACGGCGGTGGAGGACATGGCCAGGGCTGCGCCGAGGGCGAATGCGGGCGCGGGGGCCAGTCCCAGCGCGAAGGCCAGGGCGGCGAACAGGAAGGCGGCGATCAGCGTCTGCAGCGCGCCCAGGCCGAACACCAGCCGTCGCATCAGGCGCAGGCGCTCCCAGGACAGCTCCAGGCCGATCGCGAACAGCAGGAACACCACGCCGAGCTCGGCGATGTCGGCGATCTGTTCCGGCTTGGAGACAGTGATGTAGTCGAGCCAGGGCGCCTGCGGCAGGAACCGCCCCAACCCCTGGGGC
>FTHA01001032.1_pt1 | contig 13884 bp, 14 predicted proteins | sample 1640771 | NCBI WGS metagenome assembly FTHA01 (sample SAMEA3914789, study PRJEB12502) | metagenome | biome: forest; material: soil | place: Canada | collected 2011-07-03 | depth 0.3 m | reverse complement strand
TCCAGCACGATGTTCGGCGACTTGCCGCCCAGCTCCTGGTGGACGCGCTTCAGGGTGTTGGCCGCCGTCTTGGCCACGTCGATGCCGGCCCGGGTGGAGCCGGTGATCGAGATCATGTCCACATCCGGGTGGGCCGAAAGGGCGTGGCCGACTTCCGGGCCGGTGCCATTGACCAGGTTGAACACACCGGGCGGAACGCCGGCCGCTTCGACAATCTCGGCGAAGATCTGGCCGGAGAAGGGCGCGATCTCGGACGGCTTCAGAACGACCGTGCAGCCGACCGCCAGGGCCGGGCCGACCTTGGCGCAGATCTGGTTCATCGGCCAGTTCCAGGGCGTGACGAACCCAACCACTCCGATCGGCTCCTTGACGATCCGCGACGTGCCGCGGTCTTCCTCGAACTCATAGGTCTTCAGCACATTGGCCGCGGTCATCAGGTGGCCGATGCCGGCGGGGCCCTGGGCGTTCTGGGCGAGCCACGCGGGCGCCCCCATCTCTTCGGTGATGGCGTCGGCGACATCGCCCATGCGCTTGCCGAATTCGGCGGCCAGGCGTTCGATCACCGCCAGACGCTCCTCGCGGCTGGTCTTGGACCAGGTCTTGAAGGCCTTCTTGGCCGCGGCGACGGCCTTGTCGACGTCAGCCTGGGCGCCCAGGCTGATCCGGCCAGCCACTTCTTCCGTGGCGGGATTGATCACGTCCAGCGTCCGGGGCGTTGAAGGTTCGACCCACTTTCCGTCGATGTAGAATTTCAGATAATCGCGCACGGGGTTCTCCTAAGTTCTGGCGCTGGCCCGAGGCGCCGTTCGCGGCGACATCTAAGCGATCGGTGGGCCGCGCGGAAGGGGAGATGACTCCGTCAAGCGGGGCGAGCGCAATTGCTGTCCCGGCCCGGCGGTCCTATTGCTATATCAGGATACCTGATGTGGAGGACGCCGTGGCGGACGCACTGACGGCCGCCCGGGACGCTAGGAAGCTCCGGGCCGTCGAGGCCGAGATCAACTATCTGGAGACCGGCGTCACGGACTCCATCTGGTACGCCGCTGATTCCTGGCGCAGCCACATGCCGCTGAACGCCCAGATCATGCGGATCCAGGATGTGCGGCCGGTGCGCCAACAGATGTCGCTGGACCGCGAGGGCGTCTATCTGGCCGACGACCCCTGCGGCGTTAAGAACTTCCTCGACCGCGAAGCCGCCGCCAAGGTCTACGTCCCCGAGCTGGAGGAGGTGGTGAAGGCCGTCACCGGCGCCAGCAAGGTCGTCATGAGCAGGATGTGGGTGCACCGCCACAGCGATCGTTCCGAGCGCTTCGGCGAGGACGGCACGACGTTTCCCGGCCGCTACGCGCACATCGACTTCAGCGACCTGACCGGTCCGACCACGGCCCGGCAGATGCTCGGCGACGATCCGGACGCCGATCGGCTGCTGCAGGGCCGCTTCGCCATCTTCAACCTGTGGAAGGCGATCTCCGAGCCGCCGCAGGACACGCCGCTGGCTGTCTGTGACGCCACCAGCGTGGCCGCCGAGGACCTGTTGATCTCGCACATCGTTCTGGGCCCCCCGCAAGCGGACCCGGCCAAGGAATTCAAGCTGCAGACCAACATGGTCCAGCACAACCCGAACCATCGCTGGGTCTACTTCTCAGGGATGACGCGGGACGAGCTGCTGATCTTCCGGGGCTACGATTCCGACCCGGCGCGCTTCCGGCGCGTGCCGCACACCGCTTTCGACGATCCCAGCGCCGGTCCGGACGCTCCGCCGCGCGAGAGCATTGACATCCGCTGTGTGGCCTTCTTCAGCTAGGAGGTCGCCTTTTCTCGACCAAGGAGCGTTCAGTGCAGGATCTTCAGGGCAAGACCGCCTTCGTCACAGGCGGCGCCAGCGGTATTGGCCTCGGGATCGTCAAGCGCTTTGTCGAGAGCGGCATGAAGGTGGTGATCGCCGACCTGCGGCAGGATCACATCGACGAGGCGGTGGAGTACTTCGAGAGCCGCCGACAGGGCCGCAACATCCACGCCATACGCCTGGACGTCACCGACCGGGAGGCCATGGTCCGCGCCGCCGATGAGGCGGAGGCGACGTTCGGAAACATCCACGTGGTGGTCAACAACGCCGGGGTCGGCATCGAGGGGCCACTGAAGGAGGCGACCTACGAGGACTGGGACTTCGGCATGGGCGTCAACCTCGGCGGGGTGATCAATGGCGTCCAGACATTCGTGCCCCGCATCCGCGCGCACGGGGAGGGGGGCCACGTGGTCTCGACCGCCTCCCTGGCCGGCATGATCACCATGCCGTCGAACATGATCATGTACGTGACCGCGAAGGCAGCCGTCATCGCCATGATGGAGTCCCTGCGCACAGAACTCGCGCCAGAGGGCGTCGGCGTCTCGGTGCTCTGTCCGGGCCCGATCAAGAGCAACATCCACCAGCTGAACCAGAACCGTCCGGAGCGTTTCGGCGCGGGCAAGGCCTTCGCGGAAGCCGCCGATCGCCTGGCGCAGCGCCAGCTCTCGGACCTGTGGATGGAGCCCGAGGAAGTCGGCGACATGGTCGTGGACGCTGTCCGCAACGACAAGCTCTACATCATCACCCACGGCGAGTGGCGTGAGTCCGCCGAAGGCCGCTTCAAGGCCATCCTGGACGCCATGCCTGAAGTGACCAATGACGAGCTGATCGCCTCCATGCGGGCACGCCGGATGACGGCGGCGGATTCCGAATAGAACCAAAGCCGGGAAGCTCACCGGAAGCAGCGCCGCCGTCTGCCAGGGCGCGCCGCTCTGGCGCGCCCTGCTGCTCGGCGGAATCCACTATGCCGGCGCAAGTCTTTGGCGCGACACCGCATGGTATACCCACCATCCTTTGCAATAACTCATACACCAATCGTATATCTCCGTCATATTGCTGAGGTATTGGCGTCTTTTTGACGGTGAATTGACGCCGCCTCTGCCCGCCCCGCTGATATGTTCTCATCGTTGCAGTGGGCGGAGGCCGGGGTTTCTTCGCTGATTGTCCAGGACTAGTTGCTTATCTGTAATACCTGGGCGTCGCGTTCCTGAAGTGAAGACTCCCCGGCCGACCGTCGCACTCTTTTTCTTGATGGAGAGGCGTCATGGGCGACTTCAATCTGTACGAGGATTCCGCCGGCCGATTGGCCGTGCAGGCCGACGCCGTAGGGCGCCTGGCGCAGGACAGCGGGGCTTTCGCCGCGGCGATGGCTGCGTTCGAGTCACGGGACCCGGATGCCTTCCGATGGGTCCTGGAGCGCCTGGAGATCTTCCCGCGCTGCGAACTGATCTGCGAGTGGATCCAGGTCAAGCTGTGCGTCCTGCGGTGCGTGGAGGTCTGCGGACCTCCCGTGGCCATCGACCGCCCGCCGGGCCTGCTGCAGTTCGCCCAAGCGATCATCCGCCTTGCCGAGGATGAGAAGCAGCTGCGCCGCGTGGTCGACGCCGTCTCCTGTGGCGACGCGGAGGCCTACAGCGCGGTCCTGGCCGAGCTGAAGCTCCAGCCCTTCTGCCATCTGATCTGCCGCTGGGTCTGCTCGAGCCTATATCGCCGGTTCTGCGAGCTGGTCTGCACGCCGCACGTCACCTTCATTCCGGACCCAGTCACCGACCTCAGGGCTGCAGCCAAGGCGATGACCCGCGTGATCGCCGATGAGAAGGCCTTTGCGACCATCGCCAAGGCTTTCGAGGCGCTGAACTGCCATGTCGCGCGGACGGCCATCGGCCAGGCGGGTTTTGCAGGCGAGTGCGAGTTCATCTGCTGGGTGTTCTGCACCTGGCGGTGTGGCTTGACGTGCCTGGAACTCTGCGCACGGCCGACGCCGATCCTCACCGGCGTCCAGGCGATCGAAGAGGCCCGGAGCTTCGCACTTGCGGCCAGGCAGCTGGCCCATCAGCCTCGCGCTTTGTTCGATCTCGTCACGGCCGTCCAGGCGCGGGACGCAAAGGTCTACGGCGATATCGTCGACCGTTTCCGGCTCTATCCCTATTGCCTGCAGCTGTGCGGCTGGGTGTGCTCGGTCACGTGTTCGGAATTCTGCATCTGCCTCTGCCCCAATCCGGCGCTGCAGCCTTGGTTCACGACCGTCGGCTACTTCGGCATCTATTCGGACATCGACGGCACGTCCGGAAAGACCAACAAGGGCCTGCCGTTCCCGAGCCTGTCATCGCAGGGCGGCCCGAACTTCGCGTTCTTCGGACCTTTGCAGCTCGGCGGGTTCTGCCCCTCTACATCGCCGGCGTTCTCGGGCGTGGCGATGAAGTACCGCTTCCTGTTCGACAAGGGCGCTGGTCCCACACCGATCACCGACAGCCTGGTCAGCCCGGTCCTCGCCGGAACGCGGCTGGTCAGCTGGCCGCAGAACGTCGGCGGCCTAGCCACGGCCACCCTGGTTTCGACCTTCCAGGACGTGTGGATCATGGCCGCGCCCACGCCGCCCGATCCGACGCCCCCGGCGACGAACGCTGCCTGGGTCGCACCCTCGCCTCACTACCTTTCGCCCGATCCGGCGGGATGGATCGTCGTCGATCCGAACGCGATCGGCGGAGGCTTCCAGACACTCCTGGGCTTCGACACCAGCCAGCCGCTGGCGGTTCCGGGGGGCCTTCCTGTTCCGGGCGTCCCAGCCGGGACGGCCGTGCCCGCCGGCCAGCAGCGGGCCGGGACTGATCTCTCGATCACGTTCCAGGCCACGCGGGTCACCACCATGCCGCCGGGGACCACGCCGGACTACTCAAACGCCCTGGCCAAGATCCACGTCAACAACTGGACCGAGGTGAATGAGCGGGACTTCGCGGAGTTCGTCACCGGCTGCTGCACGCCGATCGACGCGACCCTTACGGTGCAGTTCACCGTCGATCACGAGGAGATGGACGCGGGCGACTGGTCGCTGGACATCTCCAGCTGCAGTCCGTCGGCGCCCGGCGACATCACGCCGGCGGTCTCAGGACCAGGCGTGACCCTCAGCGCCCGCGGCGGCTCTGGAACCATCGTGGAAGACACCAGCACCTGGACCAACTGTTCCTACACGATGACGCTCTCCACCCGGCCCGGACTGACGACCGGCCTGGTCGACCGGGGCGTCTGGTCAAACCCGCTGACCTTCGCGATCTGCGGACACTGAGACCCTGGAGCTTGGGGGAACCGTGATGCATCCAGGTTCAGCAGACGAGTTCCTCCTGCGGTTCGTTCTGGCCGTCTTCGCGACCTGGCGGGTGACCCACCTGCTGGCGAGCGAGGACGGCCCGGGCGACATCATCTTCCACCTGCGCCGCCGGTTGGGCGACAGCCCGATCGGCGGCCTGATGGATTGCTTCTACTGCCTCAGCCTGTGGATCGCGGCCCCCGCCGCCCTCTTCCTGACGGTCCAGCCTGTCCTGTGGATCGTGTCGTGGCTGGGCCTGTCGGGGGCGGCCTGCCTGCTCGAACGGCCGGACGTCCTCGACGAGCCCGATCCTCCCTCAACCCAAGGAGACTCCGATGTGCTGTGGTAGCAGACGATCAGCATGGCGCGCCGCAACCGCGGCCCCGGCCGCCACCTCTACTCGGTCGCCTGTCCGGCAAGACTCCCCCGGCACGGCCCCGGCAGCGCCAGCTTCAGCGGCGCCCGGGATGCAGGGGTCGTTCCCCACGGTGACGCTGCGCTACACCGAAGCGTCGGCGATCCGCGTTCGGGGGCCAGTTACGGCGCGACTTTACGAATTTTCGGAGTCCCAGCCCGACCAGGCAGTCGATATCAGGGACGCCGCCGTACTGCACGGCAACCACGCCTTCCAGCGGGGACAGGACGCCGGTCAGCCAGGCGCGGACTGATCGGCTCCTGGGCTGTCGCCCTCGTCGATCGAGATCACCCGCTGGACCTCATCGGACAGGAAGCCGATGGCGGCCGGGTTGCGCACCCCGGGGAGGACGGCGACGTCGTAGAGCTCGCGCACCACGCCCTCGAGCCTCAGCCATTCGATGGTGTCGCCGGTGCGGGTGTCGATCACCAGCAGCCCACAGCGCGCCTCGGCGCCCCGCTTGGCCAGGGCCTCATCGAGCGGGAGCCCCTGGAAGGTCCGGGTCTCACGCGGCAGGGACAGGCCCACCACGGCATAGGGGCCGATGAAGGAGAGTCCACGCGGATAGCCTGGGCAGAAGGCCACGGGTTCAAAGCGACCCGCCGCCGGGTCGAGGAACCCGAGCTCGCCGGCGCCTGAGTTCAACAACCAGACCCGCCCGTCGTGCACGCGAGGGGAGTGGGGCATCGAAAGGCCTGTGAGCACTGCCTCGCCGCTGTCGACGTCCATCAGCACGCCACCGCTGGAGCGGCGGTCGCGCCAGCCGTCGGTGACGTCGGACGGCGAAACCAGCGTGACCCAGCGGGGCCGGCCGTCCTGCAGCGCCAGGCCGTTGAGGTGGCAGCGGTCCTCCGGCGCCAGGCGGCTGATGAACGGGGGCCGCCACAGCGGCCGGAAGCTGTGCCCGTCGCTGACCGTCGCCACTCACGAGAACAGCGTGTTGGCGAATACCGGCCGTCCATCGGCGCCGATCGCGATGTCGTGGGCGTCCACGTCGCCGGTGATCCAGGCGGCGTGCGGCGCATAGACCGCGTCGTGCTCGCCCTGCGCCCCTCCCTCGGCGACGACGTTGTCGAAGCGGTAGATCTGGTAGTGAGTGGCGAGCATCAGGGTGCGGGCATCGGCCGAGACGCCCAGGCCCATGCAGCGGGCCAGGGTGCGCTCGAACACCGCCATCCGCCCGTCCGGCTTGGTCCCGATGAAGAAGACCTTGCCGGCCTGGTAGGTGGTGAAGGCGAGGCTCACGCCCATTCGGACCAGCCAGGCGGAGAAATGGCGCGAGGTGGAGAGGGCGAACTTCTCCTGCGGCGCGCCGGTCGCCTGCGATTCAGTGGGGACCCCGCCCATCGTTCCTCCTATCCGCTGGATCGCTGCTCATCGCATGACTTCCATGGAAATGGCTAACACCGCGGCCGCGAGGTCCGCCTTGCGAGCCGACCCTGGTCGCGTGAGCCCGGATCGGCTTAGTCTTCCGCCATGATCCGCTCCTGGCTGTTCACGCTGGTCTATTGGCTGCTTTCGATCCTCTACGTGGCGCTGGCGGCCATGTGCCTGGTCCTGCCTGGGCGCAAGGCGGTCGGCTGGGTGGTGCGGCGCTACACCCGGCGGATGGTGCAGGCACTGCACTGGATCGCCGGCGTCCGCCTGAAGGTCGTGGACCGGCAGAAGGTCCCGACCGAGGCCTGCATCATCGCCGCCAAACATCACAGCTGGTTCGACGGCTATTGCATGTACAGCCAGTTCGACGACGTCGCCTTCGTCACCGGCGACCACCTCGAGAAGATCCCGCTGCTGAAGGGCGTGCTGGCCAAGCTCGGCGCCATCGTGGTCAACAACTGCGGCGGCCACCGCGCCCGCGCGGCCCTGGCCGAGAGCGCCGCCAAGGCCAATGAAGCGGGCCGGCGCATCCTGATCTATCCTGAAGGCCACCTGGCCAAGGCTGGCGAGCGCTACCGCTACAAGACCGGCGTCTTCCACATGTACGCCAACTTCGGCCTGCCGGTGGTCCCGGTCGCCACCAACCTCGGCGTCTTCGCACCACAACAGGACGTCCGGAAATACTCCGGCGTGGCGACCATCCAGTTCCTGGATCCCATCCCGCCTGGCCTTCCCAGGGGGGAGTTCATGCGCCTGCTGGAGGACGCCGTGGAGACCCACAGCGACCTCCTGATCGCCGAAGCGAGGGGAGGGGAGGTAATGGCGTCGCTCCTCGTCCCCGATCCAGCGGCTGGCGGCCGCCCCCAATCTCTGCAGTAGGACGGCGCTCTTTCGCACGGGTGGCGCTTGAATTGCGATTCTCGCCAGGCGTGCAAGGATGCGCCTGCCGACCAGACGCGGGGAACGAGGCAGATGTACGACATCCAGATCCTGCTTGATCCGAACCTTCCAGGCCAGACCTGCAGCCCGCAGGCGGTCGGCGGCGGCGGCCGGGTCGTCGGCATGTCCGACGACGGTTTCGTGCCGGACGGAGTGGCCATCGCCTGGGACCAGGCGGTGTTCAGCATGGACGCTGCGGCAGCCTCCGAAAGCATGTTCCTCGGGGTCAACAACATGCGCGAGGCGGTCGGAACCCGGGGCACGGAGGACTTCTTCAACACCAGCGCAATCTACAGCGACGGGGTCTCAATCGTGGACCTGCCGGTCCCGATCGGCGGGGCGGCCACGGACATCAACGATTCCGGCCTCGTCGTCGGGTTCGACGTATCGGAGCCTCGCGGATATCTGCTCGACCGTTCGACGGGCGCTATCATCAGGATCGACCCGCCCCCCGGTCATGTCTCGACCTTTCCAACCGCCATCAACGCCGGCGCCGAGGTTGTCGGTGTCTTTGAAGCCGGCAGCGGATCGTTCGTCTATGCGACCGGGCGGACGAAGATCCTCGCCGACGGCGAAGTCGCGGACATCAACGACTCCGGCGTGGCCTGCGGCACGCGCGTCGTCACGGACTTCAAACCCGTGACCTGGGACACCCGGCAGGCCACGCCGACGTCTGATCCTGTCCCGCTGCCGCCCGGGTTCACCAATGGCAACGCACGGGGGATCAACAACGCCGGCGATGTCGTCGGCTCCGCCTGGGTCACCTACGGAATGGGCAGCGGCTACATCCACTCCAACGGCGTGACTTCGGACCTGAACGACCTGATCTCAGACCCGGGCTGGCATGTCGTCGACGCCAAGGCGATCAACGACGCTGGCCAGATCGTGGGCCAGGCCGATTTCAATGGCCAGCGGGTTGGCTACATCATGACGCCCCAGCGCGGCCTTTACGCGTGGAACCCGGATATCGCGGTCATTGTAGGGATCCTCTTGGGCGGCGTGGCGGTCGACGGCGGCGGCCGGGTCGTCGTGGGCGGCAAGCCACGTCCGGTAGGGCCGTGGGACGGCTGGCGATCCCTCAACCCTGACAAGCGCGACGCCCTGATCGCCCTTGCGCTGGACGAGGCAGCGCGCTCGATCACGGACAAGCACACCCGCGAGCAGGTGCGCGGCACGCTCATCAAGGCCGCTCACGCCAGCGCGAAGGCCCTGGTCAAGGACAAGGCCACGGGCCGGAAGAACGCCGCACCGGCTCCCGCGCGAGCGGTCGAGGCGTCTTTTGACGCCAAGCGGGAGCTCATCCACGCCATCGCGCACCGCGCAACGTGACGGCGCTCAGCGCCAATCGTCGATGAGGTAGGTCGGCTTGCCCCGGTTCTCTGTTCCCGGGCCGGGGCGGGCCGCCGGATGAGAGTGCTATCTCGCTCGGCAGACAGCCATCTCGGCCAGGGGCTGACCACCGCCTTCGATGGCCCGGCTCAGCTCGGTCGCGGTCTGGAATCGCTGACCGGCGGCCGAGCAATCCGCGCGGCTCGAAGCCGATGCGAACGCGATCAGGAGGATTCCCATGGCCACAACTGCGCCGGCTTCAACGGCTTCGAGGACTTGGCGCCGAAGCGGATCGACGGTCGAAACAGAAACGACATGGCTCATGGCGGCCCCGGGGCAATGCAAGACTGAGTGACCGCCCCGACGGCGCGTCCCTAGTTAGGTCGAGTCGTCCGTCCGCCGCATCCGGATTCGGCTGTCGGGCGAGGAGGAGAGGCAGGAGATCGCCTGTCTGGATAGGCCGGGGGCGAAGGCGCCGCCGGATTGGGAACGCCCTTGCGCGGCCCGGCGCCCGCGGGTGAAATGACTTCCGCGTCCGCCGACTCAGAGGGCTGCTCGTGACGGCATTCGATATCCAGCGGTTCGTCGACGGGCGGAGGATCTCGCGGCTCCACATCGTGGTGTTGCTCATCTGCAGCCTGGTCATGTTCATCGACGGGCTGGACGTCTTCATGGTGGGCAAGATCGCGCCGGCCATCGCCCGAGGCTTTGGCGAGAAGCCGGCGGCGATGACCCAGGTGTTCCTGTTCCAGCAGATCGGCCTGGCCTTCGGCGCCTTCATCGCCTCGCCGCTGGCCGACCGGTTCGGGCGCCGCCGCATGTTGATCATCGCCGCGACGGCTTTCGGAGTGCTGACGCTGGCGAGCGTCTTCTCCCGATCGCTCCTCGAGCTGGCGGCGTTGCGCGCCATCGCCGGCCTGTTCCTCTCCGGCGGCCTGCCGATGGCGACCGCGCTGATCGCCGAGTTCACGCCCCTGCGGCGGCGCTCCGCCTTTCTCGCGATCGCCCTCAGCGTCTACACCGCCGGGGGCGCTGCGGGCGGCGCCATCGCTGCCTGGCTGCTGGACGACTACGGCTGGCAGAGCGCCTTCTGGATCGGCGGCCTGTTTCCCATGGCCCTCGTGCCGCTGATTCTGCTGCTGCTGCCCGAGTCGATGCAGATCCTGGCCGGACGCTCCGGGCGCGACCACGAGATCATCCGCACCCTGCGCCGCCTGGACCGGGGCGTCGAGCTGAAGGGCGACGAGCACTTCGTCGCCGGCGACGGCTCCAGCCGCGCCGAGGCCGCGAGCCTGTTCGAGATCTTCAAGGACGGACGCGCGCGCTCGACCGTCGTGCTGTGGCTCTGCTGTGTCTTCTCCATGGGCAACATCGCGCTACTGGCCGCCTGGATGGCGACCTTCTTCCAGGAGATGTCAGGCGTGCCGATCCAGAAGTTCGGCGTGCTGTCGCTGCAGGCCTTCGTCGGCAGTGTCGCCGGAGTGCTGACCATGGGGTGGCTCATGGACCGGTTCTCGCCGGTGAGGCTGATCCCGATCTACTACGTCGGGCTCGCAGTCAGTCTGGTCAGCCTGGCGCTCGTGCCCTTCGGCACGCCCGGGTTCCTGGCCGCTCTGATCGCCTGGAATTTCTGCCAATCGGGAGGGCAGGCGGGGCTGAACAACCTGGCGGCCTTGATCTACCCTGCGAGCATGCGCAGCACCGGCCTCGGCTGGGCCGGCGGCGCCGGCCGCGTCGGCGGCGTCATCGCTCCGCTGTTCGGCGGCCTGGCCCTGGCGAGCGGCATGCCGCTGCTCCAGACGCTGCTGATCATCGCGGTGCCGTCGCTGATTGTGGCGATGACCCTGCCGCTGATCGGCCCACGGACGCAGCCACTGGCGCCTGCCGCGGCCTAGGCCGGCCATCAGCGAGACCTGGCGATGGCATCCTCTGCATCCTTCGACCTTGAGCGCTTCGTCGCGGCGCAGGCGCCGGTCTTCGAGACCGCGCTCGCCGAACTGAAGGCCGGCCGCAAGCGCAGCCACTGGATGTGGTTTGTCTTCCCCCAGCTGCGCGGCCTCGGGCAATCGCCGACGGCGATCTTCTATGGGATCGGCTCGCTCGACGAGGCCCGCGCGTATCTCGCCCACGGCGTGCTGGGGCCGAGGCTACGGCTCTGCACCGAGACGGTGATGGCAACCCAGGAATCGTCGCTGAGGACGATCTTCGGCACACCCGACGACATGAAATTCGGCTCCTGCATGACTCTGTTCGCCCAGGCGACCGAGACGGCAGGGAGCGTCTTCCACCGTGCGATCCACCGCTACTGCGACGGCCGCATGGACCCGCGTACGCTGGCGCTTCTCGGCGTGGGCGGTGAGGGGCGTTAGAGCCCGCATGCCGCGCATCCCGCCGCCGCCTACCCGAACTTCGTGAAGGTAAGCCCTGCGGCACGCCGACGATGACTCGCGGGGCCGTTCATTCGAATCCCTCAGTGACCAACTAGCCGGCGATCCACGCACCAAAGAGCACACGTGTGAGCCGCCGGTGCATTTCAGATTGCCGTTCGGCGATCGCTGCGAGGCATTCCCAGTCCTGGGCGGACCTCAGCCACAGCATTTTGGTGGCCAGATCGGTGGCGCTCTCCGCTCGTTCCCAGGCCTCCCGGGCCCTCAACTTGTACGGTTCCGCGCTCATCATGGAGAGCCGAAGTGGCGAAGCGCGTCGTCGGTTCCCAGGACCTGACCTTGGGGCCCCTGTGGAGTTGATGTTGCCGATGGATTGGGCGGCTGACGGCCATACTGCTCGCGACCGGGCCGTGACAATGGTGGGCGCTGACATGGTCACCCAGTGGAGGCCAGATATCTGCGCTGGCGCGAAGCGGCGGAAATGGACGTCGACGGGGCGCGGCGGTGGCCGTCGGATATGCCACGCACAAAACCCGCATCAACTGGCCCGGGCCGTGGGACCCGATGGCGCGCGGTCGCCAGAATGAATGAAAAGATGGAGCCCTCGCGCCTTGGGGGGAGGGCGCTAGGCGAGGGCTCCGATCATACAACGTGTGGCAGCCGCTGACGTTCCTTCAGCCCCAGCTCGGGATTAGCGCGACCGTTGCGCCTGCGCCTGCGCTCTGGCAGCGCGTCGCTCTTCCTTCTTCGCATGATGGTGTCCGATTGCGCAGCCGACGACCGCCCCAGCGACAGCATGGTGACCCATCACATGACCGGCGACGCCTCCGACTGCGGCGCCCTTCAAGCAGCCTTTGGCGTCGGCGGCTCCGGATGCGCCAAGCATCAGCACGGCCGCCGTCACAGCAAGTTGCATCTTCATTGGTTCATCTCCCGGGTTTCGAGTCGCGGAGAGAACGACCTGCACTGCTCGCCGTTCCGGACGGGAACCCACGCCAGGTCGGGCCAGCCGGATGGGGCCGCGAAACTGGAGCTTCCAAGCTTGGGCGGTGAGAGGCGTTAGACGGGACATCAAGGCGGACTGCGAGTGGCGGAAGCGGTGGGATTCGAACCCACGAACGGCTCGCACCGTTGCTGGTTTTCAAGACCAGTGCCTTCAACCACTCGGCCACACTTCCGTAGGGCGCGGCTCTTATCAGGTGAGAGGCTGATGCTCCAGTCGGGACGATCGGAGCAGGATGGTGCCTCAGCGGTGGCGAGCCGCTAGCCTCGGATTCGCCTCGGGATGGGGCTGTTGGAAGGAGTTCGGGATGGCGGATCCGGTGATCGCACAGAAGGCGCCGATCGCGGCGGACGTGGAAGCGGGCAAGGCCTACTTCTGGTGCGCCTGCGGCCAGTCGGCGAACCAGCCGTTCTGCGACGGCAGCCACAAGGGCTCGGAGTTCACACCGGTCCGCTACGAGGCCCCGGAAACCAGGACGGTCTACTTCTGCGCCTGCAAGCATACGGGCAACAGCCCGCTCTGCGATGGCACGCACAAGCGGCTCTGACGCCTTGCGCCGCGGGCCGAAACCCTCAATGTGAGGGCGTGGCGCGCGGCCGGTTCATCACATTCGAGGGCGGGGAGGGGACCGGCAAGTCCACCCAGGTCCGCATCCTGGCCGAGCGCCTGAGGGCAGGGGGCCTGGACGTCGTCGTCACCCGCGAACCGGGCGGCTCGCCCGGCGCCGAGACGCTGAGGCGGCTGCTGCTGGAAGGCGAGGCGGATCGCTGGTCGCCGGTGAGTGAGACGCTCTTGATGTACGCCGCCCGCGCCGACCATCTGGAGACGCTGATCCGTCCGGCGCTGGCGAAGGGGGCATGGGTGGTCTGCGATCGCTTCTTCGATTCCACGCGCGCCTATCAGGGCGCCGGCGGAGGCGCGCCGGCGGAGCTGATCGCCAGCCTGGAAATGGCGGTGGTCGGCGACGATCGGCCGGACCTCACCCTGGTGCTGGACCTTCCCGCGGAGGTTGGCCTGGAGCGGGCGATCAGCCGCACCACGCTCGATCGTATCGAGGGCAGGGACCGTGGGTTCCACGAGCGCCTGCGCGCCGCCTTCCTTGAGATCGCCGGGCGCGAGCCCGACCGCTGCCGCCTGGTCGACGCAGCCCCCGACATCGAGACCGTGGCCGCGGCGATCTGGGAGGCCGTAGCACCCATCTCCCCCCGTTCCACGCGGTAGGGGGACCACGAAGTGGTGGAGGGGGCGAGCCACAAGCTCAGTGCAGCCGCTCGCCCCCCCCCC
>FTHA01000846.1_pt1 | contig 13901 bp, 8 predicted proteins | sample 1640771 | NCBI WGS metagenome assembly FTHA01 (sample SAMEA3914789, study PRJEB12502) | metagenome | biome: forest; material: soil | place: Canada | collected 2011-07-03 | depth 0.3 m | reverse complement strand
TCGTACTCGGCCTCGTCGACGAACCCAGCGGTCGCCGGCGTCGGCACCGAGCCTGGAGCGACGGCGTTGACCCGGATGCCGCGCGGGCCGAGCTCGGCCGCCAAGCTGCGGGTCATGGCGGTGATCGCGCCCTTGATCGCGGTGTAGATGGCGGTGTTGGGGAAGCCCTTGAACGCCACCGGTGAGGACATGTTGACGATGGCCGCGCCGCGGTCGGGATCCATGTGCCGCACCAGCGCCTGGCAGCCCCAGACGGCCGACTTGAAGCCGGCGCCCAGCATCAGGTCGACCGTGACCTCGGTGATCGACTCCAGCGGCTCGTAGATCAGGTTGGAGGCGTTGTTGACGACCCCGTCGATGCGGCCACTGACCTTGGCGAACGCCGCGGCTGCAGCCTCGAAGGCGGGCTGGTGGGAGAGATCGCCGGGATAGGCGTGGGCGACGCCGCCGGCGCTGCGCACCGCCTGGGCTGTCTGGCTGCAGGTCTCCGGATCGATGTCGGCCACGCCGACGACGGCGCCGCATCGCGCCAGATGCAGGGCCACCGCGCGGCCGAGGCCGCGGCCGGCGCCGGTGATCAGGACGGCCTGGTCGGAAAGGTCTTGGGTCATCGCGTGTGGGGCGCTCCGGAATCCGGGGGACGTTCGGGCGACACACAAACCGATTGTTCGGACAAGGCGCAAGGGGGTTGGCGATGTTGCGGCCCCCTCCCCCAGTGGCTACTGCGGTCGCCATGACCGAGCTCAGCCGTTCCCAGATCCTCGCCCGATGGGTCCGGGGCCTCCGCTACGAGGACCTTCCGGCCGACGTGGTCGAAGCCACCAAGCTGCGGGTGCTGGACGTGATCGGGCTGGCCATCGCCGGCGGCTCGACGCCGTTCGGCCATGCGGTGCGCGAGGCCGCTAAGGCGCTCAGCGGGACGGGCCCCTGCCATGTCTACGGGACTGGCGAGGCGCTGGCCGTCGGCGGCGCGGCCTTCGCCAACGGGGCCCTGTCGCAGGCGCTGGAGTACGACGACACCCACAACGAATCGATCGTCCACATCTCCAGCCCCTCGGTCGCCGCGGCCCTGGCCCTGGCCGAGGCCGAGGGCAAGTCGGGCAAGGAAGTGATCACGGCGATCGCGCTCGGCAGCGAGATCGCCGCGCGGGTCGGGGTGGTGGCGCCTCAGCAGTTCCACAAGCGCGGGTTCCACCCCACCGGCCTGTTCTCGCCGTTCGGCTGCGCCTTGCTCGCCGGCCACCTGCTGGGCCTCAAGGACGAGGCGCTGGAGGCCGCGGCCGGCATCGCCGGGAGCTTCGCGTCAGGCCTGCTGCAATGCTGGGTCGACGGAACCCAATCGAAGTTCCTCCACCCCGGTTGGGCGGCGCAGGCCGGTGTGTCCGCCGGGTACCTGGCGCGCGCCGGCGCGACCGGTCCCCGTGCGATCTTCGAAGGCCGGTTTGGATTGTTCGCCTCGCACCTGCAGGACGCCGGAACCCCGCTGGACTTCGACCGGATGACCGCGGGCCTCGGCCAAGTCTGGGAGACCCGCGGCGCCTCATTCAAGCCCTATCCCGTCGCCCACGTGATCCATCCCTACATCGACGCCATCCTGGCGCTGCGCGAGCGCCATGGGATCGAGCCGGCGCAGGTGCGCGAGGTGATCTGCCCGGTGGCGGCCTACATCGTCCCGATCGTCTGCGAACCGCTGGCGGAGAAGCGCCGCCCCGCCAGCGACTCCCATGGCCGGGTCAGCCTGTCCTACACGCTGGCCGAAGCCCTGGTGCTGGGCCGGATCGGCAAGGACGCCTACGCGCCGGCCTCGCTGGTCGACCCGGCGATCCTGGCGATGGCCGACCGCGTGCGGCACGAGGTCGACCCCGGCTTTCCCGGCCCGGAACGGTTCAAGGGCGTTGTCCGGATCGTCCTGGAGGACGGGCGCCGGCTCGAGGCGGTGGAGGAGCACAACCGCGGCTCGGCGGCCAATCCCATGTCGCGAGCAGACCTCTTCGCCAAATTCGAGGAGAACGCGTCCGGGCGGCTGACGCCGATCCAGGCCGCCGGGCTGATCGACGCCGTCCTGGACCTCGAGCTTTCGGGCGACGCCGGGGCGCTGGCGCGACAGTCGGCCGGGCTGTAGCCGGGCCCGGCGCTATCCCGCGAGAAATCCGACGGTCAGGGGCGGTGCTCGCCCGGCTTGGGCGGGCCTTGTTCCGCCCCGGATGATGCCGGCGCTGGATCGGGTTCAGCTTCGTTCATGCGCACTGGAACCAGCACCGTGGCGCCATCGACGGGATGCCCGTCGTCAGTCCAGAGATTCGCCGTGAAGCTCGCGAGCACCTGGATGGCGGATTCGCCGAACCCCAACCCCGCAGGGTCTTCGCTCTGCACGGTGCAGCTCGTCAGGCCGCCGCCGGGGGCGACGACGCAGGCCACCACGCCGCGGCCTGTCTTGACACGCGCCTGGGAGGCCTTGGCGGGATAGAGCTCGGTCATCCGGCCCTGGTCGATGAACGTCACCCAGTTGGGTTTGGCCAGGTGCGCCGGCGCCTGGGAAGCGAGCGCCGGGTTCTCGAAGGTGATCGGCAGGATCAGCCGCGCCTTGCTCTGAGCGCTCGCATCGGCGCTGGCCAGCATGTGGAAGCGACTTGTCAGGGCCAGGGCGGCGGCGCCGAATCCGAACCCCGCCGGTTCCTCGCTCAGCACCGAACAAGGGCTGACCGTCCCCTCCGGCGTGAAGCTGCAGCTGAGCCTGACCTTTGCCTCCGGCAGCTCGGCAGGAGCAGCCTTGGGCCACGCGGCGGCGACGTCGGCTGCAAGCGGCGCGGTCCGCCACGGGGCGTTGGTCAAGGCCGACAGGCTCGTCCCGAACTCCGCCAAGCCGTTCTGGCGCCCCGACGGCGGGACGAAAGCGATCGGGATCAGCACGCCGGTTTGGGCCTTGGGCGTAAGCTGGATCATCGACGTCAGCTTGAGGGCGGCCACGCCAAAGCCCTTTCCGGACGGCGCCTCGTCATGGACTCTGCAATGGACGGGGAGTCCCTTGGAATTGACATCACAGTTCAGATGGGCCTGTCCCAGAACACCGCGAGCCTTCTCCGGCCAGACCGCGAGAATCTCAGCCTCCGTGGGATGACGCACCCAGCTGGGAGGGGGAGACTGCCCGTCGTAGACGAATCTGATGGTGGTCGTGAAGAGCCCGCCGCCCACCGGCTTGCCGTCCAGGGCCTGGGGCTTCATCTGGAACTTGGGCGCCATCTTCAGGGCTGCCGCGCCAAAGCCTTGGCCCACGGGCTCCTCTGCGCGCACGACACATCCGGTCAACCGGCCTTCCGCCGTGACGTTGCACTCGATGGTGGCGATGCCCGTCGATGATGCGCCAGAAGGCCAATATTGCGAGAAGTCGTCGGGGCCCGGCTTGTGCAGCCAATCGGGGTTGGTGATCAACGGGATATGCGACCTGGATGCAGTCGTCGGGGCCGCTGCCGGCGCGGCTGGGTCCTGCGCCGCCGCCGACCCGGCCATGGCCAAGGCCGCTATGACCATCCAAGCCTTGATATCCATCGCCAGCCCCACTGAACACCACCTTGGATAGCAGCGATTCCAACAAGCGTCACCGGGGCCCCCGCGATGGCTCAGCCCCACGCCGGGCGCGTGAACCGCTCAGCGATGAAGTCGAGCAGCGCCGTGACCCTGGCGGGGCGCGGACCGCCTGGCGGGGTCACCAGGCTGGCGGCGATCGCCGGCATGGACCAGTCGGGCATTACCGTCTCGAGCCGGCCCTCGGCGAGGTCGCGCCAGACCACGAAGTCGGGCTGGACCGCCAGGCCCATCCCGGCGAGCAGCGCCGGGGTCAGGGCGTCGGCGTTGTTGGCGCGCAAGGGGCCTGTCGGCCGCACCAGCGCCTCCTCTCCGGCCGGGCCGAGGAACCTCCAGGCGTCGGGCGTGGGCAGGTAGGCGTAGCCCAGGCAGGCGTGGTCGGCGAGCTCGCGCGGATGGGTGGGACGGCCGCGCTGGTCGAGATAGGCCGGAGAGCCCACCAGCAGCCGGCGCACGACGCAGAGGCGCCTGGCCAGCAGCGAGGAGTCCGGCAGGGCGGCGATGCGGATCGCCGCGTCGAACCCGCCGCCGACAAGGTCGACCACTTCGTCGCTGAGGTGCAGGTCCAGGCGGATCTCGGGATAGGCCTGCAGGAAGGCAGTCATGGCCGGCGCGATGTGCAGCAGCCCGAACGACATCGGCGCGGCCAGGCGGACCAGGCCTCGCGGCGCGCCGGAGTCCGCCAGGGCTTCACCTTCCGCGGCCTCTCCTTCCGCCAGGATGCGATCAGCGCGCTGGACCAGGGCCTGGCCGGCGGGGGTCAGCGACAGGCGGCGCGAGGTGCGATGCAGCAGCCTGGCGCCCAGGCGGGTCTCCAGGCGGGAGATGGCCTTGGACACGGTCGCCTTGGACACGCCCAGCTCGGCGGCTGCGCCAGCGAACGAGCGCGCTTCGGCGACCTTGGCGAAGATCGCCCAGCCTTCAAAATCGGGCAGGTTCATCGGGTCACTTTGGAAACGATAGGTTTCCGATGTTTCTATTTCCGATCTGATCCTGCGGCCTATCTTTCTCTCCAGCAAGCGTCCAGACCGGACGCGGGAGATTGATGAGATGATCGAACGCAGACCCTTCGACCGCCTCGGCGGCGGCGACCATGGCTGGCTCAAGACCAAGCACCACTTCTCGTTCTCGGACTACCAGGACCCCAGCCGGATGAACTGGGGGGCGCTGCGTGTCTGGAACGACGACGAGATCGACGCCGGGACCGGGTTTCCGCCGCATCCCCATGCGGACATGGAGATCATCACCTACGTCCGCGAAGGCGCGATCACCCACAAGGACAGCCTGGGCAACGAAGGCCGCACGGAGGCGGGCGATGTGCAGGTGATGTCCGCCGGCACGGGCATCCGGCACGCGGAGTACAACCTGGAGCCCGGCGTGACCAAGATCTTCCAGATCTGGATCATCCCCTCCAGCCGCGGCGGCGCGCCGGCGTGGGACGCCCGTCCCTTCCCCAAGGGCGACCGCTCGGGCCGCTTCATCGCCCTGGCCAGCGGCTCGCCCGATGACGGCGACGCCCTGCCGATCCGCGCCGACGCGCGGGTGCTGGGCGCGACCTTGAAGGCCGGCGAGACGGTCGAATATCCACTGGGCCCGGCCCGCCACGCCTACCTGACGCCCGCCAAGGGCGCGGTCGAGGTCAATGGCCTGAGGATCGACGCCCGCGACGGCGCCGCGATCCAGGACGAGGCGACCATCACGGTCCGCGCCCTGGAAGACTCCGAGTTGGTCCTCGTCGACGCCGCCTGACCCGCCTGCCCTTCTCCCTCATGCGCGGTGGGAGAAGGGCTTGACCTGGACGCGCACCGGATCAGGATCGTCAGCCAATCGAGCCTAGCAAAGGCGCCTCAGCGCCAGAGCTCGGATGGGAGGGGACATGGCGCGGCCGCCGGGGGTCGGCGCAGCGGACTTCTCCGCTGCATTGAGCAAGTTCGCCAATGTCGTGGGCGCGCCGTGGGTCTTCACCAGCGGCGAGGACCTGGACCTCTATCGCGACGCCTACTCGGTGCTGAAGGGCGAGCCCGGCGAGTATGTCGCCTCCGCGGCCGTAGCGCCCGACAGCGTCGAGCAGGTGCAGGCGATCGTACGGATCGCCAACGAGCACCACATCCCGCTCTATCCGTTCTCCACCGGCCGGAATCTCGGCTACGGCGGCTCGGCTCCGGCCTATTCCGGCAGCGTGATCCTCGACCTGAAGCGGATGAACCGGGTGATCGAGGTCAATGAACAGCTGCACTATGCCCTGGTGGAGCCCGGCTGCAGCTTCTTCGATCTGTACCGGCACCTGCGCGAACGGGGCATCCGGCAGTATCCGTCCGTGCCGGCGCCGGGATGGGGCAGCCCGATCGGCAACTCCCTGGACCATGGATGCGGCAACCCCGCCCGCGACAACTTCAGGAACCACTGCGGCATGGAAGTGGTCCTGCCCAACGGCGAGCTGCTGCGCACCGGCATGGGCGCCCTGCCGGGGGCCAAGACCTGGCAGACCTACCATTACGGCTTCGGCCCCTGGATCGACGGGCTGTTCTCCCAGTCCAACTTCGGCGTGGTCACCAAGATGGGCTTCAACCTGTTCCCCGAGCCGGAATCGACCCGGTCGCTGACGGTCATGTCCTCCAGCTACGACGACCTCGACGCGGTGGTCGGCCTGACCGAATCCCTGGAGGCGTCCGGCGTGGCGCCGCAGGGAGCGGGCTGCTTCAGCCCCCTGCTCTCCGCCCGCGACCCCGAGGTGATGGGGCTGATCCGCGGCGGCGGCGGAACGGCAGCAGACTGGAACCGGCTGAGCCGCGAGCGGAAGGTCCCGGTGTTCGTCGCGCCCTTCCGGTTCACGGGCGCGCCGCGGGTGGTGGATGCGCAGCTGGAGACGGTGAAGGAGAAGTTCGCCGCCCTGCCCGGCGTCACCTTCGCCGAGGGCAAGGCCTACACCGCGCCGCTGAACCCGGACGAGATCGACGAGCCCGACAAGGGCAATTTCGGCATCCCCACCTTGTGGCGCTTCTTTCCCGACCTGGCCGAAACCAAGGACCCGATCTGGTCGGGTCACGTCTGGTTCTCGCCGAACATCCCCCAGACCGGCGAGGCCCTGCGCACGGCGAACCGGGTGTTCCAGAAGGGCTGCGAGGAGATCGGCCTGTACTGGGGATGGTCGGGCGGCATCTGCTTCTTCCCGAAGAACTACACCCTGCTGTTCGCATTCGAGGCGGGGGCCGATGCGCAGGCCAACCGCAAGAGCCGCGAGGGCTTCCTGCGCATGGTCCAGATCGCCGCCGAGAACGGCTGGAGCGAATACCGCAGCGCGCCAGCCTTCATGGACGCGATCATGGACGTCTTCTCGTTCAACGGCCACGCGCTGCGGCGCTTCCATGAGACCCTCAAGGACGCCATCGATCCCAACGGCATCCTCTCGGCCGGACGCTACGGCATCTGGCCGAGGCATCTGCGGAAGGCGCGGGCATGAGGCTCCTCCCGGTCTTCGCCGTCGCCGCCAGCCTGGCCTGCGGCCACGCCCTTGCGGCCGACGCCCGCAGCGGCAAGGCGGTATTCGACCTGTGGTGCGGCAGCTGCCACAAGCCGCTCGGCCCCTATGTCTCCTCGGTGGCCGGGACCTCGGTGCTGGAGCGCAAGTACAAGGGCGCCAAGCCCGCGGCGCTGGAGCAGCGCACCGACCTGGACGTCGCCACGGTGAAGCTGTTCGTCCGCAAGGGCAGCCGCTTCATGCCCTTCTTCCGCAAGACCGAGATCAGCGACGCGGACCTGGACGCCCTGGCGGCGTACCTGGCCAAGACGCCGTCGTGAAGGGGTCGCCCGCCCTCACCCCACGGCCAGCCAGGCGAAGCGGAGGATGAACAGCGCGGCGAGCACGAAGAGCAGCCAGTCGCCGGGCCGGGCGCGGCCGCGCAGGAGGTGTAGGGCGGCGTAGCTGACGATGCCGAAAGCCAGGCCGTTGGCGATGGAGAAGCTGAACGGGATGCCGATGAGGGTCAGGAAGGCTGGGACCGCGACGCCCGGGTCCTCCCAGTCGATTTCGCGCAGGCCCGACATCATCATCGCCCCCACCAGCACCAGGGCCGGGGCGGTCGCGGCGGTGGGGATGGCCTGCACCAGGGGCGCGAAGGCGATGGCGGCGAGGAACAGCAGGCCGACGACCACGCTGGTAAGGCCGGTGCGGCCGCCGGCGGCCACGCCAGAAGCGCTCTCGATGTAGCTGACCACAGTGCTGGTTCCGGCGAGGGAACCGATCAGCGTGGCTGTGGAATCCGCCAGCAGCACGCGGTTGAGCCGGGGGATCGAGCCGTCGGGGGCGGTCAGGCCGGCCTTCTGGCTGACCGCCACCAGGGTGCCGATGTTGTCGAACACGTCGACGAACAGGAAGACGAAGACGATCTCGACCAGCGCGAGGCCGAGGCTCCCCTTGAGGTTCAGGGCGGCGGGGATGTCGAGCTGGAACGCCGTGGAGCCCAGGTCCGCCAGGCTGTAGGCAGCGGGCGCGAGATGGACCAATCCCAGGCCCCACGCCGCCGCGGCGACCGCCAGGATGCCGATCAGGATCGCGCCCTTGATCTTGTACGCCTGCAGGGCGGCGATCAGCACCAGCCCGGACAGGGCCAGCAGCGCCGTCGGTTTCGACAGGTCGCCCAGGGTCACCATGGTGGCGGGGTCCGAGACGACGATCCCCGCGTCCCTGAGGCCAATGAAGGCGATGAACAGGCCGATGCCCGCAGCCACCGCGTGGAACAGGGGCCGCGGGATCGCGCCCACGATCAGCCGCCGCACGCCCGACAACGTCAGCAGCAGGAACAGGACTCCCGACAGGAAGACGCAGCCCAGCGCCGTCTGCCAGGGCACGCCCATGCCCTTGACCACCGTGAAGGTGAAGTAGGCGTTCAGGCCCATCCCCGGCGCCATCGCCAGGGGATAGTTGGCCAGCAGGCCCATCAGGATGCAGGCGATCCCGGCCGACAGGCACGTCGCCGCGGCGACTCCCGCGGAGGGCATCCCGGCCTGGGAAAGGATGCTCGGATTGACGGCCACGATGTAGGCCATGGTCAGGAAGGTGGTGACGCCGGCGATCACCTCGACCCGGACGCTGGTTCCGCGCGCGCTCAGGCCGAAAATGCGTTCCAGCACGCCAGACCCCCTTGCCCCTGCCCTCCTGCGAGACATAACCGGGCGGGCGAAGGGGGCAAGGGCGATGAACGGGTCTGGGGCGACGACACGGCAGCCGGCGCCCAATTGCTGGGCCCTGCGCACGCGCCTGGTCCTGATGTTCGTCTTCGGATTAGCGACTCTCGTCCCGGCGGCGGCGATGGCCTCGCAGCCGGCCCGGACGGCGGTGATGTCGGCTTTCGGGCCCGAGCTGCGGGCGCTGGAGGCCGCCACGCGCCATAAGCGCGCTCACCAATACGCCGGCGTCCGGTTCGTGACCGGTGAGCTGGACGGCAAGCCGGTGGTGCTGTTCCTGAGCGGCGTCAGCATGGTCAACGCCTCGCGCACCACCCAGTTGGCGCTCGACCGCTTCAACATCCGGCGCATCGTCTTTTCCGGCGTCGGCGGCGGCGTGGATCCCGCGCTGCAGGTCGGCGACGTGGTGGTCGCCGAGCAATGGGCGGAATACCTGGAGATGACCTTCACGCGGGAGCCGGGCCCCGCGGAAGCCGCCGACCGATTGCCGAGCTTTGGCATGATGACGCCCAACCCCGTCACGCTGGAGCCGGCGGCTGGAAAAAGGGAACTGCGGACGTGGTTCAAGGTCGATCCCGTCCTGCTCGCCGAGGCCCGGCGCTCGGCCGCAAACGCTGTCCTGAAACGCTGCGCCGGGGAACACTGCCTGCCGGCGCCGCCGAGGATTGTCGTCGGCGGCAACGGGGTGTCGGGCTCGGCTTTCGTCGACAACGCGGCCTTCAGGCAATACGCCTTCTCCGCCTTCAAGGCCGAGGTGCTGGACATGGAGAGCGCGGCGGCGGCGCACGTGGCCTATCTGAACCACACCCCGTTCATCGCCTTCCGCAGCCTGTCGGACCTGGCCGGCGGCGATCCGGGCGCCAACCAGTTCCCCACCTTCATGGGCCTCGCGGCCGACAACGCCGCCGCAACCGTGCGAACCTTCCTCCTGGCCGCGCCGTAGAGCAAGATTGAACCACGAAAAGCACGAAAAGCACGCCTGAGGCTGATCGAACTCGAAATGCCTCTGATTGCGCGCCCTGGCGCGCGCTCGTTTCAGGTCATGCCTTCGACAAGACCCCCGTTCGTGCTTTTCGTGCTTTTCGTGGTCAGACCTGCGGCGACGCGGCAGATCGTCAGCCTCGCCCAGCCGGCGCCTCAGGGTGAGATGAAGTAGTCGGTGTTCTTGATCAGGGCCACGCCCGCGCCGGCGTAGTCCACCAGCAGGTGCGCGCTGAAGGCGCCGTCGGTGATCAGGTAGTCGTGGACGCCCGCGCTGGGGTCGGAGACGTATTGCACGGTGGTCGCTGCGCTGAACCCGGTGAACCGCAGGGCGTCGTGGAAGGGCGAGCCCCCGCCGCTCCGCTCGAAGTCGGTGATGACGTCGTAGATCGCGCCCGACGCCGTCGGGATGAGATCGCCCTTCGCCAGATAGAACTGATCGTTGCCAGACCCGCCGGACAGGGTGTCCGAGCCCGGACCGCCGGTCAGGGTGTCGGCGCCGCCGTTGCCGGCGAGCACGTCGTTCCCCGTCGATCCGTTGATGGAGTCGGCGCCGGCGCCGCCGGTGATCGTGTCGTTCCCGCCCTGGCCATTGGTCGACTGTGGGCCGACGCGGTTCGAGAAGTTGAAGAGGTCGTTCCCGGTGGTCCCGGCGGTGTAGGCGGAGCCCACGGTCGAGGTAGTGACCGTCACTGTCCCCGTCACCGGGGTCGCCACGTGCCCGTCCGTCACGGCGTAGGTGAAGGTGTCCGTCCCGGTGTAGCCGACATTGGGAGTATAGGTGATCACCCCGCCCGCCAGTTGCACCACGCCGTGGGGGTTTGCTCCCATGGCGACGCTGAGGATGCTCAGGGTGTCGCCGTCGACATCCGTATCGTTGGCTAGCAGCGTCGCCGCCGCGATCGAGACCGAGCCGCTGGTCGTGGCGGTCGCGGTGTCCGCGCCGACCACCGGAGGATCGTTCACCGGCGTGATCGTCAACGACACCGTGGCGGTGTTCCCGTCGACCTGGCCATCGTTGGCCTTGAAGGTGAAGCTGTCGGCGCCGTTGTAGTTGGCCGCGGGCGCGTAGCTGTAGGAGCCGTCGGGATTGAAGGTCAGGACGCCATGCTGTGGACCCGTGACCACGGCGTAGGTGAGGCTGGCGCTGTCGACATCCGTCGCGGAGGCCTGGCCGGTGATGGTGGTGTCCTCGGCGCCTGAGGCCGACCCGTTGGCAGCCACAGGCGCATCGTTCACCGCGTTGATCGTCAGCGAGACGGTGGCGGTGTTGCTGTCGAGCAGGCCGTCGTTGGCCCTGAAGGTGAAGCTGTCGGCGCCGTTGTAGTCGGCCGCCGGCGCGTAGCTGTAGGAGCCGTCGGGGTTGAAGGTCAGCACCCCGTGCTGCGGCCCGGTGACCACCGCATAGGTGAGGCTCGCACTGTCAACGTCGGTCGCGGCCGCCTGGCCAGTGATCGGGGTGTCTTCGTTGCCGGATGCGGAGCCATCGGCAGCGACCGGCGCGTCGTTCACCGGAGCGATCGTCAGGGACACGGTCGCGATGTTACTGTCGAGTTGTCCGTCGTTGGCCTTGAAAGTGAAGGTGTCGGGCCCGTTGTAGTCGGTCGCCGGCGTGTAGGTGTAGGCCCCGCTGGCCCCAATGACCACGTGACCGTGCTGCGCGTCGGCCACGAGGCTGTAGGTCAGGGGATCGCCGTTGACGTCGGTGGCGGCGACCTGGCCAGAGATCTGCACATCCTCGTTCCCGGAGGCGGAGCCGGCCGCCGCGACAGGCGCATGGTTGAGTGCGGTGAGGTTGATGGTGGAGGTCGCCGTCGCCGAAAGGTCGCCGCCGCCGGTCGAGCCGTTGTCGTGGACGATCAGGGTCAGGGTGACGCTGGGGCTCGGCGTCAGGGTGTTGTCGATGTAGCCGACCGTGCTCGAGGCGTCCGTGTTCAGCAGGGCGTTCACCTGGGACACCGTGCCGGTGATGGTCGCGGACGAGGTTCCCGAGCCCAGGATGGATGCGCCGCTGCCGCCTGTCGTCAGGTTCAGCACCCCTTCCGACACGGACAGCGTCACCGTCATCAGCCCTGCCCCGGCATCGATGTCGGCGATCGACAGGCCCGTGGCCTTGAGGTCCAGATTGGTCTGCCCGCTCGTGCTGTAGCTGGCGGTGGCGATCGATGCCGTGGGCGGGTCGTTCACCGCCGAGATCGTCAAGTTGACGGTCGCGAGTCCCGACTGCGAGGCGCTGTTGCTGGCGCGATAGGTGAAGCTGTCGGCGCCATTGTAGTTGGCGTTGGGCGTGTAGACGAAGCCGCCATTGGCCGAGAGACTGAGCGACCCATGGCTCGGGCCGGACCCCAGGATCGCCGTCAATGTCCCGCCGGCGGGATTGCCGTCGTTGGCCAGCAGGCCCGCGGCGGCGGCGATGGTCAGGGCGGTGTCCTCGGCCGTCGAATAGCTGTCGGCCGTGGCGGTCGGCGCGATCGGGGCGACCGTGTTGACGAACACGTAGTCGCCCGGCTGCAGCAGCACGCCCGCACCGCCATAGGTGGCCACGAAACGCCCGTGGAAAGCCCCGTCCGTGACCTCGTAGGTGTGCTTGTTGCCGCTGATCGAGACCTGGCTGACGGTCGCGGCGGCAGTGAAGCCGGAGAGCTGGATCACATCGTCGCCGGCGACCGCGCCGTTGCCGGCGCCGGTGAAGTCGGTGATCACGTCGTAGGTCGGACCGGTGAAGTCAGTCTTGGCGAACACGAAGGTGTCCGCTCCTGCCCCGCCGGTCATGGAGTCGACGCCGGCGCCGCCCTGGATCACGTCGTTGCCGTTCCCGGCGTTGATCGTGTCGTTGCCGAAGCCGCCTGTGATCGTGTCGTTCCCGTCCTGGCCGGCGACCAGTTGGGGGGCGACGCGCACCGACAGGTTGATCAGGTCGTCCCCCGGACCGCCGGTCGAATAGGACGATCCGCCGGCCGCTTGGACCGTGATGTTCACCGTTCCCGATGAGGTCACCTGGCCGTCCGACACGGTGTAGGTGAAGCTGTCGGCGCCGACATAGCCGGCATTGGGCGCATAGGTGATCACCCCGCCCGTCAGCTGCACCGTCCCGTGCGGGTTGGCGCCCATCGCTACGCCGGTGATGGTCAGCGGATCACCGTCGAAGTCGGTATCGTTGGCCAGCAGCGTCGAGGGCAGGATGTTGATCGAGCTGCCTGTGGTGATCGTCGCCGCGTCGGTGTTCGCCACAGGGGCGTGGTTGGCGGAGAAGATGTTGATCGAGGCGACCGCGGTGTTGCTGTCGACCAGACCGTCGTTGGCCTTGAAGCTGAAGCTGTCGGATCCGACGTACCCGGCGGACGGGGTATAGACGTAGGAGCCGTTCGGATTGAGCGCGAGCGATCCGTGCTGGGGCCCCGTGACCACCAGATAGGTCAGGGCCGTGCTGTCGACATCGGTAGCCACGACCTGTCCCGAGAGGGGCGTGCCCTGGTTGGTCGAACCCGCGACGTTCGCGGCCACCGGGGCGTCGTTGGTCCCGGTGATGTTGATGCTGATCTGGGCGAGATCGGTCAGGCCGTGGGCGTCGGCGACCTGGTAGGTGAAGACGTCGTTGGCGACCGCGCCCTGGGCCAGCGCCTGAACGGCCGGTGAGGCGTTATCCAGGTCGTAGCTGTAGCTGCCGTCAGCCTGGATGGTGAGGGCGCCATAGGCGCCTTGGATCACGGTCGCGCCTGAGACAGCCTGAAGGGCGCCGCCGGCGGCCTCGCTTCCGGTGCGCGCGCCAGTGACGACGTGAGTATCGCCGAGCGGCGAGTCCGGGTCGAGATCGTTGGCGAGCACATTGCCGCTGGCGTTGGGAACACCAGGCGCAGGGGACCCGTCGGACAGCACGCCAGCCTCGACCACCGAGGCTGCGTCATCGACGCCGATCGGCGCATCGTTGGCGATCTTGTCGATAGTGAAGGCGCCGTTGGCGAACTGGAACGTCTCGACGTTGACGACGCTGTCGGATCCGTCCCGGCCCGACTGGGAGTCCGTCAGGGTGGTGACGTCGGTCGATTGGCCGGTGGTGTTGATGGTGTAGTCGACCCAATTGCCTGAGAAGACCGCGGTGTCCCCTGCGCCTGGTGTTCCCAACGCCAGCGGCAATGTGCTCGCCAACGATCTCG
>FTHA01000688.1_pt1 | contig 13903 bp, 10 predicted proteins | sample 1640771 | NCBI WGS metagenome assembly FTHA01 (sample SAMEA3914789, study PRJEB12502) | metagenome | biome: forest; material: soil | place: Canada | collected 2011-07-03 | depth 0.3 m | reverse complement strand
CGGTGGCGATCTCGTCGATGTCGGTCAGGGCCCGGGCGGACTCGATGCCGACGCAGAGCTTTATGGGATTGTCGAAGCCCACCTCCTTGCCGAGCCGGGAGATCTCCTGGTCGACCCAGCGGATCTCGTCGGCGCTGTCAGGCTTGGACATCAGGATGGTGTCGACCTGCCCGCGGGCGCCGGTCAGCACCTCCACGAGGTCGTCCTTGGCGTGGGGGCTGGAGACGGCGTTGATCCGCACCGCGCGGTCAGAGCGCCCCCAGATGTCCTCGGTCAGCAGCCGGGCGATGGTCTTGCGGGCCTCGGCCTTGCGGGCTGGCAGGACCGTATCCTCCAGGTCCAACGACACGAGGTCGGCCCCACACGTGCTGATGATGCGGCGCTGCTCGGCTTCGTCAACCGTGCCTGGCACAAAGAGGGTGGAACGTCTCAGAGGCATGTCTGCATTTCCCTATGATCGGCGGCGGCGGGTCGCTGGGAGCCCCTGGCCCGCTCGCACTCGAGCCGTCGGGTGCGGTAGGCCCGAGGCGTTTCGTCGTAGGCCGCGCGGAAGCTGCGGCTGAAGTGCGCAGAATCGTTGAAGCCCCAGCGGAAGGCGATCTGGGTCAGGCTCTCGTGGGCCAGGCGCGGGTCCCGCAGGTCCGCGGCGCAGCGCTCGAGCCGGTTGCGGCGCACCCATTCCCCCAGGCTGGAGCCAGTGAGGCCGAACAGCCGGTGCAGGTGCCGGACCGACACGCCATGGGCCCGTGCAATGGAGCCCGGCGAAAGCTCGGGGTCGTCGAGCCGCTCAGCGACGCTGGCCTTGATCCGGCTGATGAGGGCAGGTTCAGGCGCCGAGGCATCCGGCGCCGGCTCCCCGTCGCGGCCCCAGCTGGCGCCAACCAGCGCAAGCAGCGCCTCCCTGAGGGCGCCGTGCTGATCCGGCGTCAGGGCATGGGCGTTGTCGAACGCCGAGCGGATCAGGGAGCCCAGCAACGCGCCCGCGCCGGGGCCGGGCAGGGTCGCGGTCCGCACTCCCCGCAACCGCTCGTCCAGAAGCTCCCGCGGAATATGCAGGCACAGGCACGTGCTTCCCGGCGTGGGAGCCGCGCGGGCGGGGGTCCGGCCGTCGATCAGGGTGGAGTCCCCAGCGTGCAGGACGACGTCGCAATCGCCTTGGCTCCAGCGCGCCTCGCCGCTCAGCTGCAGGATCAGATGGTAGGCGCGAGCATTGACGCGGGTCATGTCCCGCTCGGCGAAACCGAGCCGACCGGCGAAAGCGCATGGAAAACCGCCGACTTCGCGCAGCCCGCCAACTTCGTCGCGGACGGGCACGGCCAGCGCGTCGGGCGCCGCTAACGAGCGGCGTCCTTCGGTCCCCTTACTGCGGGTCGATACCGCTGGCATCGAACTGGCGTCCTCCCGTGCCTCCATCCGCGGCGTCGAGGCGCGCGGTGGAGTCGCAGGGAACTAAAGGCTGTCGGCCGAGCGCACGCCATTGCCGCTACCCTCATCATCATCATGAGAAGTGCTCATGTTGACGCCTTGCGCCACATCAAGCGCCGGATGGTGCTGGAAGAAATGGCTGATCAGGTTGCGGAACCAACCGTGGAAACGGTCCTTCTGGAACCGGCCATGCCAGTACTGGAAGACGTCGAACCTCGGCAGCTCCACCGGCAAGTCGAGGAAACGGATGGCGGGCTCGTCGCGGCAGACATCGATCAGGGTGCGCGGCGCCGTGGCAATCAAGGAGGGATCCGACCGGATCAGGTGCGGGATGATCAGGTGGTGTTCTGTCGTGAGAACGATACGCCGGCTCCGACCCATCCTGGCCAGGGCGTCGTCGATCACCGACAGGCGGCCGCGCACCGGCGAGATCGAGACGTGCGGCATCTCGCAATACCGGTCGAGGCTGATCTTCCTGCCCGGGATCGCACCGCGATGGGACATGACGATGTTTGACTGGGTGTAGAGCTTCTGGCCGTAGATCTCGCCCCGCGCGGCCGGCAGGACATTGATGCTGCCGATCGCCAGGTCGGCCTCGCCGCTCTCCAGCATCTCGCGGGTCTCGCCCGGCTGGCTCTGGACCGTGTGCAGCGTGCACCCGGGCGAGGCATCCCTCAACGCGGCGATCAGGGTCGGGAGCAGCGAGTATTCGGCGATGTCGGTCATGCACAGGGTGAGGGTGCGGCTGGCCGCCTCCGGCCTGAAGGCCGCCTGAGTCAGCAGCCCGGTGCGCACCAGCGACGCGATCTCGGTGACGGTGGCGCAAAGCTCCAGGGCCTGGCTGGTGGGCGCGACGCCGCTGGCGCTACGGGCAAACAGGGGATCATCGAAGAAGGTGCGCAGGCGGCGCAGGGAGTGGCTGACGGCGCTTTGGGTCACGTGCAGCGACGCCGCCGCCCGGGTCACGTTGCGATGGCGCAGCAGCGCGTCGAATACCAGGACGAGGTTGAGGTCGAGGCTTCCGATGTTGTTTCTGGCCATGGGCCCTCCGCCTCGCGGCAGGGCGCAGTGGTAGGCTCCACCGCTTCCGATTCAAGCCCCGGCGGTTGGCCGGTCGGGCACAGCAAGCAGGGCAAGCGGGCCGAACTGCTGGCCCCCGAACAGGTCCTCGTCACCCGGCGCCCCTCCCCCCATCCGCCGCGGCAGGGTGATCTTCACCGCCATGGCCGGCTCGTAGAGGAAGATGCGCACCAGTTGGGGCTCGACGCCCAGGAGGTCGCCGACCACCTTCTCGGTCAGCACGCGGGCGCCCACGACGTGATGGTAATCGTCCAGGGTCGGGAACATGACATCGATGGTGAGCTGGAAGGGTCCGGCGTTCTTGGACCGGAGCAGCTGGGTGAAGTCCTTCAGCTGGGCCATTCAGAGGCTCTCGAAGCTCAGGTCAAACAGCTCCATCGGATCGTCCAGCTCCGCCACATGGTTGAGAGTAAACCGATAGGCCGGTCCCAGGGGCGCGACATGGGGCGACATCGGGAACGCCAGATTGGAGACAAGCCCCTGCCACTCCGGCACCCGGTGGTGGAGTGCGGCATGGGCCGCCAGGGCGCAGATGGCCGAGGCGAGCTCCTGGCTCGGCGCCAGGACCGTCAGCATCAGGCCGATCTCATGGCCGATGTTGTCACGCTCGGGCTCGCGCTTGCCCAACACGGCGTCCCGGCCATAGCAGCGCACCGCCAGCGAATAGTCGGCGTCCAGGAACAGGCCGAACATCCGCTCCACGCCTTCTGCAATCGACTCCATGACTTCCGCCATCCAGGGGTCGAACCGCGCCAGCAGGACCGGGTCTCGGATGCCGCCGATGGTCATGGCCTGCCAGCCGGCCAGTTGGGCTCCTTCCAGGCGCACCGTGTAAGGCTCGGATCGGAAGGTGCTGCCGGACACGGCGACGGCGCGGTCGGAGACGGCCTCGTACCTGGCGCCGGTCAGGTCGAGCACGCCGCCTGGCTCGTGCATCAGGAACGGGTCGCCGGTTTCATAGAGCGCATGGGAGGCGACGCTGAGCGGTGAGCATTGCTGGTGCGGGCTCACCGGCTCGACCACGAAGCGGTCGTCTGTGATGGTGCAGAGCATGCCCTCGGGCCGGTCCATGGCGGTGACCGCCGCTCCGCCGCACTCCATGATCTTGGCGGCGTGCCAGCAGAGGCCCGGATCGAACCCCTGTTTCAGCGGAATGGCCGCGAAGATCGAGGCGTCGGTCGAGCGCCCTGCCAGGACGACGTCGGCGCCGCCGTCGAGCGCCGTCCAGTAGGCTTCCGCGCCGGCCATGGCGACGATGTGGTCGGCTTCGCGCAGCACCGCCTCGTCCAGCGGCGGGGCGGGATCGAGGGGGCGAATCCGGCCCGCGCGCCATTTGTCGACCAGGGCGTCGCGATCCGGCTCGGACCGGATCAAGGCGGTCCGAAAGGTCAGCGCCTCCTCGCGGGCGATCTCCCGCACGATCTCCCAGGTCCAGTTGAGGTTCCAGTCCCCGCCGCTGCCGCCGCAGGAGCCGATCAGGAGCGGTATGTTCAGCGACCTGGAGCCCAGGACCAGAAGTCTGAGATCGCGTTTGACCGCCGCACGGGACTGGAAGAACCGGTTGGCGCCCAAGTACGAAGGCCCACCATCACAGGAGCCGGCGTCGCAGCCGATGAAGGCGAGATCGGGCGCCAGTGCGGCGCGGTAGTGATCTTCGGAGAACCCTCCCCCCAGCATCCCGGTCGGTGAAAGGTAGCGGATCGAGGCCATGACCTAACCTCCAACCGCTGGGGTGGGCAGCGGACGAGGAGCCGCAGCGGCCCGCTCGACGCCAGGGGGAAGCAACAGGAGGCTGAGGGTCCAGCCTGCGACGATCAGGCCGACGAAGGCCGCCCAACCTTCGCCGCCGAACACGGCGAGCCAGAACGGGGGGGTCAGCAGCGTCACCACCGAGGAGATCTGGCTGAACAGGCCGGCGGCGGCGGCGCCCTTGCGAGGGTCGGAGACAACCGCCGGCAGGACAGCCAGGGCGAACGCCGTGCCGGCGCCGGTGACCAGGAGCCAGATGCAGAGGGCTCCGATCTCCAGCGCGAAGGGAGTCGCCGGTTCCAGCAGCACCGCGCCGGCCAGGGATCCCACGACGGCCAGACCGAGGTAGAGGATTTTGGGCCGCCGTCCCGCCCCTAGCCAGGCGCTGGTCAGGAAGGCCCCGCCGATCATGCTGAAATTGGCCGCCGCCAGCAGCTCGGACGCTGCCCCGATCGAGAGCCCATGGGCGCGAGCCAGATAGGACGGCATCACCGTGCTGACCCCGAGCCCCAGGCTGATCACCGCGCCGAAGGCGAGCGCCAGGCGCAGCGGACCCAGCTGCAGGTAGGTGGAGAACAGCTCGGCGAACCGTACGGCCACACTCGGGCGTGGGCCGGCCGCTTCGGCAGGCGCAAGTTTGGGCAGCCAAAGGGCGAGCACGGCGGCCGAGGCGAACAGGAGCCCGTGAACGGCGAAGGTCCAGCGCCAGGCGGCCGTACCGGCGAAGGCCCCAGCCAGCACGAGACCCAGCGAGAACCCGGTCGGCGTATAGGTCGACCATAGCGTCATCGCCGAGACGCGGCGGCGGCCTGACGTCGTGGCCATCAGCAACGCCGGGCCTGAGGTGAAGATCCCCAGCATGATCAGGCCCTCGAAGACCCGGATCGCCTGGAAGGCGAAGACCGTGGGAGCAAACCCATACAGGACGTCTGCCGCCGCCCCCACGACCCCACTGGCGATCAGGGCCTTGCGGGGGCCCACACGGTCGATCACGGCCCCGCCGGCGGCGCCCAGGACGGCGGGCGCGAGGGCCAGCAGGGAGAGGAGGAAGGCATATTGGGCGGGGCTGGCGCCGAGCGCGTGCTCCAGGTCGCCAACCAGCGGGATCATCTTGCTTAGCGTCGATACGCCCAGCACGCCGAACAGATAGACAGCGAGGATCGAAGGCCAGCTTCCCGCTTTCATCGTTCCCTCGCCGCCGGTCCAACAGTCCGCCTGATGCTAGGGGCCCTCGGCCATGCATGCTTGGGATCGAGCGCCAAGGTCTTGCCTGCAAGGGACTCTGGGCTATCCGCCCACGCCCTTCTGGAGATAGGCGGCGACGTCCGCCACGTCCTGGTCCTTCAGGGTGTCTGGATACAGCTTCGGCATAGGCGCCACGGGGTTCTTCACGAACGCGATCGTCGAGGCGAGGTCGCGGCGTGCCGAGAGGCCGGCCAGGCTGTGACCGGCGATCAGGTCGCCCTTGCCGCCGTGGCAGGCCGCACAGACCTGGCCGTAGATGGCCTTGCCGTGCTCCACGTCTCCGGCCCTCACGGGCGCCGGCCCGGCCTCGGACGCCTGAGCAGGGACCACCGCCGCCTGTCCGCCCAGAGCCATGATCACCACCGTGGGCACGCCCAGCGCCCCGAAAGTGGAACGCGAGACATTGCCCGAGGCGAAGGCCACGTACTGACGCCCGCTGATTTCATAGGTGACCAGCCCGCCGGCCATTGCGCCGCCGGTGGGAACCTTCTTCAGCACCGCGCCGGTCTTCGTATCGAGCACCAGGAAATTCCCGCCCATGTCGCCGGCGAAGGTGACGCCACCAGCCGTCGGCGTGATCCCCGAGATCACTGGCTTGTCGGCGTGATAGCGCCAGCGCACCTGGCCGGTCTCGCTGTCCATGGCGACGATCCAGCCCCTGGCGTCCGGGTCTGGCTTGACCATGCCGCCGTAGGAGACGTCGGGCGACTTGTAGGCCAGGGGCGCGGCGGTGATGGTCATGCACCAGTCGACCACGCCGGTGATCAGCAGCTTCTCGGCCGGGACTAGCGCCGGGCCGTTCCACTGGATGCCGCCGCCGAAGCCCGGGCAGATATGCACCCCTTCGGGAGTCGCGAACGCGCCCTCGTTCTCCAGTGTGGTGATCGGGGTCTTGAACAGCAGCTTGTGGGTGTCGCGATCGACGGCGCGGACGTAGCCGTCCTTGCCGCCGAAGGCCATGATGTCGCGGATCTTGGCGTCGCGGTAGAGCACCGGAGCGCCCGACAGGTCCATGTCGTGGGCGTCGTCGGGGGTGGCCTGATGCCACCACTTCAACGCGCCGGTCCGCGCGTCGAGCACGACGATGGAATTGCTGAACAGGTTCTCGCCCGGGCGGTAGTGGCGGGCGATGTCGGGCCAGGGATTGCCGGTGGGGACGAACAGCTCGCCGGTGGTCACGTCCAGGGTCAAGGCGCCCCACACCCCTGCCCCTCCGGTCTTGGCGGTCGCCGGGATCTTCCAGCTGGAGGCGCCGGTCTCCTTGCCCATCGGAACGGTGTTGAAGCGCCAGAGCTCGCGGCCCGTGGCGGCGTCGAAGGCCATCACCCGTCCGCGCACCGCCCGGTCCGATCCGGCGACGCCCATGTAGACCACGCCCTGCCAGGCCAAGGGTGCGGCGGAGGCGAACTCGCCCAGCCGCGGGGCGCCGATGACGTCCTTCCACAGGAGCTTGCCGGTGGCGGCGTCGAGGGCGATCAGCCGCCCGTCGCCGGTGCCGCGGAACACCCGGCCGTCCAGCACCGCCACGCCACGGCTGGACGGGACGATCTCATCATCCTCCGGAATCCACGTGTGTTTCCAGCGCAAGGCGCAGGTGGCTGAGTCGATGGCCACCGTCTGGCGGCCGGTGTTGGTGTAGATCACACCGTCCACCACGATCAGCCCGGCGCTGAATGAGGTCGGGCCGTCGATCTGCAGCCGGCAGACCTCGCCCAGCTGGCCGACGGTCTCGGTGTTGATCTGCTTCAGCGGCGAGAAGCGCTGGCCCTCCAGCCGGTTGTTGTAGGTCGGCCATTGCGGCCCCAGCGCCGGGGCGGCGCCCAGCTGCGCCAGGGCCAAGGGCGCTATGGCCAGGACCATGCCGAGGCGGCGCAGGCCGGCGGTCAGACGGTTGCGGATCACGCGTCGACTCCTTCGCTCGGCGGCGGCGGGGTGATGAAGCGCCAGGGGCTGACCTCGCTGTCGGTGGCGACCTCGATCTCGATCAACCACGGACCGCCCTCCGCCAGGGCCTGTTTCAGCGCCAGGCGGAAGGTCTCCGGCGTGTCCGCCCGCGCGCCGCCCACGCCGAACGCCTCGGCCAGCTTCAAGAAGTCCGGGTTGCCGAGGTCGGCGCCGATCACCCGCCCTGCGAAGCCCTGCAGCTGATCGCGCCGGACGTTGCCATAGGCCCTGTTGTTGAACACCAGGGCGATGACGCCGATGCCGTACTGGGCGGCCGTGGCCAGTTCCTGGACGCCGAACATGAAGCCGCCGTCGCCGCAGATCGCGATCACCGGCGTGTCGGGATGGGCGACCTTGACACCGAGCGCAGTCTGAAAGCCGGACCCCAGGTTGCCCTGGTATCCAGAGGACACGAAGGTCCGCGGCCGATAGACCGGAAAGCCGTACCAGGAGGCGAAGCCCACCTGCGAGAGCTCGTCGGTGACAAAGGCGTCCTCCGGCAGCTCCTGGCGCAGGACGTCGAGGTAGGCGAGCTGCGGCTGGACGGTGCGGATCTCGACCTCGGCGGCAGCCTTGGCCTCGGCGATCGACGTGGCCCGCCCAGCGCCGCCGCCAGAGCCGCGGCGCTCCACCGCTTGCAATAGCGCAGCCGTCCCAGCCCGCGCATCGGCGAGGACAGCGACGTCGGGAGGCGAGCGCCGCATCTCCGCGGGGTCGATGTCGACCCGGATGGTCTTCTGGCCTGGCGGCTGAAAGGACCACCGCCAGCGGGGAACCTCGAGCCGGGTGCCGATGCCGATGACCAAGTCGGTCCGGCTCCACAGCCGATAGGCTGCGGCGATAGTGAGGCCCAGCGGATGGGCGTTGCTGACGATGCCGCGTCCACTACGGAATGCGACCACCGGCGCCTGGAGCCGCTCGGCCAGCGCCAGAATCTCCGCTTCTGCGCCAAAGGCTCCCGAGCCCACGAAGATCATCGGCGCCCGCGCCTGCTCGATCAGCCGGGCGGCCTGGTCGATCCGATCCGGGTCCACAGCGGGGTCGGGAAGCCGTCCGAGCGGCGCCGTCGGCGCAGTAGCGGACGCGCGGGTGAACACGTCCCATGGCATCTCCAGGGCCGCCGGCCCGCGCCGTCCGGAGGTCATCTCCTGGAAGGCGCGAGCCACCTTGGCGGGGGCGACCGAGGCATCCTCCACCCGGTCTGCATGCTTGACGAAGGTGCGCAGGGTGGCGAGTTGGTCGGGCATTTCGTGCAGGTGCCCGTGGCCCTTGCCGAGGAAGTCGCTCGGGGTCTGGCCGGTCAGGCACAGCACCGGCTCGTTGCACCCGTAGGCCGTGAGGGCCGCGGCGCCGGCGTTGAGGATGCCCGGACCCGGCACCACCGCGAAGGCCGACGAACGGCCTGTGGAGCGCGCGTAACCGAAGGCCATGTATCCGCACGCTTGCTCGTGCCGCGCTCCGATCACCCGCATGTCGGCACGATGGAGGGCGTCGAACAGGCCGTAGATCTGGGCGCCCGGCAAGCCGAACACCGTGTCGACGCCGTGAGCCTTGAGGCCGTCGACCAGGGCTTCGCCGCCGGTCATGGAACGCAGGGTCGAGATCATCGTCCGCTTGTGGCCCGCCGCCCGAGCCTCCGTCTTGACCGCCAGCGCCATATGTTCCGGCAACGGGCCCTCAGCCATGCCAGCGGAGCCACTGGTCAAAATGTTCAATTGCCAGTCGGTCCGCCTTGAACCCTACTGCCGGTCCGGGACCTCGGGGGAGAATATGGGCGCAGCGATCGACGTGGGCGTTCCCTTTGCGCCCCCGCGGGCGAGGCACGTCGCCGCTGTGACAGCCGGTAACGCGCTGGAATTCTACGACTTCCTGACCTACGCGTTCTTCGCCGCCCAGATCGGCAGGACCTTCTTTCCCTCCTCGGACGCTTCCGCGAGCCTGCTGGCGTCGCTGGCGACCTTTGGCGCCGGTTTCCTGATGCGGCCGGTGGGCGCCCTGGTGATCGGTCGGATGGGCGACCGGGTCGGGCGCAAGCCCGCCATGCTGCTGTCCTTCACCCTGATGGGGCTAGCCATGATCGGCATCGCCCTGACGCCGTCCTACAAGGCCATCGGTATCGCCGCGCCCGCGCTGGCCATCCTCTGCCGGCTGATCCAGGGTTTCGCGCTGGGCGGCGAGATCGGCCCCAACACCGCCTACCTGATCGAGGCGGCGCCGCCGCATCGGCGCGGCCTCTACGTGTCGTTCCAGTACATGAGCCAGGACGGCTCGATCCTGGTCTCCGGCCTCGTCGGCTACCTGCTGTCCAGCGCCATGTCCGACGCCGCGCTCGACGCCTGGGGCTGGCGCGCGGCCTTCCTAATCGGCGCCATCATCGTCCCGTTCGGCCTGCTGCTGCGGAAAGATCTCGCGGAGACGCTGCCCGCGCTCCCGGCCGGCGGGAAGCGAGCGGCGAGCCCGCCTCAACACGGCCTGGTGCGGATCGCCGTGCTTGGCCTGGCGATGCTCGCCGGCGGGACAGTGGTGAGCTACACCATGGACTATCTGACCACCTTCGCCACGGCGACGCTGCATATGCCGACGCGGATCGGCTTCATGGCGGCCATAGCTGTGGGCGTGGCGGGGCTGATCTGCGACCCGATCGGCGGATGGCTGTCCGATCGGTTCGGCCGCAAGCCGGTGATGATGATCCCGTGGGCGTTCCTGCTGGTCGCCACCCTGCCCGGCTTCTTCCTCCTCTCGCACTATCGAACGGCCGTGGCGCTGGTCGGGATGGCCATCGTGCTGCAAGGCGCGGCCTGCGTGGCGACGTCGTCGGTGCTGGTCTCGGTCACCGAGTCCCTGCCGGCGCGGATCAGGTGCGGCTCCCTCGGACTGATCTACGCCTTCGCGATCTCGGTGTTTGGCGGAACGACGCAGTTCACCGCGGCTTGGCTGACCAAGCTCACCGGCAGTCCACTGGCGCCGGCCGGTTACATGACAGCCTGCGTCGCCGCTGCCCTGCTGGCCATGACCTTCCTGCCGGAGTCTGCGCCGGTGAAGACCGGGGCCTGATCAGGCCTTGCGGCACGCGAAATTGGCCGCGTCGTCCGTCGAACCCGAGCCCTTGTAGACGGCGACCTGCGGATATTGGCACAGCGGCCGGGTGCGGTCGGCGACGCCCTTGGTCATGTGCGAGGCGGCCAGCGTCGGTGGGGCCTGGCCATGCTCGACCCAGGCCTGGACGGCGGCAAGGCCATCGAAGGTGTCGGTTCCCGGACCACCCGCGCAGTGGCCCATCCCGGGGACCATAAACAGGCGCAGGAAGCTGGTGCGTGCCGCCTGGCCCATCTTCGCATCCACCGACTGGACGTAGGCGATGGAGTTGTAGGGCGACAGGAGCGGGTCGGCCCAGCCGTGGTACATCACGATCTTGCCGCCCCTGGCGTTGAACGCCTTCAGGTCGGGATCGTAGGAGCTGAGGTCCTTGCCGATACGGCTCTCGATCCGCGGCGTGTCGCGGTCGGCGTCGAAGGTCGCGGGTGTCATCACGCCCTCCAGCTCGGTTCCCGCCATCACCTCGGCGATCATCGGCCGGCGAGTGCCCAAGGGATTGGAGACGTCCAGCGGCGCCGGCGCGCCGTAGGCGCTGCCCGGGTAGAGGCTCATGCCGGCCTTGGTGTGCGCAGGACCATAGATCAGCCGGGCGCGTGCGACCTGGGCGGGGGTAAGGCAACTGTCGCCGCCGGCGCCCGCGCACTGCAACTGGGCGGGATCGAAGTCGCACCGCGAGGGATCCATCACCCCGTCCTTGACGCCGTCCTGGCTATCGCAGCGGGCCAGGGCTGCGGCGACCAGTATCTGGCTCTTCGCCGGGCCGAGGTCGCCGGCGGGATCGCTGGCCGACTGCTGGGCGAGCCAAAGGCTGCGGGTCTGCAGCTTGATGAAGTTGAAGGCCGGGGCGCCGGCGACGATGCCGTCATAGTCGCCCGGGTATTTCTGGGCCTCGGTGAAACCCTGCCAGCCGCCGGAGGAGCAGCCCGAGTAGTAGTTGTACTTGGCGCGCTGGCCGTAATAGGCGGCGACGATCGCCTTGGAGACTTCTGCCATCCGATGGTGGCCGCGATGGCCGAAATCGACCACCCGTTGGGGGTGGCCGGCCACCCACGCGGAGTCGAACATGCCGGTGAAGGCGGCGGGGACCTTGTGCCCCGTGTCCGTGGACGCGGTGGCAAAGCCGTGCGCGAGGCCATCGCGCATCATCGGGTAGTTGATCGCCCCGGTCAGCCCGCCATTGCCGACGCCCAGGAACCGGCCGTTCCAGTCCTGCGGCAGCCACAGCTCCATCTCGATCTCGGTGTCGAGCACGGCGGCCACGCGACAGAAGGCGGTCTTGGACACGGACGGATTGGGACCGGCCATCATATTGAACGCCGAGGACGGAAAGGCGAAGGTCTGGTCGGCGCTCACCGGATCGGCCGCCGTGATCCGGACATCGGCCAGTTTGAGGTCCCTGAGCTGGCTGCAGGCTCCAGCTCCCGGCGCCGCGGCGGCCGAGGCCAGGGTCACGCCACGGCTGGACGGCGCCGGCGTCGCCGAAAGCGCCAGGGCCGCGACGCCAGCGCAACCCACCACCAGGACCGCCGGTCCGATCACCTTCTTCGACATGAAATCCTCCCCACCCCGCTGTTCCGCTGGGTTTGGGGGAGGCTAGCCTTTGGGACGCCCGGACGCCAGGGCGGCGAAGGCGGCGTAGAACGCCTCGTCCGGAACCAGGTCAGGAGTCAGGAACCGCTGGAAGAGCAGTCCTTCGGTCATGGCATGGATCACCGCGACCAGGATCTCGGCTGGCATCGGCAGCTCGTCCTCGTCGGCCACAGCGCTCAGCCAGGCGGCGCCCGCGCCGAAGCGCTCGGCGGTGACCGCATGCACGCGGGCGCGCATCTCCTCGTGGCTAAGGGCGTAGGCCATGCCGGTCAGGCGGCCCACTGCCACCTCTCCGCGTTCGGGAATCGCGGCGATAGTCGCTTCCGCAAGGGCGCGCATCCTGTCGGCGAAGCTGGAACTTGGCCTGAAGCGGGGCTTGATGGGCGCCCAGTATGTATCCGCGAGCGCGATGAACAGGTCATCGCGGTTCTTGAAGTTGCCGTAGATCGCGCCGCTGGTCATTCCGGCGCGACGGGCGACCTCCTCCAGCGTGGTCCGGTCGTAGCCCTTTTCCCGGATCAGCGCGCGGGCGGCCTCCAGCAGTTTGGCGCGGGTGCGGGCGCGCTTGTCGCCTTTTGGCCGGCCACGGGGGCCGTCGTTTGGGATGGGCGACGTCATGACTACATTTTAGAGGTTCCATATTTAATAAGTTATCTATTTTATATGGATCGCGTATTCGACGCGGGAAACGCGAAAGGGAGTCGAACATGGGAGCCGACGACCGCATTGCCACCGCCATTGGGTCATTCGTCGACGCCGGCGAGCTGGCCGGTGCGGCGACCCTCGAGTGGCGCAACGGCGAAGTTGTCCGGACCTCGGCGGTCGGCTGGCGCGATGTGGAGGCCAGGGCCCCGATCGCGCGCGACACCCTGTTCCGCATCGCTTCGATGACCAAGCCGATCACGTCCGTGGCGGCGCTCATGCTCCTGGAGGAAGGCCGATTTGCGCTGGGCGATCCGATCTCGCGCTGGGCGCCGGAGTTTTCGCGGATGGACGTGCTGCGCTCTCCCTCGGGTCCACTAAATGAAGTCGACCCCGCAGCGCGGCTGATCACCTTCGAGGACCTGCTGACCCACCGGTCGGGCCTCACCTATGGGGCCGTCTGGCCCGGTGCACTCGCGCAAGCCTATGGCGAGGCGCTGGGCAGCGACATCGACAGCCACGTTGAGCCGGACGACTGGATCGCACGGCTCGCCACGCTGCCCTTGATCGACCAACCGGGAGCGACGCTCCACTACGGCTGCTCGACCGATCTGCTCGGACTGCTCATGGCGCGCATCGAGGACGCGCCGCTCGGCGATGTGCTCGAGCGACGGATCTTCGAGCCGCTGGGCATGGAGGACACCGGCTTCACCGTCCCGCCGGCGAAACGAGGTCGCCGCGCAGCCGCCCATGGCTTCAATGAGGTAGGCCGCCTCACCAGACTCCTCGCCGGCCCCGACGGCGCGTTCCTGGCCGAACGCCCCGAAGACATGAGCTTTGTCAGTGGCGGTGCGGGCCTCTGGTCGACGCTGGATGACTATCTCGCGTTCGCCCGGATGTTCCTCAGTGAAGTGGGAGGCCCGAGGCTGCTGAAGCCGGAAACGATGGCGCTGATGGCTTCCAATCACCTGACAGACAGCCAACGCGCCAGCGCCGAAGTCGTCGGCATGCCGCTGTTCGCCAGCGGCCACGGCTTTGGGATGGGCGTCGCGGTGGTGCTCGAGCCCGACAAGGCCTTTGCGACGATATGCGGTGGTGGGGTGGGGGCGGTCGGCTGGCCGGGCGCTTTCGG
>FTHA01001073.1_pt1 | contig 13935 bp, 10 predicted proteins | sample 1640771 | NCBI WGS metagenome assembly FTHA01 (sample SAMEA3914789, study PRJEB12502) | metagenome | biome: forest; material: soil | place: Canada | collected 2011-07-03 | depth 0.3 m | reverse complement strand
GGACATGCTGCTGAACGGCAAGCGCGTGGCTCCGGTCGTCGGCGGCGGCGTGTTCGTGCTGGCGCTGCTTGCCGTTCAGCAGCATGTCCAGCGACGCCTGGTAGGACTGCCGCAAGCGGTCGACGGCGCCGTCGACCCAGCGGGCGAGAACGCCGTCGTTCTTGGCAGGCCGCAGCAGCTTCGACGCGAGCATCGGCGACAGGCTGAGCGCCAGCACGGCCGAGAAGAACACGGCCGACGCGATCGCCACCGCCAGTTCCACGAACAGCCTTCCAATGTATCCCGGCAGGAACATCAAGGGCGCGAACACGGAGATCAGGACCACCGTCGTGGCCACCACCGCGAAGAACACCTGCTTGGCTCCGCGCTCGGCGGCCACAAGCGGCGGCTCGCCCTCGTCGATCCGGCGCTGGATGTTCTCCACCACGACGATGGCGTCATCCACCACCAGCCCGATGGCCAGGACCAGAGCCAGCAGCGTCAGAAGGTTCAGCGAGAAGCCCAGCGGCGCCAGGATGATGAAGGTCGACAGGATGCAGATTGGGGCGACGATCGAAGGGATCAGGGCCGAGCGCCAGCTGCCGAGGAAGACAAAGTTGACCAGCGCCACCAGGGCCAGCGACAGGCCCATGGTGATCCAGACCTCCTGGATGGCGTCCCGCGTGAACACCGTCCAGTCCACCGCCACGGCCAGGGTCATCCCCGGCGGCAGCGAGCGGTTGATCTCTTCCACCTCGCGTTTGACCTGCTTGGAAATCTCCAGGTCGTTCGCTTGGGATTGGCGCGTCAGGCCGATGCCGATCCGCTCGGCCCCGTTTTGCATGAACATGCGCCGGCGGTCGTCCGGGCCCTCTTCGACGTGGGCGATATCGCCGAGCCGGGTGATGTAGCTCGACTGGACGCCGGCCTGATTTGTCACCCCGTTGGCGCCGGCGGTCGACGACCCGGCGGCGGATCCGGTCGTGCCTCCGAGCCGGCTGAGACCACCGCCGGCCACCACCGGCAAGGACGCAAATTCCTCTGGCTTGGTGTAGCCACGGTTGACCCGGATGGTGAAGTCCTTGGCCGTGGATTCCAGTGACCCGGCGGGCAGCTCGACATTTTGCGAGTTCAGGGCGCTCTGGACATCCTCCACTGTCAGTCCGCGCGCCGCCATCGCGTCGGCGTCCAGCCAGATACGCATGGAGTAGAGTTGGGCGCCCACCAGGTTGGCCTGGGCCACGCCCGGAATGGTCGACATGCGCTCGACCAGATAGCGGTTCGCGTAGTCCGCCAGGGCCAGCCGGCTCAAGGTCTTGGAGGTCAGGGTGACGAAGATCAGCGCCCCCGAGTCGGCGTTCGCCTTGGAGATCTGTGGCGAGTCCGCTTCCTGCGGCAGTTGCGACACCACCCGGGAAACGGCGTCGCGGACATCGTTGGCGGCGTCGTCGAGCTTACGATCCAGGGTGAAGTTGATGTTGATCTGAGAGCGGCCATCACGGCTGGAGGAATTGACCCGGTCGATACCCTGGATACCGGCGACCTGCTGCTCGATCACCTGGGTGATCCGCTCCTCCACCACCTCTGCCGAGGCGCCGGTGTAGTTGGTGCTGATGGAGACCTGCGGCGGGTCGACGTTGGGCAGCTCGCGCACAGGCAGGGTCAGGAAGGCTGCTACGCCGACGACGCAGAGGATGATCGCCGCCACGGCGGCGAACACCGGACGCCGAACGGACAGGTCGGAAAGCGTCATCGCGCCCGGGCGCCGCTGCGCCCGCCTTCACCTGCGCCAGCGAGCCGCACTGGCTGTCCGCCGGTGACCCGATTGACTCCGTCAGCGACGATCGACTCGCCGGCCTTGAGCCCCGACTTGATCTCGACAAAACCACTGTCGTCGACGCCGGTCACGACCTGGCGCTGCTCGGCGATGAGGCCCCCGCCCTTGTGGGCGAGCACGAAGACCATGGCCTGGTCGCCGTCGAACTGAACGGCCGCCTGCGGCACGGCCACGGCCTGGCGCAGGCCCTGGTCGATGCTCACCCGCACCAGCATGCCGGGCTTGAGCCGGCCGTCGGCGTTGGGAAACTCGGCGCGCGCCTTGATCGACCGGGTGCGCTGGTCGACCCGGCTGTCAAGCTTGGCGATCCGGCCGGCGATCGTCATGTTGGGATAGGCGTCGGTCCCGGCCCTGATCGACTGGCCCTCGCGCAGGACAGAGAGATAGCGATCGGGCACGTCGAAATCGACGCGGATCACCGAAACGTCGTCCAGCGACACGATCGCCGCGCCGGGATTGATCAGGGTTCCAGGGGTGACGTCGGTCAGGCCCACGACGCCGGAGAATGGGGCCCGGATCACCCGGTCCCCCAGCCTGGACTTGGCCATGGCGAGGTTGGCCTGGGCCTGCTGCAGCGAGGTCTGATACTGGTCTACGGTCGCCTTGGCGGCGATGCCCTGGTCGCCGAGCGACTTCCATCGCTTGTAATTGATCTCGGCCAGGCTCAGGGCGGCCTGGGCCTGGGTGATGTCGGCGCTCTGTTCCTGCGCCTTCAGGTCGACCAGCACCTGCCCCTTGCGCACGCGAGCGCCGTCGCTGAAATGCACGCCGGTGATCAGCTCGGTGGTGTTGGAGGTGATGGTGACGGACTGAAGGCCCTTGGCCGCGCCGAGGACTTCGAGCCGGTCTACGAACGGGCGCGTCACCGACACCGTACGCGACACGGCGACGCCGCCGCGTCCGCCTGCAGAGGATCCGCTGGCCTTGGCCTGGCTCTCGCCGCTGCCCGACGTCGCCAGCTTGACGCCGCCTGCGACCACCATCAGTCCGAGCACGCACAGGGCGGCGATGAGGAAGAAGTGTCTTCGGATCAACCCGCCTCACTCGCGCACGGTGGCCCGCCCTGCGCTACCCATGACAACCGCTGATATGGAGAGAGCAACCGCGGCAGTCCAGTGACAGATCAATGTCTTTTGCGCATTGCCGCCGGAATAGGCGGCTCCGCCTCAGGCGTCGTAGCCCGGCGAGACCCGGTCCAGGCGCCGCAGCAATCCCGGCCAAGGCAGGACGGACATGCTTGAAAGGCCGCGAGCAACCACCTTGGCGACCTCGTTGCGGGCGCTCTCCGACGCCATCAGCACGCGCTCGCGACCGACCGACAGCGCCATCACCTGCATCTTGCAGGCTCGCTCGAGATGCCAGAGTCCGACCCAGGCTTCGCCCGCCGTCGCGCCGGTCGCCAAGGTTCCGTGATTACGCAGCATCATCAGGGTCTTGTCGCCCAGGTCCTGAACCAGTCGCTCACGTTCATCGAGTTTCAGGGCGACGCCTTCGTAGTCGTGGTAGGCGAGGTGCGGCATGACCACCAGGGCATGCTGGGAGATCGGCAGCAGCCCCTCAGCCTGGGCCGAGACCGCCACGCCCTGGTCGGTATGGACGTGCAGCACGAATCTCGCCTCCTCCCGGGCGCCGTGCACGGCGGAGTGGATGGTGTAGCCCGCCGGGTTGATGCCGTAGGGGGTCTCCATGACGATGTTCCCCTCCAGGTCGACCTTGACCAGGGAGGAAGCCGTGACCTCTTCGAAGTACATGCCGAAGGGATTGATCAGGAAATGGTGTTCCGGTCCGGGCACGCGGGCGGAGATGTGGGTGAAGATCAGGTCGTCCCACTTCTCCAGCGCCACCAGCCGGTAGAGCGCCGCGAGATCGACCCGCGCCTCCCATTCGGCCTCGCTGACCTTGCCTCTGAGGGGGCGGATGCCCGCGAGATTACCGTCGGCCATGGCGTCGTCCTCCAGGACTATCCGATCTACGTCGCATCGCGACGCTCGTGATTTGGACCCACCATAACCCCAGGCGTCGACAGATGGAACGCGAGCCGCCGCCGCGTCAGTCGATACCCGCCAGCACCTTCGCGACGCGACCGAAGATCTCGTCGATCTGATCGGCCGAAACGATGAGGGGGGGCGAGAGGGCGATGATGTCCCCCGTCACCCGGATCAACAGCCCCTCGTCGAAACAACGATGGAAGACTTCCAGCGCCCGCGCCCCCGGCTCACCCGCGCGAGGCTCGAGCTCAATCCCCGCCACCAGGCCCAGATTGCGGACGTCGATCACGTGCGGCGCGTCCGCCAGGGCATGGGCGGCGTCTTCCCACAGGGCCTCGAGCGAGAGGGCGCGCTCGAACAGCCCCTCCTCCGCATAGAGCTCCAGCGAAGCCAGCGCCGCGGCTGCAGCGAGCGGGTGGCCGGAGTAGGTGTAGCCGTGGAAGAACTCGATGCCGCGCGGAGCGCCTCCGACGACTGCGTCATAGATCGCGTCACTGACGCCGACGCAGCCCATGGGAGCCGCGCCGTTGGTCAGGCCCTTGGCGATGGCCATAAGATCCGGCTCGACTCCGAACCGGGCGGCGCCTGTCGCGGCTCCCAGACGGCCGAAGCCGGTGATGACCTCGTCGAAGATGAGCAGGATGCCGTGCCGCGCGGTGATCTCGCGCAGCCTTTCCAGGTATCCCACCGGCGGCGGCAGCACCCCGGTCGAACCCGCGAGGGGCTCCACGATCACCGCCGCGATGGTCTCGGCTCCCCGCAGCGCCACGATCCGTTCCAGGTCGTCCGCGAGATCGGGGCGCGCCGACGGCTGGCCGCGGGAGAAGGCCGCTCCTGCAAGATCGAAGGTATGCGGCAGATGGTCCACGCCCGGCAGGACAACGAAGGCTTCCGTGTTCCTGGCGATCCCGCCGACCGAGATGCCGCCGAATCCGACGCCATGATAGCTCCGCTGACGGCCGACGAAGCGGCTCCGGCCCTCTCGTCCAAGCGAATGGTGGTACGCCAGGGCGATCTTCAGGGCGCTGTCGACCGCCTCTGATCCGGAGTTGGTGAAGAAGCTGCGGTTCAGCGCGCCAGGAAAGAAATCCCGCAGCCGTTCCGCCAACTGGAAGGCCAGCGGATGGCCGAGCTGGAAGGTCGGCGCGTAGTCGAGCTCCGCGGCCTGACGCTGGATCGCCGCAACGATGGACTTGCGCCCATGACCAGCGTTCACGCACCAGAGGCCCGCGGCGCCGTCCAGGACCTTCCGGCCGTTGGCGGTCCAGTAGTGCATCCCCTCAGCCGAAGCGAGCAGCCTTGGCTCGGCCTTGTACCCACGGTTGTCGGTAAAAGGCATCCAGAACTCAGCCAGATTCAAGATCGCCCCCCGTTATCCGCTGGCGTCTACAAGACATCTTGAGGCCTATTCGCAACCATTGCGACACGCGGTGATATACCGATGGACAGAATTGAAATGATGTCACGGCGATCTGCTCGCTCCAGCGGCCTTGCGGAGGCGGGATGAGCGAACTCGCTGATCTCTCCGCTGTCGAGCTGGTCGACGGCTACCGCCGGGGAGAGATCTCGCCGGTTGAGGTGGTCGGTTCGGTGCTGTCGCGCATGGAGGCGCTCGAGCCGACGCTGTGCGCGACCTGGGCGCTGGGCCCGGCGACCGCCCTGGAAGCCGCCCGGGCCTCGGAGGCGCGCTGGCGGCAGGGCGTCCCGGCGGGTCCGATCGACGGCGTCCCCGTCACCCTGAAGGAGCTTATCGCCACCCGCGGCGTCGCCAAGCCAATGGGGAGCGCGGCAAGCGATCTGACGCCCCAGCCGGCCGACGCGCCGGCGGCGGCGCGGGTTCGCGAGGCCGGCGGCGTGATTCTGGGAAAGACCACCACGCCTGACTATGGAATGCTGTCCTCTGGCCTTTCCAGCTTCCACAAGCTGGCGCGCAATCCCTGGGACCTGACCCGCACGCCGGGTGGCTCCAGCGCCGGCGCCGGGACCGCAGCCGCGGCTGGCTATGGTCCACTGCACCTGGGCACGGACATCGGCGGGTCGGTGCGCCTGCCGGCCGGATGGTGCGGCGTTTTCGGGCTCAAGCCCAGCTTCGGCCGGATCCCGGTGGACCCACCCTACATCGGACGCGTGGCGGGACCGATGACCCGAACGGTGACGGATTCCGCCTTGCTGATGAGCGTGCTGTCCCAGCCGGACTGGCGTGATCACATGAGCCTGCCCCCCGCCGCGATCGACTGGATCGACCTGGATGCTGACCTCGACGGCCTGCGGATCGGACTGTTGCTCGATGCCGGGTGCGGCGACCCCGCCGAACCGGAAGTGTTGGCGGCGGTAGGCGCCGCCGGCCGGCTGTTCGAGGGCGCCGGGGCAATTGTGGAGCCTGCCCCGCCCTTCCTGACCCAAGAGATGCTGGACGGGCTCGACAGATTCTGGCGCGCCCGGTTCTGGGCGGAAACCTCGCTCCTGCCGCCCGATCGCTATGACAAGATACTGCCGTTCATCCGCGCCTGGGGCGAGCCCGCGGCAACCTACGACGGCCTGACCGTCTATCGCGGCTTCGAGCAGATCTTAGAGATGCGGCGTCTGGGGGCAGCCGCCATGCAAGGCTTCGACTTCGTAATCTCGCCCACCGCTCCGTCACCTGCCTTTGCCGCCGAACTGCCCTGCCCGACCAACGATCCGATGCGCCCGTTCGAGCACATCGGCTTCACAGTCGCCTACAACATGACCGAACAGCCGGCGGCCTCGATCAATTGCGGCTACACGCACGGCGGCCTTCCCATCGGCCTGCAGATCGTCGGGCGACGGTTCGATGACCTCGGCGTGCTGCGCCTGTCCCGGGCTTTCGAGCGGATGCGGCCCGGGCAGCGCGCCTGGCCCACGCCCGAGCATATCCTCGCCCGCCCCTGCGACGCGGGAGAGCAAGGAGCCAGTCCATGAACCGCCGGGCGATCCTTGGAGCGATGGCGGCTAGCGCAGCAGCCCCGGCGCCGGCCGCGGCTACGTCGGCCCGGACAGGAGCGGGCGTGCAGGCCGGCCGCACCGGTCCTCGCAACCTGATCACGGACGTCGCAGGTCTGAAGGTTGGCCAGGCGCAGGACAGCGCGGCGCGGACCGGGGTGACGGTGATCCTGGCTGATGAACCGGCCATTGGAGCGGTCGATGTCCGCGGCGGCGGTCCGGGGACGCGGGAGACGGACGCCCTCGCCGCCGAGAATCTGGTCCATACGGTCGACGCCGTCACCCTCTCGGGCGGCTCGGTCTACGGTCTGGCGGCCGCAGACGGCGTGGTCGCGTGGCTGGGCGCTCAGGGCCGCGGCTTCAGCATGGGACCGTCGACGCGCGATGTTCCGAAATCGCCGATCGTGCCGGGCGCCATCCTGTTCGATCTGCTTAATGGCGGGCGCAAGGCCTGGGGGATGGAGCCGCCCTACCGCGCCCTCGGAATCCAGGCGGCGCAGACCGCGTCCGATCGCTTCGCCCTGGGCACGGCTGGAGCGGGCTACGGCGCTGGCGCCGGCGCCTTGAAGGGCGGAACCGGATCGGCCTCCGCCGTCACAGCCGATGGGATGACCGTCGGCGCGATCGTCGCCGTCAACTGCTTCGGCTCGGTGATCGCCCCTGGCGGCATCCGGTTCTGGGCGGCGCCATTCGAGATCGGCGACGAGTTCGGCGGCCTAGGATTCTCGGCGGATGTGTCGGGAGTGGAGGACTGGGGCATGGCCAAGGCCAATCCGGGCGCGCGGCAGAACACCACGATCGCCTGCGTGGCCACCGACGTCGCTCTTACCCATCCGGAGGTCAAACGGGTCGCGATCATGGCCCAGGATGGCCTCGCCCGCGCCATCCGCCCTGTACACGCTCCCTTCGACGGGGACGTCGTCTTCGCCCTGTCCACCGGCAAGGTCCAGTCGCTGGAGCCGCGAGAGTTCACGGTGGCCCGGATCGGCGCGCTGGCGGCCGACGTCCTGGCCCGCGCCATTGCGCGCGCCGTCTATGAGGCGGTTCAGTGGCCAGGCAGCCCGGTCAAGGCCTGGCGGCAGCTTCCGAGATAGGTCTACGACCGCACCCTGGCGACGGCATCCAGCCAGCGGGCGTAGGCGGCTTCGCGCGAGTGCGTCCCCAGCGAAGGCGTCAGAACGTCGGAGTCGGGTCGGACCGCGGCGGCCTCCTCGATCGAGCCGAAGACGCCGCACGACAGACCGGCGAACATGGCGGCGCCAAGGGCAGTGGTCTCCCGGTTGGTCACCCGGGCGACCGGCTGACCCGTGAGGTCGGCCAGGCGCTGGGCGAACCAGACGCTCGAGGCCATGCCCCCGTCGATACGCAGCTCGCTGTCGGGCTGCAGCGCGTGTGGCGCATCCGCGCGCATGGCCTCGATCAGGTCCCGGGTCTGCAGGGCGGAGGCGTCGTAGGCGGCATGGGCGATCTCGGCGAGACCCGTGTCGCGGGTCAGACCGAAGATGGCACCGCGGGCGTCGGCGTCCCACCAGGGGGCCCCCAGGCCGGTGAAGGCCGGAACCAGCACGACGCTGTTGTCCGCCCTCGCCTGGCGGGCAAGCGCCTCGGCCGCCGCCGGCCCCCCCTGCAACCCCAGGCCTTCCCCCAGCCACTGGATCGCGGCGCCGGCGACGAAGATCGAGCCTTCCAGGGCATAGGTTGTGTGGCCGCCGATCCGGGCGGCGACGGTCGCGAGCAGGCGCGCGTGCGACACCGGTCGCGACCCTCCGGTGTTCAGCAGCATGAAGCAGCCTGTGCCATAGGTGGCCTTGATCTGGCCGGGAGCGATGCACCCCTGCCCCATCAGCGCGCCTTGCTGATCTCCCACCACGGCGCAGATCGGCACCGGCCGCCCAAGCAGCGCCGGCGCGGTCTGGCCATAGTCGCCCGCGGTGTCGCGCACTTCCGGCAGCAGCGCCTCCGGCACATTGAACAACTGGAGCATGGGCGCGGACCATTGCTGCGCCTCGATGTCGAACAGCAGGGTGCGCGAGGCGTTGGTGGCGTCAGTGGCATGCACCGCTCCCCCGGTCAGCCGCCACACGACCCACGTGTCGATGGTGCCGCAGAGCAGGTCGCCACGCTCGGCGCGAGCCCGAGCCCCATCAACGTGATCCAGGATCCAGGCGATCTTGGTCGCCGAGAAGTAGGGATCCAGCAGCAGCCCGGTGACCGCGGTCACTTCCGCCTCGGCCGGCCTCAGCCGATCGCAGACTGCGGAGGTGCGGCGGTCCTGCCAGACGATGGCCGGATGGATGGGCCGGCCGGTAGCCTTGTCCCAGACCACGACGGTCTCGCGCTGGTTTGTCACTCCAAGGGCGGCGACGGCGGCGATGGGCTGGCCGGAACGTTCCATTACTTCCCGCAACACAGCCTCGCTGGCGCCGCAGATCTCCTCTGGATCGTGCTCTACCCAACCGTCCGCCGGATAGGATTGTGTGAGCGTACGGGCAGCCGTCTGCAGGGCTTTGCCTCGGGCGTCGAACAGGATCGCGCGGGTGCTGGTGGTTCCTTGGTCCAGGGCCAGCAACAGCGGCTCGGCCATGATCCTTGCTCCTTCTGCCGGCGTGCTTCGCCGCGGTCAGAATCGTGACCTGAGGGTTAAGCATGTTTTCACGCCGAGTGTTCACTCTGGAATCAGCTAGAACGGCTGAATGGTTGGGAGGATCGCTTGAGTATCGCGCGTCAGGCCGAGCGACTGCTGGAGCTGGCTAAGACCCGCGCACCCGGCGACCGCGAGCGATTGCTGATGGCGATCGCCGATCTGTGCGAAGGCGCCGAAAGCGTCGGCGCCCTGGACACCGGGGCGATCCAGGCCCTGGTCAACGACATCTTCATGCTGCTGGTCGTCGAGGCAGAGAGTGATATCCGGGCCCGGCTCGCGGACAAATTGGCGGCCGCTCACTGGGCGCCGCGGGCCCTGATCAACGTCCTGGCCCTCGATGAGATAGAGATCGCCCGCCCGATCATCGCTTCCAGCCCTGTGCTCCAGGACCTGGACCTGATCCGCCTGCTAGTCGAAGCCACAATCGAACACCAGATCGAAGTCGCCCGCCGCCCCGGCCTCGGCCCCCTGGTGGTGGACGCCATCCTGACCCAGGAAGAGCCCGCCGTGCTCACCGCCCTGGCGTCAAACGACAGCGCCGACATCTCGCCCGACGGGATGGCCCGCCTGGTCGAAGCCTCCCGTCGGGTGACCTCGCTGCGTCCGCCGCTGTCGCGCCATCCGCGGATGACCCGCGAGCTGGCCGAACGCCTCTATGTGTGGGTCGGCCAGGCCCTGCGCGCTTCCCTGGTCAGCCGGTTCCAGGTGGACGAGCAGGCGCTGGACCTCGCCTTGAACCAAGCCGTCGCGGAGGCGCACGGCGGTCACGCGCCACCGCCGCCCAAGCCGCCATCCGAAGCCCAGATCTACGATCGCGAAGAGATGGAGCAGAGGCTGATCGCCAAGCTGCACGACGCTGGCCAGCTGAAGCCCAGCTACCTGCTGCGCACGCTGCGCGACGGCAAGCTGTCGCTGTTCGAGGCCGCGCTCGCCAAGCTTGGCGGGTTCTCGGTCGAGCAGGTGCGCCTGGCCATCCGGTCCGACCGGCCCGAGCTGCTCGCCCTGGCCTGTTCATCCGTGGGCGTCGACCGCAGCGTCTTCCCCACCATCCTCGGCCTTGTGCGCAAACTCACCGACGGCAAGCCGATGGGGGCGCCGGAGGCTGCTCGCCGCGCACTAGGGGCGTTCGGCGCATACCCGCCCACCGCCGCCGCAATCGCCTTCCGACACGCCCTCACAGCCATTTGACAAGCCGGGCCCAGGCGGGCTCTTACCGCCCATGAGCAGGGACGCCCCGCGCCTCGCCTTCCTCGGCAGCGAACGCCCAGAGGCCAAGCAGGCTCTCGAGCGGCTGCGCGCGCTCTACGGCGACGCACCGGTGCAGGAGGCCGACGTGGTGGTGGCCCTTGGGGGCGACGGCTTCATGCTGGAGACCCTCCACCGCACCCTGCCGCGGACCACGCCGATCTACGGAATGAACCGCGGCTCGGTGGGCTTCCTGATGAACGAATACCAGGAAGAGGGCCTGATCGAGCGCATCCGGGCCGCGGAACGCACGACGATCCATCCACTCGCGATGACCGCGCAGGACATGGCTGGAGCCTCCTGGAAAGCGCTGGCCATCAACGACGTCTATCTCCTGCGTCAGACCTTCCAGACCGCCCACCTGCGCATTGTCATCGACGGCAAGGAGCGGATGAGTGAGCTGGCCTGCGACGGCGTGCTGCTCGCCACCCCGGCAGGCTCGACGGCTTACAACCTGTCCGCCCACGGCCCGATCATTCCATTGGACGGCCGGGTCCTGGCGCTCACGCCGATCAGCGCTTTCCGTCCGCGCCGCTGGAGGGGAGCCCTGCTGCGCCACACCGCCAAGGTCCGGATCGAGGTGCTGGAGCCGGAGCGGCGGCCCGTCAGCGCCGTGGCCGATAACTATGAGGTGCGTGATGTTGTCGCAGTCGACATCGGCGAAGACCGTTCCATCGCCCTTCACATGTTGTTCGATGCCGGCCGTAGCCTCGAAGAACGCGTCCTGGCCGAACAGTTTGCGGTGTAGAACCGCTGCATGACCTGTCCGAATCTTGGCGTTGGCAGGGGCCGCCGGTCCTGAAACGCCGAGGTTGCACGACTTGTTAAGGCGCTTCCTTCACGCTGCTGCGAAAGACGACACACAGTCGTTGACGCTTTTCCCCGAGGGAGCAGGCTTGTGAGCAACACCAATCAGGCCCAGGTCATTCCGGCCCCCAATTCGCTCAAGATGAAGGTGGGCGGCGGACGCTTCACCCTCGATGCGGACGCGGTCGCGCGCGCCGAAGCGGCGCTCAAGAGCCTGTCTGGCCAGTTCTCCGAGTGGATGCAGGACGAGCTTAACAAGCTCGACGCCGCCCGCGCCGCAGTGAAGGCCCAGGGGATGACGCCGCAGACCTCGGAAGTCCTCTACATGCGCGCCCATGACCTCAAGGGCCTTGGCGCGACCTACGAGTTCCCGCTGGTCACCCGGATCGCAGCCTCGTTGTGCAAGCTGATCGACAATCCCGACACCCGGGTGAACGCCCCGCTGTTCCTGGTCGACGCCCACATCGACGCGATCAAGGCCGCCGTGCGCGACGGCATCAAGACCGACGAGCATCCGGTGGGCAAGATCCTGGCCGAAGAGCTCGAATCCAAGACCCGCGACCACCTGAAATAGGGTTGCCGCAAGCAAGCCGGCCCGGACGGAACCCGACGGGTCGACTGCGCCTAACCTCTTAGCCCGCGTCCGCCATCGCGTCCTTGGTTTCAGACCGCTTGGGGCTGCGGGCAGCCTTGTCCATCCTGTCCATCTTGTCGAGCAGGTAGTCCAGGTCCTCCCGCGGAGCCGGGCTGGGCTGGGTAAGGAAGCGTTCGAGCATACGCTCCTGGAACCGGCGGTGATCGCTGGAACCGCCATCGAACTCCATCGAGTGGAAGGTGTCCACCGCCACCCTGAATGCAGGGAACAGCCGGCTGGGCATGCCCGCCCGGTCGTAGATCGCCCGCAAGCCTAGCGGCCCGGCGTCGTGGATCATCAGCCAGGTGCGATGGTGCGGGACCTTGGCCAACTCCGCTATGCCCCACTCGAAAAAGGTCATGTGCCCGTGCGCCAGCGCGCGCAGCAGGATCGAGGCGTTCAGGCGGCCCTGTGAGGCCAGGTGGGTGACGAACTGCTCGACATCCGCCGTGCGTCCAGCCTCGTCCACCATGTCGATCGTGGCCCGCTCGCGTGCGCCGACCGCAATCCGCACCGCCGTCTCGGGTGCGATGCCATGATGGTTGACCAGGTGGTCGCGGATCTGCTCGCCCACCAGGTTGACCAGCCGCTCGGCCACGGCCAAAGGCAGCGCCCGCCGATAGGCGACCGCCGACAAAAGGTCCTGGGAGCTGGCGAAACGCGAGATGGCCTTCTGCAGGCTGGCTTCGGAGAAGGTGGCATTGTCGTTGGCGCAGGCCGCGGTCACGGCGGCCTCGGCGCCGTGCTCGACGATCGCCGCGGTCACCGCCTCTGACAGGCTCGAGCGTTTGGCGATGGCGATCTGCCGCACGGGGCCGGAGAACCGGATGATCTCGATCAGGTCCTCGTCTGTGAACACCGGCGAGAACGTCAGGACCGGCGTGGCCACCGATTCCACATCATGGGCGAGCTTGAGCGCGAGATCGTGCGGCAGCACCTCTGACGACTTGAGGGTCACCGCGAGGGCGCGGCGGACCAGCGCGGCGGCGTCAGCCGCCATCACCCGCAGGATTTCGTGCGCGACCTCGCGGTCCTCCGCGCTGAGCCCGCCCTCGGCGACCCGCCGGCAAAGCTTGCTCGCCGCGATTGCCCGTTCGTCCGGGGTCGCTCCCCTGACCAGACTGTTGATGTCGGCGTCGGTCAGCGCCGCCCGCGTCATCGCCATGCCCCAGATCCCGAATCCCCCGCCCTAAGGCGTCACACTAGCCCTATTCTTCCACACCTTAGATTAACGATTGCTTATTCTTTGTTTTTACCAATTAACCAATTGGCCTAACCTCCCCACAACCACGGCTCGCTAGAGTCGCCCCCCTTACAGGGGACGCCCATGACGAGCTTGAGCACTCACATGCTGCTGCAGGGCGTCCAGACCGATGGCGATCGGTCCGTCGAGGCGCGCGCGTTGGCCGCCCAGGGTGAGTTGCTGCCCTACGCGCTGGCGTTCTTCGCCATCGCCCTGCCCGTGTTCGTCTGGGCCGGCGCCTACGCGACCAACGCGGCCTGGATGTCGGCGATCTTCGCTCAATTCGGCCTGAACTGGACGGCCTTCTACGCGGTGGTCAACCTGATCGCCCGCAAGGGCGAGGACTCCCTGCCGGTCAGGCGGCGGACTGCGCTCCACGTCGGATGTGGGCTGCTCTGGGCGCTTGCGGTTGCCGAAATCGCCGTCTTCGGCGCCAACGCCGGACCTGTGCGCGATATCATCCTGGGCATCGACACGGCCGCCGCCGTGGCCTGCATCTTCTTTGCCGCCCCCTGCCTGCCCTGCCTGCTGGTAGTGGCGCCCGCGGCCGCGGGCGCCACTACCAGCAGGCAGGGCAGGCAGGGGGCGGCAAAGAAG
>FTHA01001141.1_pt1 | contig 13994 bp, 14 predicted proteins | sample 1640771 | NCBI WGS metagenome assembly FTHA01 (sample SAMEA3914789, study PRJEB12502) | metagenome | biome: forest; material: soil | place: Canada | collected 2011-07-03 | depth 0.3 m | reverse complement strand
GGGAGTCGAACCCCTCTTCCCAGATTGAAAATCTGATGTCCTAACCGATAGACGAAGGGCCCCTCGGCGGGGAAGCGGCGATATATCCGCCTTCCCCCCGGGGTGCAAGGCGGAGCGGGACTATCCGCACATTCTAGGGTCCGCGGCGTCCTCGATCTCGAGCTGGACGCCGTTGCGACCCTGGTAATCGTCCGGTTTCAGACGTCCGACGATGTGCAGCGCACCCTGGGCGGAGAGCAGCCGCCGGCCGAGCTCGAGCTCCTCGGCCCGCCAGGCGACCGCTCGCAGGCGCCCCCCGGCCCCGTCCGACAGCGTGCAGCGCACGTGGCCGCCACGCACCGGCATCGGATGTTCAATCAAGACATCGCCGAAGGCGAACATCGGCTCAGGATTTCCGGGCCCGAATGGCGCCAGCTGCTGGAACGACTGGAACAGCGGTCGATCCGCGGACGCCGGGGTCACCAGCGCGTCGATTTCGATCGCGTCCTGCTCGAGCGCTGTCGCGCACACCTCCGCAAGCCGATCGCCGAGGAAGCTGCGCAGCGAATCCACCTTGTCGGAACGAACGGTCACCCCCGCCGCCATGGCGTGCCCCCCTCCGGCCAGCAACAGGCCTTCATCGAAGGCCGCATGCACGGCCTGGCCGAGGTTCACCCCCGGCTGGGAGCGGCCCGAGCCCTTGCCCACGGCTGAAATCGGATCGAGGCCGATGACGATGACAGGCCGGCGGTACCGTTCGCGCAGACGGCCCGCGACAATGCCGACCACGCCTGGATGCCAGTCCTCGCGGGCGACGACGATCACCGGATCGTCGGCGCGGCGCTCCGCCTCGATCATGGCGACGGCCTGGTCCAGCACCTGGCGCTCGACTTCCTTGCGCGAGGCGTTGAGTGCGTCGAGTTCCTCGGCCAGGGCGGACGCTTCCTCGGGGTCGTCGGTGGAGAGCAGCCGCGCGCCGAGGTCGGACCGGCCGATCCGCCCGCCGGCGTTGATCCGGGGCCCCAACACCCAGCCGGCATGGAACACTCCCGCCGGACCGGGCTTGGCGCCCGAGACGTGCAACAGCGCCGCCAGGCCTGGATTGCGCCATGCGGACATCACCTTCAGCCCCTGGGCCGTCAGGGCGCGATTGAAGCCGGTCAGCTGGGTCACGTCGCAGACCGCGCCCAGGGCCGCCAGGTCGAGCCATTGCCGCAGGTCCGGTTCGGACCGTACCGCGAACAGGCCGCGCCGGCGCGCCTCGCGGTTAAGGGCCGCCAGCAGCACCAGCGTCACACCCGCCGCGGCCAGCACGCCCTGGCCGGAATTGCACCCGGGCCGGTTGGGATTGACCACCGCGGCCGCAGCGGGAGGATCGCCGCGCATCAGGTGATGGTCGATGACCACGACATCCAGGCCTATCTCGGCGGCGGCGGCGATGGCGTCATGGGCGGCCGCGCCGCAATCCACAGTGACGACCAGCTCGGCTCCGCGCTCTTTCAGGCTGCGGAACGCCGCGGCGCTGGGCCCGTAGCCCTCGGTGATCCGGTCCGGGACGTAGATCGGCAGCTCCGAGCCCATGGCGCGGAACCAGCGCACCAGCAGGGCGGCGCTCGAGGCGCCGTCCACGTCGTAGTCGGCGAACACGGCGGCGGGCCTACCGCGCTCCAACGCATCAACCAGGATCTCCGCGGCCCGGTCCATGTCCAGGAACGACGACGGATCGGGGAACTGGGCTTTCAGGGTCGGGCTGAGGAAATCAGCCGCGCCTTCGGCCGCGATGCCGCGCGAGGCCAGGGCCCGCGCCAGGGGCTCATCGAGACCACTCGACAACTGATGGCGGCGCACCAGCTCCACGTCTGCCGGGCGCTGCCGCCAGATCCGTCCGCTGAGCGAACGGGCGACGCCCAGGAAGCCGGCCATGGAGGAGCCATCGGCCAATCAGGTCGCCCGCTTCATCCGGACTTCGCGCACCGTGCCGGTGGCCGAGTCCATCACCAGGGAATGGGTATGGACGTGGCCGTCCTCGAACCGAACCCCATCCAGCAGCGCGCCCTTGGTCACGCCGGTGGCGGCAAAGATCGCGGGTCCGCGGACCATCTCGTGCAGATCGTACTTCTTGTCGAAATCGGTGACGCCAAGCCGTTCGGCCCGGCCGCGTTCGTCGGCGTTGCGGAATACCAGCCGGCCCTGGAACTGGCCGCCCACGCATTTCAACGCGGCACAGGCCAGCACGCCCTCGGGCGCGCCGCCCTGGCCGATATAGATGTCGACGCCGGTGTCCGGATCGGCGGTGTTGATCACCCCGGCGACGTCCCCGTCGGTGATCAGGTGCACCCGCGTGCCGATGGACCGCAGGCTGGCGATGATGTCCGCGTGGCGCGGCCGGTCCAGCACGCAGGCGGTGACCTCCGAGGGGCTCACCCCCTTGGCCTTGGCCACCGCCGCGACGTTCTCGGCCGGCGAGCGGTCCAGGTCGACCACGGCCGCCGGAAAGCCCGGGCCGACCGCGATCTTGTCCATATAGGTGTCGGGCGCCTGCAGCAGAGTCCCCGAGGGCGCCCAGGCCATCACAGCCAGGGCGTTTGCCATCGCCTTGGCCGTCAGGGTGGTCCCTTCCAGCGGATCGAGTGCGATGTCGATGCTTGGGCCTTTGCCGGATCCGACCTTCTCGCCGATGTAGAGCATGGGCGCCTCATCGCGCTCGCCCTCGCCAATCACCACCAGGCCGTCGATATCCAGTCCGTTCAGGGCTGTGCGCATGGCGTCCACGGCGGCCTGGTCGGCGGCCTTCTCGTCGCCTCGACCGGCCAGCTTCCAGGCAGCTATGGCGGCGGCTTCCGTCGCCCAGACCGCGTCGAGCACGAGCGAACGGTCCCAGTCGGTCGATCCCATGGACGTCTCCTGTTCCGCCCTTATCGGCGGATTCTCAAATCGGCGCGATGCGCAACATGCGTGGCGGCGCAACGACCGCATCAAGCCCGGCGATCCGCTCCACCGCCTGGCGCAGGACCGACTCGGGCGCTTCGTGCGTGGTCAGGACGATCGGCACGCCGCCGGCGTCCTCGACCGGTTTCTGCAGGAAGCTGTCGATCGAGACGCCCGCCTCGGCGATGGTCTCGGAGACCGCGGCGATCACCCCGGCCTGATCGCGCACAAGGATGCGGACGTAGGCGCGGCTGACATGGCGGCTGGGATCAATCCGCGAGAAGGTCTCGAGCCGGTCGGCCGGCCGCTGGAACACGGGGCGCCGCGCGCCCGTCATCACGTCCGCGATATCAGCGGCGACGGCCGCGGCGGTCGGCCCGGCGCCCGCGCCTGCGCCCTGGATGAAGATCCTGCCGATCCTGCGGCCCTCGATGAACAGGGCGTTGAGCGCTCCGCCTGTCAGCGACAGGGGATGGTTCAAGGGCGCCAGGGCCGGATAGACCCTGACAGAGATCCCGTCCGGCTCCCGCACGGCCGCCGCCACCAGCTTGATCCGATAGCCGAGGTCGCGGGCCATGCGGATGTCCAGCAACTCGACGCCCTCCACGCCTTCGATCTCGGCGGCGGCGAAGTTGGGCGCCCGGCCGAAGGCCAAGGCCGCCAGCAGGGTGATCTTGTGAGCGGCGTCGAAGCCGCCGATGTCCATGGTGGGATCGGCTTCGGCGTAACCCAGCCGCTGGGCTTCGGCCAGGACGTCGGCGAAGGCCCGGCCACCGGCTTCCATCTCGGTCAGGATGTAGTTGCAGGTCCCGTTGAGGATTCCGGCCACGGCCACGACCTCGTCGCCGACCATGGCTTCGCGCAGCATCTTCACCGCCGGCGTGCCGCCCATCACCGCCGCCTCGAACAGCAGAGGGACTCCCTTGGCCTCCGCCAGCTTCGCCAGCTCCAGGCCGTGCTCGGCGATCAACGCCTTGTTGGCGGTCACCACTGGCTTGCCGCAGTTGAGAGCCGCTTCGACAGCCGCCTTGGCCATGCCGTCAGAGCCGCCGACCAGCTCGACGAAGATGTCCGTCTCCGGCGAGGCGGCCAGCTCCGTGGGATCGTCGAACCAGCGCAGGGCGGAGATATCCACTGGCCGGGGCCGCGAGCGCGACCGTGCGGAGACGCCCGACACCTCCACCCGCCCGGGGGCAGGCGCGAAGTCCGGATGCTCGGCCAGGAACTTCAGGAGCCCCGCCCCGACCGTGCCGAGGCCGGCCACCCCTAAACGCCAGATCCTGTCCGTCATCTCGCGATCCTACTGCGCAGCCACGGCGGGCGCACGCGCCAGGATCTCGTCGGCGTTTTGCAGGAATTTCTTCACGTTGCGCGCGGCCTGGCGGATGCGGTGCTCATTCTCCACCAGCCCGATGCGGACATAGCCTTCGCCGTGCTCGCCAAAGCCCAGGCCCGGCGAGACCGCCACCTCGGCTTCCTCGATCAGCAGCTTGGCGAACAGCATCGAGCCCGCCTCGCGGAAAGCCGGTGGCAGCGGCGCCCAGGCGAACATCGAGGCCGACGGCGGCGGGATGTCCCAGCCGGCGCGGCCCATGGACTCCACCAGCACGTCACGACGGGACTTGTAGGTCTGCCGGATTTCCTCGACGCAATCCTGCGGGCCGTTCAGGGCCGCGGCCGCGGCGACCTGAATCGGCGTGAAGGCGCCATAGTCGAGGTAGGACTTGACCCTGGCCAGGGCCGCGCAGAGCCGCTCGTTGCCCACCACCATCCCGACGCGCCATCCGGGCATTGCGTAGGTCTTGGACAGGGAGTTCACCTCGACGGCGATCTCCTTGGCGCCCTCGACCTGAAGAATCGATGGTGGCGGATTGTTTTCAAAGTAGATTTCCGAATAGGCGATATCCGACAGGACCAGCAGGTCGTGCCGACGCGCGAGGGCGATCACCTCCTTGTAGAAGTCCAAATCCACCCACTGGGCGGTCGGGTTCGAGGGATAGCTGACGATCAGTGCGATCGGCGGCGGCGCGAGGCCGGCGACGGCCTGGCTGATTCCCGAAAGGTACTGCTCCGGCGTCAGGGCCGGCACGTGCCGGATGGCGCCGCCCGCCATGATGAAGCCATAGGCGTGGATCGGATACGCGGGGTTGGGGCAGATCACCACGTCGCCGGGGCCGGTGATCGCCTGCGCCAGGTTGGCGAAGCCCTCCTTCGAGCCCAGGGTGGCGATGACCTCGGTATCGGGGTTCAACTTCACCCCGAAGCGCCGATCATAGTAGCCGGCCATGGCCTTCCTGAGGCCGGAGATGCCCTTGGAGGCCGAATACCGGTGGGCCTTGGGCTTGCGCGCCGTCTCGCACAGCTTGTCCACGATGTGCGCAGGCGTCGGCATGTCCGGATTGCCCATGCCGAAGTCGATGATGTCGACGCCCTGCCCGCGCAGGCGCGCCTTGATGCGATTGACCTCCTCGAAGATGTAGGGCGGCAGTCGCTGGATACGGTGAAAGTCGTTGTTCATGACAAATGGCCTGGCCGGAAGTCCCTGGACTCTGTGTCCTTGGGCGCTTGGACCGACTCCGGCCGGATCGGAGCCAAGCGCATGGTTGAGCTGATTCGTTTGGCCTCCGGCGCCTTAGCGGGGCGGCGGAGGCGGCGTAGCTCGTTCACGCAGGGACTGGGCGTAGGACTGGGTCAGCTGCGCCGCGTCCAGAGGCGGGATTTCGCTGGGCTGGACGCCGGCCTTGGCGCGGTGCGTCGCGGCATAGGCCTCGGTGTCGGTCCGGACGGGCGGCAGGGCCGCGACCTGGGTATCCAGCACGGCCTTGCGCTGCTTCAGGTCCAGGACAGCCGTGCGCCACTCTGAGACGGGGCGCACGTCTGTGGGGACCTCGGGGATGTCGGTGAAGTGGGGATATGGGCCCGGATGGCGGCTGGCGTAGAGCACGTCCTTGGCCACGGGAGAGTTGGGATCGACCGAAAGGTTGGTCAGGCCACGAACCTTGCCGGGCAGCGCACAGCCGCCAACGCCCGCCGCCAGCCCCACGACAACCGCGAGGCCCGCCAGGCTCAGGACGGTTGGTCGGGATAATTGCTGGAGCAAGCTCGATCCGGGGTTCAGCGTCGCGGAGGTCTTATGCGATGATCGCCGTCAACGAAAGGCGCCAGCACCGAAAGGCGCCATTGAAGGATTGGCATGACCAGCAAGGCGAAGACGGCGCGAAAGCCCAGGCCCGTTGCCCCGGAGGCCGTCAAACCGGCCGAAGCCGCGGCGCGACCGATGGACGGCCTCTCCGCCTCGGAAGGGTCGGGCGAACAGTTCAGGGCCATGCAAGAGATGTCGGCCAACCTGGCGCGCGCCGCCATGATCGCTCAGAGCGCCATCGCCGAAGCCACGCTGCGCCGCGCCGAACAGCCGACGGCCGTGGGCGGCGATCCTTTCCGCATGGGCCCCGCCCTGACCGGGATGATGGGCCGCCTGGCCGCCCACCCCGACAAGGTCCTGAAGGCTCAGGCCGAGCTGTTCGCAGGCTACATGGACCTGTGGCAGTCCACCGCCCGGCGCCTCGCGGGAGAGACGGCCGAGCCAGTGGTGATCCCTGATCGCGGCGACCGGCGCTTCTCCGACCCGGAGTGGAGCGACAACCCGGTGTTCGACGCGATCAAGCAATCCTATCTGTTGTCGTCGAACTGGCTGAACAACCTGGTCTCCAGCGTCGATTTGGAAGACGCCTCGGAAAAGCGGCGGATCGAGTTCTTCACCAAGATGCTCACCGACGCCTTCTCGCCGTCCAACTTTCTGATGTCCAACCCGGCGGCCCTGCGGGCGGCGCTGAGCAGCAATGGCGAGAGCCTGGTGCGCGGCATGGAGAATTTCGCTTCGGACCTGCAGCGGGGCGACGGCCGGCTGTCGATCTCCCAGACCGATCTCAGCAAGTTCGAGGTGGGGGTGAACGTCGCCACCAGCCCTGGCAAGGTGGTCTTCCAGAACGAGATCCTCCAGATCATCCAGTTCGCGCCGACCACCGCGGAGGTGCACAAGCTGCCGCTGCTGATCTTCCCGCCCTGGATCAACAAGTACTACATCCTTGATCTTCGACCTGACAATTCCATGGTCAAATGGCTGACTGAACAGGGCTTTACCGTTTTCATGACCTCGTGGGTCAACCCGGACCCCAAGCTCGCCCACAAGACCTTCGAAGACTACATGATTGAAGGCGTGTACCCGGCGATCGATGCGGTCCTGCGCCAGACCGGCGCGCCTCAGCTCAATACCGTCGGCTATTGCATCGCCGGAACCATGATGTCGTGCACGTTGGCGCACATGGCGACCAGGGGCGACAAGCGGGTCGCCGCCAACACCTTCTTCGCGGCGCAGCAGGACTTCTCGGAATCCGGCGACCTGAAGCTGTTCACCGACGAGGACTGGTTGAGGGTCATCGAGGTGTCCATGGATCGCGCCGGCGGAGTCCTGCCTGGCAGCTCGATGGCTGGCACCTTCAACGCACTCAGGGCCAACGACCTGATCTGGTCCTTCTTCGTTAGCAACTACCTGATGGGCAAGGACCCCAAGCCCTTTGACCTCCTGTTCTGGAACGCCGACCAGACACGGATGCCGCGGGCGCTGCACCTGTTCTACCTGCGCGAATTCTACCAGAATAACCGGCTCGCCAAGGGCGAACTGGAGCTTGGCGGCGAGCGCCTGGACCTGTCACGGGTGAAGACCCCGATCTACGTCCAGTCGGCCAAGGAGGACCACATCGCCCCCTACGCCTCGGTCTATCGGGGCGCTCACCTGTTTGGTGGCCCGGTCACCTTTACATTGGCCGGGTCCGGCCACATCGCCGGCGTGGTCAACCCTCCAGCCGCCAACAAGTACATGCACTGGACCAACGACGCCCTGCCCGCTTCGCTCGATGAATGGATCGCCGGGGCCAGCGAGCATCCTGGCTCCTGGTGGCCGCACTGGATCGCCTGGCTCGCTGCGAAGTCCGGCCCCATGGTCCCCGCCCGCGATCCCGCCAAGGGTCCGCTCGCGCCCATCGAGGACGCCCCGGGTTCCTACGTAAGGGTCAAGAGTTAGGGCCCCCTCTGACTCAGGCAGAGCTAGTTGGACTCGGGCGCAAGATAGACGACGAACCAGAGGCCCTCGGAAAGTTCGGTGGCCCGCAGATCGGCCAGGTCGTCCAGCCTGTCCCTGGCGGCGTCGATCAGGACCTCGTCCGCGGGCAGCCCTTCGATCAGGAACAGAAGCTCCTTCCAGGATCGTTCGGCATAGCGGCCCCATCCTTCCCCGTCCCGGCGGGGCGTCGGGTCGTAATCGCACCAATAGAGCTCGAAGATCGAATCGTTCAGCCGGAACTGCGCCTGCCCTCCCAAAGCCGCGAGGCCGGAGTCGCTGGCGGCGCGGGCGAGGCGCTCCAGATCCCGCCTGCGCCAAGCTGGCTCGTTGGTCCGCCAGTCGGCCAGGGCGCAGATCGGCAGGCCGAGCCTTGCTGCGAGTAGATGTCGGTCCACCCCGGCCTCATAGGCGAGGTGGCGGCGAAGCTCCAGGCTGGATCTACGGCTTCTGCTTCGGCGGCAGGGCGGCGACCTCTTCGCGCGACAGCTTGCGCAGGTCGGTCGCCGGGCAACGTCGGGGGCCGATACCGGCCTGGGGCACGATCAGCGTCACATCAAGACCGCTGCAGATCCAATCTGCGCCCCTGGACTGCATCCCGATCGTCTGGGTCCAGTCGATGTCGGGACAGTCACCCAGCAGTTTCAGTTGATAGTAGTCGTGGAGGCCGACCCTGAGGTTGACGGTCTGGCGGTCGACCGCGGTCCAGCTGTCGAGGTTCCTGGCGTAGAAGCAGGATTGGTTCGCAGTCTTTTTTGGCGACTGGCTCGCGGCTTCGGCGGTCACAGGGACACCCGGCATGGCGGCGATCAAGGCCGGCAAGAGCAGGTACATGACAATCTTGGGCATTGGCGTTGGCTCCGAAGGTCTCACCCAGCTCCACACGCATCCAGCGCCTAAGGAGACGCACTCGGCGCCGGAGGCGTTCCCGCCCGGGTCGGAATCTCCAGGTCACAAAGCGAAAATCCCGGCCCCCCGGCCTTGAGCGCAGCGTTGAACAGTCCGGCGAAAGCAGCGCCCTTCGCGTCAAGGACCCGGATGTCGGGGCGGCGTGCGGCAGGCAGGTCGGCCATGACCCTCACGCTCGTCATCCTGTCGGGGCTGGGCGGCGGCTCGCCGTTGTTGATGGCCTTCACCGCGTCCATGCCAGCGACCACCCTTCCCCAGGCGGTGAAGGCCTTTTCCAGGGAAGGCACGGGCGAGCGCATCAGGAAGAACTGGCTATTGCCGGTGTTGGCCGCGGCGGCGTGGGTCATCGCCGTGGTTCCCGGACAATAGAGCGCCCAGGCGCGCGAGGGGCCGCCCGCCTCCCCTTTCATGATGACCACTGGCGCCGATCCAATGAAGCCGGCCTCGCCGCCCGGTATGTCGCCAAGCGGAACAAACGGCGTCGACGCCGTCGTCCGGAAGGTGAATTCCGCCTGCAGGTTCGGCAGGGTCGAGCGATAGGTGCGGGCGCCCTTGTCGCCGGTCTGTGCGATGTAGTCCTTGATCACCCGGTAGAACAGGGCGCCGTCGTAGTAGCGGCTGCGGGCCAGGGCCTTGATCCTGGCCACGGCGAGGGGCGCGATCTCCGGCCGCATCTCGACCACCACCCTGCCCTTGGTGGTCTCGATCACCAGGGTATTGTCGGGATCGAGCGCTCGCCAGTCGGCGGCTGCCGGCGGGACCACAGCAGGCGGCTCTGCGGGCTGGGCGAGGGCCTGCAGGCCCATCCCCGCCGCCGCGAGGGCGGCGAGCAGGACGGGGACCGCTCGGATCACCAGCTTCCCGTGTTGGCCATGGAGCTCCAGGGCTCCTGCGGGGGAAGAGCCGAACCCTTCTGCAGCAGCTCGACGGAAATCCCGTCCGGGGAGCGGACGAAGGCCATGTGCCCGTCGCGCGGGGGACGGTTGATGATCACGCCCTTGTCCTGCATCCGCTGGCACAGGGCGTAGATGTCGTCGACCTGATAGGCCAGGTGGCCGAAGTTGCGGCCGCCGTCGTAGTCCTCGGGATCCCAGTTGTAGGTGAGCTCGACCAGCGGCGCCTGGCTCTCCTTGGCCTCACCGGCGTCTTCCGGGGCGGCCAGGAACACCAGGGTGAACCGGCCCTTCTCCGACTCCATCCGCCGGACCTCGGTCAGTCCCAGCTTGTCGCAATAGAAATCCAGGGCCGCGTCGAGATCCTTCACCCGGACCATGGTGTGCAGATAGCGCATGATGTCCTCCGTTGCCGCCTTATAGGCCAAGGCCTTCGTCGAGCCCCAGCATGATGTTGAGGTTCTGCACCGCCGCCCCCGACGCACCCTTGCCGAGATTGTCCAGCAGGGCCACGAGCCTCGCCTGCCCGCCTTCCTCAGAGCCGAAGACGAAGAGTTTCATGCGGTTGGAGCCATTCAACCCCTCCGGGTCCAGGTCGCTCAAGCCAGCCGTCTCATCGAGCGACGCGACCTCCACGAACCGCTGCCCGGCATAGGCGTCGGCCAGCACGGCGTGAACCCGGCTCAGATCGGGCGCCGTCGGCAGGGCCCAAAGCTGCAGCGGAACCTCCACGATCATGCCCTGGCGGTAACGACCGACGGCGGGAGCGAACAGGGGCCGATGCTCCAGCCCCGACCGGGCCTGGATTTCCGGGACGTGCTTATGCTCCAGTCCAAGTGCGTAGATCCGATAGGGCTGGCGCGAGAACCCGGGCGCGGCCTCGTTCTCGAACTCGGCGATCATCGAGCGGCCGCCGCCGGAATAGCCGGAGACGGCGTTGACGGTCACGGGCCACGAGGGGGGAAGGAGCCCCGCCCTCACCAGCGGCCGGATCAGGGAGATGGCGCCGGTGGAATAGCAGCCCGGGTTGCTGACCCTCGCGGCCGAGGCGATCGCCTGCCGCTGCCCCGGCTCGCTCTCGGCGAAGCCGTAGACCCAACCCGGCGCGACACGGTGAGCGGTCGAGGCGTCGATCACGCGGGTGGCGTTGCTGTCGATCAGGGCCACGGCTTCGCGCGCCGCAGCGTCCGGCAGGCACAGCACCACCACATCCGCGCCGTTCAGCAGCTCGCAGCGAGCCTCGGGGTCCTTGCGCCGCGCCGGATCGATGGACAGCAGCTCCAGGTCGCGCCGGCCCAAAAGCCGTTCGCGGATCTGCAGGCCGGTGGTCCCGGCTTCCCCGTCGATGAATACACTCGCCGCCATGCGGTCCTCCAAAACGAAAAGGGCGCTTCGGTTGCCCGAAGCGCCCCGTCAAAGCGTCCGATGAACGCCTTGTTAGCGCTTCGAGAACTGGAAGCTGCGTCGCGCCTTCGCCTTGCCGTACTTCTTGCGCTCCACGACGCGGGGGTCGCGGGTCAGGAAGCCGTGCGGCTTGAGCGCCGCGCGCAGGGCCGGCTCATAGTAGGTCAGGGCCTTGGCGATGGCGTGACGGACGGCGCCGGCCTGGCCTGAAAGGCCCGAGCCGACCACCGTGGCGACCACGTCGAATTCGCCGAGTCGTCCGGCTACCTGCAGCGGCTGGGCGATCATCATGCGCAGCACCGGGCGGGCGAAATAGACCGTCTGGTCGCGGTCGTTGATGGTGATCTGGCCCCTGCCCGGCTTGATCCACACCCGGGCGACAGCGTTCTTGCGCTTGCCGGTGGCGTAGGAACGGCCCTGGGCGTCGCGCTTGGGCTCAGGCGCCGCGGTCGCTTCGGACGGGGTGGCGAGGCTTTGCAGGGCCTCGAGGGAGTGCGTGTCGGCCGCCATGTTCAGGCGCTCCTGACGTTCTTCGCGTTCAGCTCGGAGAACGCGATGGTTTCGGGGGTTTGGGCGGCGTGCGGGTGTTCCCCGCCGCTGTAGATCTTCAGGTGGCTGAGCTGATCGCGGGCCAGGGGACTTTCCTTGGGCAGCATGCGCTCGACCGCCTTCTTCAGGACGCGCTCGGGAAAGCGGCCGGCCAGGACCTTGCCCGCCGTCGTTTCCTTGATGCCGCCCGGATGGCCGGTGTGCCGGTAGTAGGTCTTCTGCTCGAGCTTGCGGCCGGTCAGCTTGACCTTCTCGGCGTTGACCACCACGACAAAGTCGCCGCAGTCCACGTGAGGGGTATAGTCGGGCCGGTGCTTGCCGCGCAGGCGGTTGGCGATGAAGGACGCAAGGCGGCCGACGACGGCGTTCTCCGCGTCGATCACGATCCACTTCTTCTCGACGTCCGCCGGCTTCAGCGACGCCGTTATCTTGGTCTGCATGAGACGAGGTCCTCGGTGTGGCGAGGGTCCCCGCCGCAAGAGGGCGCGACATACAAGAGGCCGCCACACTGGTCAAGCACTCAGAATCCTACCTCTGAGCCATAAGTAGCTGATATTACCTGCACTTTTCGCACAGGTATTATGATACCGGCCGATTTATCGCTGTCATGGTTCCAAGATGGTTCGCCGGAACGGCCCAGCCTATGACACGGCGACAGCGAGGACCCTCATGAACCTGTCCCGGCGAAGCCTGATCTCCGCCTCCGCCGCCAGCCTGGCTTTCGGCGGCCTCGCCCGCCTGGCCGGAGCCCAGCCTGCCCCCCCGACGCTTGACGCCGCGGGCATCCAGGCCGACCGCTATCTCAACGAGGTCGAGGGCTACGGTCCGCTGATGGCCGACCCGAAAGGTCTCTTCGACCTGCCCGAGGGATTCGACTACGTCGTTGTCTCGCGGGCCGGAGAGCCAATGAGCGACGGCCTCGTCACGCCCTGTAAGATGGATGGCATGGGCTGTTTCGGGGTGGACGCGGACCGCGTGGTCCTGATGCGCAACCATGAGCTCAAGCTGCCGGACCTCGACATCGCCGCCTATGGCCAGGGCCAGCCGCTGGCCGGCAAGGTCGATCCCGCAAAGGTCTACGACCGCACGCTCGAGGGCTCCTTGCTGCCGGGGGGCGTGACCCGGGTCACCTATGATCTGCGCGCCAGACGGACCCTGGACCAGCACCTGGGTCTCGCCGGGACCATGGTCAATTGTGCGGGTGGATCCACGCCCTGGGGCTCGTGGCTGACCTGCCAGGAGGTCTTGCAGACCGCCGGCGACAGGGTCGGCAAGACCCACGGTTGGGTGTTCGAGGTTCCCGCGGCGGCGAAGGGGCTGGTCGACCCGGTTCCGCTCACCGGGCTTGGACGCTTCCGCCACGAGGCCGCCTGCGTCGATCCGCGGACCGGCGTCGTCTATCTCACTGAGGACGATAGCGACGGCTACGGCCTGTTCTACCGCTTCCTGCCCGACGTTCCGGGCGCCTTGGCCGAAGGCGGGCGGCTGCAGGCGCTGGGCTTCAGGGACCAGCCCGAATTCGGGGACAGCCGCAACTGGATCGAGGCCACCTGGAGCCAGGGGCAGTCGCGGCCGGCCTTCTGGATCGACCTCGAGGGCGTCGACAATCCGCACGAGGACCTGCGCGCCCGCGGCCATGCAAAGGGCGCCGCCTGGTTCGCCCGCGGCGAGGGGATCTTCTTCGGCAAGGGCGATCTCTATTTCGCCTGCACCAGCGGCGGCCCTCAGCGCCTTGGCCAGATCATGCGCTATGTCCCCAGCCCAAACGAGGGTCAGCCCGGCGAGGCCGACTCTCCCGGATCAATCCAGCTGTTCGTCGAGCCGCACGACCGGGCGCTCATGGACATGTGCGACAACATCGCGGTCTCGCCCTGGGGCCACCTGTTTGTCTGCGAGGACAAGATCGGCGGGGTGAACTACCTCAAGACCGTCACGCCGCAGGGAAAGGTCTACACCATGGGCCGCAACGCCCAGGTCGGGAACGGCGATGTCGGGGTCAATTCGGAGTTGGCCGGGGTCTGCTTCTCCCCCGACGGAACCACTCTGTTCGTCAACATCTACTTCCCGGGCATGACCCTGGCGATCACCGGCCCGTGGTCGCGCTTCAGGGCGTGACCTGCCTGACGTGGACGACGGGATCAAACCAGCCGGCTCTGCTCCACTGCCGCGGCGATGAAGCTGGCGAAGAGGGGGTGGGGGGCGAAGGGGCGGCTCTT
>FTHA01001929.1_pt1 | contig 14291 bp, 12 predicted proteins | sample 1640771 | NCBI WGS metagenome assembly FTHA01 (sample SAMEA3914789, study PRJEB12502) | metagenome | biome: forest; material: soil | place: Canada | collected 2011-07-03 | depth 0.3 m | reverse complement strand
GGGGCGGCGGAGCCTCTTGGTCCGGGTGGGCGGTGGCGATCGGCGCGTTGACGGGCGCCGGCAGCGTCTTGATCGAACGCTGGCCAAGGGAATCCAGCAGCTGGACGTCGTCTTCCACCAATGGGACGTAGCCGAACGTGTGCTTGAGCTGGCCGAAGGAGTGGCCGCCCGGCAACACGGTCACGTCAGGCGCCAGGTTCTTTGCTTCCAGGAGGCCCATGGTGTTGAGCACCGCGGCCCCTGCGACATATTCGTCCCTCTGCGCCTGGATCAGCTGCAGTTGGGCGCCGCGGAGCACCTGTTCAGCGTTCAGCACCTCCAGCGTGGTGCGCAGGCCCACCTGCTGTTCCGCCCGTGCGCCATCGAAGGCGACCTGGGCGGCGCGGACCTGTTCCCTGTTCGCGGTGGTGCTGGCGCGCGCGCCGAGCATCTGGTTCCAGGCCTGCGCCAGGTCCTGGTGCTGGGTGCGGCGGACGAGCTCCAACTGGGTGCGCGCGACATTGTCCTGTTCAATCGCCTGGCGGATCTCCGAGCTGATCTGGCCGCCGGTGAACAGGGGGATGCTGAGGGTCACATTGGCGTTGACCGACCGGGTGAAGGCGTTGGTCTGGAACGGGCTGAGCGGCTGGCCGTACTGGTAGCCGCTCTGCAGGGCCACGCTCGGGCCCCGCTGCGCCTTGATCTGGGCCACGGTCGCGCTGGCCGACTGTTCGACGTAGTCGGCCGAACGGATGGCGGGATTGTTCTGCTCCACGGTGTCGAAGGCCTGCTCCACGTCGGCCGGGAACACCCTGAAGGGCGGCGCGGGCTCCAGTTGAGCGGGATTCTGGCCCACAACGGCGGCATAGACCGCGCGGTCCGACGCCACCTGAGTCTGGGTGAGCGACATCTGCGCCTGGGTCTGGGCCAGCTGGGCCTCTGTCTGGGCCACGTCGGTGCGGGTCCCCTCGCCCACTTCGAAGCGCGAGCGCTCTTCCTCCACCTGCCGCTGCAGCACCGCCACGTCCTGCTTGCGGATATCGAGGAACTGTTCGTCGGCGAAGACATTGGCGAAGGCCTGGATCACCGACAGCATGACCTGGCCCTCGACCCGGCGCAGGTCTTCACGGGACGCCAGCACCGTCGCCTCGGTGGCGTTCACCCGCGCCGTCGCCTGGCCGCTGGTGTAGAGCGGCTGGTTCAGCTGCACGCCCGCGCTGAATTGGTTGGAGTTCGGATAGGGGTTGGTGCAGCCCACCAGAATGGTGCAGGCGCCCGAGCCCAGGTGCTGCCATTGCCAGCCGGCCGTACTCGATGCCCGGACGGTCGGCCGATACCCGAGGCGGGCCTGCACATAGGTCTCGTCGGTCGACCGGGCCTGGGCCCGCTGTTCCTGCAGCGTGGGATTGGTCTGGTAGGCCAGCGCAATGGCGTCCAGCAGGGAGTCGGCGCGCGCGTCGCCGCTCGCGGCGGCGATGGCCAGCCCACAGGCGGCGCCGCAGAGCGTCCGACGTGAGACCTTCGTCATCTTCATGACCCCCCGGGCGGCCGCGAACTAAGGCGGAAATTACGACGACTGTAGGGCTCTCGGTGAAAAAACCGAGTTACAAAAAGTTTTGCAAAGTCCCGATCTACGCTCAGAAAGCGAACGAAGCCTTGGCTTCGAAGCCCGGCAGCATCGGGGGCGTAGCGTCGAACACCTCGCGTGCGCCCACGCCGTGGCCCGACTTCTGGTAGAGCTTGGCCTTGCCGACCGGCCCGTCGCGCTCCACCACGCCCAGCCGGCCGCCCTCCGTCAGGGCGGCGATCCAGGCCGGCGGTGCGACTCGAACCGCGCCTTCGCTGATGATCACGTCATAGCCCGCACCCGGGGGCGCCGAGAGGTCCGCGCCGTCCAGGCGCTCGACCGTCAGGCCGATGGCTTCCAGCACCATGGCGGCATAGGGGGCAGCGATCGCCAGGGCCCGTTCGCCGGCTTTGGGCTTCAATGCTTGCAGCAGCTTGGCGGCTTCGCGCGGGCGCATCAGGCACAGGCCCGGCGCGTAGGGGACCTCGACGTCGGCATAGGCGAGGGCCTGCTTGTCGGCAGGAAGCAGGCGCTCGCGCGGCGAGGCGCGCATGGCGTCCTGGATGGCGTAGTCGGTGACGTCGCTGGTGCGCACCTGGCTCTCGACCATGTTGTTGCGCGACGCGGTGAAATCGAACGTCATGAAGCGGCTCGGTCGATGAGGATTCGCGAATATCGTGGCTTATAGGTCCGGCCTTAACGTCAAGGCAATCCGCCTGAGCCACGTTGCCCGACGCCGTTCGTTCTGTTAGCCATCGCGCCCTCCGAACGGACGACCAAGGCCTGGTGGCGGAGTGGTTACGCAGCGGACTGCAAATCCGCGTACCCGAGTTCGATTCTCGGCCAGGCCTCCAAACTTCAGCGACTCAGCGAGGTTTCCATCCGGGGATGACGCAAGAGGCCGGATCCCGGGCGCCGTCGCCGGATCGGGCTTGATTGCAGCCTGTCCGATCCATCACCCCCGCCCCAATCATTGCCCCCCGACTCCCGTCCGGCGCCGCCGCGTCGGCGCGTGTTGACGTCGTACAAAACAAAACCCCCGGCCTGGGTGGGCCGGGGGCTTGCATTTGGCATGATGACGCCCCCGACCAGGGAGCATCCACAAGTGTCAGACGGCTGCGACCGCGGCCTGTTGACGGCGACGGCGGAGCGTCGCGCCCAGGAGGCCGAAGCCCACCATCGTCATCGCCCAGGTGGCGGGCTCAGGAACGGCGCCGCCGCCTTCCAGCGCGTTGGCGAACAGCTTGTAAGTATCCGGCGAGTCGCCGAACCCGCTCTCGGGGAAGATGTTGAAGCCGTAGACATTGTGGGCTCCGTTCACGGCGATCATGTCCACGCCCCCGTCGGTGGCGAGCAAGGTCGCGCCAGCATCGAGAACGGGATCGGCGTAGTTGCCGTTATGGAAATAGGTCGCGCTGCCGAGATTGACGCCATTGAAGACGGAATCCGGGGCGACCTGGGTGAGGACGCCCGACACATCGGTGTTGACGCCCACGTTCACCAGCGGCGCATAGCCGGTCTGGCCTCGCGGACGCTCGCGCACGCAGACGTCATCGGGGGGGCAGGCCCGGTCACTCCTCAGCCGCAGCGAACCTCGGCAGAAGCCTGGTCATGATCCCGTAGCGCAGCTGGGAACCCGGCCACTGGGTGACGTTGCGTCCGCCGGGCGAGAAGAAATAGCTGCCGCACCCGGCGAACGACGCCGACTGGGCGACGTGGTTGCGGCGGTCGACCCAGCGCAGATAGGCCTGCAGGGCCGACGGCCTGGTGTCGATCACCTTCGCCCGTCCGGCCCGAAGGCGCCGCGCCGCTCGCACGACGACGTCCGCCTGCAGCTCCAGTTGCGTGATGATCGATCCGCCGTTGGTGTTGGGTCCGTAGAGCATGAAGAAGTTGGGGAACCGGGGCACGGTGATCCCGAGGAACGCCGCGGGCTCGTCCTTCCACACGTCAGCCAGACTAAGGCCGTCGCGGCCCACGACCTCGAGGCTGGCGACGTAGCGCTGGGCCTGGAAACCGGTGCTCATGATCAGGACGTCCACCTGCCGCTCTACGCCGTCGGAATCGACGATCCCCGTCGGGGTCACCCGCCGCACCGCCTTCGGCACGAGGGTCACGTTTGGGCGGGTCAGGGCCTCATAGAAGGTGCTGGCGAAGACCGGCCGCTTGCATCCCCAGGGGTAGTCGGGGGTCAGCGCCCTGCGCAACTCGGGATCCTGGATCACCGCGTGCAGGTGGTTCAGGCAGACCTGCTCCATCAGCCGGTTGGTCCTGGAGCCGGCCTTCAGGGCCTGGAGCACCCGCCCGTAGCCGATGAACCAGAAGAGGCGCTCCAGGCGGATCCGCCAGGGCTGGCGGCGGTAGCGCGCCCGCTCCTCGGGCGTGAAGTCACGGTCGGCCTTGGCCATCACCCAGGCGGGCGTGCGCTGGAACAGCAGCAGATGGCCCGCCCGTTCCGCCAGCTCAGGCACGGCCTGGGACGCGGTTGAACCCGTGCCGACATAGGCCACGCGCTTGCCGGCGAGGTCGTGCTGGTGCTCCCACCGGGCGGTGTGGAACTTGACGCCCTGGAACTCCTCCAGGCCCGGCCAGTCGGGGTATCTGGGCAGGTTCAGCATGCCGAGGGCGCTGACGACGATGTGGAAGTCCTGCGTCTCGCCATCGGCGAGCGTCACCCGATACAGTCGGCGCTCGTTGTCCCAGATGGCGCTCAGCACTCGCGCGCCGAATCGGAATTTCGGACGAAGGCCGAACCGGTCGATCACCGCGTCGGCATAGGCCTGCAGCTCCGCCCGCCGCGCATGTGTGCGGGTCCAGTCATAGTCCTGCATGAACGAGAAGCAGTAGGCATGAGATGGAATGTCCACCTCGCAGCCTGGGTAGGTGTTGTCCCACCACGTGCCGCCGGGGCCGGCCGACTGCTCGAAGACCACGACATCGTCGAACCCGGCCCGCTTCAGCTTCACGGCGGTCGCAATCCCCCCGAAACCGGCGCCGACAATCGCAATCCTCGGCGTCACGTCGCGCTCGGAAGGTTCAGACGGCATCGCCCCGCTCAGCGGCGATAGAAGGGTGGAATGGCCGCGTCGACATTGACCCACACGGATTTGGGCTGGGTGTAGTCACGCATGGCTTCGAAACCCATTTCGCGGCCGTAGCCGGACTCGCCCGTGCCGCCGAAGGGGGACGCCGGGTGGACGCGCTTGTAGCAGTTGATCCAGACCATGCCGGCCTTGAGCGCCCGCCCGAAACGGTGGGCCCGCTGCAGGTCGTGCGTCCAGAGGCCGGCGCCGAGGCCGTAGGCGGTGTCGTTGGCCATGGCCAGCGCTTCCGCGTCGTCCCTGAAGGTCGAGACGGTCACGACCGGCCCGAACACCTCCTCGCGGCAGACAGGATGGTCCGCAGGCGCCCGGATCACCGTCGGTTCGACGAAATAGCCGCCGGCGGGGGCCGAGGTTGGAACGCCGCCGCCGGACAGGATCTCCCCGCCGCCGCGCCTGGCCAGATCCAGGTGGCCGAGCACCCGGTCGTGATGGAGTCGCGAGGTGAGCGGCCCCATCTCTGTCTCGGGATCCAGCGGGTCGCCCAGGTGAATCGAACGCGCCAGGTGGATGAAGCGCTCCAGGAACCGTTCGCTGACCGCTTCGTGCAGCATCAACCTGGAACCGGCGATACAGGCCTGGCCCTGGTTGTGGAAAATGGCGAAGGCCGAGCCCGCCACGGCCGCGTCCAGGTCCGCGTCCTCGAAGACGATGTTGGCGCCCTTGCCGCCAAGCTCCAGCTGCAGCTTCTTCAGGTTGCCTGCTGAGGCGGCGATGATCCGGCGTCCGGTGGCGGTCGACCCCGTGAACGACACCTTGCCGATATCCGGGTGTTCGGCGATGCGCTGGCCGGCGGTCTGGCCGTAGCCGGGCACGAGGTTCACCACACCCGCCGGAAAGCCAACATCCTGCATCAGCTCGCCGACGCGCAACGTGCTGAGCGGCGTCAGCTCGGACGGCTTCAGGACCACCGTATTCCCCGCCGCCAGGGCTGGGCCCATCTTCCAACTGGTGAACATCAGAGGGAAGTTCCAGGGTACGATCTGGCCCACGACGCCGATCGGCTCGCGCTCCACATAGTTCAGGAAGCCCGCGTCCACGGGGATCACAGAGCCTTCCAGCTTGTCCGCCATGCCGCCGAAATAGCGGAAGCACAGCACCGTGCGCGGCACGTCCAGGCCCAGGCAGTCGCGGACCGGGTGGCCGGTGTCCTGGGATTCCAGCCGCGCCAGGTGGTCGGCGTCGGCCTCGATCCGGTCCGCCAGCTTCAGCAGGAGGCGCCCGCGCTCATGCGCGGCCAGGCGGCCCCAGCCGGCCGCGGCGGCCTTGGCAGCCTGCACCGCGAGGTCCACGTCCTCGGCCCGCGCCTCGGCCACGCTGGCGATCTTCGAACCGTCGTACGGATTGACGACGTCGATTTCGCCGCCGGCCGCGGCGTCGGTCCAGCGCCCTCCGATCAGCAGTCGGGTCTGGATGGAGTCCGTCGGGACGTCCTTGAGCCGCGCCACGCCGGGATCAGAACTGGACGGACACTACCGGAGCCTCGCCCTTGGCGATCAGCTCGGGGATCGTCGGCGACGCGTTCTCCCATACCAGCAGCATGGCGCGCTTGTCGGCATAGCCTTTGTGGCGGATGTCCGCGGGCATGCAGGACACGGCCCCCGCCTTGGCCACAACCCGGGCGCGGGGCTTACCGGTCTCCTTGTCCTTTATGTCCCAGACGATCTCGTCCGACAGGGTCACGAACCACTCACAGCGGTCGTTGCCATGGTCCACCGGCAGGGTGAATTCCTCCGACGTCGGACAGAACAGGCTGTCGCCCACCACCGAGCAGACCGACGGGTTCCAGGTGACATCCGAACGGGCGAGGTAGTCGAACAGGTTGAAGGCGCCGACTTCGCCCTCGAACCCGGGCTCGATCTCCACGATCGGCTGGTCGGACGGCACGTCCGCGAACATTCGGTTCTTGGGATAGCCGTTCAGGTCGGTGCGCAATGGCGCGTCGCCTGGCAGGCCAACCATGCGCCGCGCCGCCACCCGTGTCCGCTCAACGGCGGCGTCATTGTCCCCGCGCTTCGAGCCCCAGGGCGCGCCGGTCTCCATAGGCGCGGCGAAAGGATCGTAACCGGCGTTGGTCCAGTCGCCGACCATCTGCCTGAAGATCGCCATCAGGGCGTCGGCGGTGAAGCGTTCCGCGAAATCACGGCCGGCGCTGCGATAGGCTTCGTTGAACCGGCCGGCGAACATGGTCACCTCGCCGTAGTGGTTGATGGTGCCGAACACGTCGTCGAAATTGACCACTCCATAGAAAAAGCCCCAGGCCACGTCGCGCATCAGCGCGCGCAGGAAGGCGTCGACCGGCAAGGTGTGCATGCCCCCGGGATAGGTGATCCGGGCGAAGTACTCGTCGCGGCGGAACACGAAACTGCCGGCGCGGAACGACCGGTAGCCGGTCTTGTTGCTGGCGGGCAGGACCTCGGTATCGTCGAGGGCGCGATCGGTCATGAGAGACGAACTCCGGCTAACGGGTCTGGCAGATCTCGGCCCATTTCTGGACCGTGACGGGACCGGCCTGGGTCTGGATCATCATCGCGGCGGGCGCGTCCGCCTGAAAACGATAGGCGGCGCCCTTGGGCAGCAGGCCCAGATGGCCGCGCTCGAGCACCAGCCGGCCCATCTTGCGCCCATCCGGAGGCGCGTCGAGTTGGTGGGCGCCCAGACTGCCGGGCGCGGGTGAAGCTGACGGGTCGGCCGGCTTGACCAGATGCACCTCGATCCGGCCGTCCATGCACAGGACGAACTCGTCGTGGGCGCAGGCGTACCAGGACGAAACGCCCTCGGCCCGCGCCGCCTCGATGACGTAGTCAAAATTCTTGGCCACGGCGACGCGCTCATAGGCCGCCGAAGTGGAGGCAACCTCGAAGACGTTGGAGAACACGTAGTTCCTCGGATCGTCGTCGAGGACCTCGACGCCTCCTTTCTGGAAGTCGCCGAGTGCGCCGAAGCGGGTCTGATAGCCGTCCATATTCGCCTCCCGGCCGTCAATCCGACGTTGTGACGCCATCCGCATGCGCCGCCTCGTGACGGTCCAGCTCCGAGACCTCGCCGGACTTGGACGACCGCGACTGGCTCGGCGCGGTCTCCCGGAAGAACAAACTGACCAGGATGCCCAGCAGCTGTCCGCCCATGGCGAAGTAGAGGGTGTACTGGATGCCGTAGGTCTGGGCGATCGCGCCGGCCACCGCAGGCGCGACCCCGCCGCCGAAGATCTCGCCGGCGCCGATGACGATCCCGGCCACCGAGGCGATCAGCCCCAACGGCGCGGCCTCCGCCGCCATGGGTCCCGCGATCAAGGCCAGGGCCCCGAAATTGGCCAGGGAGGCGACGAACAGCAGGCCGAACAGCAAGGGCAGGTTGGTCCCGCCGTGCAGGAACAGCCACAGGAACACGGCAGCGATGGCGAACGAGGCCAGGACCACGGGCCTGCGCCCGAACCGGTCCGAAAGCGCCGGCACGCCCAGCTGGCCCAGGAAGCCGCCGACACCGATCGCGGAGGTGACAAACCCCATCTGCGTGGCGCTGAGGTGCAGATAGCTGTGCTCGCCGGTCAGGTAGTTGGGCATCATCGCGCTCATCACGAAGATCCCGCACATGGCGCAGAGCAGGCCGAGCATGGCGAGCGGCACGTTGCGATGGCGGAACATGGCGCTGAACGGCGCCCGCGACGCGCCTTTGTCACGCCCGGTGATGGTGACGGGCTCGCGGATGGTGAACCACATCAGGACGGCGACCACGAGCCCGGGCGCCCCGACGATCATGAAGACGTGGCGCCAGTCTGTGACCTTCAGCAGCTGGGTGGCGAGAATCGGCGCGATGGCCAGGCCGAACAGGGCGAAGGCGCACTGGAACAGGCCATTGTTCAGGCCCCGGCGCTTGGGGTGCGAAGCCTCGACCGCCACGGCCACGCCCGTCGGCGCCACCGCGCCCTCGGACACCCCCATGATGATGCGGATCAGCAACAGGCTCATCAGGCTGTTGGCCATGCCGGTGAAGAAGGACAGCAGGGAGAACAGCACGACCGCCGGCGCCAGGACCTTGCGGCGTCCCAGGGCGTCCGACAGGCCGCCGACGAAGATCGCTGAAACGCCCCAGGCGACGCCAAGCGCGCCCACAAGGTTGCCCAGGTCCTGCGGCGTCAGGTGCAGGTCCTGGCCCATCCCGGCCGCGAACAGCGGCGGCAAGACCCACCGGTCCAGGCCCACCAGGCCGAAACCGACGGTGAGCAACAGCACCGCCTTGAACTCGTAGGCGACATCCCACGCCGCTGGTTTCCCAGCCGTCGTCACACTGGCCGTCATTGTCACCGCCCTGTCGATCTATCGTTCTTGTGGGAGAAGTCGGGGTGCGCGAGCGGGCGATGTCAAGGCCGCTGGCGAGATCTGCGCCTGGATTTCGCACGACTCTTGGCGCGAATGCGAATCTCCCGCAAATCCAGATTGACTCTCGGGTTGGTTGTGACAAGCATTCGAAGGTCGGCGGCCTGGGTTGGCGTGCCGTCGGCACAGTATCCCTTGATATTTGAAGAGTCCGGCCGTGCTCGTCGTCTCAGACGCTGCATGTCGGACCCGATGAATCGCATGACAGCAGGAGGCATGTCTTGGCGACGATCGACAACAGCAACTGGATCGCGCTCGATGGCGGCAAGGTCCAGATCAAGGTTGAATTTCAAAATCACGCGCAAGGCGATATCGACGTCAAACCGGATTCCGATGACACGGACCTAGCGCCTCTGGGGCCACAACACGACGGCACGGCCACATACACTGTCACTCCAAAGGACGACATTGATTTCGACCTATTCACTTACTGTACCAATGGGACGGGCTCATCAGCCGTAATGCTGACCCTGACCCAGGGCGTCACGGTCCTCGAGGCCAGGGACGATAAGGGAAAGACTTTGAATGGGCCGGCCGCCGGGCCATTCAGCCCGCTGCATGTTGACGACATCGCGCAGGGGGAGCGCCACACCCTATCCTTCTCGCTCGTTCTGCCAGGAGCGGACTCGTGAGGCGGGTCAGCGCCCTCATCGTCACGCCCCTCCTGCTCGCCCAGGTCGCTCATGCGGCGCCCCAGGGGCAGGGTGGCGGAGCGGCGAAGGCCCCCGCAGCCGGCGTCGCTGCTCCGCCAGCAGCCACGGCGCCAGCGGCCGACAAGGCCGCCTACGTCCTTTACACGGCGGACAAGAACGCCACGTTGTTCTCGTTCGACTACGGACCGCCGTCGTCTCCGGCCATGGCGTTGCTCGGTCTGAAGCCTGACGCGACGCCGCCCTCGACCAGCCTGACAAAATTCGTCGCGGCTGTGCCTGCGCTTTTTGGCGGCAAGGCGGGTGAAAGCGTTGCATTCGACTTCGCGCCAGGCGCCCTGGCGCCTCCGAGCCAGCAGACATTCAAGTCCTATGCGAACGACTACTGGAACCGGCTGCTGAACCGAACGCGGATCAGCATCGCCGCCCTCAACGGTGACTCAGGCGGAAGCGATCCGTCAAAGGCCGTCGCCTCCAAGGTCGCCGTCGGCTTCAGCACCTCGTTTCTGGATTGGTCGGATCCGCTGATGACGGGTCGGGCGGGCGGCGGGGCGACGTTTCTCCAGACCTGCCTCGCCGGCGCCGAGGATATCGCAGCGCCGATCCTGGCCACTTACGAAAAGAACACGCTTGACCAGCGACAGGCGGCCGAAGCCCGGACGTTGAGGGGCGTAAACACCGAACTTGTCGCGCCGGTCAAACCCACGCCCGAGCGGATGAAAGTCCTGCGCCTGAAGGCGGCGCCCTATATTCCCTTGGCGGTCCCGCCCCCAGAACAACCCATGGCGACAGCCCCGCCCCCTGCTCCGCCTCCTGACCTTTCCCATCAGCAGCATCTTCTGGCCCTTCAAGGGGCCATCGCGAACCTTCGCGACGAAGCCGGCCAGTCGAAGGAGATGCAGGCGCTGCTCGACGCCATGTCCAACGTTGTCAAGGATCAGACGTCCGGTGCTCCGGCGTCGCAACCTTCGGCGACGCCTGCCCCACCGCCTTCGCCGGAACAACCCATCGAGCCGGCGCTCTCGGACAAGGATTTCGCCGCCGCTGTCCTGGCGGAACTGTCCAAGCTCGAAGGCCTCAAACAAAACGGCCAGGCCGCCCAGGACAAGGCTGTCCGGTCCGCACTCGACCAGGCGGGCGTTACGGCGATGCTCTCTTCCTGTGCAGACCAGGCAAGCCGGACGGCGCGCTTTGCGCCGAACTTCCAGGTCGGCGGCGGCCTCATCGAACAGGGGACGCCCGGTCGGCTGGAGAATCTGAAAGGCGCTGGTTCAGCGCTCTGGGTGGCGATCCAGGTTCCGTTACAGCCTGCGGTCTTCGAGGCCGCTGTCACCGGGAAGGCGGTAGACACCTCGCCGACGCATGCGCTCATGGCCTTTGCATCTGGACGGTTCGGCTGGCGCGAACAGGTCGAGACCGGTGACAAGACGACGCCATTGATGCGGGCGGACACAACCGACGCCTGGGTCGGACTGGAATGGCTATCCCCCAAGTATCGCGTGAGCGGCCAGTACGGCTGGCTCCACGTCAAGGCGGACGACCCGATTGGCCAGCCCTTTGCGAAGTCAGGCCAGCGGTATCTTGTGTCGGGTCAGCTCCAGATGGGCGGCGACGACTCACCGATGTGGGTCGGACTGTCCTACGGAAACGGCTATGGCACCGTGGGCAGCCTGACAGGCCATACGGCGCTCGTAACCGTCAGCTTTACACCGCCGAAGCCGCCCGACCTCACAACATCCAAATAGGTCCGGTGGTCCTGGCGGGCGCGACCGCCAGAGTCGGATCGATCGGGCCCCACCACCACGTCGGTCAGGGTCGCCCGACGCTGGAGTATCGGAAGCCGTGCCGGCTCATTTCCTCGGGCTTGTAGATGTTGCGCAGGTCCACCACGACCGGCTGTTTCATCAGTCCCTTCATCCGCTCCAGGTCCAGCGCCCGGAACTGATCCCATTCGGTGATGATCACCACCACGTCGGCGCCCTCCACCGCTTCATAGGGGCCCGGCTTGAAGTCGACGCCCTTCAGCATCTTGCGCGCCTCGTCGGGCACGGGGTCGAAGGCCTGGACCTTGGCGCCCATGGCCAGCAGGGCCGGCACGATGTCCAGCGACGGCGCGTCGCGCATGTCGTCGGTGTTCGGCTTGAAGGTGAGGCCCAGCAGGCCCACCGTCCGGCCGGCCAGATCTCCCCCCATGGCCACGGCGACCTTGGCCGCCATGGATTTCTTGTGGGCGTCGTTGGCCTTCACCGTGGCCTCGATCAGGGTGACGGGCGCGCCGGCCTCCTGGGCGGTGCGCACCAGGGCCAGGGTGTCCTTGGGAAAGCACGAGCCGCCGTATCCCGGCCCCGCATGCAGGAACTTCGAACCGATGCGGTTGTCCAGGCCGATGCCGCGGGCCACCTGCTGGACGTCGGCGCCGACCTTCTCGCACAGGTCGGCGATCTCGTTGATGTAGGTGATCTTCATCGCGAGGAAGGCGTTGGCCGCGTACTTGATCAGCTCCGACGTGCGCCGTTCGGTGAACAGGATCGGCGTCTCGTTGAGGTTCAGCGGCCGGTAGAGGTCGCGCATCACCTGCTTGGCCCGCTCGTCGCTGGTCCCGACCACCACCCGGTCCGGCCGCTTGAAGTCGTTGATCGCCGCGCCCTCGCGCAGGAACTCCGGATTGGAGACCACGGCGAACTCGGCGTCGGGCCGCACGCGCCGGATGATCGCTTCGATCTCGTCGCCGGTGCCCACCGGCACCGTGGACTTGGTGACCACCACCGTGAAGCCGTTCATCTGGCGGGCGATCTCCTCGGCCGCCTCATGGACATAGGACAGGTCCGCGTGGCCGTCGCCGCGCCGGGACGGCGTGCCCACCGCGATGAAGACGGCGTCGGCCTGGGCCACCGCCTCGCCTGGCGTCGAGGTGAAGAACAGGCGCCTTTCGGCGACGTTGCGCGCCACCAGAACATCCAGGCCAGGCTCGAAGATCGGCATCTCGCCCGCCTGCAGCTGGGCGATCTTGCCGGCGTCCTTGTCCAGACAGGTCACCGTGTGGCCGAAGTCGGCGAAACACGCCCCCGACACCAGTCCCACATAGCCCGTGCCGACCATTGCGACGCGCATGACTCAGGGCTCCGGCGACGGTTGCGAGACGCCCTCCCTACGCTGGCCCGGCGGCGGTTGTCACCACCGGCGCGGACCACCCGGGGCGGTCAGGCGCACTCTTCGAGGATGTCCGCCAGAAGCTCGGGCGCATCGAGCATGACGTCGTGGCCGCAGTGCGCCTCGTAATAGGCCCAGGCCGGGTCGGCCTTGAGTTTCTCGGCGAAGACGGGGAAGGCCAGGGCCGGATAGCCGGTGGCCAGGATGAAAGCCTTGCGGGCGATTCGCTCGCGGGCGCCGGTGAGCTTCGGCTTCTCGGTGAAGGTCCGGTAGGACTGGGGCGTGCACTGGGCGTCCACCCAGGCGCTGTCCTTGTCGTTGACGCCGAAGACGGCGGCGGGAATTGGCGTGACGAACCCGGTCGCCTCCCCTTCCTCGACCATGGGACCGCCTTCCCGCCCAGGCTCGGTGGTGTAGCTGAGCAGCGAGCGCCCGTTCGCCGGCACGAAGGCGTCCAGGAATACGATCGATCCGATCGCGCCCTCGGACGCGACCTCGGCGACGCTCGAAATCACCATGCCGCCATAGGAATGGCCGCAGAGCACGACATTGCTGAGTCCCTCCCATTTCAGGAGGTTCGCCACGTCACGCACATGGGTGCTGAGGTCGATGGCGGGGTCGGCGAGGTGGGAGCGATCGGCGACGCCCGTCAGGGTCGGGGTGAACACCTTGTGTCCGCGGCCGGTGAGAAGATCGGCGACCCGCCGCCAGCACCAGCCGCCATGCCAGGCGCCGTGCACCAGGACGAAGACCGCCGGCGCCTTGGCGCGGCTCTGTTCGACGGCAGTCATGAATCCCCCTTCGCATGGAACCGAACCCCCAATAGCTCATTGATGGCCGGGGGCTCCACTGCCCTGAGGTTTCCATGAAATCCGTATTGATAGCGCTCGTCGCCCTCGCGTCGATTCCAGGGGCGGCGTCGGCGCATGCCGTTCGCCATCACCACCATCACGACGTCCGCCCTGTCAGGTATGAACGCGACGGGCGCGGCTGCGAGGCCGCCCACCACCGTTCGGCCAATACCGGCACGGTCCTCGGCGCCGTCGCAGGCGGTGTTATCGGCAGCCAGATGGCCGAGCCCGGCTCGCGAACCCTTGGCACGGTGCTTGGCGCCGGCGGCGGCGCGGTGGTCGGCCACCAGATCGGCGCGCACGCGCATCGTTGCTGATAGGTTTTCGACACTGAAGGCTATTAGGGAATTCTTAACCACTTCCGTTCAGGTTAATGAGGTCTTCTCTGAAGACACCCCACCATCACCAACTCCATTTCAGCCCGGCGTCTCGCCGGGCTTCTTTTTTGTCCCAGGCCCGTCATGCACAGGCATTGCGGCCTCGAACATCATCACCGGCTTGCACTGACAGGACGGGCGGCGTATAGGCGCCGCTCCGGCAAGGCCGATCCCCGGTAGCTCAGCTGGTAGAGCAGTCGGCTGTTAACCGACTTGTCGTAGGTTCGAGTCCTACCCGGG
>FTHA01000759.1_pt1 | contig 14308 bp, 9 predicted proteins | sample 1640771 | NCBI WGS metagenome assembly FTHA01 (sample SAMEA3914789, study PRJEB12502) | metagenome | biome: forest; material: soil | place: Canada | collected 2011-07-03 | depth 0.3 m | reverse complement strand
ATCTCGACATCGCCGCCCGCCTGGCGACGCCTCGAAGATGACCGCGATCATGCCACCGGCCGCAGGAAGCTGCGCTCCTCGCTGAGGATGAACCGCTCGGCCTGGGCGAAGGCGAAGTTGGCCGCTCCGGCCTGATCCTGCTTCAACCGGGCGCGATAGGCCTCGTAGGCCGCCAGGCTGTCGAACGAGATCAGCGCCAGGGCGATGTTGTCCGTGCCCTCATGGGGCATGAAGTAGCCGATCAGGTCGCCGCCACAGGCGGGGATGATCTCCAGCCAGAGGCGCGCATAGCCCTCGAAGGCGTCGCGTTTGTAGGGGTCGAGGACATAGCGGATGCAGCAGGTCACGGTCATGGGTGGCTCCGGTCTGTGGGCGGTTCGTCCTCAATACGCACTTGCGCGTCAAAGACGTTTCGATGTAGCTCGAACTGTGAAGACCGGACCGGACATCGCCATGGTCGCCGCCCTGCTGGGAGATCCTGCGCGGGCCAACATGCTGACCGCGCTGGTGGCCGGAACGGCGCTGACGGCCGGCGAGCTGGCGCGCGAGGCCGGCGTCACCGCCCAGACCGCCAGCTCGCACCTGGCCAAGCTGCAGGCCGGCGGACTGGTGTCCGTGCGCCGACAGGGCCGCCACGGCTACTTCACCCTGGCCGATCCTGACGTGGCCGCCGTGCTCGAGGGGCTGATGTCCCTGGCCATCCGGACCGGCCGCCAGCGCACCCGGCCGGGCCCCAGCGACCCCGCGCTGAGGCGCTCGCGGGTCTGTTACGACCATCTGGCGGGGGAACTGGGCGTGGCGCTCTACGATCGCCTCGTCGCCCGGGGACTGCTCCACGAGGAGGACGCCGGGCTGACCCTGACGGCCGACGGCGAAAGCTTCTTCGAAGCCTTCGGCGTGGACCTCGGCCGGCTGCGGAGTTCGCGCCGGCCGTTGTGCAAGAGCTGCCTGGACTGGAGCGCCCGCCGCAGCCACCTGGCCGGCGCCCTGGGCGCGGCGGTGCTGGACCGTCTGTTCGCCCTGGGCTGGGCCTCACGGGTGAAGGGGACGCGGCTCGTCGTCTTCAGCGCTGGCGGAGGCGTCGCCTTCAAGCGGGCCTTCGGACTCCCGGCCGAGGCCGCCTAGAACACCGCCCAATATCGGAACAGGGAATAGTCCCCCGCCGGGTCGGGGTGCCGTTCGCCGCCGCCGACGACCACGGTGCGGTTCAGCCATTCGTGGGGCCCGTCCGGGGCGCGGAAATAGGGGGTGCAGCGGAAGTAGCCGGGGCGCTCGGGCAGACCGTTACCCGCCGGACGGGGACCGTACACGTAGCCCATGTTCTTGATGTAGATTTTCGCCCCGTCGTCGGCCTCGAGCATGTAGTGGGCGGCGAGCTCCACCACCCCGTCGGAGCGGACGACCGGCCAGTCGGCGCCGGAGACGTCGACCACCTTGCCGTTCAGCATCGGCCCCTCGACAACGCCGTTCAGCACCGAGGTGTAGCCGTGGCTCGGGCCGCCCGGGTGGATCGGCCCCCACATCCAGCGGTCCTTGAAGTTGATGCGGATGTCGAACGCGTGCTCAAGGCGCAGCGGGCCGCTGTGGTAATCCATGGGTCTCTCCTGAACGGCTGCGTCAGGCCTTGGCGGCCTGGGGATCGTAGTGGGTGTCGAGGTCCTTCCTGACGTCGCGCGCGGCGAGCAGGAAGTGCAATGCGGCCCAGATGCAAAGCAGGGCCACCGCTATGACCGCATGGCGAACGCCAGTGGCGGAGGCGACCTTGCAGGCGTCGGCCACGCCCTGCCCTGCGCTGGCGAGGGCCGCGCCCCCCGGGCACAGCGTCTGGAAGTCCCCAAGGGTGAAAGCCCGCTGCGCGAAGAAGTCGCTGAGGAACCCGACAATGGTTGGACCGATGCCCACGCCGACGAGGCCCAGCACCAGGGACACGACGAAAGCGGACGTCCCTCGCATGTTGGCCCCGACCATGTTCTGCGCCATGCCCAGCGTGGGCGTGTAGTAGACGAACAAGGTCACGTGGCCGGCGATCAGGATCAGGATCATCGGCAGCAGTTGGCTCTGCAGGAAGCCGAAGATGAACAGGGGCGTGCTCAGCACCAGGCCGATCGCCGGACCCCAGACGTACCAGCGCCGGTCGGACTTCCCCAGCCAGTCCATGCCGAAGCCGCCGAGCGCCAGGCCTGTGCCCATGGAAACGCCGGCGATGGTCCCCAGGATCTGACCCGCTTCGGCCGGACCCACGTGCCGATTGGAAACCAGGAACCGCGCCAGGAACTGGCCGATTCCGTTCATGGCGGTCGCCGCGAGCGCCGCCCCGATCAGGATGTGGACGAAGGCCTTCTTGGACAGGAGGAACCGCAGCACCGTCGGGATGGACGGCGGCCGGCCGACCGCGATGCCCTGTGGATCGGACATGCCGCGCGTCGGCTCTCGGATGGTCAGGAAGGCGATGACCGCCATGATCAGCGCCGGAATGCTGAGCGCGATGAACCAGCTGCGCCATCCCAGGTTCTGGGCGAACCAGCCCCCGCCCACCGAGCCCACGACCGCACCGATCGGCGCGCCCAGCCAGATGATCGTCATCGCCGACGTGCGCTTGCTCGGCGGATAGTAGTCTCCGAGGAGCGAGGAGACCGGCGGCCCGAACCCGGCGTCTCCGGATCCGATGCCAATCCGACACAGCAGCATCTGCCAGAAGCTCTGCACCTGGCCGCAGGCGATCGCGAACACGCCAAACACCGCGATGCAGGCGGAGATGATCTTCGCCCGGTTGATCCGGTCGGCCATCAAGGCGAGCGGCAGGCTGAATAAGGCGTAGAAGATCGCAAAGCCCAGTCCCTGGAGGAGCCCGAGCTGGCCATCGGTCAGGTGCAGGTCCTTCTTGAACACCGGCGCCGTGGCGGCGATGCCCTGACGGTCCGCCAGGTTCAACACGTTAACCAGCAGCAGGACGATCAGCATCCAGGTGCGATAGCCCTTGGAGAAGGCCGGGGCCCCGGCGGCGGGCGCCGCCGCGGCTGGACTCGCTGTGGTCTCGGCTGTGGTCATCGATGATCCTCCCGCACTCTGCCGGCGCGTGAGCCATTCAATCCTGGCGATGCCCTGCCCTGTCAAACGACTTCGCCGCCCCAGCGCACTCGCCTGCGAATGGAACTGACTCGCATTCGCAAATAGCCATGTTATGAAATCATTATGGGGCGGGCCATATTTCATGATTGCGAATGATTCTTAGAGTCATTCGCATGGATTAACTCAGGTCGCGCCTCTAGGGCGACCTCGCGGGGGCTGATTGATGACGTTGGAACTGGGCTGCGCGCTGTCCATCGAGGCGCGTTCGAATCGTGACGAGTCGGTGCGAGCGCCGAGGTCGCTGAGAGGCTTGGGTGTGCGCAGCGAGCGGGCGGCCGCCGTCGGCGCCGTGCTGGCCGCTACCCTGGCAGCCGCCGGAGCGGCCCAGGCCGCGGACGCTGACCACGATCTGGTCGTGACCGGCCAGAAGGCGGATCACAACGTCTATGCCGACCCGGTCGCGCCCTACAAGATCGACCGGCTGTCCACCACCAAGCTCACCGAGCCGCTGATCAACATCCCCAAGTCGATCACCGTGATCCCCAAGGAGGTGATCCGCGACACCGGCGCCACCACCTTCCGCGACCTGATGCGGACCCAGCCCGGCGTGACGCTCGGCACCGGCGAAGGGGGCAACGCCTTCGGCGACCGCTTCTTCGTGCGCGGCTTCGACACCCGCAACGACATCTTCGTGGACGGCGTGCGCGACCCGGGTGTCGGATCGCGCGAGGTGTTCGCGGTAGAGCAGGTCGAGGTGCTGAAGGGCCCCAGCTCGACCTTTGGCGGACGCGGCACCACCGGCGCGGCGATCAGCCTGATCTCCAAGCAGCCGGCCGAGTCCAACTTCGCCATCGCCACCGCCACCGGCGGCACGGACGACACCAAGCGCGGGACGCTGGACGTCAACCGGGTGATCAACGACCAGCTGACGGTCCGGATCAACGCCATGGTCCACCGCTCCGACGTGGCCGGCCGGGACTATGTGTTCAACAACCGCTGGGGGGTCGCCGCCTCCCTCGCCTACCAGCCCAGCGACAAGCTGAGGGTCGGACTCGACTATTACCACCTCACCACCGACGAGATGCCGGACTGGGGCTTCCCCTATGACATCGCCAACAACCGGCCCTTCCAGGTTCGGCGCGAGAACTTCTACGGCGTGCTGGATCGCGACTACCGCTCGACCCGGGCCGACATCGGCACCGCGAAATTCGAGTATTCCCCGACCGAGATGGTCAGCCTGCACTCGACCTTCCGCTACGGGAACACACTGAACGCCTACATCGCCTCGGCCCCCGAGGCGCCCAACACGGTCGATCCGGATCCGGCCAACTGGACCCTGCGGGCCAATCCCAAGCAGCGCGACGCCACCACCAACACCTGGGCCAATCTGTCGGACATCACCTGGCGCTTCGGTCCTGAGAAGGCGGCCCACACGCTGGTGACCGGCGTCGAGTTCAGCCGCGAGCGCGTTCGCAACAACCAGTACTTGGCCTACAACTCCGAGCTGGGCGGAGGCGTGGTCGTTGCGCCGGCCACCATCATCCAGAACCTGCAGCACCCGGACCCGACCCAGCATTGGCCCGGCGGCTACAACCTGTCGGCGGTGCGCACCACGCAGGTGGACACCAAGAGCGTCTATGGCCTGGACACCCTCAAGCTCGGCGAGCACTGGGAGATCCTGGGCGGACTGCGCTTTGACAGCTACAGCATCAGCCTGACCAACGTGGTCCTGCCGGCCAACACAGCCACCACGCTGACCAACGAGCGGAACTTCCTGAACTATCACGTCGGGCTGGCCTACAAGCCGGTCGAGAACGGGACGATCTACTTCGCCTACGGCACCTCCTCGAACCCTTCGGGCGAGCAGCTCGACGCGGCGGCGGCCGACTACGGCGGCCTCGCGGCCAACACCGCCGCGCTCGACGCCGAACGCAACCGCGCCTACGAGGCCGGGATCAAGTGGAACGTCGCCGGCGGCCACCTGAACCTGACGGCCGCCGCCTTCCGCATTGAAAAGGTCAATGCCCGCGTCACCGTCGGCTCCGGCGCGACCGCCGTCGTCGACCAGAGCGGCGACCAGCGCGTGGACGGACTGGAGTTCGGCGTCAGCGGCAACCTGACCCAGCGCCTCAGCCTGTTCGGAGGCCTGACCCTGTTGAACGGCAGGGTGATCAACTCGCCGATCGTGGCGCAGAACGGCCAGGTCCTGCCGAACATCGCCCGGACCAGCTTCACCATGATGGGCCGCTACCAGGTCACCGACCGGCTCTATCTGGGCGGCCAGGCCAACTTCAACAGCCGCAAGTTCGGCGGCACCTTCAGCGCCACCACCACCTCAGTGCCCGCCTACTGGCGTTTCGACCTGTTCGGAGGCTACAAGCTGACCGATCATGCCGACCTGTCGATCAACCTGCTGAACGTGTCGGACAAGCTCTACTATGACGCCCTCTACCGCAGCGCCATGCCCTTCACCTACCTGGCCCCAGGCCGGTCGGCGCAGGTCAAGTTGAGCTACGCCTTCTAGTCAAGATGCCAACCGGCGGCCGCCTCCAACGGCCGCCGGCTCACGGCAAAGGAAGTTACGCGTGCTGATCTGTATCCCCGACGTCCTCACCAAAGACCAGGTCGCCCTCTGCCTGCGGCGGCTCGCTAAAGCGGAATGGGTGGACGGGGCCGCCACGGCAGGCGAGCAGTCACGTCTGGCCAAGCACAACCAGCAGACCCGCGAAGGCTCCCCCATCGCGCGCGAGCTGGGGGACCTGGTGATGGACGCGCTGGGCGCCAGCCCCCTGTTCATCTCCGCCGCCCTGCCGCTGAAGACCTTCCCGCCTCTGTTCAACCGCTACCGGACCGGGGACGGATTCGGCGCCCACATCGACAACGCCATCCGGCCGGTGAAGGGCACGTCTGTCCGGATCCGCACCGACCTGTCGGCCACCCTCTTCCTGACCGAGCCCAGGGACTATGACGGCGGCGAGCTGGTGATCGAGGCGGCCTTCGGCGTCCAGGAAGTGAAGCTCGAGGCGGGCGGCCTGGTGCTCTATCCGGCATCCAGCCTGCACCGGGTGAACCCCATCACGCGCGGAGAGCGCGTCGCCTCGTTCTTCTGGGTGCAGAGCATGGTCCGCGACGACGCCGACCGCGCCGCCCTGTTCGACCTCGACCAGGCCATACAGGACCATGCCACGGAACACGGCCTGGCCCATCCGCGAACCCTGCGGTTGACCGGCGTCTACCACAACCTCGTAAGGCGGTGCGCGGACACCTAGGCGGAATGGCCGAGGCGCAGGGCGGCCGCCCGCAGTTGATCGCGGTGGACCTTGCCCACGCCTGTGCGAGGGATCGCGTCGATCCAGACCACGTGGGCGGGCGGGAGACCCGGGATCATCAGCGCCCGGTCGACGTCCTGCTCGACCAGCGTTTCGTCGCGGACGATGGCGATCCACGGCGTGTCGAACCCGGAGGCGTCCGGCAGAGTGAAGACGCCGGCGTCCCTCACGCCCGCGCAGGCCAGAACCGCCGCCTCGATCACATGTGGCATGAACTTGGCCCCGCCGAAGTTCATCACCTCGTCGAGACGCCCCTCCACACGCAGCCGCCCTTCGCTCGACAGCGAGCCGACGTCGCCAGGATAGAACCATCCGTCACGAAAGAAGCGGGCGTTCGCCTCGTCGTCGTCGATGTAGCCGTCGGTGCAGTCCGTGCTCCGCACGCGGATCACACCGATTGCGCCGGGCGGCGCGCGCGCGCCGGAGTCGTCCACCACCTCCACCTCGACGAACGGAGAGGGACACCCGACATCAGCGTCGTCCCCTTCCCCAGTGTCGGCCTTCGCCGCGATCAGCGCGGTCTCCGTCGTCATGTAGGCGACGATCAGATTCGGCGTGAGACGCAGCCGGGCCTCTTCACGCAGCGCGCGGGGCGTGTGACTGCCCGAGACTCCGAGGGTCAGGTCCGGCAAGGCGCGGAATCCCTTGGGAAGGGCGTCAAGCACGGCCTTGAGCTGGATGGGGGCCATCGCCATCAGCGTCGGACGCAGCCTGGTCAGGGTGTTGGCGAGCTCGGCCGGATCGTTCGAGCCGAACAGCACGGTCGCGCCGCGCGCCCAGTCGCCGAACGCGCTGGGATAGGGATAGAATTCCGGCCCGATCAGCGAGAGGCTGCGGGGGCCCTTCACGGTCCCGATCGTCGCCGCGTGCATGATGCGGTTCTCGACGCAACGCCAGGTCATGCCGAACCGCTTCGGAACCCCGGTCGTCCCGGACGAGGTCATGACGCGCGCCAGGCCGTCAGGATCGATCGCTGGCCTCGCCGGGCGGATCGCTGGCCGCTGACCGACCTCCGTCAGCCATTCGGATGAAATGCGAACCAGCGCAGGGCGAACCTCGTCGCCCGGCTGTGGAGGTTCGTCGGTGATCACCAGGCCCGGCCGCATCAGCGGCTCCATCTGCTGGCGCTGCATGGCCATGTAGGACGCCGAGGTCACGCCAAGGCGCGCGAGCGCGGCAAGCACCAGCCAATGGATGTAGCGGTCGGCGATGCAGACGGCGACCAGCCCGGGTCGCGGCGGATCGTGCTCGGCGAAAGCAGCGGCGAACCGATCTATGTTGGCGTCGAACTCGGCATAGGTCAGGTGTCCCGCGAGGGTGGAGATCGCCAGTTCCTGCGGCGTCAGTTTCGCGAAGAACGAGATGAACCTGTCAAACATCCGCAGTCCTTGTTCGGTGCGGCGTGAAGGCGCCCGCCACGAGCCTAGCCTTAAAGTTGCGTGAGGGAAATCAGGGTAAATCAGGCTGAGTTTCGGGGCGAAGGACTTGAAAAGATCCCTGTTCCGGCGTGCGTCGCCGCACGCACTGGCCGCCCTGTTCGCGATCGTGGAATGCGTGGCGCCGGCAGCTGCCCGGGCCCAGGCGACCAACATCGACACCGCCCAGCCCTATTATCTGGCGAGCGACCTCGGCACGACCGTGAACCCCGTGTTTCAGGGCGGCGTCCTGAGGACCGACCAGGTCAACGGCGCCTACGCCGACAACTTCACCCTCGACGGATCAGGCTCCAACACCATCGATCTGGCGGGAGCCGCCTCGACCTTCTCCGGCGTCTTCTCCGACGCCGCCGGCGGCGCGCCTGGCAGCCTCATCATCAACGACAGTGTCGGCGGCGGCGCCGTGACCCTGTCGGGCGCCAGCACCTATACCGGCTCCACGACGATCAGCGCCGGCACGCTGTCCCTGTCCCTCACCGGCAATATCGCCAGCTCCAGCGGCCTCAGCCTGACCGGCGCCAGCGCTGTGTTCGACGCTTCGAACGTCGGCGTCGGAACACAGATCAGGAGCCTGTCGGGCGTCGCGGGAAGCAAAGTCAGGCTGGGCGCGAAGGGGCTGACGGTCGACCAGGCGGGGGCGACGACGTTCGCCGGCCAGATCACCGGCGCCGGTTCATCGGCCTTCATCAAGACCGGCTCCGGCGCGCTGACCTTGTCGGGTGACAACACCTATGCGAACGCGACCACCATATCGGGCGGCTCCCTGGCCCTGGCGGGCTCCGGGTCCATCGCCGCATCGAGCGGCGTGGCCGACGACGCCATCTTCGACATCTCCGCGACCACCGCCGGCGCCTCGATCACCAGCCTTTCCGGCGGCGGCGCAGTCGCCCTGGGCGGCCAGACCCTGACCTTGACCAACGCCGGCGATACCTTCAGCGGCGTCATCGACGGCGCGAGCGGCCTGGCGGTCGCCGGCGGCGCCGAGACCCTGACCGGCGTCAACACCTACGCCGGCGCCACGACCATCAACAGCGGCGCAAGCCTGCTGCTCTCCGGAACGGGGGGCGTCGCCAGCTCCTCGGGCGTCGCTGACGACGGAACCTTCGACATTTCGGCGACCACATCGGGCGCTTCCATCGCCTCGCTCTCGGGCGCGGGCGTCGTCAACCTCGGCAGCCAGACCCTGACGCTGACCAACGCCTCCGGAACCTTCTCCGGCGGCATCTCCGGGACTGGCGGCCTGGTGCTGACCGCGGGAACCGAGACGCTCACCGGCGCCAATGGATACACCGGCGGCACGACCATCCTGGGCGGCGTGATGGCTCTGTCGGGCCCGGGGTCCCTGGGCGCCACGACCGGAACGCTCACGGTCGCCAGCGGGACGCTGGACCTCGGCGGAACCACCCAGACCACCGGCGCCCTTACCTTGAACGGCGGCGCAATCATCGACAGCAGCGGCGGCGGTGCGCTGGATTCGTCAGCCTTCGACGTCCGGAGCGGAGCGATCGACGCCGTGCTGGGCGGGTCCGGCGCCCTGACCCAGACCGGCATCGGCGTGACGACGCTCTCGCGCGTCAACACCTACACCGGCTCCACCACCATATCGGCCGGCGTTCTGGTGCTGTCGGGGGCAGGATCCATCGCCGCATCAAGCGGGGTGGTCGACAACGCATTCCTCGACATCTCCACGACCGCCGCCGGCGCCTCGATCACCACTCTTTCCGGCGGTGGCCAGGTCGCGCTGGGCGGCCAGACCCTCACCTTGACCAACGCTGGGGGCGTCTTCAGCGGCGCTGTCGTCGGCGGCGCAGGCGGGCTGACGGTCGCCGGCGGCGCTGAGACCCTGACCGGCGTCAACGACTACGCCGGCGCCACGACCATCAACAGCGGCGCGAACCTGCAGCTGTCCGGAACGGGCGGCGTCGCCAACTCTTCCGGCGTGGCCGACAACGGAACCTTCGACATCGCGGCGACCACATCGGGCGCTTCCATCACCTCGCTCTCGGGCGCGGGCGTCGTCAACCTCGGCGGCCAGACCCTGACCCTGACCAACGCGTCCGGAACCTTCTCGGGCGACATCGCCGGAACCGGCGACCTGGTGCTTGCCGCGGGGACCGAGACGCTCTCGGGCGCCAACGGATACTCCGGCGGCACGACCGTCTCAGGCGGCGTGCTGGCTCTGTCGGGTTCGGGCTCCCTGGGCGCCGCGACCGGCACGCTCACGATCTTCGGCGGGACGCTGGACCTCGGCGGGACCACCCAGACCACCGGCGCCTTCGTCTTGAACAGTGGCGCGCTCATCGACAGCGGCGGCGGCGCGCTGGACGCGTCAGCCTTCGATCTCCGACGCGGCGCGATCGACGCCGTGCTGGGCGGCTCCGGGGCCCTGACCCAGAACGGCCTCGGCGTGACGCTCTACCGCGCCAACACTTACACCGGCTCCACCACCATATCGGTCGGCGTGCTGGCCCTGTCGGGAGCCGGGTCCATCGCCACCTCGAGCGGCGTGGCCGACGACGCCCTCCTCGACATCTCCGCGACCACCGCCGGCGCCTCGGTCACCAGCCTTTCCGGCGGCGGCGCGGTCGCGCTGGGCGGCCAGACTCTTACCTTGACCAACGCCGGCGGCGCCTTCGGCGGCGTGATCGACGGCGCGGGCGGCCTGACGGCAGCCGGCGGGGCCGAGACCCTGAGCGGGGTCAACACCTACGCCGGCGCCACGACCATCAACAGTGGTGCAAGCCTGCTGCTCTCCGGAACGGGCGCGATCGCCAGCTCCTCAGGCGTGGCCGACGACGGGACCTTCGACATCTCGGCCACCACATCGGGCGCTTCCGTCGCGACGCTTTCGGGAGCGGGTATCGTCAACCTCGGCGCCCAGACCCTGACCCTGACCAATGCGTCTGGAACCTTCTCGGGCGGCATCACCGGGACCGGCGGCCTGGCCATCACGGCGGGGAGCACGTCCTTGACCGGGATCAGCACCTACGCCGGCCCGACGAGCGTCAGCAACGCCAGCCTCGCCATCAACAGCGACGCCTCACTGGGCGGGCCGAGCGGCGCGCTCGCCCTGAACAACGCCTCCCTCGTCATCCTGGGCGACATGACATCCGCCCGCGCGATCACCCTGGCGGTCGCCGACACGATCGACACGGCCGGCGCGCGGCTCCAGCTCTCCGGCGCCATCGGCGGGAGCGGCGCACTTACCGTCCATGGCGGCGGCCAACTCACCCTGGCCGGGGTCAACACCTACGCCGGCGCCACCTCAATCAACCACGGCGCAAGCCTGTGGCTGTCCGGAACGGGCGGGATCGCCAACTCGTCCGGCGTAGCCGACGACGGAACCTTCGATATCTCGACGACCGCATCGGGAGCTTCCATCGCTACGCTTTCGGGAGCGGGTATCGTCAACCTCGGCGCCCAGACCCTGACCCTGACCAACGCGTCCGGGACCTTTTCGGGAAGCATCTCCGGAACCGGCGGCGTGGCCATCACGGGCGGAAGCGAAGCCCTGACGGGGGCCAGCACCTACGCCGGCCCGACGAGCGTCAGCAACGCCAGCCTCTACGTCAACAGCGACGCCTCGTTGGGCGGGCCTGGCGGCGCCCTCGCCCTGAACAACGCAGCCCTCGTCATCCTGGGCGACATGAGCTCCGCCCGGGCGGTCACCCTGACGGGCGCCGATACGGTGGACACGGCGGGCGCCCGACTCCAGCTCTCCGGCGCCATCGGCGGGAACGGCGGACTCATCGTCCGCGGCGGCGGCCAGCTCAGCCTGACCGGGATCAACACCTACGCCGGCGGCTCCCTGGTCACCGGCGACGCCACGCTCGCCGTCGGCTCGGACGCGGCCCTGGGCGCGCCGGGCGGCGGCCTGACGCTCGACCGCGGCGTGCTGATGGCGGCGGGCGACCTGACAACGGTGCGGTCGATCCTGATTGCCGCCGGTGGCGGCGTGATCGACTCCAACGGCCAAGCAGTCGGCCTAGACGGTCCGATCACACTCAACGGCGATCTCAGCACGCGTGGAGCCGGCGCGATCACCCTCTCCAGCGTCGCCCAGGGGACTGGCGCGCTCTCGATCACCGCCGGCCTGTTCGCCGACAATGGCGTGATCTCGGCCCGGAGCGTGACGGTCGCCGCCGGCGCGACCCTGCGTGGCGTCGGGGTGATCAATGCGCCCACGACGATCAGCGGAACACTCGCTCCAGGCAACAGTCCCGGGACCCTCACCTTCAATGCAGCCCTCACATTGCAGGCCGGGGCGACGAGCGCGTTCGACATCGATGGTCCCGGAACCGGCGCAGGCGCCGGAAACTTCAGCCGTGTGATCGTCAACGGCGCGAACGGCATGACCGTCGGCGGCATTCTGTCCCCGCGGTTGCGCGGCATGACCGGCTCGGCCAGCAACACCTACTCGCCTTCCATCGGCCAGCGGTTCCAGATCATCAGCGCCGCCGGCGGCATCGCGCCCACCAGCAGCTTCAGCGGACTGATCCAACCGGCCGGTCTGGCGGCAGGGACCCGCTTCGATGCGCTCTATGCGCCGACCACGGTGACGCTGGTGGTGACTCCCGCCGCCTATGCCAATCTGGCCGCCGCCGGCATCGTCGAGACGGCGAACACGAGAGCGATCGGTGCGGTGCTGGACGCGGGTCGACCCGCGGCGGGCGTGCGCATGAGCGCGACACAGGCGGCCGTCTATGGCCCGCTATACAACCTCTCAGCCGCCCAGATCCCTGCGGTCCTGGAAGGGCTGTCGCCGGTGATCTACGCCGATGGCCTGATGGCCGCCCGGCAGGGCTGGTATGGCGGCGCCGTCGCTGTGAGCGACCAGCTTGCCAATCGGCGCGGCGCGCCCGGATCGGCCGGACCGGACGGCGTCACGGTCTGGGCCGACGGCATCGGCCAGGTCGGCGATACGGGCCCCTCAGGCGGCGCCTATCGGACGTCCTTCGGCGGGGTGATCGTCGGGATCGACAAGGCCCTGGACGGCGGCGGCCTGATCGGCTTCGCCCTCGGCGCCGAAGATCTCCAGACGGCGGCAGACGCCGGCAGCGCCAGCGGCGTGCAGTTCCAGGCCACTGCCTACGGCGCCGCGCGTCGCGGACGCGTCTTCGTCGATGGGCAGGCCGCTCTCATGCTCATGGACCAGCACCTGACCCGTTCCCCCGGGCTGGGCGGAGCACCGATCGAGAGCCGCAACACGCTCAAGGGCGTCGGCGCCCAGGTCAACGCCGGCCTGGACCTGACCGTCGATCAGTGGCTGGTCGAGCCGACCGTGGGGCTGAGCACGCTTGGCCTGGCATCGACCGCGACCAGGGAGACGCCGAACGCCACGATGGCGGAGGATATCCGCGCCCAGAACGGCGCCAGCGTGCAATCCTTCGCCGGCGTGCGGCTGGCCAGGACCATGCGCCTGATGGGCGACACGCCGTTGCGGGTGAGCGGGATCGCCGGCTGGACCCACGAGATGGCGGACACCAACGCCGAGGCGCGGGCAAGCTTTAGCAATCTGGGCGGCGCGGCGTTCACCGTGACGTCGGCAGACACCAGCCGCGACGCCGCAAGACTCGGCGCCAGCGTCGACGCCCAGCTGACATCCAGGGTCTCGGTCTACGGCTCCTATTCGGTGACGCTCACCGGCGGGGGGAGCTCACAACACCTCGCCGCCAGCGTGCGCGTGCGGTGGTGAGACTCAGAGCGACATGGTGCGGGCGGCCGGGGTCGAACCGGCACGGGGTTGCCCCCAACGGATTTTAAGTCCGTTGCGTCTACCAGTTCCGCCACGCCCGCACGGACGCAGACATAACCCGCTTTGCCCGGCCCTTTAAGCCCGCTCGACCGCGGCGGAAGCTCCAGGCTTCCGGGGTCAGGCGCCCTGATATAGGCTGGCGATCATTGAGGCCGCATCGTATTGAGACGGTCTGCTCGGCCCAATGGCGCCGGCCGCGAAAACGGTGGGGATTGATGGATACGATGGTTCTGAGACGTGCGTGCGCGGCGGCGGCCGCGGTCCTGGCGCTCGGCGTGGCGGCGGCGGGCGCGCCGGCGCTGGCGCATCACTCCTTCGCCATGTTCGATTACAACAACCGGATCACGCTCACCGGGACTGTGGTCTCGTTCCAGTGGACCAATCCGCACGCAATGCTTCATCTTCGCTCCCCCGGGTCTAATTGAACTTGCCGCCGGGCGGATTGCCGTCGGTGAGCGTCTTGCCGTCCGCGAAGGTGGCCTCCTGCAGCATGCCCCCAGCCTGGCCGCTCTTCAGCGGATTGATCAGCAGGGTGACCTTGTCGCCAGCCTTGATGGTGTTGAATTTCCAGCCGATCCGGGTCAGCACGTTGGGGCTCGCGCACTCCACCGTGTAGTGCTTGACCGCCGCGCCGTCGGGCACAGCCAGCTCGATGAAGGCGTGCGGATTGGTCCACTGGAACGAGACCACAGTCCCGGTGAGCGTGATCCGGTTGTTGT
>FTHA01000741.1_pt1 | contig 14374 bp, 11 predicted proteins | sample 1640771 | NCBI WGS metagenome assembly FTHA01 (sample SAMEA3914789, study PRJEB12502) | metagenome | biome: forest; material: soil | place: Canada | collected 2011-07-03 | depth 0.3 m | reverse complement strand
TCGGCTCACCGACGAAGCCGATGACCGGCCGGTACTCGCACTGCATCCAGCGCACCGCGCCGGCGGCGTCGACATAGCTTTCCTCGGCATTGACCAGATGCTCGCCCCCCGCCGCGCGCCGATGCAGGTCCAGCAGCAACGCCGGCGCCGCCTGGCCGGTCTCCTCGACGGTGAGGCCGACGTAGGGACGCCCGGCAAGGCCGCAGACGGCCTCCCAGCCAGCACTGGCCGCCCGGTAGCGGCCTTGGAGGTCGAACATCGCCAGATTGCCCGGGGCGTTGCGCGTACCCAGCGCCATCTGCTCGAAACGCCAGTCCACCAGGCCGGAGTTTGAGATCACCCGGGTCAGGTTCTGGCAGATGGCCCAGACCGCATAGCCGCCGCCAGGCCGAGGCATCGACACCAAAGTGGTGCGCAGCCGCCATAGATCCCGCCCGGCGCTGCGTGGCCGATGGTCTATGCTGACCAGGCCTACATCGCTGCGCCTGGCCTCTTCCACTGCCGCGCGAAACGCTTTGGCCGCAGCCGCGTCAGCGGTGGCCGCGGCGCAGAAGGTCGCCAGGGTTGCTTCATCGCGGTCGAGTCCGATCAGCCGGCGCAGGTCCGCAGAGGGCGTAATCCGGCGGGCGCCCGGCTCGAGACTCCAGAGGGAAAGTTCGGCAGCCGTCGAGATCGCGGCGCGCAGCCGGCGGCCGTCTTCATCCGCGAGCCTGGAATAGGCTCCGCTGGACGGGCCGGCCGAACCTGAACCTGCCGTGTCTGGACGCCGCACGTCCTGACGATCCACTGACGCTCCCCCACTGTTTTGCTTTGGGGCAATGTCGCACGGCGCGGTAAGGAATGGATGAACCGAGCCCTGGGTTCAGCCGACCGCGGCGAGGCGATCCGTCGCAGGCATGAGCGCATCGGCGATGGCGGCATAGAGCGCCTTGACCATGATGGGCTTGGCGACGTGCGCATTCATTCCCGCAGCCAGATATTCGGCGACCTGGTGGCTCATCGCATTGGCCGACAGCGCGATGATGGGAACAGGTCCCACGCCCTGAACGGCCTCAACGGCGCGGATGCGGCGCGTTGCGGAAACGCCGTCGAGCACCGGCATCTGCACGTCCATCAGAATGAGATCGAAACCCTGCGGCGCCCAGACCTGGACGGCCTCCGCGCCATCGCCGACGAGCGTCAGTTCGACTCCCAGAGGCGCAAGGAGGGCAGCGAGCACCTTCTGGTTGGTGGGATTGTCCTCGGCGGCCAGGATCCGGATCGGTTGTCCGTTGCGCCGCTCGCGCAGGGCATTCGGAGCGGCCTCGACCGCGTCGGCCAGACTCCGGCCAGCCACCCTCCGCAAGGGCAAGGCGACCTGGAAGGTCGATCCGGAGCCGGGCTTGCTCTCCACGGTGACCTCCCCATTCATGAGGTGTGCGAGTTCACGACAGATCGCCAGTCCAAGCCCGGTTCCGCCAAATCGGCGCGTATGCGATGCGTCGGCTTGCGAGAACTTGTCGAACAGACTCGGCAGCTGCGCAGGCTCGATCCCGACCCCCGTGTCGCTGACGGAGAAGACAAGGGAGTCCGAGTGGCGCTCCACCTCCAGTGAGACCCGGCCACGGTCGGTGAACTTCAGCGCATTCGACATCAGGTTCAGCACCATCTGACGGATGCGCGCCGCGTCGCCGGACCAGACGCCCCTGGCCTCCTCCGCCACCGAGTAGTCCAGCGTGATCGCCTTGGCCGCCGCTGTGTCCGTAAAGGTGGCCCAGGCTCCGCGCGCCAATTCCTCCACGTCGAAATTGGAAGGCTTGAGCTCCAGCTTGCCGGCCTCGATCTTGGAGAAGTCCAGCACGTCGTTGAGGATCGCCAGCAGGGACTCGCCTGACTCCCGGATGGTCCGCAGCCGCTCGCTCTGGACTGGATCGCTCGCCTCCAGCTCCATCGCCTGGACCATCCCGAGCACGCCGTTCATCGGCGTGCGGATCTCGTGGCTCATGTTCGCCAGGAACTGCGATTTCAGCACGCTGGCGGCCTCCGCGGCCTCCTTGGCGACGCGGCTGGACAGCAGCTCCTCCTCCACGCGCTGCTTTTCCAGCGCGTTGTCCCGGAACACCGCCAGGGCCCTCGCCAGCTGGCCGATCTCGTCGTCGCGGCCCGCAAAGGGGATGTCGCCAGCCAGATCGCCCTCAGCGACCGAGCGCATCCGCTGGGTGATCCTGGCCACCGGCCGCACCACACGGCCAACGATGAATATGGTGGAGAACAGGCTCAGGGCGAAGATCATCAGCATCAGGCTGACAGCGACGTTGACGTCGCGTCGCGCCGCGGCCGCCTGGCTGGCCGCATGCACGCCGGTGAGATCGAACGCTGAGTTTGCGATACCGATCAGGCTTTGAAGACCAGGGTTGGACTGGCGCACCCAATCGCCGCCGGAGATTCCTGTCGGCTTGCCCCGGGCAAGCCGATCGAGGAGCTCCCCCCGCTCCGCAAGCAGCGCGCCGAAGTAGGTCCGGTCGGCGTGGACGATCGCCGCCCTCAACGGCGCCGGCGTGGTCGGCCGGCGCGCGTCGTCGAGGATCACGCGCCACACGCCCTCGATACGGCCGCTCCACATGGCAAACTGCCTCAGCCGTTCGGGCGAGAGCTGCCTGCCCTCGGCGATCGCCTGGGCGAGGAACAGGCGATCACCGCCGGCGGCGTCCCTGGTTTCCCAGGCCAGCCGCTTGAAACGCATCATCCGCGCGCTGAAGGGGTCGGACAGGTTGATCTGGTCCGACAACAGCTCGGACACCTCGTCGATCGCATCGACGAATGCGGTATCAGCCGCCACCCATCGCGGCCCGAACCCGGCAGGACGCTGGCTCCTGGGCGCGTGCAGCTGCGCATCCGCGAGCTGGCGGGTCGCCAGGAAGGCGGAGCGCCTGCGCTGGACTTCGTGCACCGCGCCCTGGACGTTGAGGTTCGGCCTGGCCGCCAGCTCGGCCATGGCGGCGCGGAGCGCCCTGTCGGAGGTCGCGCGGAGGGCGGCGATCTCGCCTTGCGTCCGGGCGTCGATGGGTTCCGACGTCGCCAGTCCGGTGTTGATGGTGCCGCGCTCGACGCGAAGGCTTTGCATCGCGGTGAACAGATTGCGCGAGATGCCTACGATGGCCTGCGCCTGTTCCGCCGCCTGCTGGCGTTGCAGCGCATGGCGGGCTGACAGGGCGAAACTGGCGACCAGCACGATGGCCATCACGCCCGTCGTGGCCAGCAACAGCACGCTGATGGACGCGATCCGTTTCATGCGGCGGCTCCGCGCCCTCCCCTAAGGTGACGCTGAGCCTACCGCGGCGGTCTTAACAATGATCCTAAATGAGCGAGGTTCAGCTCTTGATATGGAAGATCCGCTCGGCGTTACCGCCATAGACCTTGGCCTTGTCCTCGTCGGACAGCGGCGCCGCGTCCATGAAGGCCACGGCTGGCCCGGTAGGCTGATACGGATAGTCGATCGCCCACATCACGTTGTCGACGCCGAGCTTCCTGATCGAATAGTCCAGGGCGATCGGGTCTTCCACGCCCGACGTCGTGATGGCGAAATTGTTGTGGAAATACTCGGCCATGCTCAGCTTGGTCTTCTTGGCTCGGCCGATGGCCTGGGCGCGCGTGTTCATGAAGTTGATCCGCCACAGCCAGAAATGCACCGCCTCGCCCATGTGGCCGATGATGATCTTGAGCTTGGGGAACTGGTCGAACACACCGCCCGCCATCATCCTCACTGCGTGGGTGCCGACCTCCACCCCGTAGCCCCACATCGCCGAGTCCATGCCGTAATCGCGCAACGGGCCGGACATGCCGTCCGAAGCGGCGCGGGGATGGATGTAGATGGGCCGGTCGAGCGCCTCGGCGGCCTCCAGCAGCGGCCAGTACTTGGGATTGTCCAGGTACTCGTTGTTGGTATGCGAGTTGATCATGAAGCCATTGAACTTCAGCTGGTTGATCGCCCGCTCCATCTCCTTGGCCGCACGCTTGGGCGAATGGGGCGCCATGCTGGCCAGCCCGACGAACCGGTCCGGATGGCGGGCGATCACCTCGGCCAGGCGGTCGTTGGCCAGGGTCGCGAGCTCGCACGCGGTGTCGGCATCGAACATCTGCACACCGGGCGCCGTGAGCGCCAGCACCGCCATGTCGACACCGTACTTGTCCATCTCCCCGAGGCGGGCTTGCTCCACGTCCAGCAGGCCATCGAGGAAGCGCATGGCCCCGTAGCCCGGCTGGTTGTCGTAGATTCCGCGCACGAGGGCGAGATCGGCATTGTCGCCCGGGTAGTGCGAGACCGTCCTCAGCGCCTCGGCCACCTCCGGGATCGACCAGGCTTCTTCGGTCGCGATCTTCCTGAACTTGCCGGCCATGGGACGTCTCCTGGGTGTGTGCGTGCGCAGCCATTACGGCGCCGGCGCCGCGGATTCCAGACGCGCCTCAGGGTTTGCCGGCGTACCCCACGGTCGCCTCGAAGCGGTCGGCCGCGATCAGCAGCGCCTGGCGGATGCGGGCGTCCGCGGCTTCGTCATAACGGATGGCCGGAAGGCCGACGCTCAGTGCCGCGACGGCCCGGCCGCCCTGCGTCAGGGCGCGGCCGACACCGGCGACTCCGGGGGAGGCCTCCGAGATGCTGTAGGCAAAGCCGGTGGTCCGGGTGCGCTTGATATCCCGCCATAGCTGGGCGCCCGACCGGATAGTCGCGGAGGTGTAGGCCGTGAAGCGGGTCCGGTCGATGTAGGCCTCCACGTCGTGGTCCGACATGGCTGCAAGCAGAACCTTGCCGGCTGCGACCGCGTATAGCGGGGCGGTGGCGCCCACGCGGATCCGGTAGGTGAGTTCGGTCTCGGCGTGTTCGGCGGCGGCCACCTCGGTTTCGTCTCCCCGCAGAATATTCAGGCCGACGCTCTCGTTCAGGCTGTCACGCAGCTCCGCCAGCAGCGGTCGGGCCTTCTCGATGATGCTGCGGCCAGCGGACAGGCGGATCAGCAATGCGTCCAGGCCCGGGCCGGCGCGATATCCGCCGCGACTGCCCAGGTGCTCCAGGTAACCGCGGTCGCACAGGGTCGAGATCAGCTGCGACAGGCTGCTGGCCGGAATCTGCAGGTCGCTGGAGATGGCGCGGAAACTCAGCGGCTCAGGCGTGCGCGAGAAAAGCTCCAGCAGATCAAGGGTTCGGCCCGCGGACTTGACCGCCGATGTTTCGGATGTTCTCATATGTAGTAAGTTCTCATATACGAACTAACGGTCAATGTCCAACATTGCCTGAGGGATGGAGACAAGGGCGCATGGATCTGGTGCTGCCGCCGAGGCTTTCCCGAGCCGCGTTCGATCGCGCCCTGGCCGCCTTTTCAGGCGTGGTCGGGAAGGACTGGCTGCTGTCGGGCGAAGAGGATCGCGACGCCTACATCGACGCCTACGCCGTGGGTGACGGCTCAGGCCACCTGGCGTCCGCCGCCGTGGCTCCGCAGTCCGCCGACGAGGTCCAGGCGATTATCCTGCTTGCCAACGAGCACAGGGTTCCCCTCTGGCCGGTCGCGCGCGGCAAGAACCTCGGCTACGGCGCGGCCGCGCCGCGGATGTCGGGCTCGGTGGTGCTCGACCTGTCGCGGATGAACCGCATCCTGGAGATCGACGAGAAGCACGCCTACTGCGTGCTGGAGCCGGGCGTCGGCTTCTTCGACCTCTACAACCACCTGATCGACAACAACATTCCGCTCTGGATGTCGATTCCCGGCAATGCCTGGGGCAGCGTGCTCGGCAATGCGCTGGAGCGGGGGCTCGGCTACACGCCCTATGGCGACCACGCCACCAAGCTGTGCGGCATGGAGGTGGTCCTGCCCACGGGCGAAGTGGTCCGCACCGGCATGGGGGCCATGAGCGGCTCCAAGGCCTGGCAGCACTACCAGCCTGGCTTCGGTCCGTCGTGGGACCAGATGTTCGTCCAGTCCAACTTCGGCGTGGTGGTCAAGGCGGGGCTGTGGCTGATGCCTGAGCCTGAGGCGACCATGAAGGTGCGGGTCGTCCTCGACCACCCCGACGACCTCGGCTGGGCCATCGACGAATTCGCCCAGCTGCGGCTGCGCAACGTGATCGAGCACGCCTTCGTCTTCGGCAACTACCTGCATGACGTCGCCGCGCTGACGCGGCGCGAGGAATGGTATGACGGACCCGGAGCGATCCCCGATTCCGTCGCCCAGAAGATGGTCGACAAGTACGGTAACGGCTGGTGGAGCTGTTCCCTCGGCCTGTTCGGCTACGAGGACGTCATCAAGGCCAACGCCGAGGTGATCCGCCGTGTGCTGGAGCCCCGGCTCGGCCGCAAGCTGGAGTTCGAGACCTGGCGTCGGGGCGAACCCTACGCCAAGTCGGCCCGGCCGGCGCCAAGCGTGACGCCCCTGCAGATCGTCAACTGGCGCGGCGGCCGTGGCGGCCACATCGGCTTTTCCCCTGTAATGCCGCCCGACGGCCAGCAGGCCCTGGCCCAATCCAAGCGGATGAAGGCCCGCTTCGACGAGTTCGGGCTGGACTACTACTCGTCCTTCACCATGGGTCACCGGCACATCAACAACATCAACATGATCCTCTTCAACCGCGACGACAGGACGATGACCGAAGCCGTCCGGGGTCTGTTCAAGGCCCTGACGGCGGACTCCAAGGACCAGGGTTACGGCGAATACCGGACGCACATCGAATTCATGGATCCGGTCTCCGACACCTACGACTTCAACGGCCACGCGCTCCGGACCCTGAACCAGCGGGTCAAGGACGCCGTCGATCCGAACGGGATCATTGCGCCTGGCAAGAACGGCATCTGGCCCAAGGCCTATCGGGGAGACCGGGCATGAGGCGCGGGCTGGCGGCCGCGGCCCTCGTCGTCCTGGCGGCCACGAGCGCAGTGGCCGGGCCGCGTTCCCCGACCAGCGCGCGACCGCTCGATCCACCCGGCGGCGAGCGGCTGTTCTACGCACGATGCGGCTACTGCCACGACAAGGGCGGAACCGGCACGATCATGCTCGCCCGCAGGCTGGGCGACGACCGGAGCCTGCTGGCCAACCGGACTGACCTGCAGCCGGCCTACGTCAAGGGCGTGGTCCGGCGGGGCCTGAACAGCATGCCGGCGCTCACACGGGTGGAGGTGACCGGCGCAGAGCTCGATCAGATCGCCGCCTTCCTCACCCGCAATCCGGCAAAGCAGGGAGGCTGAAGGCTGGGCATGCGAAGACGAGACCTGCTGGTCGCCGCTGGTTCGCTCGCCGGCCCCGCCCTGTTGCCCTCCGCGGGCGTTGCCCGAGCCCGCTCTGCGGTTCCTGACCTCGTGATGTTCGACGCCCGCTACGAGGCGGCGCGCCGCTTCGCCGGCGCCCTGGCAGCGTCGGGATCGGCAGTAGTTGAGACCCAGATAGACCTCGCCCGGCTCTGGTACGGCGGGGTGCGATCCAGCCGGGTCGACCGCCGGCGCATCCGCATCGCCGGCCTGACCACCTGGTCCGACTTCGTGGTGATCCAGGGCTGCGCGGCAGAGGAGCGCCGGCGCCTCCAGTGGGTGGCCTTCCACGACCCTGCCCGATCCCACCGCGTATCCCGTGGCGACGGCAGACTTGAAGCCACGCTGACCGCCGCCGGCGGCGGCTGGCCGGAGGCCCTGGCTACGGCCATCGGCGCGAGCGGTCGGTCTGCACCTCCCCGACGAGCGGACGGCGAGCGGGTCGCATTGGTGTCCTGGCTCTTGGCCTAGGCCCGAAACCCTGTGACAAGTCATCAAAACACCGGCGGCCGGACACTGGTCGCCAAGATGTCGGGGGATACGGTCCATGAAGGCGTCTTTTCTCGCCACCACTGCCTATGCCGGCCCCTCGCCCGGGATCCATGTCTGGCCGGCGCCGCCGCGCCTTTGTGACCGCAAGCTCGCCAGCGAGACCATGCGCCGGACGATCGGGAGCGCACGGCGGGCCGACGAGCTGGGCTTCGACTGGGTCAGCCTCTCCGAGCACCACTATGCGCCGCTGATGCTGACCCCCAACCCGCTGGTGATGGCCGGCGCCCTCAGCCAGGTGGTCAAGCGGGCGAAGATCGCGATCCTGGGGCCGCTGCTCCCCCTGGCCAACCCCGTGCGGGTGGCCGAGGAGCTCGCCATGCTCGACTCCATGACCGACGGGCGGGTGGTCGTGCTGTTCCTGCGCGGCACGCCCAACGAGCACCACACCTATGGCGACGTCGCCGAGCAGTCCCGGGCCATGACCCAGGAGGGCATCGACCTGATCCTGAAGGCCTGGACGAGCGACGAGCCGTTCAGCTGGGAGGGAGAGCACTTCCAGTTCAAGACCATCTCGATCTGGCCGCGCACGCGCCAGGAACCTCACCCCCAGGTGTTCGGCTCGGGCAACAGCGACGAGTCCGTCGTGTTCGCCGCTCGTCGCAAGCTGGCGATGGGGATGTCCTTCGCCTCGCCGAACGTGATCAGGCGCTGGGTCGATCTGTACAGGTCGGAGGCCGAGAAGGCCGGCTGGACCCCCACACCCGACCACATCCTCTACCGGGGCATCGCCCATCTGGCGAAGAGCGACGATCAGGCGCTGCAGGATATCGCAAGGAACGGCGCCCCCAAGGCGGCCCGCATCGAGGCCCCGCCGGACGGCGCGCTCGCCTATATCGCGCGTCCATATTTCCTGGGCGGGCGCGATACTGTGCTCGAGCAGATCGACGTTCTTCGCGACTGCGGTGTGGGGGTGATCGACATGGCCCTGGGCGTGGGAATGGGTCAGACCGACTATGACCGCCAGGACGAGGTCATGGAGCGTTTCGCCGGCGAGATCCTGCCCGAGATCCGAGACTGGTGACGTCGCCGGATGGCGGCGGCTCCATAACCCATGATAAGGTTCCCATACAAAAGACGGTGAGGATCCAGGAGAGGGCGTCATGAGCGACAAGACCGAAGGCGGAATGGATCGACGCGCGCTCCTGGGCGTGGCGGCTGCGGGCGCCGGCGCGCTGGCGACCGGCGTGGGCGCGCCGGCGCGGGCCGAGGTGCTGTTCCCCAAGGGCGGCGGCGGTTTCGGCGGCCCCTTCGGGGCCGGCGGCAGTGCGGCGGGGGCGGTGAACCGCTCGGAGATCGACCTCTACGACTGCGAGGTGGAGGGCAAGCTGCCCGAGGGGCTGGACGGCGCCTTCTACCGCGTCGGGCCAGATCCCCAGTACCCCAAGCCGGACCAGTACAGGATGGACATCCCCTTCGATGGGGAGGGCCACATCTCGATGTTCCGGATCAAGGACGGCCACGTCGACTACCGCACGCGCTATGCCCGGAGCCAGCGCTGGAAGGCCCAGCACGAGGCCAGGCGCTCGCTGTTCGGCATGTACCGAAACCCGGCGACCGACGATCCCAGCGTCAAGGGGCTGAGCCGCGGCACGGCCAACACCCAGATCGTCTACCACCACGGCAAGCTGTTCGCGATGAAGGAGGACAGTCCGCCGGTGGCGATGGATCCGCTGACGCTGGAGACCACGGACGACTACTACACCTTCGGCGGCGGCATGCAGTCGCTGACCTTCACCGCCCATCCCAAGCTCGACCCGATGACCGGCGAGATGATCGCCTTCGGCTATGAGGCCAAGGGCTTCTACACGCCCGATATCGAGGTGTTCTCGGCCGACAGGACGGGCAAGGTGAATTGGTCGGCCTGGGTGAAAGCCCCCTACACCTGCATGATCCACGACTTCGGCGTGACCCAGAAGCACATCGCCTTCCTGGCCATTCCGCTGGCGGCGAGCCAGGACCTGATCGACAAGGGCGGGCCGCACTGGGCCTGGGACTCCACCCTGCCGTCGTACCTGGGCGTCATGCGTCGCGGTGGCGACGGCAAGGACATCAAGTGGATCAAGGGCCCCACCTGGATGGCCACCCACACCATGGGCGCATGGTCCGACGGCGACACGCTCTATTTCGACATGGACGGGGCGCCGGGCAACCAGTTCCCATTCTTCCCCAGCCTGCACGAGCCGTTCGACCCGAAGGCCTCAGCCGGCAAGATCGTGCGCATGAAGGTCGACGTGTCGAAGAAGAGCCATAACGGCTACGAGATGGAGACGCTCTACCCCGAGATCTCCGGCGCGCTGTCGCGGCAGGACGACCGCTATCACACCGTTCCCTACCGGTTCGGCACGTTGAACGGCTTTTCCAAGTGGTACGTGTTCGATCACGCCAAGAAGACCAGCCAGGCCTTCTCGATGCCCGACACCGGCCTTGCGGAAGCGACCTTCGTGCCGCGCAAGCCGGGCGCGCCGGAAGGCGACGGCTATCTGATCGGCGTGGCCAGCAAGATGAAGGAAGGCGGCCGCTCAGACCTGATCATCGTCGACACCCAGGACCTCGCCGGTGGTCCCGTCGCCACGGTGAAGATGCCCTACCGCGTCGTCGGCCAGATCCACGGCTTCTGGGTCCCGGGAGATCAGCTTCCAGGTGGGCGGGCGGTCTAGGACGCGGACAACTAGCCTTCGCTGACCGCTTCCACGCCCGCTTTGGCGAGATTGGACTTCGGGATCGCGGCGGTGAACGGCCCCTTGTCTTTCGCCTTGTCTCGCGCGAGCTCGGCCCACGCGGCGGCGAAGGCCGAAGGGGAGCCGGGGGGCGCCACGACCCGGACAACCTGGACGCTCGCCTTGGCGAGCGCCGCGGCGGTCTGGGCCCAAAGATCGAGGTTCTCCGTCGGCGCATCGCTCCCCGCCCGCGCGGCGTCGATGCGCGCTGGAACAGCGGCCGCCAGGGCCGAGGTCGTCCGGATCACCATCGACCGGGATCCGTCAGCGCCCTTCAGCGCCGCGACCAGTCCGGCGAGCGCCGCCCGTTCGGCGTCGGTGCGCCGATCCCCGCCGGCGTGGCCGGTCAGCAATGCGCCGTCAGCGCGGACGTAGGCCCAACCGCCGATGCGGAAAGCGGCGTGGTGGGAAATGGCCAGCCAGATCCGGGCGGGTTGCGACATGGCTGGGCGTATCACCCGGCCGGTGACAGTAGCCAGCCCAATCCGGCTCAGCGGGCGTCGAAAGGCAGCTGCGCGACCGACTCCCAGCGCCTGCGGAGATAGCGCCAGACCAGCAGCCCTTCTGCCCAGACCTCGAACGGCTCGAACTCCAGTTGCAGCCGTTCCAGGAGGCGCCGGGCCTCCTCGGGCTCCACCTTGTTCTGGACCGTGACATGGGGACGGAAGGGCGCGCGGTCCTGCGCCGTCAGCCAGGGATCGAACGCGGTCGCGAGCTGGCGACGGAGCGCCTCGAGATCGGTCGACCCGATCCGGTAGGCCACGCCTTGTCCAAGGAACCAGGGCCCCCGCGCCTCCAGGCGGATCGGACCTCGGCCGCGGCAAGCCGCCGTCAGGATCTCCGCGACTGCGCTTTCCTGATCGCCGGGGAGCCCGTGGAACAGGGTCAGATGAGCCGGAACGCGGTTCCTGGCTTGCGGGTAGTGCGTCCGGCGAAGATCGTCGAACCAGTCGAACGCCCCCTGGTCCAGAAGCGCGGTGACGATCAACGGTGGTTCGCCCGGCATCGCCTAGTGCTGCAGCCGCTTCTCCTCGCCCCAGTCCTCGTTGGCGCGGGCGATGAGGTAATTGTGGATGGCTTCGGCGTCGTCTTTCGACAGGACATCGGCGAAGCTGGCCATGCCGGCCTTTGCCCGTTCCCCGCCAAGGACGATGTCCTGGAAGTGTTGGTGCGTTTCGGGAGTCATGTGGCGCAGGTCCTTGATCCCGCCGCGCGCCATGGCGCCGTGGCAGAGCGAGCAGTGGGCGGCATAGAGGTCCCCACCCCGCTTGATCTCAGGCTCGGGTGCGCGGACATAGGGAGGCGGCGGCGGGAAGCCGGCGTCGGGTTCCTGCGGCGGCAGGCGTTTGCGCCCGCCAAGCTTGAACACCAGCAGCCGGGCCGGCGAGACGTGCAGGTCGCGGTAGTTCCCCGCCTGGACGTGGGCCAGTCCCCCGCCCCATCCGGCGTTCACCGCCACGTACTGCTCCCCGCCCACGGAATAGGTGACAGGCCCGGCGATCGGCACCGACTGGACGTCCGACTCCCAGAGCTTCCTGCCGTCGCGAGCGCGATAGACCGCCAGCGTCCGCCTGATCGTGCCCTGGAACACCAGTCCGCCCGCGGTGGCGAGGGTCCCACCCGATCCGTCACGCGGGTAGGGAACCCGCCAGACCTCCTTGCCCTTCACCGGATCCCAGGCGGCGAGCCATGCTTTCTGGTGGGCGTCGCCGTAGGCGGCCTGCTCCTTGCGAAGTGCGTCATTGCCGAAGTAGGCCGAGCCCGTTCCGCGCCCGTCCCAGTTCGGCGCCGCGGCGTAGCTCATGAACGCCTGGTTCACCGAGAAATAGATCAGGCCCGTCTGCGGACTGTAGGCGATCGGATTGAAGTTGTGCGCTCCGCCGGCGCCGGGCGACAGCAGCACCGGGGTCTCGCCGTAGCGCGCCTCCGGGGCCTCGATCGGCCGGCCGGTCTTCATGTCGACGCCCTTGGCCCAGGTGATCGGCGCGAAGGGCCTGGCCCAGATCAGCTTCCCGTTGGTGCGGTCGATCACATAGAAGATGCCGTTCTTGGGGGCCTGGATCAGCACCTTGCGGATGCGCTTGCCGAACTTGAGGTCGGCGAGGATCATCGGCTGGGTGGCGGTGGAGTCGAACTGCTCGCCCGGCGTCTCCTGGTAGTGCCAGACGTACTCGCCGGTGTCGGCCTTGAGCGCCACGATCGAAGCCAGGAACAGGTTGTCGCCACCGCCGGGGCTCCGATACTTCTGCACCCAGGGCGAACCGTTGCCGACGCCGACGTAGATCAGCCTCAGCTTGGGATCATAGACCATGGCGTCCCAGGCGGTGCCGCCGCCGCCGTGTTTCCACCACTCGCCGTTCCAGGTCTTGGCGGCCATCGCCATCGCCGCGTTCTCGAACCCCTTCGAGGGGTCGCCCGGCACGGTGTAGAAGCGCCAGAGCTTGCCGCCCGTGTCGGCGTCGTAGGCGGTGACGTAGCCGCGTACGCCGAGCTCGGCTCCGCCATTGCCGATCAGCACCTTCCCGTCGAACACGCGGGGCGCACCCGTGATTGTGTAAGGCCAGGGGGGCTCCCCCGCGAAGGTGTCGACGCTCCAGACCGGATGGCCGTCCCTGGCGTCGAGCGCGATCAGCCGCCCGTCGAGCGTGGCGATGATCACCTTGCCCTTCCACACCGCCAGGCCGCGGCTGACGATGTCGCAGCAGGCCTTGCGGCCGAACTCGGGCGGCACCTTGGGATCGTAGGTCCACAGCACCTTGCCCGTGCGCGCATCGTAGGCGGTGGTGATGTTCCAGGCGGAGATGTTGAAGAGCACGCCGTCCACCACCAGCGGCGAGGCCTCCACGCCGCGGTAGGTGTTGAGGTCCGCCGACCAGGCGAGGCCGAGCTTCGAGACATTGGCCTGGTTGATCTGGGTGAGCGGGCTGAAGCGCTGCTCGTCGTAGGTGCGCCCCACGCTCATCCAATTGCCCGGCTCCGCGTCCGCGGCCTTGATGCGGGCGCCGTCGACGTCGCCTGGGCGACGGGGGGCCGCAACAGCAGGGGAGACGAGCAGAGCGAGGGCGAAAATCCCGCACAACCAACGCATCGCTCCGACCATCCAGCCCCTCCCGCGCTTCCCTCCGCCCTGCGGCATTAGGAAGGATTCCTGATGCTCCTTAGCGGGCTTCGTGCGTCCCGGGGAGTCTTTGCTAGACTGGGCGAAACGGAGACCGACGACCATGGAAACCCAGACCGCCGAGATCGCCCCGGGGATCTACCGCTTCTCGACCTTCGTTCCGGACGTCACCCCGGCCGGGTTCACCTTCAACCAGTTCCTGATCGAAGCGGAGCAGCCGATGCTGTTCCACTGCGGCCACCGGGCCATGTTCCCGTTGATCTCGGCGGCGGCGGCGCGGGTGATCCCGCTGGAGCGCCTGCGCTGGATCGGCTTCGGCCACGTCGAGGCGGACGAGTGCGGATCGATGAACCAGTGGCTGGCGGCTGCGCCCAACGCCCAGATCGCCCACGGCCAGATCGCCTGCGAGGTCTCGCTGAACGACCTTTGCGACCGCCCGCCCAGGGCCCTGGACGATGGAGAAGTCATCGACCTCGGCGGCCGCAGGATCCGCTTCCTCTACACCCCCCATGTCCCGCACGGCTGGGAGGCAGGGTTGATCTACGAGGAGCAGACCCAGACCCTGTTCTGCGGCGACCTGCTCACCCACGCGGGCCCAGCGCCCGCCCTGACCGATGGCGACATCGTCGGCCCGGCCCTGGCGGCGGAAGACATGTTCCACGCCATGTGCATGGGCCCTGGCACCCGCGTCGCGATCGAGCGCCTCGCCGGGCTGGC
>FTHA01000596.1_pt1 | contig 14632 bp, 12 predicted proteins | sample 1640771 | NCBI WGS metagenome assembly FTHA01 (sample SAMEA3914789, study PRJEB12502) | metagenome | biome: forest; material: soil | place: Canada | collected 2011-07-03 | depth 0.3 m | reverse complement strand
GGGCCGCTCGTTACGGCGGCGCTCGAGCCCTTGGAGTTGCGGGATATGGCTGACGGCCTTCGCGAGCAGATCGTCCGGGTTGGAAGAGAGCGGCGGGGTGACCTCTGCGGTCATCACGAACACGCCGGACATCAGTTTTTCGCGAAGGCCGTCAGCCATATCCCGCAACTCCAAGGGCTCGAGCGCCGCCGTAACGAGCGGCCCGGTGTTCTAGCCGAACTTCGGAGCAGACGGAAAGCGCCCTGCGGCTTGACGTGTTCAGGGGTCCCGCTTTGCCGCGCCGACAAACGCACGCCGTGCTCTGGCCGTATAGTCCAGCAGGATGGCGCAGGCCGCCGTCGCACTCAGCGCCAGGGCGATGTTGCCGAGGCCTTGGCTCGCGAACGGAACCAGGCGAACGGGCGGAGCGATGAGAAGGCCGAACCCCAGGAACTGGAGCGCTATCTTCACGCGTTCGACCCCTGTCACGCGGATGTCGAGCCGACCGGGCAGCGCCTCGCTGAGGGAGGCGACGATAATGTCGCGTGCGATGAGGATCGCCCCTGCGGCGACCATAGGGCCGACCAAGCTCTGCCCAGCGATCAGGCCGAGCACCACGGTCAAGGTCAGCAGGCGATCGGCCACTAGGTCGAGCAAGCCACCCAGGGCCGAAGTCTGGCCGAGGTTTCGAGCGATTCGCCCGTCCAGGATGTCTGTGAGCCCGGCCAGCAGGAACAGCGCCAACGCCAGCCAGCGCCTGCCCGGCGCCCCGTCCGCCAGCAGCCAGAAGAGGGGAATCAGCAGGATGATCCGGGTCCAGGTGATGGCATTGGCCATCCCCTAGGACCCGACGCTCATGGCCAAGGTGCGGCTGATGGTGGTCAGGTCGCGGCCGGACTCCTCGGCCCAGCGGTTGAAGGCCTCCTGGACCGCCTTGAAGTCACGCTTGCCGCTGGGCGGCTTGGCGACGACGCCCTCGCGGATCAACGCGGCGGCGACGTCGCGGGAGATGATGAACGACGGCTTTCCCATGGACCGCAGGAAATACGTGGCCGAGCCGCCGCCCATTCGGCTGGCCCGTGTCTTCAGGACTTCCAGCAGTCCCACGTAGTCGGCGTCCGGCCAGGCGGCGAAGAAGGCCGCCGCGCTGCCGTGCTCGGCGGCGAGGTCGACCAGGAACTGGCCATTGGCGCGCACCGACAGGATCTTCTGCGCATTGCGGACGATCCGCCGGTCCTTCAGCAACTCGTCGAGCCACTCCTCCGACATCATGGCGCATCGGCGCGGATCGAAACCGGCGAAGGCTTCCTCGAAACCCGGCCACTTCTGCTGGATGACCCGCCAGGAGAAGCCGGCCTGGAACACGCAGCGGCTCATCTGCGACAGCCAGCGGTCATCGGGCGTCGCGGCAAGCTCGCCCCGGCTCTTCGGTGCGTGGCCCGCGACCGACGCCTCCAGCGCCTCCGCGCCGCCGTGGCGCTCGGCGGCCATGGACAGGATCTCCTCGAAGCTGCGCATGTTCGCCTCCCTGACCCACGGCACAGGATGACGCCGGAACAAGCCCCGAGATCAAGGGGCTAGACGGAGACCCGCGCTGGGGCCTGCATCGTCTCGGGCCGCTGCGCGCTGCAGGCGCCCGCTGATTCGAGCGTGGCTGCGACCCTGAGGCAGAGGTCTTCGCGCCAAGGGGCGGCGATGATCTGGATGCCGGTTGGCAGGCCCCGATCGGGAAACACCGGCGCGACCGCGACCGGGAGGCCGACGAAGGAGATGGGCTGCGTCAGAACGCCAAGATTGGGCCGGACGGCCAGGTTGCGCCCATTGATCACCATCTGCGTCTGTCCAATGGCGGGGGCGCGGCACGGAGCCGCCGGAGCCAGCAGCACGTCGAAATCCGCGAACAGCGCCAGCATCCGCGCCCTGAACAATTCCCGGAATTGCAGAGCCTGGTCGCGCCAGGCTGGCGGGAGCATGGCCCCGGCCAGCAGGCGATCACGGGTATCCGGATCGAAGTCCTGAGGGCGTGATCGAAGATTGGGCAGATGCAAGGACCCGCTCTCTGCGTTGGTGATGAGGAAGGCGGCGGCGCGAGCCACATCGGCGCCGGCGAGGGCGATCTCTTCGCGTACGTCGAGGCCCCGGGCGAGCGCCTCGATCGCCGGCCAGACGCCCACGTCGGTGGACTCGCGGAAATATCCACCGAGCAGCGCGATGCGCAGTCCGGCGGCGCCCCTCTTCAGGTGGTCCGTCACGGGCTCCGGCGGTCGATCCGCGCAGACCGGATCGCGCTGATCCGGCCCTTGCAACGCGTCGTAACAGAGGCTGAGGTCCATCACGGTTCGGGCCATCGGCCCCACGTGATCGAGGCTGTCGCAGAACGGAAACGCGCCGGTCCGTGTCAGGCGCCCGAACGTGGGCTTGAGCCCGAATACGCCGCAAAGCGCCGATGGGACGCGGATCGAACCATTGGTGTCGGAGGCCAGGGCCAGCGGCGCCAGCCCGGCGGCCACGGCGGCCGCGGAGCCGCCCGACGAGCCGCCGGTCATCCGAAGGCGGTCGTGAGGGTTCCGGCTGGGCCCAAAATGCGCGTTCTCGCCGGTGAAGTCATAGGCATATTCGCCCATGTTCAGGGCGCCGAGGAGGACCGCCCCCGCTGCGGTCATCCGTTCGAGCAGGCCCGCATCGCGATCAGCGGGCGGGAGGTCGCGGTTGATCTTGGATCCGGCGAGGGTGGGGCGGCCGCGGATGTCGAACAGGTTCTTGACCGCGTAGGGGACGCCCGCCAGCGGGCCCGGTCGATCACCCCGCCGCCGGCGCGCGTCCACCGCCCTGGCCTCGGCGATGGCGCGTTCTGCGGTGATCTCGGTGAAGGCGTTGAGTTCCGGGTCCAGGCTTCGAACGCGGGCGAGGGCGGCCAGCGCGATCTGCTCCGCCGAAACGGCGCCGGAGGCGACGGCTCGGGCGATCTCAGCGGCAGTCGACGGCAGGGTCATCGCGGCGCCCGGTCGACGCCGACCGCGTCCTTCGCCGTCTCCGCCTGAAGCAACCTCGCCATCTCGGCCGCGATCGAAAGGAACATCCCGACCGAGGCGAGCCAATCCGGATGGATCTGCAGCCCAAGGCGGGAAGCCTCCGCCTTCATCCAGGCTTCAGGCCAGGCTCCTGCATCCTGCGGCTTCACTGGCGGCTCGCGATCACCACGACCGGCCCCCCTCCGTCGGGCCCTTGATGTTCAGCTCCGCCGGAGATGAACAGGTCGGTGCAGCCCACCACGCCTGCCAGCACGCCGCCGACCAGCGCCCTGGCGTGGCGTGTGGCGTTGATGTCGCTGTCGTCCCACATGATGTGCCGGGCATTGCGGATGCGTCCGTTGCGCGCCGGCTCGGCCTTGGCGATCACGGCCTTGACCCGGCGCCGGGCGACAGGGTCCAGCTGGCCATCCGGTTTCAGGCTGACGTCGGCCAGCACCCGGTGCAGGGCCCCGGAATCGATTCCATCCTGCATTACCCCGTGGGCGATGACGCTGTCGCCGGTCCACGCGAGGCTGTTGCCACAGACGATCACCTCACAATGTTCGATCTCGCCGCCGGCCGAAGCGCTGGCGCAGGCCGACCAGAGGGACAGATCCTGGCAAATCGACTGGTCGCAGATCCGCGCCGCCTCCACTTCGCCGAGCGCAAGGGCGACGCCCAGGGCCGATGCGCCCCGCGAGAAGCCCATCGACGCATATGTGTCGTGGGTGGCGGTCCGTTGGCCCCGCGACTCCGCCTGTGCAATGCGTTCGCTGGTCAGGAGCGGGCATTTGATCTGGACGAAGTGGACGTCGGCCGCATCGGCGATCAGCGCCTGGTCCATGGCCCGCCGGACGGCGGCGGCCGTCTCCTGGACCTGCGCCATCCGCCCGATCTCCTCTGGCAGGAACGCCCTTGTCGACGCGACCCCCACCGCCAGGGCGGGCTCGCTGCACGGGGTGGCTGACTGTTGAACGGCGAACACCAGGAAGTGTGGCGACAAGCCGCCTTCCACGCCGCCGGACATCACGATTGCGACGTGGCTGATGTCGTTTGCCTGTCGCCCGAGCCGGTCCGCCAACAGGGCCCTGACCGCCATTGATGCGTAGCCGCGGCTGAAGTCGTTCACGCAGCCGTTGCCCTCGGTCTTTCCCAGCACGGCGACCACATCTTCGGGAGCGATCACCCCGGTATCGAACAGCGCGGCCAAGCCTGAGACGTCCGCTGGACTGCTCATGGCGACACGAAAAGTAAGGCACTCGCGTGTCGTCATGTGCTCCGCTCGATTGCTGATTTTTTGAGTTTAGATGATTGAATTTGCACCACGGCCATCCCTGTGGACCAGCAGCAAAAACTGAACCTTCCGATCGTTTTTGCAGCTCACTTGCATTTACTTTCGGCCTCTAGTGAGAATTACGGCGATCGCAGGGAGTGGAGTCGATGAAGGTCACGCGGATGAGCCGGCCGAGGGTGTTCGAATACATTGAGGCCGTCGCGCGACTGCGTTCGATACGGAGGGCGGCCGAAGCCCTGAACGTCGCCTCTTCGGCGGTGAACCGTATGATCCTGGATTACGAGCGCGAGCTGGGGACCCCCATCTTCGAGCGCCTTCCAAGGGGTGTTCGCCCGACCACCGCCGGCGAGTACCTGCTGGCCCACATCCATCGGTCCAGGATGGACCTGGAGACGGTGCAGTCCCAGATCGACGCTCTGCGCGGGCTCGGCCGGGGTCATGTCCAGATCGCGGCGATCGAGGCGGCGACGCCGTTCGTGGCGGCCCAGCTCGGCCACTTCCACATGAGCCACCGGCTCATCTCCTATTCGGTCCAGGTGATGGGCTCGCCGCAGGTCCTTTCGGCCGTCCAGCAGGATCAGGTCGAGCTCGGCCTGGCGATCAACGTCAAGCCGACGCGGCAGATCGCCATCGCGGCGACCCAGTCCTACAGGCTGCACGCCTTCGTCGGCGTCGACCATCCGCTGGCCCAGCGGGAGAGCGTGCGGCTCAATGACTGCGTGGGCTATCCCGTGGCCATGGGCGACAACACCATGGGCGGGCGGCCCATGCTGGAAGCCGCGTTCGGCGCCCTGCTCCTGGACTGCCGACCCTTCCTGACCTCCAATTCCTTCGATCTGATGATCGCCGCCGGCCGCTACACCGACGCCATCACCTTCCAGTTCCTGCCCGGCCGCAACCAGTTCGTCCGGGAGGCCGTGACGGCGGTGCCGGTCGATGACCCACACATGCAGCCCGCCGAGCTGAGCCTGGTGGTCAATCCGCGCCGCCCATTGCCCGTGGCGGGGGCATTGCTGGTCGATGTGCTCGCCAAGGCGATGGCCGAAGGCGGCTGACCGGATCTTCGTCTGGCCCCAGATCATGAGACGTCGGCCATGAACGAGACGTGGCCGGAGGTTACACGCCATCCCTGCTGCAGCCTCACCCAGACCTGGGTCTGCCGGCCGATCCGCGTGGCGCCGTCGCGCTGGAACTCCATGCTGGCCGTCGCGAAGTCCTGTCCGAATGTGGTGATGACGGATCTCAGGACCCGGCGGGGCGGCGATCCTCCCTTTCGATGCAGGCGGAAGGCGGCGATCTCCGCAACGCCATAGAGGTTCTCGCCGATCCCGTACCTCAGGGCGTGGGGCGAGGACCAGAACATGGCGTCCAGCGCGTCGAGGTCGTTGTCGGTCAGCGCCGCCTCGTACCGCTCGAAGGCTGCCGTCACTTCGGCGAGCACCTCTGGATCGTTGATGACCATCGCCGGCGTCACGAGAGGAGGGCGCTGATCCGGAAGGCGTTGCCTTCGGGATCTGCCAGCACGGCCTGTCGCCAGCCATATGGCGTATCCGCGGGGGCCTTCAGCAGCGCTCCGCCCAGCTCGACCGCCAGAGTGGCAAGCTGATCCACGGTCCCGATATCCTCCACCTGCAGCGTGAGGAGGCACGTGGATGGCGAGCCTGCCGGGAACTCGCTCATCCCCAGGTACGAGCAAGCCGACCTGGCGCTCAAGCCGAGACGACACTCGCCCGATCGGAGCGACCGGAATGTCGGCGAACGGTTCTCTGGGATCTCGTCGAACCCGAACAGCCCGGCATAGTAGACCGTGAGCCGATCCAGGTCCTCGCAGAACAGGTTGACGAAGGATGCGAAGGCCATCGCCGATCTCCCTAGTACCGATACCTGATCGTGCCGATGACCTGCCGTGGCGCGATGAATTCCTGGCTGGTGGTGAAGCGGCCGAACGGGTTGGAATATCGGGAGTTCACGCCTGCGGTGTCGAACAGGTTGGAGGCGGCCAGGGAGAACGCCCAGTGATCGCCGGGCGGGCTGTATTCGACATAGAGATTCACGATGTCATAGCTGGGCACGACGTCGCGTACGCTGTCGTTGAAGATCCGGTAGTTGTACTTGCCTCGATAGATGTAGTCCGCCCGAGCGGTCAGGACGGCTCCGTCCGCAAGCGGGCGAGTGTAGGTGAGGTTCACGCCGCCCTCGAACCCGGGCATCTTGGGCGGCGTGTTGCCGTTGGTGTTGCGCACCTGCTGAGCCCGCAAGCCGATGGTGTAGGCGTCGAAGGGGCCATACCCGAGAGCCGCCGCGGCGAGCGTCGCCTCGTGGGCCCGTGACGGGTCGAGGGCCAGGTAGTCGCCCACGAACTCACCGCCCAGGAAGGTGCCGTTGGCGCCCAGCCGCAGATTGTCCGTGAGGGAGAGCGACAGCTCCGCCTCGGCGCCCCAGATGTGGGCCTTCGGGATGTTGGACACGCCCCCCTGATAGGGTATCGGGTCTTCCTCTTGATACTGGAAGTTCTGATAGGTGTAGTAGAAGGCCGCAAGGTTCAGCACGCCGCGTCGATCGAACAGGCGGTTCTTCATTCCGACTTCGTACGAGATGACGCTCTCTGGCTCATAGATGAGCGGCACGAAGTACGGGAAGCTATTGTAGTTGACGCCGCCCGGCTTGTAGCCCCGCGCCACGCTGGCATAGGCCATGTTTGAAGGCGTGATGTCGAAATCGGCCTCCGCCTTGCCCGTTAGCGCTGTGAAGCGCGGGTACTGGTGCAGCGCCGGCCCGTAGAGGCCATGATCGGTGTCCGTGAAGTTGTTCATGACCTCGCGGGCGTAACGGCCGCCGGCCGTGACGCGCAGCCGATCGCCGAGATGGACGGTGGCCTGACCGAACCCTGCGTAGCTGTAGTGGTTCAGCGTCGTGTCCAGCGTGTAGTCCAGGTTGTAGGGCCAATTGGCCGGCAGGTTCGGTGGGAGATTGAAGGTGGGATTGGCGTCCGTGCCGACGAACTCGACGATGTGCCAGGTCTTCTGTTCCCAGAGGAAGTAGGCCCCGACGATCCAGTCCACCGCAGACCCTGGATTTGAGCTGAGGTTGAATTCCTGGCTGACCGCCTGGACGTCGTTCTCCCAGTTCTTGAGGTTGTCGTAGAAACCCAGCGACTTCAGATCCAGCCGATCATTGTCCACTTGGTTCGGGTTCTTCATCCACTGGTAGGACGTGGTGGACTTGAGCTTGGCCCAGGGCATCTGCAGCTCGGCGATGCCGAAGCCGAGGTAGAACTCCATGTCGTATTTGTTCGGGAAGTCCTGGGAAAGCCGCCTTGGATCGGGATTCGGGTCATCGATGTTCTTCTGGGCCGCGCCGTGCTCATGGGCGCGGAAGTGCTGGCCGCCGACAGTGAAGGTCAGCGCCTCGGTGGGCTTCCACAGCACCGACAGGCGTTCGCTGAGGTGGTCGGCGTCATCCAGCCGGTAGTCCGGCAAGTCGGATTGTACGGCGAAGCCGGTGTGCTGGTAGCGCTGGACCACGGCGCGGATCGCGACATTGTCCGAGACCGGAATATTGACGGCTCCCGTAGCCTTGACCAGGTTGTAGTCGCCCAGGCTCAGCTCCCCTTCACCGGTAAGGACGCCCAGTTTCGGTCGAACCGTTATTGCGTTGATGACGCCGCCGGTGGCGCTTTGTCCGAATACTGTGCCCTGTGGTCCGCGAAGGATCTCGACCCGTTCGAGGTCGAGCAGGTCCATCGCCAGCGAGTAGGCGCCGGCGAGGTAGATGCCGTCGATGTGGAATGAAGTGCCGGGCTGGGAGCTGATGTTGTCCGACGTCTCGAAACCCACCCCGCGAATGGTCATCACCCGTGTGTAGCCGCCGTTCTTGGCCACGGTCAGGCCCGGCACGTAGGCGTTCAGGTCGCTCAATTGCTTGATGCCGGCCTGCTTGAGGGACTGGTCGCTGATGGCGGTGATGGCGAGAGCGGCCCGCTGGATGCTGACTTCGCGCTTCTCACCCGTGACGATCACGTCCTGGATGGCCGTTCCAGGTTGCACCGCCAGGGCCGCAGCGGCCTGGGCGTGGGCGCCGCCCGTCGCTCCGAGCAGCGCCAGCGGCGCTACGGCCGCCAGAGCCTGCAGGCGTCCCCGCCGTATGTTCGACATGACCAATCCCCCGTTGTTGAAAATCGAGCCTTGCGCCTCCCCAAGACTGGAGCCCGGCGCGCGGCGCAGGTCCGCGTCGGCTCGGATCATCGATCCGCGCCTTGAGTGGTGGTCGAGGCGTCGACTCCTCGGCCGTCTGGCCCGGAGCTCGCGCGGCTGACGCGCAGCTCGAGCCTTGCTGCTTCCTGACCCTGGTTTTGGAGGCTGGGCCTGTCGCCCGCGCTCTCTTTAGGCGGCTGGAACCGGTGTCCGGCCGTATGTCTTGTCCTGCATCTGCACGAGATGCTCGCCGACGGTGCAGGAACTGAAGCGCGCGCCGTCGCCCTGCGTGACGCAGGCCCCCAGCACCTTGATTTCGGCGAAGTGGCAGGGCTCTCCGAAGAAGGCGACGGAGTAACGATCGCGATCGGCGCGATTGGCCCGCACCCGGTGCATGGTCGAGTGGTACAGGCCGTTGGTCATCCGGGTGATCATGTCTCCGAGGTTCACCACGAACGAGCCGGGAATGGGCGTCGCCGGGACCCAGACGCCGTCCGGCCGCAAGACCTCCAGGCCCCCCACCTCGTCCTGCAGCAGGAACGTCAGCATGCCCCAGTCCGTATGGGCGCCGGCGCCGAGCCGACGCTCGTCCATCCCCGCCGCCGCCGGCGGATAGTGCAGGATACGAAGGATCGACATCGGCTCGTCGTACATCGCGTCGAAGTAGTCCTCGGGCAGAGCGAGCGACAACGCCAGGGCCCGCATCATCGCCAGCTCCAAGCCGGCGAGCGCCTGGTAGTAGGCTTCCATCTGCTCGCGGAACCCCTCGAGCACGGGCCACTGGTTGGGTCCGTAGTTGGGCACCCCGCCGCTGACGTAGGGATGGCTCGGTGGCAGGTCCCGAGACATCAGGAACGACTCCTTCAGGTCCGGGGGCGAGGCCTCATCCAGGACTTGCGCGCCCAGGCGTTCGTAGCCCCGGGTGCAGGTCGAGAATTCCAGCCCGATCGCGTCCTTCTTGCTCGCCGGCATTGCGAAGAACCGGCGGGTGAAGGCCAGCTGTTCCCGGATGAGCGCTTCGTCGACGCCATGATTGGTCACGTAGAAGAAACCGAGGTCTCGGGCGGCTGCCCCGATCTGCTCGGCGACGGCTCGGCGGGCGGACAGATCTCCACCGAGCGAAGCCGCGACGTCGATCAGAGGAATCTGGGTGGCCGGTTGGATGGGGCCGACGGTCGACACGGGACTCTCCACGCCTTTGTTCACACACCGGCTGGTCGTCGCGATGCTGGAGGGCCGGCAGCCGTCGAGGACATCGACTCGGCCGTCCCGCCTGATGCTGATTTGCGTCGCGCAACAGTCCGGTTGACCCACTATTGCGGCGTGCTGCGGCGCACACTAGCAGTAAAATTCGTGCGTTCTGATGCCTTCACGGCAACGCTCATGCGTTGGGCGCCGGCGGGACCACAGTTGAACGGCGCTGGCCTGTTTGCCACGCTACAGTTGAGTGCGGCGCCATTCTGATTGTGCTTTGCGCCTTCGGGGCACGAGCTTCCGCTAGGAGCCGAACAACCTGGACGGCAGGCCGAATTCCAGCTCGCCGCGTGCCGTCGGCAGGGTCGGCTGGGACTGGATGTGCAGGCGGTACATCTCGATGTCGCGGAAATAGCGTTGCAGGCGCTGGTCGCTGCGGCCCGTGGAGGCGCCGGCCGCGTGGAACAGCATCTCGACCGCCTCGCAGGCCATCCTGCACGCCTCGCGCGCCATGCCCCAGACCTTGAAGGAGTCCTTGCCGGTGATCGGCTGTCCGGTGCGGCCGAACCGGCGGCAGTACTCGGCGTAGAGCTCGACCGCCGCCAGGGTCAGCGCTTCGGCGGAGTCGGCCAGGCCCAGCGCGCGGCCGTAGAGGTTCTGCACGAAGGGGTCGTGGATGCGCTTCAGCTGCGGATTGGACAGGATCGGTTTCGTGTGGGCGAGCTCTTCGAATTCGTCCAGCGCCGCCCGCGCGGCGCCCGTCATGATCGCCGCGAACTCACAGTGGAACCAGCCGGCCAGGACGGCGAGGTAGATCGGGTTGCCGTGCAGGCGGGTCCCCGGCGTGCCCTGCGGGAAGGCCTGCGAGGACGTCATCATGTTGAAGTCCACAACCATGTGGTCGGGGACGAACAGCTTGTCGATCCGTACGCTGTTCGAGCCGGACGCCTGCATGCCCATGAACCGGCCCTCGCCCCAGTCCGGCAGGATGGTGATGCTCTCCCTGGGCGCCACGAAGAAGACGTGCTTGAACCCGCCGTCCGGCTGGGGCGCCAGGCTGCCACCGATGAAGTGGGTCGATACCGGGATGCCCGAGGCGAAGGGCCACACCCCGTCGACGATCCAGCCGCCGTCGGCGCGGATCATGGTCCCGGCCGGCCCGACCACGTGCGCTGAGCGGTATTCGCCGTGGTCGCCGAACAGCTCGTGTTGGGCCTCCTCCGGCCAGTGCGACGCAATGAAATAGGCGTGGGAGGCGGCCAGGGTGAAGCACCAGGCGCTGGCCGGGTGACCGCGCGAGATCTCCATCACCACCTTCAGGAACACGGCGGGGTCGAGTTCATAACCGCCCGTGCTGCGCGGCTGCAGGATGCGATAGAAGCCGGCCTCCTCGAACGCCTTGTGGATCTCTTCGGAGTAGTGGCCCCGCCGGTCGTTCTCCGCCTGCTGTGCGCGCAGCGTGGGCCGCATGGCGGCGGCTCGCTGGACCAGCGTCTCTTCGGTCAGGCCCGGCTCGGGCTGCGGAATCCCGGTGCGCACCTCGACGGTATCCAGCATTGTCCCGGGTCTCCCTAGGCCTCGACGGGCAGTCTGATCCGTCGGGAATGCCGGTACAATGATTTCATCTTCCTGCGGGCGGGGGGCCCGGCGCGGATTATGGAGACCTTCCGGCGCCTCAGCGGACGGTCCGCGCCGCCGGCCTCAGGGTCGACGAGCGGAGGTTGTACAAGCTGCACGGTTGTTAGGCACAATTTCAGTAAGTTGGCGGATGATGGGTTTCGGGGAGGACGCCGATGCCCAGGTCGCGCAAGGGCCCGCCTGTGAGCGAGCCGCAACCGGTTGCGTTCCACATCGACCAACTCGCGTCTCTGGCCGCGAGCATGGCTGGCGTTGGCTACTGGAGCTACTCGGGCGCCACGGACCGGTTCACCTGGTCCGAGCAGATGTACCGCATCTACGGCTTCGATCCGAAATCCCCGCCCGAAAAGCTGCTGTCGCTCGCCGCATATTGCCATCCCGACGATCGGGCAAAGCACGACAAGCACAGGCGCGAGCACGCCAACGTCGAGGACGCCGAGATCGAGGTGCGGATCGTCCGCCCCGATGGCGAGATCCGTCACGTCATCGCCAGGAGCACGGCCAACCTTGGAGAGGCCGCCGGGACAATGACCCGGTTCGGGACCCTGATCGACGTCACCGACATCAAGCGCGCGGAAGCCGCGGCCACTGAGAGCGAGCAACGCTATCGTCTGCTGGCGGACATGGCGCCCGACATGATCGCGCGCACGCGCGTTGGCGGCGAGACGCTGTTCGTATCGCCATCGAGCGTCAGGGTCCTGGGCTATACCCCCGACGAAATGGCCAGTCTCAACCCCGTGGATATGGTGCATCCGGACGATGGGGAGCGGGTGATGGAGGCGTTCGGCAAGCTGATCGCCGATCGCGTCGGCAGGCTGCCTGAGCCGCTACGCTATCGTGCCAGGCACAAGTCTGGCGAGTGGGTCTGGATCGAGGCCAATCCCGTCACCGTATTCGACGACCAGGGCTCGCCGATCGAGTTCATCGACGTCGTCCGAAACGTCACCCAGACCAAGCTGTTCGAAGACGAGCTGGACGATGCCCGCGTGCGCGCCGAGGCGGCCGCGGCGGCGAAATCGACCTTCCTGGCCAACATGAGCCACGAGCTAAGGACGCCCCTGACTTCGATCGTCGGCTTCTCGCGGCTGCTGGACGAGCGGCACGATCTGCCGGAGGAAGCCCGGCGCTACGCCGCACGGATCAGCGACGCCAGCGAGGCGCTGCTGGCCGTCATCAACGACGTGCTCGATTTCTCCAAGCTCGAGGCCGGCCAGGTCCCCTTCGAGATGCAGCCGCTGTCGGTCGCCCGTCTGGTGGACGAGACGGTCGGGATCATCGCCATGCAGGCGGCCGCCAAGGGCGTTGAGGTCCGCGCCGAGCTCGATCCCAAGGCGCCGGCCCTGATCTCAGGGGACGTGGCGCGCCTGCGCCAGGTGCTGCTGAACTTCCTCAGCAATGCAGTGAAGTTCACCGACCAGGGATCGGTCACTGTGCGGACCGCATGGCGCCACGCCCGCAAGGGCGGGCGGATGAGGGTCAGCGTCGTCGACACGGGCAACGGCATCGCCCCCCATAACGTCTCGCGCCTGTTCGAGCGCTTTTCCCAGGCGGAGGTGTCGGTCAACCGGACGCATGGCGGGACCGGCCTGGGCCTGGCCATCTCCAAGGGCATCGTTGAGTTGCTGGGTGGAAGGATTGGCGTCCGCAGCAAGCTCGGCCAGGGGTCAACGTTCTGGTTTGAGATCCCCTGCGAACCTGCAGCCGAAGCCGCGAGCCAGGCCGACGAGACAAGTGGGATCGACTGCCCGCCGCTGCGGATCCTGATCGTGGACGACACTTCGGTGAACCGCGAGCTGGTCAAGCTGATGCTGGCGCCCTTGGGCTTCGAGATCGAGGAGGCGGGGGGCGGCTCCGACGGGGTCAAGGCGGCGATGACCCGTGCGTTCGACCTGATCCTCATGGACGTGCGCATGCCGGGGGTCGATGGACTGGAGGCCACCCGGGTGATCCGCGGCGCCAGTGCGCTGAACCGCGCCACTCCCATCCTGGCTCTCACTGCCGATATCCAGCCGGAGAACGCAGCGGCCTGCCGCGCGGCGGGCATGAACGACGTGCTCGGCAAGCCGATCGTCGCACGTCAGCTGCTGACCAAGATCGTGCAATGGGGGGCCGGCGCGGCCGGAGCCGGCCAGCCAGTAGCCGACCCGATTCCGGCGTTCGCTCAGGCCCGAACAGCCTGATCAGGCCCGGACGCGCGCCTTGCTCGTGGGCGCGGGTTCGGCGTCCTGGCAACTTTTGAACTGCTGTTCCGCCACCCACATCTCGATGGCGTTCTCCACCATCTTGTCGAGGATGCTGTTGAAGCTGTTCAGTTCGTCGGGCGTGAGGCCCTTGATCAGCCCATCGTTCTGACGAAACGCCAGGTCCACCAGCTGCGCGAAGACTCTCTTGCCGGCCTCGGTGGGGGAAATGAAGACCCCTCGCTCGCCCCGGCGGGTCTCGCGGACGAGCAGTCCCGCCTCCACCAGCCGCTTGACGCCCCGGCTGAGCTGGCCCTTGTCGTGCGTGCTGACGGCGGCGAGCTCGTTGAGGGACATGGGCGCGCGGTCGCCCACCTGCGACAGCACCCGCCACTCGAAATCGGAAAGGCCGAGCTCACGGCGCGCCGCGGGTTGCGCGCTGCGCCGGATCAGACTCAGCAACTTGAACAGGCGCGGTCCCTGTAGCCGCCGGTGCGGCCGGTCGGCCGTATCAAACCAGAACTTGCGCTCGTTCTCTTGGTCGGTCACTGCACCGGCCTCCTCCCCGACGGGCGAAGAGCAATGCACATAACCTGCGAATTACCAAGGTCGCCCCGAGACAATTGTTACAATTCGATTGCGTCTGCTCCGTCATCCTCGCCTCGCGGGCGCGGCAATATGGTAGAATGCTATCGCCCCTTGCCTGGCGTCCAGCCGTCGCCGAGGCCGTAGCTGAAGGTCACGAAGGGAAAGGCTTCGACGTCGTAGATCTTGTCCTTGCGGATGCTGAAGGTCTCCATGGTCACCATGTTGAGGACCATGCCTATGCCGCCGAGGGGCTGGCCCTCCGCTGGCCGGCGGGTGCCGTCATGGACGAACAGCGGGAAGGTCGCCACCAGGCCCTTCTGCTCGTCGACGATCAGGGCGCGGCGTGGCCAGATCTTCTTGATGCCGGTGAAGATCTTGGTGTCCACCTGCTGGGCGCAGGTCATCACGCTCATGGCGGCGATCTGCTTGCCGAAGGGCGTTGAGGGGTCCGGGATGACTGGCGAGGGCATCGCCCGGCCGGGGGTCTTGTTGGCGACGGTCTGATAGCCCTGCTCGTGGCGGATGCATTCGTCGGCGAAGGGGGCGATCTTGCCG
>FTHA01000988.1_pt1 | contig 14688 bp, 14 predicted proteins | sample 1640771 | NCBI WGS metagenome assembly FTHA01 (sample SAMEA3914789, study PRJEB12502) | metagenome | biome: forest; material: soil | place: Canada | collected 2011-07-03 | depth 0.3 m | reverse complement strand
CGGTCCTGGCGCGGCGGATCTTCTGGGCGACCGCATCGGCGTCGTCGAGCAGGTTGATCCGCGACTGGTCGGACGGGTCGGACTTGGACATCTTGGCCGCGCCGTCGCGAAGACTCATCACCCGCGCGCCCGGCCCTTCGATCAGGGGCTCCGGCAATGGGAAGAAGTCCGGCGCCGCGAAATCGTGATTGAACTTGCCGGCGATGTCGCGCGTCAGCTCAAGGTGCTGCTTCTGGTCCTCGCCCACGGGCACGTGGGTGGCCTTGTAGACCAGGATGTCGGCGGCCTGGAGCACGGGGTAGGTGTAGAGGCCGACGGAGGCCCGTTCCTTGTGCTTTCCCGACTTCTCCTTGAACTGGGTCATCCGGTCGAGCCAGCCGAGGCGCGCCACGCAGTTGAAGATCCAGGCCAGCTCGGCATGGGCGGTCACGGCCGACTGCACGAAGATGGTCGCCCGGCCGGGGTCGACGCCCGAGGCGATATAGGCGGCCGCGATCTCGCGGGTCTGGGCGGCGAGGAGCCTGGGGTCCTGCCACTGGGTGATGGCGTGCAGGTCCACCACGCAGAACAGGCACTCCATGCGGTGCTGCAGGGCCACGAACTTGCGAAGCGCGCCGAGGTAGTTGCCCAGGTGCAGGGCGCCGGACGGCTGGACGCCGGACAGCACGCGCTGGGGGCCGGCATAGGCGTTGGGAGGCAGATCGGTCATGGATGGGGTCGCAGCTTGAGGAATGACATCAGGGCGCGCGCGCCCCGAACCTGTTCAGAGGTCGAGCCGTCCGTCCCGCCATCGCGATTGAGCACGCGTCCGATCCATGGCCGCAGATAGCGCCGAACCCCTCCCTAGAGCAAGTCGGGGCCTGACGGGGTCTCGCCGAGATCTTCCTGGATCTCCTGATCCAGGCTGGCGGCCTTGGGCGGCCGGCGCAGGGCGGTCTTGAGCTCTGACAGCTTCAGTCCGCCGAAGACGAACAGCAGCGGCGGATAAAGCAGCCCGCCCACGAGGACGGTGACCAGGATGGCCGCTTCCTTGGCGCCGACGATCTTGCGGCCCAGGTGGAAGCCCGCGAACGGCGCCTCGATCTGGGGCCGGTAGTGCGCCGCCAACGCCAGGATGGCCGCCAGCACCAGGCTGGCCAAGAGGATGCGGATCAGCCGCGACCAGGCGGCCGGGCTCGGTGTGTAGTCCCCCCGCCGCCCCAGGGCCCAGGCCATCTGCACAAGGTTCAGCCAGGCCGCGAAGGCGGTCGCCGCCGCGATCCCCTGGAAGCCGATGGTCCGCACCAGGGTGACCCCCAGCACGATGTTCACCACCACAGAGATCAGGGCGAAGCGCATGGGCGAGGCCGTGTCCTGGCGGGCGTAGAAGGCGCGCGAATAGAGCTGGGTCAGGACGAAGGCAGGGGTGCCCAGGCCATAGAAGAACAGGGCGTCGGCCGTCTGGCGGGAGTCGAAGGCGGTGAACTGGCCGCGGGTGTACATGGCGTCGATCAGGAAGAAGGGGATGGCGACGAGGGCCGCGGCCGCCGGCAGGGTGACCGCCATGGAGAAGGTGATCGCCTCGTCCATGGTCGACTGCGCATCGCCCCGGTCCCTGGCGTGCACGGCGCGCGACAGGCGGGGCAGAAGCGCCACCCCGATCGCCACGCCCACCAGGCCCAGGGGCAGCTGATAGAGCCGGTCGGCCGCCGCCAGCCAGGAGCGGGCGCCGTTCACCTGGGACACCAGGATGCCGGAGATGAAGATATTCACCTGGGTGGCGCTGGCGGCCATGGCGCCGGGCACCGCCCGCCGGACGAGGGCCCAGATCTCGGGCGTCATCCGGGGCCAGCGGAAATGCACATTGGCGCCGGACCGCCGCACGCCCCAGACCAGGAGGGCCGCCTGCGAGACGCCCGCTACGGTCACGCCCGCCGAGGCCGCCACGGCTGCGCTGACCGGCGAGTGCATGGGCAGCACCGCGACCAGGGTCCAGATGTTCAGCAGGATCGGCGCGCCCGCGGACAGGATGAAGCGGTTGCGCGCGTTCAGCACGCCCGAGAGGTGGGCGTAGATCGCCATGCAGGGCAGGTACCAGATGGTGATCTGGGTCAGCAGGATCGCCAGCTTCTGCTTTTCCGGCGGAAAGCCCGGCGCGATCAGGAACATGAGCCAGGGCATGGCCAGGGCGAAGGCGGTGGCCAGGGCCAGGGTCATGGCCGCGAGCAGGGCCATGGCGTCCGCCGCCAGGATGTCGGCCTTCTCTTCGCCGTCCTGTTCCAGCGCCTTGGAATAGGCCGGCACGAAAGCCGCTGCAAAGGCGCCTTCGGCGAAGATGCGGCGGAACAGGTTGGGGAAGGCGAAGGCGGTGTTGAAGGCGTCCGCCGCGATGGTGGCGCTGGCGCCCATCGTATAGGAGACCGCCAGGTCGCGCAGGAAGCCCAGCGGCCGGCTGAGCATGGTCACGCCGGAATAGACCATCGACGAGCGGATCAGGCTCGAACGCTGGGGCTTGGACACGGGCTTGGCGGCTGAGGTCACCCGGCGGCCCTACGCGCAGCCCCGGAGTCGGTCAAGGCGGCTAGAGCCACGGCGCCAGCGGCTCGCGGGCCAGCATTTCTTCGTAGGTCGGGCGCGGGCGGACCACGGCGAACTCACCGCCCTTGACCAGGACCTCGGGCGCCAGGGGCCGGGTGTTGTATTCGCTGGACATCACCGCCCCATAGGCCCCCGCTGACATGAAGGCGGCGAGGTCGCCGGGCTGGAATTCCGGCAGCTTGCGGTCGCGGGTGAAGGTGTCGCCGGTCTCGCAGATGGGTCCGACCACGTCGTAGGTCGCGATGGGCGTGTCGGCGCCTGGCGTCATCACCGGACGGATGTCGTGATAGGCGTCGTACATGGCCGGCCGGATCAGGTCGTTCATGGCGGCGTCGAGCACCAGGAAGCGGCGGCCCTCGGGGCGGTCGTGCACGTGGATCACACGCGACAGCAGGATCCCGGCGTTGGCGCAGATCACCCGGCCGGGCTCGACGGCGAGGTCGGCCTCGAAGCCCTCGAACACCCGGCGGACCAGGGCGCCCAGCTCGGCCGGCGCGGGCGGCGCCGGCTGGTGGAAATAGGGCACGCCCAGTCCGCCGCCGAGGTCGAGCCGCTCGACCGCCATCCCCTCGGCGCGCAGCCGCTCGGCCAGGCCGCGCAGGGTGCGGTAGGCCGCCTCGAGGGGCGCAAGGTCGGTGATCTGGCTGCCGATGTGACAAGCCAGGCCCACGGGCTCCAGGACCGCCGAATTGGACGCCTGGGCGTAGAGCCGTTCGGCTTCGGCCAGGGACACGCCGAACTTGGAATCCGCCTTGCCGGTTGAGATCTTGGCGTGGCCGCCGGCGCCGACGTCGGGATTGACGCGGAAGGTGATTTTCGGCCGGGCGCCCAGGCCCTGGGCGATCTGGGCCAGCAGCAGCATTTCCGGCTCGGATTCCACATTGATCTGGCCGACCCCGGCGCGGACGGCGAACTCAAGCTCGGTGCGCGATTTGCCGACGCCGGAGAAGATGATGCGCTCCGCGGGGATGCCGACCTTCAGCGCCCGGCGGATTTCGCCCTCGGACACGGTGTCGGCCCCCGCGCCCAGGGCGCCCAGGGTGGCCAGCACGGACAGATTGGAGTTGGCCTTGACCGCGAAGGCCACGCTCACCTCGCGCGGCGCGAAGGCGTCGCGGAACACCTGGTAGTGCCGCTCCAGCGTCGCGGTGGAATAGACGTAGGCCGGCGTGCCCACCGCCTCGGCGATACGGCGCAGGGGCACGTCTTCGCAGTGCAGCTCGCCGGCGCGAGCCTCGAAGTGGTTCATTGCGGCGCCGGCGCGGTCTGGGCGTCGGGCGACTGCGGCGAGCCGGGCGGATGCGGCGCGCTGGGGTCGGCGGCGTCCGGGGTCTGGACCGCCTTGTGGCGGGTGCTGTCGATCTCGCGCAGCTCGTCGATGGACGCCGGCGCGCGGGGGCCTGACTTGGCCGCACCGTCGGCAAGGGCGCGGTGAGCCGCGTCGCGGGCGTCCGCCTGGGCGGTGGTCGCCGTCGCGGGTCGGCCGGAGAGGGGATGAGGGCGCTGCAGGTCACCCTGCTTGCCGCATCCTGCGAGTGCGGCGGCGAGGACGAGCAGGGCCAGTGGCGCGCGACTCCGGGTCATGACAGACGCTCCTTCCAGGCCTTGATTTGCGCGCGCAGCTGATCGGGCGCGGTTCCGCCGTAGCTGGAGCGGCTGCGCGCCGACGCGATGGGCGTCAGCACCTGATAGATGTCCGCCGTGATCCTGGGATCAATGGCCTTGAGGTCGTCGATCGGCAGGTCGGGCAGGTCGACGCCGAGGGTTTCGGCCCGCTTCACCGCCGCGCCTGCGACATGGTGGGCGTCGCGGAAGGGCAGGTTCAGCACGCGCACCAGCCAGTCCGCCAGGTCCGTGGCCGTGGAGAACCCGGACCCCGCCGCCGCCGCCATCCGCTCGACGTTCGGCTTCAGGTCCGCGATCATGCCGGCCATGGCGCGCAATGACAGTTCGAGCGCGTCGAAGGCCTCGAAGGCCGGCTCCTTGTCCTCCTGCATGTCCTTGCAATAGGCGAGCGGCAGACCCTTCATCATCACCGTCAGGGATGTCAGGGCGCCCAGGATGCGGCCGACCTTGGCGCGGATGAGTTCGGCGGCGTCCGGATTGCGCTTCTGCGGCATGATCGAGGAGCCGGTGGTGAAGGCGTCCGACAGGGCCGCGAAGCCGAACTGCGGCGTCACCCAGATCACGATCTCCTCGGCCAGGCGCGACAGGTGAACGCCGGCGATGGCGGCGGCCGAGAGCGCCTCCAGCACGAAATCCCGGTCCGAGACGCTGTCCAGGGAATTGGCGGTCGGCCGATCGAAGCCGAGCGCGGCGGCCGTGCGGGACCGATCGATGGGAAAGGCGGTGCCGGCCAGGGCCGCGGCGCCCAGCGGGCACTCGTTGAGGCGCGCGCGGGCGTCCGAGAAGCGGGCGGCGTCGCGGCCGAACATCTCAACATAGGCCATCATGTGGTGGCCGAAGGTCACGGGCTGGGCAGGCTGCAGGTGTGTAAAGCCGGGCATGAGGGATCCCGCGTGCGTCTCGGCCTGACCAAGGAGCGCGCGCTGCAGGGCTTTGAGCTGGTCGACCGTGCGGTCGCAGGCGTCGCGGACCCACAGCCGCATGTCCAGCGCCACCTGGTCGTTGCGCGAGCGGGCCGTGTGCAGCCGGCCGGCCGCGGGGCCGATCAGCTCCCTGAGCCGCGCCTCGACGTTCATGTGGATGTCTTCGTATTCCTCGCGGAAAGGAAAGGCCCCCTCTTCGATCTCGCGGGCGATGCGCCCGAGGCCGTCGCGGATCGCAATGTCGTCGTCGCTTGAAATCAGGCCACAACTGGCCAACATCGCCGCGTGCGCGAGCGAGCCCCGGATGTCCTGGGCCGCGAGTCGCCGGTCGAAGCCGATGGACACATTGATGGCCTGCATCAGCTCGTCGGGTTTGTCGGAGAAGCGCCCACCCCACATCGCCTGGCTGCGCGCCTGGCCATGCGGGCCCTTTGGCGGATCGGAGGCGTCGTCGGTCATATGAGCGAGGTCCAGAACAGTACGGCGAAGACGCCCGGCAAGCGCGCCCCGATCCTTTGGGCCGGCTTAGGCCTGATCGTGATCGTGGCGGTTCTATACGGCGCCATCTGGTTCGTTTCCAAATCCCACGGCGGCGGCGACCTCAAGCCGCTGGCCGTCGGCGAGATGAGCAAGCTGATCGTCGCCAAGCAGCTCGGCCCGCCCCCCCCGATCAAGGCTCAGGCCCTGGACGGCGCGCCCGTCAGCCTGGCGGACTTCAAGGGCCGGGCGGTGGTGGTCAATCTCTGGGCCACCTGGTGCGCGCCGTGCGTGAAGGAGATGCCCGCCCTGGCCAAGCTACAGGCCGCCCTGGCGGATCAGCCGGTGACCGTTCTGGCCATCAGCCTCGACAAGGGCCAGCCCGATATCGACAAGGCCAAGGCCTTCATCGCCGACAAGCCGCCGTTGAAGTTCTATCACGGCGACTACAACCTGGCCTTTTCCGTTGATCCGCCCGCGGAGGGCTTGCCGACGACCATTCTCTACGACCGATCCGGGCGCGAGCGGGCGCGGCTTTCGGGGGGGGCGGATTGGTCCACACCCGAGGCCAGAGCGGTGTTGGCGCGTCTGCTGTCGTTGAAGGACTGAGATCAATTCGGGTTGACCTCTCCGCGCTCGGCGGGCATTCAGACGACCACAACTCGAGACTTGGACTCCTGAAGTTTCTGATACAGGCGCGCGCCTGCGAAGAACGAGCGGTACGGGGAGCGAGATGTATCCGAGGCCGGCTCGCCGGCCTCACCCGGGATCGACTCGTAAGAGAGAGAGAATCATGTCGAACGGCACGGTGAAGTGGTTCAACGCCACCAAGGGCTTTGGCTTCATTCAGCCCGAGGACGGCGGCAAAGACGTCTTCGTGCACATCAGCGCGGTGGAACGTGCGGGCCTGCGTGGCCTGAACGAAGGTCAACGCGTGAGCTACGAACTTCAGAACGAACGCGGCCGCACCGCCGCGGTGAATCTGAAGCCGCTGTAAGCGATACGGTCCGGATCGCCGCCTCGGCGGCCGTCCGGACCGCCGTCAGCGCTTTCGAGGGCGCTCCGGGCTTCCCAGGAAGCCGGACGGTCCAGCGTCGGTAGGACGCGCGCATGCGGGTCAGTCCGTTGACTCCATGGGGGCCGCTCGTATAAGTCAGCGCCCTCGCCCGCGGGCTTGCTCGCGGGCGTAAGCTTTTCTGGAACGGCAGCCGCTGGACACAGCTGGCCGCCTTTCTCAATAAGACTTGATTTCAAGGACTTATGACGATGTACGCGGTGATCAAGACCGGCGGGAAGCAATACCGGGTCAAACCGGGCGACGTGCTGGTGATCGAAAAACTGTCCGGCGAGGCCGGCGCCGAGGTCGCCTTCGACCAGGTGCTGATGCTGGGCGAGGGCTCGGACGTCACGGTGGGCGCTCCTCTGATTGAAGGCGCCCTGGTGAAAGCCACCCTGGTCGAGACCCGCAAGGGCGAGAAGGTCAAGGTCTTCAAGAAGATCCGCCGCCAGGGCTATCGCCGCACGCGCGGGCATCGCCAACCGGAAACGGTGCTGCGGGTGACGTCCGTCGCTGGCCAGGGCAAGAGCGAGAGCTGGGACGGGACTGTCGACCTGACCACCCGCGCCGTACTGAACGCCCGCGCCCGGAACCTGACCTCGCTGGTCGCGTCCCTGGAAGGCCGCGCCGAACCTGCGAAGCCGGTCAAGGCCGAGCCGAAGCCGGTCAAGGTCAAGACCGAGCCGAAGCCCGCCAAGGCCAAGGCCGCCCCGAAGGCCGCTGAACCCAAGCCCGAAGCCGCGCCGGCGACCGAAGCAGTCGCCGAGGCCGCCAAGCCGGCCAAGGCCGTCAAGGCCAAGCCCGCCGCCCCCAAGGCCCCCACCAAAGCAGATGCGAAGCCCAAGGCGTCCGCCAAGGCCGCCCCCGCCCGCCCGGCGCCCAAGGCGGCCCGGCCCAAGGGCAAGGGCTGATCCAGAGTTAGGAGACCGAGATGGCTCACAAGAAATCAGGCGGTTCTTCCCGCAACGGTCGCGACTCTCCGGGCCAGCGGCTCGGCGTGAAGCGCTACGGCGGCCAGAACGTCAATGCGGGCGAGATCCTCGTGCGGCAGCGCGGCACCAAGTTCCATGCCGGCGACAACGTCGGCCTGGGCAAGGACCATACGCTGTTCGCCAAGGCCGAAGGCTCGGTGAAGTTCACCACCAAGCGCAACGAGCGGACCTATATCTCCATCGTCCCGACCGGCAACGCCTAGCGAACCAGCCTGGCGCTCACCCCCGCGAAAGCGGGGACCCCAGGCCTTTTCAGTGACTTGCGGCTTTAGGGCGCGTCCCTCAAGCCCCAGTGGCCGCCGCCTCTTCCACCGCCGTGGCGATGGCGTTGACCACGGCGCGGACCGCGCGCTCATCATCGCCCTCCGCCATGATCCGGATCAGCGGCTCGGTGCCCGAGGCCCGCACCACGACCCGGCCGAGCGTGCCCAGCTGGGCCTCGGCGTCGGCGATCGCCGCCTTCACCGCCTTGCTCTCCAGGGGCTTGCCCCGGGAGAAGCGGACGTTCTTCAGCACCTGCGGCGCGGGCTCGAATTGCCGGGCGAGCGCGCTCATGGGCTGATTGGCCTCGGCCAGCACGGCCAGGACCTGCAGGGCCGAGATCAGGCCGTCGCCGGTGGTGGACACGTCCGACAGGATGATGTGGCCCGACTGCTCGCCGCCGAGGTTGAAACCCCCTTCGCGCATGCGCTCCATGACATAGCGGTCGCCGACCTTGGTGCGCTCGAGCTTCAGGCCATGCGCCCCCAGGAACCGCTCCAGCCCTAGGTTGGACATGATGGTGGCCACCACGCCGCCGCCCTTGAGCTTGCCAGCCTCGGCCCAGGCCTTGGCGATCACCGCCATGATCTGGTCGCCGTCGACGATCTCGCCACGCTCGTCGCAGATCAGTAGCCGGTCGGCGTCGCCGTCGAGCGCGATACCGATGTCGGCGCGGTAGTCCTTCACCGCCTTGGCCATGGCCTTGGGATGGGTCGAACCGCACTCCTCATTGATGTTGAAGCCGTTGGGCGAGACCCCGATCTCGATCACCTCGGCGCCGAGCTCATAGAGCGCGAGCGGCGCCACGCGATAGGCCGCGCCATTGGCGCAGTCGATGACGACCCTTAGGCCGTTCAGGTTCAGATGGCGGGGGAAGGTCGCCTTGACGATCTCCACGTAACGGGCCTGGGCGTCGTCGACACGCACCACCCGGCCGAGATCCCGCGGCTCGGCCAGACCTTCCTGCAGACCCTCCTCCATGAAGGCCTCGATCTCGGATTCCCGCTGGTCCGACAGCTTGTAGCCGTCGGGGCCGAACAGCTTGATGCCGTTGTCCAGGAAGCTGTTGTGCGAGGCGGAGATCATCACGCCGAGGTCGGCGCGCATGGAGCGGGTCATCATGGCCACCGCCGGGGTGGGCAGGGGACCGAAGAGGCGCACGTCCATGCCCACCGAGGTGAAGCCCGCCACCAGCGCCGGTTCGATCATGTAGCCCGACAGGCGCGTGTCCTTGCCGATCACCACCAGGTGGCGCCGGTCGCCCCCGGAGCGGAACAGCTTGCCGGCCGCCAGACCGACGCGCAGTGCGACTTCCGCGGTCATGGGAAAGGTGTTGGCGCGCCCGCGGATTCCGTCGGTTCCGAAGTACGAGCGGTGGGTCATGCTGCCTCGCGAAATGTTCCGAAACCGGGATTTATCGCAGCCCCGCTTTGCGAATGCTAAAGGCCTACCGCGAATCCTCGCCATTCGACAACATTCGGCCGCGGGTCTCCGGATCGCGCCCGCCCTGGGGACCCTCCGCATGTGCGGCATCATCGGCATCGTGGGCGACAGCCCGGTGGCATCCCGGCTGGTCGACAGCCTGAGAAGGCTGGAATATCGCGGCTATGACTCCGCGGGCGTGGCCGTCCTCAAGGACGGCAAGCTCGACCGGCGGCGCGCGCCCGGCAAGCTGCGGGAGCTGGAGGCGGTGCTCGCCGCCCATCCCCTGCCCGGCTCCGTCGGCATCGGCCACACCCGCTGGGCCACCCACGGCGCGCCCACGGAGGCCAACGCGCACCCGCACATCGTCGGGCGGGTGGCGGTGGTCCACAACGGCATCATCGAGAACTTCGCCGAACTGAAGGCCGGCCTCCAGGCCGAGGGCCGTGTGTTCGCGAGCGAGACGGATACCGAGGTTGTGGCCCACCTGCTGGACCGGGCGCTGGCGCACGGCGCCGAACCCCTCGACGCGTTCAAGGCCACGCTGGACCAGCTGCGCGGCGCCTATGCCCTCGGCGTGCTGGTGGGCGGCGAGGACGGGCTGATCCTGGGCGCTCGTCGCGGTCCGCCCCTGGCGGTGGGCTATGGCGACGGAGAAATGTTCATCGGCTCCGACGCCCTGGCGCTGGGGCCGTTCACCGATCGCGTGGCCTATCTGGAAGAGGGCGACTATGTCGCCATCGACCGTCAGGGCGCGCGGGTGTTCGACGCGTCCGGAGCGCCGGCGACCCGCGCCGTGCGGGTCATCCCCGCCTCCATGGCCATGGTCGAGAAGGGCAATTACCGGCACTTCATGGAGAAGGAGATCCATGAGCAGCCGGACAGCTGCCAGCACACGCTGTCGGCGTACGTGGACGCGGTCACCCTGAAGGCCACGCCGCCGGGCGGCGTCGATTTCGCCGGCATCGACCGTATCCAGATCATCGCCTGCGGCACCGCCTCCTACGCCGGCATGATCGGCAAGTACCTGATCGAACGGGTGGCGGGCCTGCCGGTGGACGTGGAAGCGGCCTCGGAGTTCCGTTACCGCGAGCCGGCCGTCGCGCCGCGCACCCTGGCCGTGGCCGTCTCGCAGTCGGGAGAGACCGCCGACACCCTGGCGGCCCTGAGATGGTGCAAGGACTGGGGCCTGACGACAGCGGCCATCGTCAATGCGCACCAGTCCACCATGGCGCGGGAGGCCGATGTCTTCTGGCCGACCCACGCGGGCCCTGAGATCGGCGTGGCGTCCACCAAGGCCTTCACCGCCCAGGTCTCGGTTCTGGCGGCCATCGCCATCGCCGCCGCCCGCCAGCGCGGCAAGATCGACGCCGAGGAAGAGGCGCGGCTCGTCGGCATCCTCCTGGAGGCCCCGCGCCTGATCAGCGAGTCCCTGCAGCTGGAGGATCAGATCCGCGAGATCGCCCACGCGGCGGCGCGGGCCCGGGACATCCTCTACATCGGGCGGGGCGCCATGTACCCGCTGGCGCTGGAAGGCGCGCTCAAGCTCAAGGAGATCAGCTACATCCACGCCGAAGGCTACGCCGCCGGCGAGCTGAAGCACGGCCCGATCGCCCTCATCGAAGAGGCCACGCCGGTGATCGTGATCGCGCCCTCCGACAGCCTGTTCGAGAAGACCTGTTCCAACATGGCGGAGGTCTCGGCCCGGGGCGGCAAGGTGATCATGATCACGGACGCAGAGGGCTCCGGCCACGCCCCCCTGTCAGCCCGGGTCATCCGCGCGCCGAGCTGCGATCCCCTGATCGCGCCGCTGGTGTTCGCCGGTCCGATCCAGCTGCTGGCCTATTACACGGCGGTTCAAAAGGGGGCGGACGTCGACCAGCCACGCAACCTTGCCAAGTCCGTCACCGTTGAGTGATTTGAAAGCGGTCAGGCGGTAGCCTCGACTCGAACGGGGCGACCTTCGCGCAGATGTTTTTGATTCCAGCCCATATTGTTCCCTGGTCCGGGGTCCGCGCGTGCGGAAAATGGGCTAGGCAGTGTCGGTGCAGCATGAGCGAGATCAGATGAGGCGCGTCCGCAAGGCCATCCTTCCCGTCGCGGGTCTGGGCACCCGGGTCCTGCCAGGCGCCAAGAACACGCCCAAGGAGATGCTGAACGTCGTCGACCGGCCGATCCTCTCCTACATCGTGGCGGAAGCCCGCGCGGCGGGGATCGAGCACTTCGTCTTTGTCACCGGGCGGGGCAAGGAGGCGATCGAGGACTATTTCGACCACCATCCGGAGATGGAGGCCCAGCTCGCGGCCAAGGGCAAGACCGACATTCTGAACGACCTGCTGGGAGAGCTGGCCAAGCCTGGAGAGATGAGCTTCGTGCGCCAGATGTCCCCGATGGGTCTCGGCCACGCGGTCTGGTGCGCCCGCGAGGTGGTGGGCGACGAGCCCTTCGCGGTCATGCTGCCCGACATGCTGATGGACGCCCCCAGACCCGCCCTTGCCCAGACCATCGACGCCTACAACAAGGTCGGCGGCAACATCGTGGTGGTCGAGCCCTGCCCGCCAGGCGAGGCGCACAAGTACGGCATCGTCGCGCTGGACGGCCACGCCGGTCGCCTGAATCGCATGACCGGCATGGTGGAGAAGCCCGCGCCGGGGACAGAGCCCTCCAACCTCTTCATCTCGGGCCGCTATATCCTGCAGCCGGAGATCTTCGATCTGCTCGGCTCGCAGGCCAAGGGCGCCGGCGGGGAGATCCAGCTCACCGACGCCATGGCGCGGCTGATGACCACCCAGAGCTTCCACGCCTACGAATACGAAGGCGTCACCTACGACTGCGGCGACAAGATCGGCCTGCTGCGCGCCAATGTGGCCTTCGCCCTGCGTCGGCCGGACCTGGGCGCCGCGGCGCGCGCGGCGGTGCTGGAGTTGCTCGAGGCGGATGCGCCGCCGGCCAAGGCCGCCGTCGCTTAAGCCGTCAGCGCGGGACCATGCCCATCAGGCCGATGGGGTTGCCGTCCGGATCGCGCAGGATGCGAAGCTTCAATTCGTGGGTCTCGGTCTGCTGCAGGACCTGGACCGGCCCCGTGAACGCCACGCCCCTGGTCTCGAGAGTCGCGGACAGCTCCTCCACGTCCGGGGCGTCGAAATAGAGCACCGTGCCGCGGCCGGGCGGATCTGGGCTGTTGGAGCCGATCATCAGGCGGATCTCACCGGCCTGGAAGAAGGCCATGCCGTTGGTCTCGAACAACAGGGGAAACCCCAGGATGTCCCGGTAGAAGGGGATGCTGCGGTCCAGATCGGTGACCGTACAGGCGGCCTGGACGAGCTTGCGGCCGGCGAGGGACGGCGACATGGCGAGCCTCCTCTGGTGTGATGTACATAGGTAACCTAATTGTCGCGGCGGAGCGCGACGACGACGCGGGCTAGGCGGTGTCTTCGACCGCCTGCACCATGCGCTTCAGATCCTGCGGCCGGGACAGGCGATGGTCGCCGTCCTTGATCAGGGTGAACGTCGCATCCTCGCTCTCCAGGGCGTGGAACAGCTCCAGCGCATGGCGCCATGGCGCGTCCACGTCGCGCGCGCCCTGCAGGATCCGCACCGGCGCCTTGATCCCCACGGGGCCGGGCAGGATCGACCAGCGGGCGCCGTCTTCGATCAGGGAGCGGGTGATCGGCAGGCCGCCCGCCTCGTAATCGGACGGAAGCAGGAAGACCCCGGTCTCGTCGATCTGGCGTCGCTGGTCCGCCGTGACCTGGGTCCAGAGCAGCTTTTCGGTGAAGTCCGGCGCCGGGGCGATGAGGATCAGGGTGCTCACGCGGTCGGGTCGGGCCAGGGCCGCAAGGCAGGCGATCCAGCCGCCCATGGAAGAGCCGACGATCACGGCGGGGCCCGCCACCAGCTCGTCCAGGACCGCCAGCGCATCCTGTCGCCAACGTGTGATCGTGCCCTCGCCGAACGCGCCCGAGGACTCCCCATGGCCGAAGTAGTCGAAGCGCAGGAAGGCGCGGCCCGACGTCGCCGCCCAGGCCGCCAGGGCATCCGCCTTGGTTCCAGCCATGTCCGACGCGAAGCCGCCGAACCAAACCACACAGGGCCCTCTCCCCTCGATACGGCGGAAGGCCAGTCGCTGGCCGTCCGGACGTGCAAGATGGCCGATGATCTCGCGCATGGCGCCTTTGGCCACCTTTCTGTAGAAAACTGCGGGCGATGAAGGCGATATCACGGGTTCTAGTCATCAAGCTTGGCGCGATCAGCGAATTCGTCCTTTCGCTGTCGGCGATGAGGCGCATCCGCGAAGCCCACCCCAAGGCCGACATCACGCTTCTCACCACGCCGCGGTTCGAGCAGCTGGCCAAGTCCAGCCGGTGTTTCAATGCGGTGGAGACCGCCGGAGAGCCGGCGGGCATGGGCGGGACCATCGCCCTGATCGGCTGGATGCGCCGCTCCCGGTTCGACCGGGTCTACGACCTGGAAGGCTCGGCCCGGACGAACTTCTATTTCAACGCGCTGAAGCCGCGGCCACCGCAGTGGTCCGGCGTCGCGCGCGGCTGCGCCCTGCCCCACCGCAACCCGCTGCGGGGGCGGATGCACATTCTGGAGCGCCAAGCCGAACAGCTGCGGGACGCCGGCATCTGGCCGGATGCGCCGGTGGGACCTGGCTCGGCGGCGCCGCCGGACCTGTCCTGGATCCTCAAGCTGGCCCCCGAGGCGCGGCCGGTGCCGGGCCAGGCCAAGCCCAGGCCCTATGTGCTCATGGCGCCAGGAGGATCGACCCAGGCCGACAAGCTCTGGCCCATCGAGAGCTATGCCGCCCTGGCCGGACAGCTCGCCGGCCAGGGATTCGACATCGTCGTCATCGGCGGCCCCGAGGAGAGCGCCCTGGCCCGGACCATCCAGCGCGTCGCGCGCCATGCCCGCGACCTGACCGGTCGCACCGACTTCGCCCAGATCGCCGTCCTGGGGGCCCGCGCCGCGGTCGCCGTCGGCAATGATTCCGGCGCCACCCACCTGATCGCGGCCGCCGGCGCCCCGACCATCGCGCTGTTCTCCAAGGCTTCGGACGCCGAGCTTTCCGCGCCCCGGGGCTACGTCGCGATCCTCACCGCCGCCGACCTGAAGGGACTTTCCGTGCAACAGGTCGCGCAAACCGCGATGGTAATGGCGCGCTCGTCTTGATCGGCGCCCGGGCCTTGGTCATATATGCTGGCGGGAAAGGGGCATTTGTGGTCCCATGTCCCCTCGTGTCCACAGATCCAGGAGAGCCTGCCTATTCGTCGCCCCATGCCCGCGCCGCCGTCCAAGGACGGCCCGCGCATCAATGAAGACATCCGCGTCCCGCGCGTTCTGCTCATCG
>FTHA01002053.1_pt1 | contig 14699 bp, 11 predicted proteins | sample 1640771 | NCBI WGS metagenome assembly FTHA01 (sample SAMEA3914789, study PRJEB12502) | metagenome | biome: forest; material: soil | place: Canada | collected 2011-07-03 | depth 0.3 m | reverse complement strand
GGCCGCCGCTCTAGCGGGTGATCGTCTGTTCGAAGGTGATGTCGCGCGACGAGCGGCCGACCATCAACCGGTAGCGTCCGGCCGGCGACGACCAGGCCTTGGCCTTTTCATCCCACAGTTCGAAGGCGCTGGCCGGCAGGAGGATGTCGACGCGACCGCTGCCGCCGGGCTCGACCGCCATCCTTTTGAAACCGACCAGGCGCTTGGGCGGCTCTCCCGCGGCGGAGGGGAAGCCGACATAGACCTGTGCAACTTCGGAATCGGGTCGGTCTCCCAGGTTGCGCACAGTGGCGGTTACCCTGACGGTCTTACCCTCGGCGCGCACCACCACGTCGCCCAGCTTCATCTGCGAATAGGTCAGGCCATAACCGAACGGATAGAGCGGCGTCTGCCTGTGGGCATCCCACCAGCGGTAGCCGACCAGCAGTTCCTCGTCGAAATTGGTGGTGTCGATGGAGCCGTCCGGCGCGGCCAGACCGGGATAGTTGCGGGGAGCCGCACCCGGTCCCTGGTTTTCGTCTTTTGGGAAGGTGATCGGAAGGCGTCCCTGCGGCGTGGCGTCGCCGAACAGGATCCGGGTGGCCGCTTTGCCGAACATGTCGCCGGAGTACCACATCTCAATGATGCCTGAGACCTTCGATGCCCAGGGCATGGCTACCGGCCCACCGGTGGAGAGCACGACAATGGTCTTCGGATTGGCGGCCGCGACGGCGGCGATCAAGGCGTCCTGGTCTCCAGGAAGGTTCAGGCTGAACCGATCGGCGCCCTCTCCATGGCGATCGGCGGCGAAGACCACCGCGACGTCGGCGCGTTTGGCCGCCGCGACGGCCTCGGCGATGCGGTCGTCCGGTTCCTGCCAACCGAACTTCATGAGGACGCCGAGTGTGGTTCCTAAGAGCGGGAAGGCCGGAATCGGAGCGGATTCCCGCGGCGTATATTCGATCTGCAGCTTCACCGGCTTGCCGGCCGTCAGCATCACGGTCGCATAGGCCACCGTGCCAAAATCCACCCGGTCAAACCGGGCCGCCAGGACGCCGTCGAGATAGAGCCGGCCGCTGCCGCCCCCTTGGATCGTGAAGGTGTGCAGGCCGCTCGTGCGGGGCGTGAGGGTCCCCGTCCAGATGGCCGACCAGCCGTTGTTGGCGGGCAGGCCTGCGAGTTTCGGGGGACCGGGAAGGTCGACGCCGGGCTCGACCGTCTGAGCGAAAGGCGGACCCACCGCCTTCAAATTTGCATTGGCATAGTAGGCCGCCTGCAGCCCCGGCTGTCCGGTGGTGGTGCGAAGCACGCTTGCGGGGACCAGGGGCAGGGGGTCGAGACCGGTGGCCCCCCGGGCGTAGCTCACCCGCACAACGCCGGCGCGCTGCTTGATCGCGTCCAGCGCGGTGATCAGGCGTGACCCGTCCACATAGGCCGAGCCGGTGCTTGCGACCGAGGCCCGCGCCCCGGCCTGGGCGCCGATCACCGCGATGGACCTGACAGACGGCGCGAGCGGCAAGACGCCGCCCCGATTGCGCAGGAGCACCGCGCCTGTCTCCGCCGCGCGCAGGGCCAGGGCGCGAGTTTGCTTATCATCGAACTCGCCGACAGGCTGGCCGGGACTGACGCCGGCGCCTACCGCGAACATCGAAATCAACCGCCGGCGGATCATGTCATCGAGGCGGGCCGCGCTCACCTTGCCCTGCTGCACGGCCGTGTTCAGATCCACGCCGCCCGGAACGCCCGAGCCGAACAGAGCGCCCAAACCGCCACCGGGAGGGCCGCCGCCGGGAGGATGGTCGGCAGGCGGCAATCCGAAATTGCCGTTGTCCAGGCCGGCGTTGACCGCCTCGACGACCGAGCGCTGGGCGTCGGGGAAATCGGGTGAGACTGTCCCACGCATGCCGAACTCGGTCTTCAGCACGCCGAGGAGGAACGGGTTCTCACAGGCGTAGGTCCCATTGATCCGCGGGAAGGCGCACATGACGTTCAACGCCCCGCCTTCGCGCACGGCGGTCCCGAAGGCCGGCAGGTAGATCTCTCGGATCGTGCGCTCCGAGACGACATTGTCGCCCGCGGGGTGAAGGCCGAATGGCGGGTCGCCGGTCCGCCCCTGCTCCTGGCCGTAGACGGCGTAGTGCTTGAGGGTGACGCCTACGCCCCCGGTCTGCACCGCCTGGATGAAGGGAGCGGCGATGGCGCCCGAAAGGAACGGATCTTCCCCGTAGGCCTCCGGCAGCCGCCCCGCCTGCCAGGTCCGAGCTATGTCGAGAGTAGGACCCAGCATCCGCTGCTTGCCGGCCGCCCGGAACTCACGGGCCACGGCCGCGCCGTAGTCCCGCGCCAGGTCACGGTCGAAGCCTGCCGCCAGCGCCAGCGGCGCGGGCAGGCTGAAGGCCCCGGGCGTTTGGCTGGGTCCGGCGGGACCGTCGGAGCCGGCCGGCTCGACAATGCCGTAGGCGGACAGGCCGCCGGCGCTCAGGGCCGCCAACTTCTGATCGACGGAACGCAAACGCGCGATCAATGCGTCTGCGCGATGTTCCGGGGTTTGGGTTGCGTCGAGCCAGGGGCGGTCGCCCCTATCCTGCGCCCTGACGGCGCCGGACGACAGGGTGGCGGTGGCCAGCAGAGTGGTGAAAATGGCGACGACCATGCGGCCGATCCTCGCTTGGTGTCGCCCCGACATCTTCGCTCCCCAATACGCTCAGCGCCATCGCTGTTCTGGTCTTCGATAGGCGTAGCAAAGCTCCGGTCTCGCGAATAATTCCGGATGCCAATGGAACCCATAATCCGCATCTATTTCTTGCGGCCGGAGCTCAGGGTCAGCTGCTGGAAACATCACTCACGACGGCGCGCCGCGGAAGCAGTGACCCTGGCGCACGAACCTGGAGGCGCCTTGCGGGGTAAGCGCGCCGAATGGCAACGTCGTGGGACGGCGGCGGCGCCAGGGCGCCGACCCAGCCGCATCGACGGACGGACATGCGGATGCGGGCCTTCACCGTCTTACTGGCGTTCCTCCTGGCCGCGGCGTCCGGCGCCGGGGCGGCCGACCTTCGCACGGAAGTCGAGCGCTACCGGCGCGCGCACGAGACCGAGATCGTCGATCAGCTCGCCGACCTGACCCGGATCGACAGCGTCGCGGCCAGTCCGTCTGGCCTGACCCGTGAAGCGGACGCACTGCTGGCGCTCCTCAAGGCCCGGGGGTTCGAGGCTCGGCGTCTGTCGGCGCAGGACGGGCCGCCGGTCGTGTTCGGCGCGTTGGAAAGCCCCGGGGCCCGCCGGACCGTGGTCTTCTACGCCCATTATGACGGCCAGCCGGTCACCCCCTCACAGTGGGCGTCGCCGCCCTTCGAGCCGGTCATGCGCCGCGGGACCCTGGACTCCGGCGCGGCCGTCGTCGACTGGCGAACCGTCAAGGGGCCGTTCGATCCGGAGTGGCGCCTGTTCGGCCGGGCCGCCAGCGACGACAAGGCCTCGATCGCGGCGTTCCTGGCGGCCTTCGATGCGCTCAAGGCGGCGGGCCGCAAGCCGGGCGTCAACCTCAAGGTCGTCTGGGAAGGTGAGGAAGAGGCCGGCTCCCCGCATCTGCGGGAGATCCTCGCCGCCAACAAGGCGCTGCTCCAGAGTGACCTCTGGCTCATCGGCGACGCCCCGGTGCACCAGTCCAGGCGCCAGATGCTCTACTTCGGAGCGCGAGGAAGCCTTGGGCTGGAGCTCACGGTCTTTGGCCCGCTCCATCCGCTGCATGACGGTCACTACGGCAACTGGGCGCCCAATCCGGCGGTGATGGCGGCAGGGCTGATCGCCCAGATGCGCGACGACGACGGCCGCATCCTGATCCCGGGCTTCGACGACGACGTGACGCCTCTGACCGACGCCGAATTGGCCGCGATCGCCGCCCTCCCGCCCATCGAAACGGACCTGAAACGCCAGTTTGGCCTCGGCCGCTCGGAGGGCCCCGACGGCCTCACCGCCAGCACCATGCGCCCGGCGCTGAACGTGCGGGGCCTGCGGTCCGGCCAGGTCGGGGCGGATGCGGCCAATGCGATCCCGGCGGACGCGGTGGTCTCCATCGACTTCCGCCTGGCGCCGGGGGAGACGCCGCAGGGGGTGCGAGCCAAGGTCGAGGCCTTCCTGGCCCAGACGGGCTGGACCGTCACGGACAAGACGCCGGACCTCGCCGCCCGCCAGGGCCACGCTCGGATCGTGCGGCTGGACTGGGGCGACGGCTATCCGGCGCTGCGCACGGACATGACGACGCCTGCGGCCAGGGCGGTGATGGCGGCGTCGGCCAGGGCGGCGGGACGGCCGGGGGCGATCCTGCCGATGATGGGCGCCAGCGTGCCGATCTATCTGTTCGACGAGGCTTTCGGGGTTCCGGTCATCGGCCTTCCGATCGTCAATCACGATAACAGCCAGCACGCGCCCAACGAAAACATGCGCCTGCAGAACCTGTGGGACGGCATCACGACCTATGCGGAGATGATGGCAGGGCTGAGCTGGTAGTCGCCAATGCCCTGGGGTATAGTTAAATGATTGCTTTAGTGTTGGCCGGAGGCCGCCATGTCCCTGACGCTCCACTTCCACCCCCTGTCGTCCTACTGCTGGAAGGTGCTGATCGGGCTCTACGAAAACCAGACGCCCTTCCGCCCGGTCATCGTCGATCTGGGCGACGCCGGGTCCCGCGCCGCCTTTCTCGCCCTTTCGCCCATGGGCAAGATGCCGGTCCTCAGAGATGACGCCCGCGGTGAGACGGTCCCGGAGTCGACGGTGATCCTGGAATACCTGGACCGGTACTATCCCGGCCCCGTGCGTCTGCTGCCCACCGACCCAGACCAGGCCTGGAAGACCCGGCTGTGGGACCGGTTCTGTGATTGCTACGTCCAGGATCCGATGCAGAAGATCGTCGGCGACCGGTTGCGGCCGGCGGGCCAGAAGGACGCCTCTGGCGTTGCGGAGGCGCGGGCGAAGCTGGCGCTGGCCTGTGACCAGATTGAGCGCGAAGTCGTCGCCAGGGCCTGGCTGTCGGGCCCCGAGTTCGGCCTCGCGGACCTCGCTGCGTCGCCCGCGCTCTTCTACGCGGACAAGGTCCAGCCCCTGGGGCCGGAGCGGCCCGCGACACGCGCCTATCTGGACCGGCTGATGCAACGGCCGTCGTTCGCCCGGGTCCTCCTGGAGGCCGAACCCTACTTCGGCATGTTCCCGCAGGCCTGATGTTGACGGACGCCCCGCCGGCGGATTGATGGGCGGGTGCTGTCCGTGGTCATCCCCACCCTGAACGACGAGGCCCTGCTGGGCCGGGCGCTGCATCCGCTGGTGGCGGCGGCGGTGTCGGGGTTCGTGCGCGAGGTGATCGTCGCCGACGCCGGCTCGACCGACGCCACGCTGGAGGTCGCCGACGACGCCGGTTGCCGCATCCTCAAGTTCGATGGGGAAGGGGAGGGCCGCATCGCCTCCGCGGCGGCGCAGGCGCGCAGCGACTGGGTGATGGTCCTGCGGCCCGGCGCACAGCTTATGACCGGATGGGAGGGCGCGGTGCGCGACCACATGGAGCGCCGCCCCGGGACGCCTGCCTATGCGCCGATGATCGACCCGGCCGCCACCGGCCTGGGCGCCCGTCTGAAGGCCGTGATCTCGTCCGGGCCAAGGCTGGTGGTGGTGGCGCCCCGGCAAGACGTGGCGGATGGACGTCCGTTGACCTCGGCGCGCCGGCTCACGGCGTGCGCGGTCCGGATCGAGGCGGCGCGCTAGTTAGCGGTCGATCTTGGGGTCGATGATCCCGGCGCCGCCCGCGACGGCGTCCAGGGAGCGGCCGCCTTCGCCGAACAGCCGGCGGTAGATCCAGTAGCCGGCCATCACCTTCTGCACATAGGCGCGGGTCTCGGGCGCGGGCAGGCTCTCGATCAGCATCAGGGCGTCATTGTCGCCCACCAGCTGTTCGGTGCGCAAAAGGCTGCCCGGTCCGCCGTTATAGGCGGCCACGGCGCGCAGCATGTCGCCGCGGGTCGACTGGTGCATCAGGAGGTCGACGTAGTCCTGGCCGGCGCGAAGGTTGGTGGCGGGATCGTAGAGCGCATTGGGATCGGCGATGATCTTGTCGTCGCCCAGGGCGCGCGCCGCCGTCTGGGGCATCAGCTGCATCAGCCCTATCGCCCCCGCGCTGGACACGACATTGGGATTGAAGCGGCTTTCCTGGCGCACCAGTGCGTAGACCAGGGCCTTGTCGATGGTGAAGCCGCCCGTGGGTTCGAGCTTGGGCGTGGGATAGTCGTCGGGGTCGAAGCGTCCGGCGCGGCGTCCGGCGCCCTGGCCGGGGCCGTTGAGCTCTAGCGCCAGGGTCGTCCACAGCCGGCGCTGGGCGTCCGTCCGCGCGGACGCCAGGCCCGCGCGCAGTTCGAGACCCGCCTCCGTCTTGCGCCCGATCTGCGCCAGGGCCACGGCGCGCTTGGCGCGAACGTCGGATTTGACCATGCGCGCCAGCACCGGGCCGGCGAGGGCGGTATAGGCGGCCTGGACGATCTCGCCGTCCGCCGAGGGCGGCGCCGGGGCGAAACCGGTCTGGGCGAGGATGAAGGCCTGGGGATCGGCGCCCGCGTCGAGCCCGAGCTGCCGCTCGGCGATCATGCCATAGAAGGTGGTGGGGCTGCGCGAGGCGATCCGCAGGAAATCCGGCGCGAATTCCGGCGAACCGGATGCAATGGCGGCGCGCGCGGCCCAATAGGCGGCCGCGGATCTCAGCCACTCGTTCTCGGTCGGATCCAGCGCCACTTGCTGGAACTTGCTCATGGCGGCCGGATAGTCCTTCAGCCGGAACGCGGCGAGGCCGGCGATCCAGCGTTCCCCCGAGCCGAGCGCCAGCTGATAGGCCGTCTCGACGTCGCCGGAATAGAAGGCCTCGCGCGCGGCCTGACCCTTGGCGCTGGACGCGGGCCGCAGGCCCGCGAGGTCGTTGGCGGCGAGGTCGGCGGGCAGTCTTGGCTGGGGCGCACCACGCGGCCGGCGATGCTTGGCCATGTCGAGGACGCGGCTCGCGTCCGGAAGGTCGGCATAGCGCTTCATCCAGCCGGTGAGTTCGGCGTAGGTCGCCTTGGCGGCGGGCCACATGAGCTTCTGGAGCTGCAGATAGCCGACCAGGCTTTTGTCCGAAACGTGCTCGGTGGCGCGGTCGGCAGTATCGAAGTCGCCCTTGGCGGCGGCCTGGAAGGCGTTGGAATAGGCGGCGGCGTCATCGGTGGTGAGCGCGTTCACGGCGGCCGCCCGCGCAGGTGCGCCGGTTAACCCTGCTGCGAAGATGGACAGCACGGTGAGCGCCGCCAGCTTTCGAAACAGCCGCATGAACCCTCCCCCCAAAGCCGCCCACACGACAAGCAACTGCGCCCGACCCTCACCGGACCCTATTGCATTAAGCGGGGCGGTCCGGGCGATCAAGCCTTTCCGTCAGCGTCAACAGGTCCGCCCAAGCTTTCTTTTTGGCTGCTGGTTGTCGCAGCAGAAAGGCCGGGTGAAGGGTCGGAAGAGCAGGCAAGTCCAGGGTCCCGGCGCTGTCACGCCACTCGAACCACCGCCCGCGAAGACTGAGGATACCCTCTTCTTTGTTCAGCAACGACTTGGCCGAGGCGCCGCCAACCAGCAGCAGGAGCTTGGGCTGAACCAGCTGAAGCGCGCGCTCCAGGAACGGCGCGCAGATCGCCTGTTCGGCCATGGATGGGGTGCGGTTGCCTGGCGGGCGCCAGAACACCGTGTTGGTGATGAACACGCGATCTTGAAGTCCGGCCGCCTCCAGCATCCGGTCCAGGAGTTTTCCGGCTCGTCCGACGAACGGCGCGCCCTGGGCGTCCTCCTCGGCGCCGGGACCCTCGCCGACGATCACCACCGGCGCGTCCGGCGCCCCCCGCGAGAAACAGGCCCGCCTGGCCCCCTCGAATTTCAGGGGGCAGCCATCGAAGGCGGCGATGACTGCCTCCAGCGCCGCCAGGTCCGGCGCGGCCGCTGCGAGCGCCCGTGCTTCGAGGATCGCCGCGGAGAGGTCAGGCGTCGCCGTCGCGGCGGCGGCGGGACGCGAAGGCGCCGCGCCGGCTGGAGCGGGACGGGTCGGAGGGGCGAGGCGCACCGTGCGGTCCACGGCCTCGGGCGCGATGCAGGTGTCCACCCCCGCCTCGCGCCAGAAGGCGAGCAGGCTTTCCACGGCGCGGGTGTCGGTGAGGGGTGCGAGCTCTGCCATTGTCCGTCGGACGGGGTTAGACCTTGACCGCCCTCATGCAACCTTCCGATAAACCGGCACGGCGATCAACGCCGTCCGGAGAGTCTTCCGATGGCTGACGTGCAGCCGACCGCCCCCGCCCGGGAGTCGATGCAATACGACGTCGTGGTCGTCGGCGGCGGCCCGGCGGGCCTCGCGGCGGCGATCCGGATCAAGCAGCTGGCCGCCGAGGCCGGCGCGGAGGTCTCCGTCGCCCTGCTCGAAAAGGGATCGGAGATCGGCGCCCACATCCTGTCCGGGGCCGTGATCGACCCGCGCGGCCTGGCCGAACTGTTTCCAGACTGGCAGGCCCGGGGCGCGCCGCTGGAGACGCCGGTGACCCGCGACCGATTCCTGGTGATGACCCGGGAGGGCGCGATCGACATCACCTGGCTGCCCATGCCGCCGTTCATGAAGAACCACGGTGCGTGGATCGGCTCCCTCGCCAACCTTTGCCGCTGGCTGGGCGGCCAGGCCGAGGCGCTGGGCGTGGAGGCCTATCCGGGCATGGCGGCTTCCGAGCTGGTCTATGCCGACGACGGCGCCGTCAGAGGCGTGGTCGCGGGCGTATTCGGCGTGGCCCGGGACGGATCGCCCAAAGCGGACTACCAGCCTGGCGTCGAGCTCTGCGGCAAGTACGTGCTCCTGGCCGAAGGGGCGCGGGGCTCCCTGTCCAAGCAGATCCAGGCGCGGTTCGGCCTGACCGAGGGATGCGAGCCTCAGAAATACGGCATCGGGCTGAAGGAACTCTGGCAGGTCGCACCCGACAAGCATGAACCGGGGCTGACCCAGCACAGCTTCGGCTGGCCACTCGACAACAGGACGGGCGGCGGCTCGTTCATGTACCATTTCGGGGACCGCTTCGTGGCGGTGGGGTTCGTCGTCCACCTCAACTACGCCAACCCCTGGCTGTCGCCCTTCGAGGAATTCCAGCGCTTCAAGCAGCATCCAGCGATCCGGCCGGTGCTGGAGGGCGCCACGCGGATATCCTACGGCGCCCGGGCGATCACCGAGGGCGGCTACCAGTCCGTGCCGAAGCTGGCGTTTCCCGGCGGTGCGCTGATCGGCTGCGCGGCCGGCTTTGTGAACCTGCCGCGCATCAAGGGCAGCCACAATGCGATCAAGAGCGGCATGATGGCCGCCGAGGCCGCCTTCGCGGCCGTCAGGGCCGGCCGGGCGGGCGACGAGCTGTCTGATTACCAGGCCGCCTACGACCGCTCCTGGGTGAAGCGCGAGCTGAGGCTCGTGCGCAACGTCAAGCCATTGTGGTCCCACCTGGGCACGGCGCTGGGCGTCCTGATCGGGGGCGTCGACATGTGGACGACCCTGCTGACGGGCGGTTTCTCGCTGCTGGGTACGCTGAAACACGGCAAGACCGACGCCGCATCCACCGGGCTGGCCAAGGACCATCCCCAGATCCCCTATCCCAAACCCGACGGCGTGATCAGCTTCGACCGACTGAGTTCGGTGTTCGTCTCAAATACCGCTCACGAGGAGAACCAGCCGATCCATCTGCGTCTGAGGGACCCTGATGTCCCGATCGCGGTGAACCTGCCACTCTATGGCGAGCCGGCGCGGCTCTACTGTCCCGCGGCGGTGTACGAGGTGGTCTACGACGACAAGGGCGAACACCCGCGCTTCGTGATCAACGCGGCCAACTGCGTCCACTGCAAGACCTGCGACATCAAGGATCCATCGCAGAATATCGACTGGACGACGCCGGAGGGCGGCGGCGGGCCCAACTATCCGAACATGTAGCCTTGCAACGGCGCCTTGAAGCCGCCTTCGAAACATCCGATTCTGCGGACATGGCCAAGCTCCTCGGTTCCGTCCTGACGTCCGCCGCGCTGATCGCGCTCAGCGCCTGCGCCACCACCCCGTCGCCGCCAGGCGCTTCGGCGCCCCGGGCCGCGGCGGCGCCGACCCCGCCGGATTCCGGCACCGCCTACGGTTATTACCTGGCCGGCCAGGCCGCCATGGAAGCCGGCGACAGCCAGGCCGCGGCCGATTATTTCGCCAAGGCGCGGACGGCCAATCCAGACGCCGACTTCCTGAAGGAGGACGTGTTCACAGCGTCCATCCTGGCTGGGGACGTCACCCGCGCTGCGGAGACCGCGCCGGGGCCGGGCGAGGGGACCCCGTCAAACCAGGCGCTGGGCGTCCTGGTCCAGGCCGTCGAGGCGCTGGCCCAGGGCGATGGACAGAAGGCCTATGCCAAGCTGTCTGCGCCGCGACCGCCCGTGGCGCCGGTCCAGGACGCCGCGGCCCTGCTGAAGCCCTGGGCCGCCGCCGCCGCCGGCAAGCCGGCGGAGTCGGTAGCGATGCCGACGGTGAGCGAGCGGCTGTTCCGCGTCGTCGCCGCCCTCGATCAGGCGGAGCTGTTCGAACATGCGCGCCGTTACGGCGAGGCGGAGACCACCTTCAAGGCCCTGATGGTCCAGAAGGGCGTCGTGGACGTGATCGGGCCGGCGTACGGGGTGTTCCTCGAACGCAGGGGCCGGCGCAAGGAGGCCGTTGCACTCTATGACCAGATCATCGCGGACGATCCCCAGGACGATTCGGTGATCGCGGCGCGCGCCCGCGCCGCCTCGAAAGGGACGCCCCCGCCCTTGGGGACGTTCAAGGAAGGCGCGGCCCAGACCCTGCTGATCCAGGCCGAGGCGAGCCTGCAGAGCAAGGACACGGCGACCGGCCTGGCCTACCTGCGGCTCGTCCTGCGACTGGGCCCTGACCTCGACGACGCGGTGGTTCTCGCCGGGGACGTGCTCAGCACCATGGGTGACACGCGGTCCTCGCGCGCGGCCTTCGAGCAGCTCGGCCCCAAGTCGTCCCGATATGTGGAGGCGCGCTCCCGCCTGGCCTGGAGCTATCAGAAGGACGACCAGGAACAGGCCTTGAAGATCGCGCGCGACACCATCGCGGCCAAGCCCGACAACGGCGTCGCCTTGATGACCCTGGCCTACCTGCTTCGTTCGGACGAGCGCTACGAGGAGTCCATCAAGGTGCTCGACCCCCTCATCGCGGGCAAGGGCGGGCGTTCGGACTGGCGCCTCTATTACATGAGGGGCGTGGCGCTGGAGCGGACGGGCAGGTGGCCGGATGCCCAGAGGGACTTCGACAAGGCCCTGTCGATCAAGCCTGACGAACCCGAACTCCTGAATTACCTGGGCTATTCGTGGGTCAATCGCGGCGAGAAGGTGAACGAGGGCCTGGCGATGATCCGCAGGGCCGTGGACGCGCAGCCCGACGAAGGGGCCTTCGTCGACTCCCTTGGCTGGGCCTACTACCGCCTCGGGAACTACAAGGACGCGGTCCAGGCCCTGGAGCAGGCGGTGTCGCTCGAAGCGGGGGACGCGGAGATCAACGACCACCTGGGCGACGCCTACTGGCGGGTCGGCCGCCGCGACGAAGCCAGGTTCCAGTGGTCGGCGGTGCTGACCTTGAAGCCGGACGCCGACGTCAAGGCCCGGGTGGAGACCAAGCTCGCATCCCCGCTCGGCCCCGACGGGGTCGCCAAGGACCAGAAGGCCAAGGACGCCGGTGTGAGAACGCCTTGATCCCAAACGTCACCTGGGCGAACTGCGGCTCTATTCGGCGCTGAAGGTCTCAAGTCCATGAAGTCGGAATTCGCGCCGGCCAAGGTCAACCTGTTCCTGCACGTCGGCGCCGCGCGCGCGGACGGCTTCCATCCCATCGGCAGCCTCATGGCCTTCGCGGACGTGGGCGATCGCCTGACGGCTGAACCCTTCGAGCGCTTCGCCCTGACGGTGGAAGGGCCGACGCGGACCCACGCGCCCGCCGGTGAGGAAAATCTGGTGCTACGCGCGGCCCGGGCGCTGTTCGAAGCCGCGAGGGTCCAACCGCCCGCTGTACGCCTGATCCTCGACAAGCAATTGCCGGCGGAAGCGGGCCTTGGCGGCGGCTCTTCGGACGCGGCGGCGGCGCTGCGCCTGCTGCGGTCCGTCCTGGACCTTGGCGTGAGCGACGGCGCTCTGCTCGCCATAGCGGCCGGCCTGGGCTCCGATATTCCCGCCTGCGTCGTCGGGCGCCCCGTGATCGCGCAGGGACGCGGCGAGCAGCTCTCGCCGGCCCCCGACCTGCCAGACCTGCCGGCCGTGCTGGTGCGTCCGCCCGTGGCCTCGGCGACCGGGCCGGTCTACCGCGCCTTCGATTCGGATTCGTCGGCTACTGGCTCGGCGGCCCTGCCGGACCTGCCGCGTTCGTTCGCGTCGCCCGAGGCGGTGGCGGCCTTCCTGGCGAACTGCCGCAATGACCTGGAGGCGCCGGCGGTCGGATTGCAGCCGGTGATCGGCGAGGCGCTCGATGTTCTGAAGGCTGCGCCCGAGGCGCTGCTGGCGCGGATGTCCGGATCCGGATCGGCGTGTTTCGCCCTCTGCGCCGATGCGGCGGCGGCCGGACGCCTTGCGACGCGGCTCCTGGCGGAACAGCCGCACTGGTGGGTGCGCGCCTGCGTGCTGACCGGCGGCGAAGCGGTCGCCCCAAAGTGAAACGGAGGCTCCGGGGAGCCTCCGTCCACACGCTTATCTGGGAGAAGTTCCCGCAATTCGAGCCGTTACGCTGCTCGTCACTCTAAACGGCCCAGCGAAGAGCGGGGCCGGTCGGGGGCGCCGCGACGGCGCCCCCGGTAAGCCTACTCGTGCAGGGACTCGCCGTGCAGGGCCAGATCGAGGCCTTCCACTTCGCCCTCTTCGGAGACCCGCAGGCCCGTCGTGAACTTGCAGATCATCAGGATCACGAGGGTGCCGATGGCGGTCCAGCCGATGGTCCAGACGACGCCGTTGGCCTGGGTGAGGAGGCTGTGGCCCTTGCTGAGCGGGTTCACCGCCTCGCTGGCCAGAACGCCCGTGAGCAGCGCCCCGATCAGGCCGCCGATCGCGTGCACGCCGAAGGCGTCCAGGCTGTCGTCGTACTTGAAGATGCGCTTGATCCAGACCGCGCCGGCGTAGCAGCCCACGCCGGCGGCGACGCCGACGATGAGCGAGCCGACGGGATCGACGAAGCCGGAAGCCGGGGTGATGGCCACGAGGCCGGCGACGGCGCCCGAGCACAGACCCAGCAGGCTGGGCTTTTTGCGCTCGATCCACTCCACGAACATCCAGGTGAGGGCCGCCATGGCGGTCGCGACCTGGGTGTTCATCCAGGCCGAACCGGCCAGGGCGTTGGAGGCCACGGCCGAGCCGGCGTTGAAGCCGAACCAGCCCACCCACAGCAGCGAGGCGCCGATCATGGTCAGCACGAGGTTGTGCGGCGCCATGTTCTCGGTGCCGAGCCCCTTGCGCTTGCCGAGGACCAGGGCGGTCATCAGGCCCGCGACCCCGGCGTTGATGTGCACCACGGTGCCGCCGGCGAAGTCGAGCACGCCGGCCGAGCCCAGCTTGCCGCCGCCCCAGACCATGTGCGCGATCGGGACGTAGACCAGCAGCAGCCACAGCGACATGAACAGGATCAGGGCCGAGAACTTCATTCGCTCGGCGAACGAGCCGCAGATCAGCGCCGGGGTGATGATCGCGAAGGTCATCTGGAAGCACATGAACACGGACTCGGGGATGGTCGGCGCCAGGGAGTTCACCTGGCCGATCGAGCCGCTCATCAGCACCCGGGACGCCGGACCGCTCCAGGCGCCGAGGAACTGCTGTATCCCGGCGTCAGGGTTGGTCGTGAACGCCAGCGAGTACCCGACGATCATCCAGAGCACCGTCACCAGGCAGGTGATGACGAAGGACTGGGCGACCGTGGCGATCACGTTCTTCTTGCGGACCATGCCGCCGTAGAACAGCGCCAGGCCCGGAATGGTCATCATCAGCACGAGGGCCGACGAGGTCATCATCCAGGCAGTGTCGCCGCTGTCGAGCTTCACCGGCGCGGGCGCGACGGCGGCGGGCGCCGCTGCGGCGGGGGCCGAACTGGCCGCTGGCGCGCTGGAATCAGCGGGGGCGGAACTCGACGCCGGCGCGGCGCTCGCCGCGGGCGCCGATGAGGCGGTCTGTGCGATCGCCGGGGCCGCCATGGCGCCTCCGACGATCATGGCTGCGAGCAAGACGCCCCTCAGCCGGCTGAGTCCAAGACTCTTCATTGAATGTCCCCTGACTTCCTGATGATCATTTAGAGCGCTGCCGCGCCGGTCTCGCCGGTCCGGATGCGCACGGCCTCTTCGACACTCAGCACGAAGATCTTGCCGTCCCCGATCTTTCCCGTGCTCGCCGCGGTCTTGATGGCCGCAACCGCCCGGGAGACCCCGGAATCGTCCACCACCGCTTCAAGCTTGAGCTTGGGTACGAACACCACCTGGTATTCGGCCCCCCTGTAGATTTCCGTCTGGCCCTTCTGGCGGCCATAGCCTTTGACTTCCGAGATCGTCAGCCCCTCTACGCCCGCGCCGCCGAGCGCTTCGCGCACGTCGTCGAGCTTGAAGGGCTTGATGATCGCTATGATCAGTTTCATCCGCTCGCTCCCGCGCGCT
>FTHA01001161.1_pt1 | contig 14771 bp, 10 predicted proteins | sample 1640771 | NCBI WGS metagenome assembly FTHA01 (sample SAMEA3914789, study PRJEB12502) | metagenome | biome: forest; material: soil | place: Canada | collected 2011-07-03 | depth 0.3 m | reverse complement strand
CATTGGCTTCGTCGGCGAGCCGATGGCCTACTACGTCCAGGGGCATGACATCACGCCCCTGATGCAGGCGCGGCAGGAGGCCCTGGCCAACGCCCAGCGGCTGAAGCTCGCGACCGACGCCGCCCACGCCGGCGTGTTCGAGACCGATTTCACCCACAAGCGCTTCTGGTGCTCGCCCGAGTTCGAAGAGGTGATGGGTCAGGCGATGACCTTCGAGGAATTCGCCCAGGAGGTCTGGCCCGCCGTCCACCCAGATGACCGGGAAGGCGTGCGGGCGGCTGTGCGCCGATCGTTGACCACCCTCGCGGTCGGGCCGCACGAATGCCGGATCATTCTTCCGTCCGGTGAGAGCCGCTGGATCGACATCCGCGCGGTCGTGAACAAACACCCCGACGGGCAGCTCGACAGGGTCGTAGGCCTGATCCTGGACATCGACGCCCGCAAACGCCAGGAGCTCGCGCTCATCGACGCGCGCCAGGAGGCTCAGGTCAACGCCGACCGGCTCAAGCTCGCACTCGGCGCCGCGCGGGCCGGCGTGTTCGAGACCGATCTGGCCAACCGGGCCTTCTGGTGTTCGCCCGAGTTCATCGAGATTGTCGGACGACCACTGACCTTCGAGGAGTCCAGCCAACTGGTCTGGCCCATCGTCCATCCGGACGACCACGAGAGGGTCCTGGCCGGGGCCACCGCGGGCATGGAGGCGTCGAGCGTAGGGCCCGATGAGTCGCGTATCGTCCTGCCGTCGGGCGAGGTCAGGTGGATCGACTTCCGCGCTGTCCTGCAAAGGTCACCCGAGGGCGAGGTCACCAAGCTGGTGGGCCTGATCCTGGATGTGGACGAGCGCAAGCGGCAGGAGCTCGCCCTGGTCGAGGCTCAACGGGCTGCCTCGGCCGCGGCGGAGGCCAAGTCACAGTTCCTCGCCAACATGAGCCATGAGATCCGCACGCCGATGAACGGCGTGATGGGCGTGCTGCACCTCCTGGCCAAGGAGACCCTGTCGCCGGGCGGCCGTCGGCTGCTGGACGAGGCGCGGGGCTGCGGTCAGATGCTGGCTCAGCTGCTAAACGACGTGATCGACTTCTCCAGGATCGAGGCGGGCCACCTCGAGCTCACGCCTGAGCCGCTCGACGCCGCCGAGACGCTGGAAAGCGTGGTGGGCCTGCTGCGCCCACAGGCCGAGGCCAAGGGCCTGAGGTTCGTGCTCCGGGTCAGCAGCCGTGATGGCTGTGACGCTTGGGTCAAGGCAGACCCGGTCCGGCTGCGACAGGCGCTGTTCAACCTCATCGGCAATGCGGTCAAGTTCACGGCGCATGGCGTGGTGGAAGCTCGGCTATCGGTTGGCTTTGATGGCGACGGGAACAAGCGCCTGCGTTTCGAGATCGAGGACACTGGCGTCGGCATCCCCGAGGGCGCCCAGTCCTCCCTGTTCCAGCGCTTCCATCAGGCGGACGGATCGACCGGGCGCCGTTTCGGCGGCTCCGGCCTTGGCCTGGCCATCACCAGGGCGCTGGCGGACATGATGGGGGGCGACGTCGGCTTTTCCAGTGTCGAGGGCCGCGGTTCGACCTTCTGGCTGGACGTGCCCGCTCCGGCAGCCACCGCGCCTGCGTCGGCCGAGGAGTCTGGAGCCACATGCCTGGATGGCATGCACATCCTAGTCATTGAGGACAATCCCACCAACCGCCTGGTGGCGACGCAGATCCTGGAGGACCTGGGCGCCCGGGTCCGGACAGCTGAAGACGGCGTCGCCGGTGTTGAGGCGGTTCAGTCCATGTCCTTCGATCTGGTCCTGATGGACGTGCAAATGCCTCGGATGGATGGGGTGGAGGCGACGCGCACGATCCGGGCGCTGGACGGCCCGACAAGGGTCGTTCCGATCATCGGCCTGACCGCCAACGCCCTGTCCCATCAACTCGTGACCTATGCAGAAGCCGGCATGAATGGGGTGGCTTCAAAGCCGATCTCGCCTTCGGCGCTCCTGGCAGAAATCGCGCGGGTGATGTCGGAGGAACCCGCGAGCGCATCGAGCGCGGCCGCCTAGGCCTGGTCCAGCGGTGAGGGGACGCCTCGGCCGCTATTCGTCCGCCCGGACCGACTGCTGATCGTCCGCGAAGCCCATGGCGGCTTCAAACGCCAGGCGGACCTCTTCAGGCTGTCCGGCCTGGAACGGGTAGCCGCGGATCGGAGTGCCCACAGTCGGATGGCGGAGCATCTGTGCGCGAGGCAGGCCGTGGATGTAGACGTCGCGGTTGGCCGCGGGCAGCGGGATGCGCCGGTTCGTCTCCGGATCACGGATCAGGCCCTTGGGCTCCTCCCCGCGTGCGGTCGCCTCCAGTTCGGCCAGGAATCGGCGGCGCATCATCAGGACGCCCCGGTCGCTGGCGGCCAGGTGCTCCTTTGAGCGGTCGGCGACGACGCCCTGACCGGCCCAGGCGAGGAAGTCCTGGTTCATCACGTGGCTGGTGATCCAGCGGCCGTTCTCGTCCTTGATCGGCCCCGTCCAGGCCGGGATCGAGCCTTGCACATAGGGCTCGCACTCCCTGGGCGCCCTCGAAAAGGCCCAGGTGATGCTCAGGATGTTTTCGTCGTCTATCGGCGTGCGCCATTCGAAGTGGTCGCCGAGATAGAAACCGGTCGGCCACAGGGCGACCCTGCCCACGGTCCAGAGGTCGTGCGCTTCGGACGTGTCTTCGCGGATTCGCCGGTAGATCAGGCCGAACTCGAACTCCTCGAAGTCGACCTTCAGATGGCGCGGACCATAGGGCCCGGTCTGATCGGCCAGCCGGACGCTCCAGTTGGTGTGCATCCACTCGAAATGGATGGGGTCGATCGAATTCTCCTGGCATTGCAGCCAGTTGCAAGGAACTTCAGCGAATACGATCTGGGTGAAGCCATTGCTCCAGCTGAACGGTTCCCAGTCGGGCAACAAGGGCGCTGGGGCGGCGCCCATATAGGCCCAGAGCAGGCCGCCGAGCGCCTGCACCGGATAGGCCGTGGTCCTGATCTTGTCCTTGTAGCGAACCTGGGGTGCAGCGATGTCGTCGTACGGCTGCTCCAGGCACTGTCCGTCGGCCCCGAACAGCCAGCCGTGGTAGTTGCAGCGAAGGCCGCAAGCCTCGACGTACCCGTACGCGAGGTCGGCCCTCCGGTGCGGACAGTGCCGATCGACCAGGCCGAACCCGCCGGACAGGTCCTTGTAGAGCACGAGGTCCTCGCCGAAGAGGCGGATGGCCCGCGCGCCGGGTGTCTCGAATTCGCTGACCGCGGCGATCGGGTGCCAGTAGCGCCTGAGATAGTCGCCCATCGGCGTTCCCGGACCGACCTGGGTCAGCAGCCTGTTGTTGTCAGGGCTCAGCATGATGGGCGATCCGAGCGCGGGACGATTTCCGTGTCAAGGTGCTCGCAGGCTCGCCCGGGATCATCCGAAACTGGCCAGGCTTCCTCCGTCGGCAAGGTAACAGGCGCCGGTGCAGTAGGCCGACTCGTCGGACGCCAGGAACAGCATCAGGCGCGCGATCTCCTCGGCCGTTGCGTAGCGCTTCAGCGGGACGGTCGCGGACAGCGCCGCCTCGACCTTCTCGGGCGCATCCGGGGCGCTGCTCCGATGGATACGGTCCATCATCGGCGTGGCGACAAAGCCGGGATTGATCGCGTTCACCCGGATGTTGTGCGCGGCCAGTTCGAGGGCGGCGCCCTTCATCATCCCCACGACGGCGTGCTTGGAAGTGGTATAGCCCGTGGTTCCAGGCATCGCCGCCAGGCCCTGGATGGATGAGGTCATGACGATCGCGCCGGCTCCCCGGCTCTTCATGCGCGGGATCGCCGCGCGCAGCCCCAGCCAGACGCCGCGCACGTTGATCCCCATGACCTCGTCGAAGGACTCTACTGGATAGCTCTCAAGCAGGCTGCTTGGGCCGGTGATTCCGGCGTTCAGCAGTGCGACGTCGAGCCCGCCGAAGCGATCGACCACCGCCTGGGTATAGGCCTCGACCTGATCCGGATCGGTGACGTCCGCGACATGAACGGCGGTGCGGTCCCCACCGATAGCGTCGGCGGCCTCGGCGAGCGCCTCGGCCGACCGGTCCACGAGCATGACGCTGGCGCCTTCCTCGACGAACAGCCTCGCCGCCGCACGCCCGATCCCGCCCGCGCCGCCGGTGATCACCGCAACCTTGTCCTTCAGCCGTCCCATTCGAGTTCTCCGGATCATTCAGCAGAGCCGGCGAGCCGCCACCGGATCATCCAATCTTTACCTCCTGCTGCCAGGAATTGTCTTCGGGACCGGACACCATCGGAGCGACGGCATTGGCGGCGACACGCGGGCGCTCGGGCGCCTCTTCGGCCACGGGGAGGGTATCGGCCGAGCGACGCGCCAGCCGCGAGCTCGCCGACGCCCGCCGCCTGCAGCGGATCATGTTCGACGCCGCGGGGCTCGCGATCTGGACGCTGGATGCGCACGAAGACAGCGTGCCGCTTACGCCCGAACTCTGCCGTCTGACGGCCGCCAATCAAGCGGCGTTGCCTCTGACTGATTTCGCCGAGGCTTTGGCCGGACCAGAAGGTCAAGAGGCCTTCCTCGAGGCGATCCACTCTGCCCGGCGTGGAGAGCGCGTGACGGCGATGGAGCACGTCTGCGTCGCGGGCCTGCGCCTGCGCACCGTGTTCAGGACCGACGCCGAGGACGGGCGGGGCGCCGCGGTCATCGGCGTCTCCCAGGACGTCAGCCATGCCCCCGACCGGCGCGAGCTCACCCGCGCCCGCTTCGAGCAGATGGCCGCTTCCACCCGCGTTTCGCCAGGACCCTCGGCCTTGTTCGACAGCGAAGGGCGCTGCCGGGCCGCGAGCCCGGCGTGGGAGGCGCTCGCCAACACCTCCGGAAGAAGCTCACTTGGCCTGCGTATCGAGGAGATCGCTCAGGGCGTGTCTGCGCAGGTCGTCCAGATGCACCGCAGTGTGTGCAACGGCGATGCGGTGATCAACGACGCCGAAGAGTGCTACTTCGACGCCCAGGGCCGACAGCGCTGGCTGCAGAGCGAATATCGGCCGATCCGCTCGCTGGACGGCGAGTTCCTCGGCTACGTCGTGCACGGCCGCGACATCACCGCCCTGGTGTCGGCGCGACGCGAGGCGCTGGTGAACGCAGAGCGGCTGAAGTTGGCTCTGAACGCCGCCCGCGCGGGCGTCTACGAGACCGATTTCAAGAACGCGACCTTCTGGTGCTCTTCGCAGTTCGCCGATGTGGTCGGGCGGACCCTCACCTTCGAGGAAGCTTCCGGCCCAGTCTGGCCGATGACCCACCCCGACGACGTGGAACGGGTCCGCGAGAACATCGCCGGCCGTCGGGCCATCCCAAGCCATGCGCCGCGCCAAGGCGACGGACCGCTGGACTTCCGTGTGGTGCTGCCGAGCGGCGAATGCCGATGGGTCCAGCTCCAGGGCGAGACAACGCGCGATGCTCCGGGCGACCCGGGCAAGGTCGTGGGCCTCGTGTTCGACATCGATGCGCGCAAGCGTCAGGAGCTGGCGCTCCAGGACGCCCGCCGCCAGACCCAGGAGAATGCCGAGCGCCTGGGAATGGCGCTCGATGCGGCGAAGGCGGGCGTGTTCGAGACCGATATGGTGAACCGGACATTCTGGTCGTCCCCGGAGTTCGAGCAGATCATCGGGCGCCCAATTTCGTACGACGAAGCCGCGCAACGGGTGTGGCCAATGTTCCATGCCGAAGACCACGCCGCGGTGCTCGAGACCGTCACCAAGGGCCTGGAGACCTTGAAGATCGGGCCGCTGGAAGCGCGGCTGGTGCTCGGGAATGGCGAGACCCGGTGGATCGACCTCCGTTCGGTCGTCCACAAGTCCGAGGACGGCAAAGCCGCCAAGGTGGTGGGGCTGATCCTCGACATCGACGCTCGCAAGCGCCAGGAGCTGGCCCTTCTGGAGGCCCGCGAGCTGGCCCAGGCCAGTGCCGAACGCCTGGGGCTGGCGCTGAAAGCCGTCAAGGCCGGCGTGTTCGAAGTCGACTTCAAGCGCCAGACCTTCTGGTGCTCTCCAGAGTTCACAGAGATGATCGGGCGAGAGCTCTCCTTTGACGAGGCGAAGCTCGAGGAATGGGATTGCGTCTTCGTCGATGACCTGCCCGTGCAGGCGGCATGGCGCGCCAAGGCGGTCGAGACGGGGGTCTTCGAGCCGTTGGAGTTCCGGGTCGCCTTGCCGTCAGGCGAGTGTCGATGGGTGGAGGCCTGCGGCACGATCCGCGTGGACGCCATGGGAAATGTCGAGAAGGTGCTCGCGCTCCACATCGACATCGATGAGCGCAAGCGCCAGGAGCTGGCGATCATCGAGGCGCGAGAGGAAGTACAGAAGACCGCCGACCGGCTGAAAATCGCCCTGGACGCCGGTCAGGCGGGCGTGTTCGAGACAGACTTCCGCAACGGGACCTTCTGGTGCTCGAGCCAGTTCACCGAGATTATTGGCCGCGAGCTGACCTTCGAAGAGGCCTCGCAGCGCACCTGGCCGATGACCCATCCGGATGACCGGGAGCGGATCGCCGAAATCATCTCCCACGGCGCCACGTCGCGGAACTTCGGCGTGGTGCAGTCGCGGATCGTCCTGCCGGATGGCAGCGTCCGCTGGATCGACACCTGCGCCGAGCTTCACCGGCTCGAGGACGGCTCCCGGGACAAAGTTGTCGGACTGGTCCTCAATATCGACCAGCGCAAACGCCAGGAGCTGGAGCTGATCGAGGCTCAGCGGGCCGCCGAGGCGGCCACCGAAGCCAAGTCGCAATTTCTCGCCAACATGAGCCACGAGATCCGCACGCCGATGAATGGCGTGCTGGGCGTCCTGCATCTGCTCGAGCGGGAACCGCTCTCCGACGAGGCGGGGAAGCTGCTCGGTGAAGCGCAGGCGTGCGGGCAGATGCTCGCGCAGCTGCTGAACGACGTGATCGACTTCTCCAAGATAGAGGCCGGCCGCCTGGAGCTGACACCCGAACCGCTGAACGTCGCAGACACGCTGCAGAGCGTAACGGGCATGCTGCGCCCTCAGGCCGAGGACAAGGGGCTGGAGCTGCGCACGACGGTGGAGGGAGCCGGAGGCTGGATCATGGCTGATCCGGTCCGCCTGCGTCAGGCGCTGTTCAACCTCATCGGCAATGCCGTCAAGTTTACCAACGACGGGCATGTCGAGGTGCGGCTCTTCATCACCGACGATGAGACCGGCGCCCGGCGAATCCGCTTCGAGATCGAAGACTCGGGTGTCGGCATTCGGGCCGAGGCTCAGCGGCACCTGTTCCAGCGCTTCCACCAGGCAGACGGCTCCACGGCGCGCGAATTCGGCGGATCGGGCCTGGGTCTGGCGATCACCCGCACGCTGGCCGAGATGATGGGCGGGGAGGTGGGCTTCGTCAGCATCGAGGGCGAAGGCTCGACCTTCTGGTTCGATGTGCCGGCGCCGGCCGCCATCGCTCAGGCGATGCACGCGGACACCGGGGCCCTGATGGCCCTCGACGGGCTGAAGGTCTTGGTGGTCGAGGACAACCCGACCAATCGCCTGGTCGCCACCAAGATCCTGGAGGGGCTCGGCGCGCAGGTCGACACCGCAGGGGACGGCGTCCTCGGCCTGGAGGCGGTGCAGGCCGTCGCCTACGATCTGGTGCTGATGGATGTGCAGATGCCGCGCATGGACGGCGTGGAGGCCACGCGATGCATTCGCTTGCTCGACGGCCCCGCCAGCGCCCTGCCGATCATCGGCCTGACCGCCAACGCGCTGTCACACCAGCGCAACGACTACCTGGCCGCCGGGATGAACGGAGTCGCCTCCAAGCCCATCTCCCCTCCGGCCCTGCTCGCCGAGATCGCCCGCGTGCTCAACGGGCCAGAGTCCGCAGCCAACGCAGCCTAGTTTCCTCTTCTGAGACCACGTCAGGAAGAGTGAACCACGAACCTCACGAAAAACACGAACGCACGGCATCGCTGAAACTGTGATTCCACAAGAGCGCGCGCCTTCGTTGCGCAATCCCGCCCGTTCGTGTTTTTCGTGAGGTTCGTGGTTCCCTTTTCCTGACGGACGCTGACGTTTAGCTGGGATTGGCGAGCGAAGCCGGTGGCGGGTGGGCGGCGCCCGCGGATTTTCCGGGCTTCATGAACTTCACCAGAACGCGCTGCCCGATCAGGAAGGGCGAGCCGTCGGCCGAAACCACGACTTCCACCACGCGCTCGTCGGTCTTCTCGCTGGGATCGTCCGACTGCAGCTTGCGGGCGCCGAACATCTCCGCCCGGCGCAACACGCGCCCGACATAGACCTTGGTCTCGTCGGCTTCGGGGATCAGTTCGACCTGCTGGCCCGTGGAGACGGACGGCAGCGCGCTTTCGGCGATCTCGGCGCGGACGATGCGCGAAGTCCTGGGTTCGACGTCGAACATGGTCGACACGTTCAGCGTGGAGGCTCCGGCGCCCGGATTGGCGTAGCGTCGAACGACCTTGCCGTCGGCCGGCGCGCGGATGTGGGTGAGCTCCAGATTGTAGCGGGCCTGGTTGAGCTGAGCCTGCGCCGAGGCGATGGCGGCGGTCTGGACCCCCAGAGCCGCCTGGGCCGTGTCGATGGCGTCCCTGGCCTGATCCAGCTTCTGGACCGCCACGAAGTTGGAGGGCGCCAAGCCCTGCAGGCGTGCGTACTCGCGCCGGGATGCGGTGATCTGGACCTGCAGGGATGCGACCTGAGCGCGGGCCTGCGCCAGGTTGGCGGCGGCTGTCGCGGCCGCCAGGCGTGGCTGGTCGTCCTCCAGCTGGGCCAGCACCTGGCCCTTGGCGACCGTGTCGCCCTCCTGGACATAGACCTCCCTGATCACGCCGGAGGTGCGCGCCGCCACCTGGATCACGCCGCCTTCGACGTCCGCCTTGCCGCTGGCGATGGCGGCGTAAGGGGTGTCGATCGGACCGGCCCGCGCCGCCGCCGCGGCCTTGGCCTTGCCAGCTTGCATCTTGCCGTAGCCGACCACGCCCACGGAGCTGATCACGATGACAGCCAGGAGCGTGAGCCAGAAGCCAGTACGTCGGAATAGTCGGAACATGCGGCTTTCAGGCTCCCACGAGGTCGGGGCTGGAGGGGAGTGACTCGGTTTCCGGCGCTCCGTCGTCGACGATGCGACCATCGTCCAGGTGGACGACACGGTCGGCGTAGACCTCCAGGCGGACGTCGTGGGTCACGCAGATTACCGCGGCCCCGAACTCCTTGGCGGCGCGCTGCAGCAGCTTCACCACCACCTGGCCGCTCTCGCCGTCCAGCGCCGAGGTGGGCTCGTCCGCGAACAGCAGCTGCGGCGCCTTGGCCAGTGCTCGGGCGATGGCGACGCGCTGCTTCTCCCCGCCCGACAGCTCGGACGGGCGCTGGCGCATGCGTGGCTTCAGCCCCACCTCGGTCAGGGCCCGCACGGCCCGCTCGCGGGCTTCGGCCCGAGGCACGCCCTGGTACTTCAGGACCACCTCCACCTGCTGGATGGCGTTCAGCGCCGGGAACAGGTTGAAGCCCTGGAAGATGAAACCGCAATGGTCCAGGCGGAACCGGTCGATCCGGCCGGCGCCCAGTGACCACAGGTCCTGGCCAAGGGCCGTCACCTTGCCCTCGTCAGGACGCTGCAGGCCGGATAGGCATGCGATCAGGGTCGACTTCCCCGATCCCGAAGGGCCCATCACCAGGGTCACTTCGCCATGGTTGGCATGGAAGTCCACGCTCCTCAGCACGTCGATCTTGGATCGGCCGCTCTTGAAGCTCTTGATCAGGCCATGCGCCTGCAGCGCGACGCGGCTCATCCTCCTGCGCTCCTGTCGGAGCTTCGGCGGATAGATCCTCCACAGACCAGGGCCGTCGTGGGCGCGGAGAGGATGAATCCGCCGAAGCCTTGGCGAAGGGGGATCATCGCAGCAAGTCCGCGGGTTGGCTCTTCTTCAGGACGCCGAGCGACAGGAAGCCTGACCCCAGCGCGATGAGCATCAGCAGCACCACGGCTGTGACGATGTACTCCGGCGGGAAGGCCATGGGCACGCCGCCCGCCTTGCCCAGCAGGGTGACACCCCAGACCAGGACGCCGGTGAAGGCCAGGCCTGCGACGCCGACCCAGAACGACAGCTCCAGCACGATCTTGCGCAGCGAGCCGACCGAGACGCCCAGCGCGCGCAGCGAGGCGAACTCCTTAATGTTGGCCAGGATCGCGCCCCTCAGGGTCTGCCAGGTGATGCCGATACCGATGAAGAAGCCGAGCGCGATGGTGAAGTTCATCATCAGGCCGATGATCTGTTCGTTCATCAGCGCTTTGTCGTTGGCCTTGGCCAGTTCCTGGCGGGTCCAGGCGCGGAACTGGCCCTTGCCCAGGCGGTTCAGGTCGTCGCGGACGGCCAGCGCCTGGGAAGGATCGCGGATCTTGACCATCATCGGCCCGACCCGCTCGCCGGTCGCGGCCATGCCGATCAGGCGCAGACTGTCGCGCGACATCACGACCATCGGCTGGGAGATGTTGGCGTAGTTGTGCAGGATCGCCCCGACCTTCACCACGTGGCCGTTCATGATCGCCTTGGAGCCCAGCTTGACCCCGAGGCGCGGCAAGGTCGTCTCGTCGATCGCAATCGAATAGGGCTCCGACAGAGCGGCGCGGATCTCCGGACCGTAGTCGTTGGGCCAGGTGACGGCGCCAGGCAGCAGATCCACGGCCATGATCTGCACGAAGTTGCGGTCCTTCTTCTTGGTCTTGTCGGTGGAGGTGTTCTGGAAGCTGGCGCCGTCGCCATCCAGGTCGGCCACCTGCAGCACCTGCGGATGCATGAACAGCAGCGGCATGAAGCGTCTCGGCAGGCCGTTGCCGCCGTTCATCAGGCTCTCGGACTTGGGCGCCATGACGATGATGTCGGCGGGGGAGCGGTCGATGGTCGCCGTGAAGGACTTGCCGATCCCCACGAACATCCCGACCTCCGCCAGCACCAGCAAGCCGGAAAAGGCGAGGGCGATCACCGCCGCCAGGTAGCGGCGCCACTCGTAGATCAACGTGGACAGGGCCAGTGACACCGGCTTCCCCTTCGACGAGCGCAGGGTTTCCTCCCGATGCGATGCGCGGCCAAGTTAATTCGGGGTAAGGCGGCGGGCGGTCCGAGCCCCGGGATCCCAGCCCGCCGCGTGAAGCACCTTCGCCCGCGGGCATCTGGGCCTCGGCCGCTCCTACGGGATACGTCCGTTGCCCGGCATGGCAGGGGCCGCTACCCTTCGCCCCATGCCTCCAGGGACCATGATGTCGCCTTCAGAGCCGACGCCTGCCAATCCGGCCGACGAGATCCACTACGGCGGCAAGCGGTTGCAGGAGATACTGGGAAACCTGCGCGACGGGCCCGATGATCCCGGCGACGTCTGGCGCTTCATGGCCTTCGCGATGCCGCTGGCCAAGGCGTCCAAGGCCCAGCTGTTCCAGGACCTCTGGGCGCTATGGACCGCGGACGGCAAGCGCGGCGGCTATTTCGTGGAATTTGGGGCTGTGGATGGAGTCTACCTCAGCAACACCCTGTTTCTGGAAAGAGAGATGGGGTGGACGGGGCTGCTCGCGGAGCCGAACCCCGCCTTCGCCGAGAGCTTGAGGAGAGAACGCACCTGCGCCATCTCCACCGACTGCGTCTATTCTCACTCGGACCTGGTCATCGATTTCATGGCGACCAAGAAGGGGGAGTTTTCCCGGATCGCCGATATCGTGCCTGGCGACGCGTATGAGGAGCGCAGGAACCGCCGGTTCTCCACCGTTCAGGTCAACACCGTGTCGCTCAATGATTTGCTGGAGCGGTTCAAGGCGCCGCCGCAGATCGATTTCCTGTCCATCGACACCGAAGGATCCGAGTTCGAGATCCTGGCGGAGTTCGATTTTGATCGGTGGGACGTCAGGTCGATCGCCGTCGAGCACAACTGGACGCCTGCGAGGGAGAGCCTTCGCACGTTGCTGGAATCCCGAGGGTACCGACGGCGGTGGCCCAGGCTCAGCCGCTTCGACGACTGGTATGTGAAGGTCTGAGGCCCTCCGATCGAGACGGATCACGACCTGCTCCGTCGGCGGGCTCGGCACATTCATTTGGGGTGCGGCCCCAGAGCTACGCCGGCAGCCAGACGATCGCCCGCAGCCCGCCCATGGGGCTGCGATCAAGCGTGACGTCCCCGCCGTGGCCACGGGCGACGTCACGGGCGATGGCGAGGCCGAGACCGACGCCCTTTTCGTTCTGGTTACGGGCCTCGTCCAGGCGCTGGAACGGCTTGAACGCCTCTTCGTACTGGTCGGGCGGGATGCCCGGGCCATCGTCGTCCACCGTGATCTCCAGCCGGCCCGAGGGAGCCATCGCCGCCTCCACCTTCAGACGCTCGCCATGGACGGCGGCGTTCATCACCAGGTTGGACAGGGCCCGCTTCACGGCATTGGGGCGCAGGGTGGCGGTGAGGGTCGGGTCGGCGTCCACCTCCACCCGGGCGCCGGCGCGGGCCGCGCCCTCGCAGACTTCCTCGATCAGGGCCCTCACGTGCACGATCTCGGGCGCCTCGCTGGCCTCGCCGCGGGCGAAGGCGAGGTATTCGTCGATCATGTGCTCCATCTCGGCCAGGTCGCGCTTCATGTCCTCCAGCCGTGGGCTGGGGTCGGCCAGCGCCAGCTCGAGCTTGAGCCGCGTCAGTGGGGTCCGCAAATCGTGGCTGACCGAGGCCAGCAACGCGGTGCGCTGGGCGATGTGGCGCTGGATGCGGGCCTTCATGTCCAGGAACGCCGCCGCGGCCTGACGCACTTCGCGGGCGCCGTGGGGACGGAAGCTCGGGGCCTCCGCACCCTTGCCGAACGCCTCCGCGGCCTCCGCCAGCCTCTCAATGGCCCGCACCTGGTTGCGGATGAACAGGACCGCGACCGTGGTCAGCAGAAGCGTCGCGCCGGCCAGCCACATGACGAACGCGCCGGCCTGGGCCGCGAAGGCGCGGTCTCGCGGCGCCAGGACCCTCAGCACTCCTTGGGGCAGCTGGACCCGGATGTCGACGTAGGCCGGGTAGCGGGTGGTGTCGAACCAGAACGGCCGGTCCAAGCGCTCCGAAAGCGCTTGCTGCATCGCCCGGTCCAGCGCGGCGAACCATGAGCGGCGCCGCTCCGCCGGCAGGCGTCGGCCCTCCTGCAGGGCGATGGACAGATCCATCGACTGCTCCGCCTGCTGCTGGATCCTGGCGAAGGCGGCAGGCCTCGGGTCGTCCTGGACGCTTCTGGCCACCACGGCGATATCGCCGGCAAGGCTGTCGGACAGGCGGCCGGTCACCGTCTGCCAGTGGGCCTCGAAGAAGGCCCAGGTCACCGCCACCTGCATCAGGGCGATCGGCAGCACGATGATCAGCAGCGATCGGCCGAACAGCGAGCGCGGCAGCAACCGCTTGATCTGGCGGGGCCAGAGCCCGCGGACGATCCGCGAAAGCCTGGATGAGGCCATCTCAGTCGGGCGCCAGCATGTAGCCCACCCCGCGCACCGTCTGCAGGTAGCGGGGGTTCTTGGGGTCGACCTCGATCTTGCGGCGCAGGCGCGTCACCTGGATGTCCACCGCGCGCCCCGCGCCATCGCTCGAGCCGGAAGCCAGCAGATGCCGCTCGATCGGCGCATAGGGGTCGCGCCCCAGCCGTCGCAGCAGCTGCGCCTCCGCCTCGGTCAGGCGGACCAGCGTGGAGTCGCGATAGAGCTCGCCCCGTTCCAGATCGAAGCTGCAGACACCGAGGGAAAGCCGGCGCGGCTGGTCCGATCGGCCGCCCGCGCGGCGCAGGATGGCGCCGATGCGCAGCACCAGCTCCTGTGGCTCGAACGGTTTGGCCAGGTAGTCGTCGGCGCCGAGGCTCAGGCCCTCGATGCGGTCGTCGCTCTGGCCCCTTGCGGTGAGGAGTATGACCGGCGTGCGGCCCTTCCGGCCAGGCTGGGCGCGCAGCCAGCGGACCAGGTCGAATCCGGACTCGCCCGGCATCATCACGTCCACGACCAGCAGGTCCAGGTCGAACAAGTCCAGCACGCGCCTGGCGGCCCCGGAGTCCGGGGCTGTGGTGATGCGGAAGCCGGCCCGCGCCAGATACTGCCTAAGCAGGTCGCGGATGCGGTCGTCGTCGTCCACGACCAGCAAGTGACCAGCGAACGAAGGCTCCGGGGCGTCTGTAGCGGCCATCCTCAGCCCTCCGGCTCGGATCGGCCCAGGGCCGCCCGGCCGCCCGCGAGCGCGGCCAGGATGCGCCGGGCGCCGGCGACGGAATCGAGCCCCCCAGCGCGATACGCACGCGCGACGTGCGATCTCAGGCGTTCCGAGACCCGCGCCTCCAGGGCGGCGCCGAGGCTGGTCAGCACGGCTGGCTTGCGCCGCGCATCGGCGCCGCCGCTGCTCTTGTCCACGAGACCGAGTTGCTCCAGCTCGCCCAGCGTCCGGCTCGCGGCCTGCTTGGAGAGGGCCGTCAATCGGGAGAGCTCGCGCACGCCCAGGCCCGGCCGACGTCTGAGCAGGAACAGCATGCGATAGTGGCTGCGGCCGAGGCGCAGGGCCTCGCCGTCCAGGGCCGAGTCAGTGGAGGCCCACAGCGCGGCCTCGGCCAACATCAGCAGCTCCAGCGCGGCGTTCAGCTCTTCCTCGCTGAGGATCAGGCGGGGATCAGGAGTCGCGCCCATCCCGGCTCAGGCCCGCGCCGGCTTTCCCTCGGTGTCTGCAGCTTCGATCTGGAACGGGGCGAGCTCTATCGCGACTCCACGCTGGTCCGCCTG
>FTHA01001041.1_pt1 | contig 14805 bp, 6 predicted proteins | sample 1640771 | NCBI WGS metagenome assembly FTHA01 (sample SAMEA3914789, study PRJEB12502) | metagenome | biome: forest; material: soil | place: Canada | collected 2011-07-03 | depth 0.3 m | reverse complement strand
AGAGGGTCCCTTCTACGGCTTCAACCGCCCCGGCGCGAAGGTCTATCCGGGGGTCATCAACAACTGGTGGCGCCAGGGGATGATGGGCGGGACCAAGGCCCACTACGACTGCATCAAGGTCTTCTCCGAGACCGACCACACCGAGGACCTCAAGCAGATCACTGTCCCCGTGCTGGTGATGCACAGCGAGGACGACCAGATCGTCCCATTCGCCGACTCCGGCCCGCTGTCCGCCAAGCTGCTCCAGAACGGCGTGCTGAAGGTCTACAAGGACCTGCCGCACGGCATGCCCACGACCCATGCAGACATCATCAACGCGGATATCCTGGCCTTCATCCGGTCCTGACCAAGGCGTTCGGCGGGGCCGGACGCCTGTCTCCGGGCCTGGACCGCGCGGCCGCCATCGGGCGCCGCGCGGAGGTCGCTGACGCTCATCCCCGGCCGGCGGCGTCGGCCGGCGCGGCGGGGCCCAGGGCGGCGGCCAGGGCGGCCCCGAGGATGTCGAGGTCGAATGGCTTGCGCAGAATCTCCACCCCCGGCGGCGCCTCGGACGCCTGGCTGTAGCCTGTCGCCAGCAGGATCGGCAGGTTCGGATGCTCGGCGCGGACCCGGCTCGCCAGGGTCAGGCCGTCGATGGGCCCGGGCATCACGATATCGCTGAACACCAGATCGAACTGGTCGCCCCGTGCCAGGCGGCCAAGGGCGTCGGCCGCGTCGGCCGCCTGCACCACGCTGCATCCCAGCCGCCGCAGCATTCCCGTCGTCACGTCGGCGACGTCGGGATTGTCCTCCACGAGCAGCACGACCCCGACCGCCGGCGCCAGTCCATGAACGCGCGGCGCCGGTTCCGCCTCGACCTTGCGGCTGGTCCGCGGCATGCGCAGCGAAATGGTGCAGCCCTCGCCGGGCCGGCTGTCGGCGCGCACGGTCCCGCCCGCCTGCATTGCGAACCCGTGCACCTGCGAAAGACCCAGGCCGGTGCCCTTGCCGGTCGGCTTTGTCGTGAAGAAGGGATCGAACGCCCTGGCCATCCCCTCCGCGGTCATCCCCACACCGGTGTCGCTGACCGAAACCTCTACGTACTCATCCCCCCCGGGCCCCTGCCCCTGGTCAAGGTTCCGGAGCGAGATCCGGACCTTGCCCCCTTCCGCCAGGGCGTCGCGCGCGTTCACCACCAGGTTCAGGAGCGCCAGCTCCAGCTCATGCGCGTCGGCCTCGACGGGCCAGATCCCCTCCCCGAGGTCCAGCTCAAGCTCGACGGCCTCCCCCAGCGAGCTTTTCAGCACGCCGGACATGGCCCCGATCCGGCGCGGCAGATCGATCACCTCCGGCGTGAGCGTCTGCCGGCGCGCGAAGCTCAGGAGCTGCCGGGTCAGGCCGGCGCCCCGGTCCACCGCGGCCCTGATGGTGTCGAGGGCCCTGAGCTGTCCCGCGTCACTCAGCCGGCGCGACAAGAGGTCGGCCTGGCCGCCGACGACCATCAGCAGGTTGTTGAAGTCGTGGGCGACGCCGCCGGTGAGCTGACCCAGCGCTTCCAGCTTCTGGGCCTGCAGCAGCTGCTCGCGGGTGCGTTCCAGGTCCAGGTGGGCCTGCCGCTGCTCCGAGACGTCACGGGTGATCTTGGCGAACCCGATGTGGCGACCGCGGTCATCCCGGATGGCGCTGACCATGGCCTGAGACCAGAACCGGCTCCCGTCCTGGCGGATACGCCATCCCTCGACCTCCGATTCTCCCGTATCGGCGACCTGCCGAAGCCTCACCGCGAGGTCCACGGCTTCATCCTCGGGGAGCAGCTTCGCCAGGGACTGGCCGATCACATCCTTGGCGGCGTAGCCGTAGATCCGGGCGGAGCCGCTGTTCCAGGTGGCGATCCGCCCCTCCGTATCGGTCATGAAGACCGCGTAGTCCCGGATGGAGTCCACCATCAGACGATGGTCCGCCTCGCGCGCCTTGAGGGCGCGGCTGCGGGCCGCCATGCCGGCGCTGAGGGAGAGACTGGGCAGGGCGATCGCGACCATGAAGGCGACGAGCAGCAGGAAGGAGTCGTTCACGGTCGGCTGGATGAAGGGGCCCGAGTCCGCGGCCGCCCCCCAGACGGCGAAGGCGGACAGGATCACCGCGGCCGTGATGGTGTCGCGCTCGGAGCCGCGCAGCGCGCCCCAGAGCAGCGGCAGCACCGCCAGGAATGCCAGGGCGACCGTGCCGATGGTCCGCGACGCCGGACCCAGGGCGAAGAAGCCGACGGCTGCCGCCAGCAGGGCCGTCAGCAGGGTCTCAACCAGCGGCCGGTAGGGCGCGGCGAGCCTGGGCGGATCGATCACCCAGAGCACCAGCGCGGGCGCCACGACGAGGCCGCCGGCGAGATCGCCGAGCCACCAGGTGCTCCAGACCGCGACGACGCTCGACAGCGCGGCGTGGCCGCTGAGAGCCAGGGAGAGCACGCCGATGGTGGCGCTGACCGGCGTGGCGACGGCGCACCCCACCGCCGCGAACTTGACGACGCCGGCGGGGTTGCGGAAGGCCTGCAGCCCCCCCGCCCAGGCGTTGACCAGCCATGCCCCGGCGAGCGCTTCCAGGGTGTTGCCGGCGCCGATGGCCAGGGAAATCCAGCCTGAACTGGCATAGTTGGCGGCGATCGCCCCGACCAGGATCGCCGGCCATATCCGATAGCCCCTGAGCAGCATCAGCCCCAGGGCCAGCCCCGTGGGCGGCCAGATCGGCGTCGCGCTCGGGTTGATCGAGGCGAAGCGCAGGCTCAGCGTCGCGACGACCAGATAGACGACCGCGATCGCCACGAGCTCGACGGCGAAAGCCACCCCGCGCCCGCGTCGCACTGCTCGATCCTGCATCGACACCGTGACGCCCCGCGGCCCGTTCACAATCTGGGTGCGGCCCCAGCCATGAGCCGATCATCTAGACAGACTTCCCCCAGCCGCTCAACGGCGGCCCCGGTTCGCGACCTCTGCGGCTGTCAGGCGTACTTTTCGATGAACCGCTTCACTTCCGCGTCGATCTCACGGTTCTCGGGAACCTCGCCCATGCCGAAGCCGCCGTGGGGCATGGCTTCCCAGACGTGCAGCTCCGCCTCGACGCCCGCCCTGCGCAGCTTGCGGTGCATCAAGACGGAGTTGGACAGGAACAGGTCGCGCGTCCCAGACTGGATGAAGGTCGGTGGGTAACCCTTTGAAAAGTCGCCAAACAGCGGCGAGACATAGGGGTCGGTCATGTCGTGGCCGCCGTTGTAGAGGGCGTTGCAATCCGGCAGGCCGCCCTTGAGCTGCACGTCCAGCAGGATGTTGGTCTGGAAGGTGTCGCCGGCCTCGGTCAGGTCGACCTCGGGGGTCAGGAGGATGACGCCGGCGGGCGCCGGCAGGCCGCGATCGCGGATCATCAGGGCCGCGGCCGCCGCCAGATTGCCGCCGGCCGAGCTGCCCCCGATCACCACGTGGGCGGGGTCCCAGGTCTTGATCAGCTCGGCGTAGACAGCGACGCAGTCCTCCGGCGCCGCCGGATAGGGGTGTTCGGGCGGCATGCGGTAGTCGATCGAGACCGTGGTCACACCGATCCGCTCCGCGGTCACCGCGCCATGGGCCTTGGCGTAATCGCCGCCCCCGAACACCAAGGCGCCGCCGTGCAGATAGACGTAGAGCCGCCGGCGCGCTGTCTCGTCCAGGCCGGGCGGGGTGGAGACGAAGCAGGTCACCCCGGCGATCTTGCGGGTCTCGACGCTCGAGCCGCACGCCGACAGCATCTGGGCGGCCACCGGCGACCACATGGCTTCACTGGCGATCACCGCCTGGCGCCAGGCCTCCATGTCGCCCACGGCCGGCCGCCGCATGGCGGGCAGGGCCGCGCCGGCCGCAAGAGCCGCGCGGGCTTCGGCGCTGATGGTCGCGGGCGGGGGGACGACGCGGGCCGGCAGGTGTACCGGCGTGAGCGGCGTGGGGTCGGCAGTTGCATCGGTCATGCCCTGTTCTAACCCGCGAAGTGCGCCCCGCAACAGCCACGCCCCCAGCCGCGACTCGCTCCCTCACTTGACAACCCCGTGCCCGGCGTCCTCCGCTTTGCGTTCGCGGGCTCCCTCGCCCGCCCTTGCGGAGAACCGACATGCGCCGCGCAATCGGGCGTCGCGACCTCATCGCCAGCGCCGCGGCAGCGGCGGCAGCGTGGCCGGCATGGGCTCAGCCGGCCCAGGGGGTGGTGCGGGTGGATCTGAAGACCGGCCAGGGCCTGATCTCGCTTGAGCTGTTCGCCGACAAGGCGCCCCTGACCACCGCCAACTTCCTGCGTTATCTCGACGACCGGCTCTATGACCGCGCCACCATCTATCGGGCGCTCAGAACGCCTGGCGCGGAGGACACCGGCCTGATCCAGGGCGGCGCCCGCTTCGATCCGGCCAAGCCGCACAAGCCCATCGCCCATGAGAGCACCCTGACGACGGGCCTGAACCACAAGGACGGCACGATCTCGCTGGCGCGCGGCGCCCTGGGCAGCGCCCGGTCGGACTTCTTCATCTGCGTCGGCGAGTCGTCCTATCTGGACGCCCATCCGGACGCCCCCGGCGACAACCAGGGCTTCGCCGCCTTCGGCCAGGTGACGGTCGGGATGGACGTGGTCCGAACGATCCTCGCTCTGCCCACCTCCGCGACCAAGGGCCCGCCCGGGATGGTCGGCCAGATGATCGATCCCGCTGTCCCGATCCTCACCGCCCGGCGGGTTTAGCCCCCTGGGTCCTTCCCCGCGAAGCTGGGACTCAAGTCTGTTGAAAACGGCCTGCACGGCGGCGCTTCGAAACCGGATTCAACCGCCGAGGTCGCGGAGAAGGCGCAGAGGACGCAGAGGGCCCCTCCTCCGCGCGCTCCGCGCCTTCTCTGCGATCTCCGCGGTCGTCTTTCTGAAGGCGAGCCGCTACGCGGCCTCCGCCCGGCCCGTCCCCCTAAGCGACGGCTGAAACGGTGCGGGCCTGGAGGGCGAACTGCTCGACGTAATTCCACAGCGCCGCGATCTCCTCGGCGGCGGGATTGCCGGCGCCGACCTCTTCCACCGATTGGCCGGTGGCCAGGGTGGTCTGGTAGTTCGCACGGGCGCGCAGGACGATGGGGGCCACCGGCATCTGCATCAGCCGCAGCGCATCGAGCGCCCGCTTCACGGCGGGCGGCTCGACGCCGCCGCGGGGAACCGGGGCCTGGCTGAGGACGATCAGCCCCGGCTTTCGAAGCAGCCGCAGGATCTGGGCCGTCTGGATCGTGGCGGCGATATCCAGGAATGTGGGACGCACCACGATGAGGGACAGGTGCGCCAGGGCGATGGCGTAGCCGATCGAATCCTCGGTGGCGGCGGGCGTATCCAGGATCGTGATGTCGTTCCGGGAGTCCCGCTGCTCGTCCTTCTGCAGCTCGAAGAGTTGCCCGCCTGTCAGGCGTATGACGTCCGGGCCCTCGCCCTTGCGGGCCTTCAGCACCTCGCTGGAGGATCCCTGGGGATCCGTGTCCGCGAGCTGGACATTATAGCCGCGGCGAAAAGCGGCGATCGCGAGGTTGACCGCGACGGTGGTCTTGCCCGACCCGCCCTTGCGGGCGACGACTGCGATATTCTTCATGGCCAATCCCAAGTGGCCTCCCCTTCGTAAGCAGAGTCTCGAAGTCTTGGGAGGGGGTCTAATCGCCGCACCTGAGTATTCGTCAACAAGGAGGTCGCCGACCGCGCTTCCAGGACATGGATTTCGCCGGCGGCGATGGCGTGCAAGACGCGCCGACGCCCTTGCGCCCAAGGGATTTCCACTCGGCGCGCCGCGCCTACTGAGCGGGAATTCGGGTCGCCCCGACCATGATCGCGGTTCGCGCGATTAAGATTCTGGAGACCGACGCACCCCACAGTCCCGGCGCATGAGAGCCATTCGACAGACTCCGAAGTTCGATCATGGAGCCGCGCTGCGCGTTCCTCCCGCGCACGACGCCAAGGGGCGGCGCGCCCTGTGGATGTGGCTGGGCGAGGCCGGCTGCCCTTTCGACGACCGCGGCGCGGTTCAGGTCTCCACCGCCCAGGGGGCGGTCGTCGCCCGTCCGGGCGACTGGATCGTGCTGTCGGTCAGCAGCGAATTCCACGTGGCGCGGTCCAGCGCCCCCTGGGACGATTGAGCGCCGGCGATCAAGCCGCCGACGCCGTCGCCGCCAGAACGGGAAAAGGCGGGGCCTTAGGCCCCGCCTCCCCTCGCCGCCGCCCTAACGTGATGGGGGGGTCGGCCGACAGCGAATCCTGGGCCGCATCGCGGCGGCCGGTGGAACCGACCGATCGCGGACGCGCCACGGATGTCCGAACCTTTTGCGTCGAGAACCGGCGCCGGGCATGACCGGGCGCCGAATCGCCGCGAATCGAGCTCTCGCGTTGGCTGCAAAGGATTGATCGCGGGCCCATCAATGGTCATCGTCCAGATGGACTAGGGCCAGCCATTCGATGGATGAACGCACCTATAGCGAGTTCCTCGACCTGACCTACAGCGCGGCCGTGGAGCCGGATCGCTGGCGTGACGTGCTGGGCGGCCTTATCGGCAGCCTGGGGGCCGGCGGCGGCGCCCTGATCGAGCAGAACCTGGAATCCGGACAAGGCGCCGGCGTCGTCGCGGGCTATGCGCCATCCGACCTCAAACCCTACTTCGGCTATTTCGCCACCCGCAACGTGATCATGCGGCTGGAGAATCCCCGCGAGGTGGTCCGCAACTACACGCCGCGGGTCATCACCGACGAGGACCGCCTGCCCAAGGCGGAGCTCCTGCGCTCGGAGTTCTACAACGATTTCCTGCGGCCCCTGGATGTGCACTCCGTCCTGATGCTCGGCCTGCGGGTCCGCGACCTGGAGGCCGCCACCATCAACCTGACCCGGCCCAGGGGGCGCGACTTCGAGGCGGCTGACCGGGCGCTGGCGGCCCGGCTGCATCCGCACCTGATCCGCGCGTTCAATCTGACGAGGAAACTCACCGCCCTGCGCCAGCTTGGCGGTGACATGGCCGACGCCATGGACATGTCGCCCTATGGCCTGGTGATCACCGACGCGGAAGGCCGGATCCGGCATATGAACCGGCTGGCGGAGCAGTTGACCGCCGAAGACGGGGGCCTGAGCGTGATCTCAGGCCGGCTGGCGACTGCACGGTCGGAGGAGTCCAGGCGGCTGGAGACCTTGATCGCCGCCGCAGCGACCCAGAGCCTCGGCGGGTCCATGCCCTTGGCCACCGCGACCCGTCGGCTGCCTCTGTCCATCACGGTGGCCCCCCTGCGTTCCGAACGAATGGAGGTTTTCGACGGGGGGCCCTCGGCGATCGTCTGCATCACCGACCTCGAGGCCGGGGCGAGCCTGCCCGAACAGCGGGTGTGCGAGCTCTTCGGCCTGACCCCCGCGGAGGCCAGGGTCGCCCTGGCCCTGCTGGAAGGCGGCGGACCCCGCGACGCGGCGGCGGCGCTGGGCGTCAGCTTCTACACCGTGCGCGCCCACCTGGTCCGCATCTTCGAAAAGACCGGCGTCAGCCGCCAGTCGGACCTGATCCGCCTGATGATGCGCGCCATCGGCGTGAACATCTCATAGGCCGGTGCTTTGGCCGCCGGCGTCCCGCGCGCGGACCTGCGGACCCGGTCGTGACGCCGCAACTCTAGAACGGCAGCACGGCCTTGATCTGGCCCATCTCCTCGTGGGTCGTCCTGCCGAACTGGCCGTTGAAGCCGATGCGGACGCTGGCGCCCCTGGCGTTCACCAGGGCGAGGCTGGCGCCCCCCTCTCCGGTGGTGGAGTCCGCGGCGCTGTGGATCACGAACGGTCCGACACCGGCGGGGATCGCCTCGAAGCTGGCGTCCAGCGCACTGGCCCGCCCCGCGATGATCTGGTTCACTCCCGCCTTCACCGTCGCGCGCAGCCAGAGGTCCTGGCCGATCTTGAAGTCGTGGCCGGCCTCCACGCTGGGACGCACCTGCCAGTAATCCTGATTGCGGGCGTCGACCTTGAGGTTCAGCGGTCCGGCGCCGCTTTCCGACAAGGCGTCGCTGTGCACCCGCGTGCCGACCACCTCGACGGCCGGCCGCACCCAGGTGGCGGCTGACTCATAGGTGTGCGCCGCGCGCAGCTTGACCGCGCCGAAGGACAGCCGCTGCCGGCCCTGGGCTTCGGCCGCCGCCGGCCCCGGGAACGCCACGTGCCGGGTGGTGTCGAAGTCGGCCTTGCCGCCGGTCACCGCCAGCGCCAGCTCGGCCCAGCCGGCGTCCTTCTTGACCACCGCGCCGGCCTGCGCTCGATCGCCGGAGCTGTGGGCGATCAGCGACCCTGTCGTCGCCGTGGCCTTGTCGTAGTCCAGCGCGAGACCCAGCCGCCAGCCGGCGCCCAGGCCGGTCTCGAAGCCGCCGGACAGGGAGCTGGAGCCCTCGTGGAAGGACAGCTGCTGGGAGGTCTTGTCCCGCGTCAGGTCGCCCAGGTCGAACCGCACCCAGATGCAGGTGTCGCCGCTGCGGACCTGGCCCTCGCCGCCGTGGGCGGAGCAGCTGAACAGACGGTCGGAGAAGGCCAGGCTGGCCTCGTGCGTCGCCTCCAGCTGCTGGACGTAGGGCTCCTGGCTCAGCCGGTCGTAGACGTCGATCAGGGCCGCGGTGGAGGCGATGTCGAACAGGGCCTGGATCACCGGCGCCATGGCCGGCGTGCTTCCGGCCGTCTGCAGGGCGTTGAAGTGGTCGCCGACCGATGTCTGGTTCCGGTTCAGGCCCGGCGGCGAGAAATCCACGTGATAGGCCAGCTGGATGGTCGAAAGGTCCGGATAGGCCAGGTCGAAGCCGGCGATGGCCGAGACCGGCGCGACGAGGCCGAGGCCCGAATGGGTCGCGCCGCCGCCCGCGCTCAGGATCGTCACCGCGTGATCGCCCGGCAGGATGTTCTGCTTGTTGTAGACGCTGACCCGCACCTGGCCGGTGACGTCGGCGGCGCCGCTGACCGACAGCCGGTCGGCCTCGCCGGACTTGCCGGTCCTGGCGAAGTCGAGGTCGATCTTCAGGGCGCCGGTCGAGGTCTGTACGAAATCGCCTGTCAGGGCGGTGGTCAGCACCCGGCCCTGCCCGCCCGGCGAGATCACGCCCTCGTTCAAGACCTGCTCGCCCGCCCCGAGGCTCATGACGAGGCCGGAATAGATGTTCGCGCCCGCCCGGTTGCGCAGCGAATCCGCGCCGGCGCCCAGGTCGATGGAGCCATAGAGGTCGCCGGAATTGTCCACGGCGTCGGCGCCGTTGCCGGCGCGGACCGACCAGCCGTCGATCACCCCCATGGACGCGATGATCCCGTGGTTCACCAGGCTGTTGGCGCCGCCGTCGAGCAGGCGCACCCCTGCGCCCAGGCCGGTCCCGCCGATCACCATCGAGGTCGCCGCCACGTTCAGCAGGATCGGTCCCCCGCCTGAACCGCCGGCGCTTTGCAGGAATATGGCGCTGGAGTCCGCCCCCGAGGCCCGCACGTCGGCATTGACGGCCACGGTGATCGCCCCGCCCGCCCCGTGGCCGCCGGCCGTGCCCGCGAAGGCCTGGCTGACGCCGAGCGTCGGTGCGTAGTCCCCCGCGCCGGCGATGCCGCCGCCCCCGCCGATGGACTGCACGATCAGGCCATCCGAAGCGGCGCCGATGGTCATGACGGCGCCGTTGATGGTGACGTCCGCCGCGCCGCCGGCGCCCGAGCCGGCCGAAGCGGCGTTCGCTGTGAACTGGAGCGGCGCGCCGACCTTGGACAGGGCCGCGGCGTAGCCGCCGCCGCCGCCGATGGACTGGACCAGCACGCCCGGCGATGCGACGCCGCTGGTGGAAATCGCGGCGTCGGCGACCACCTGGAGCGCCCCGCCCGCGCCACTGCCGCCGCCGAGGAGGATCGCGCCCGGCATTGCACCCGAGGCGAACAGGGTTCCGCCGCCGCCGCCGATGGACTGGCCCAGAAGGCCCGCGGACCCCGCGCCAGTCGTGCTGATCGCGGCCTTGGCGTCGATCGCGACCGCGCCGCCGGCGCCGCCAGAACCCTTGCCGCCCAGACTCGCGGCGGTGATCGCAGGGGCGTGGACGCCGCCTGCGTCGAAACCGACCTGGCCGCCGCCGCCACCGATGGACTGGGCCAGAAGGCCGGCCGCGCCGACGCCCGTGGTCCCGATCACGCCCTTGGTGGTGAGGGCGATGGCCCCGCCGGCGCCGCCCGCGCCGGAGGCCCCGCCCGCCTGCAGCGTGACGCCGCCCGAGCCGACCGCCAGGCCGGCGGGCGCGACGAAGTTGGTCACCCCCCCGCCGCCGCCGATGGACTGCAGGAGGACGCCCGTCGCCAGGGCGCCGGAGGTGTAGACCGCGCCCGAGAAGGCCGTGAAGCTCAGGGCCTTGCCGTCGCCTTCTTGCGCCTGGGCGCCGCCGGCCCGCAGGCTCACGCCCGACGCCGTGCCGGTGACCACGCCCACGGAGTACGAGCCGTCGCCGCCGCCGCCGCCGATCGACTGCGCCAGGACGCCAAAGGCGTTGTCGCCGCCGGTGGAGACCTGTCCGGAGTTGCTCAGGGCGACCGCGCCGCCGGAACCGCCGCCGCCGCCGTCGCCGCCGAGGGCCGCCGAGATCAGGCCGCCGATGATGTCGACGTCGCCGGTCACCCCCTCGATCCCGCCGCCGCCGCCCACCGACTGTGCGATCAGGCCGACCGACCCGGCGCCGGTGCTGAAGGCGGGGTTGGCGTTGGTGACCGCCACGTCGGAACCGTCCCCGATGATGGCGCCTGTGGAGCCCAGGGTCAGGGCGATCCCGCCCGGGCCTACGGTCAGGGGATCGGGCACGGAGATGGCCGCCACGCCGCCGCCGCCCGCCACCGACTGGATCAGCACGCCGTACGACAGGGCGCCGCCGGTGATGATCTGGCCGCCCGTGACGTCGACGGTCACCTTGCCGTGGCCGCCGCCGTGGCCTGACCCGCCGCCGCCGAGACCCAGGCTGGCGGTCTCGAAACTGCCCACCTGCGCCGAGATGGCCATGGCCGAGGCGCCGCCGCCGCCGCCGATGGACTGCGCCAGGACGCCGATGGAGTCGTCGCCGAGGGTCGCGATCGTCCCGGTGGATGTGACGCTGACGTCGCCGCCTGAACCGCCCGTCCCGCCGAATCCGCCGACCGTATTGTCGAGGCTGCCGCCGCCCGAGATCCGGAGCGCGCCGGAGAAGCCGCCCGCCCCGCCGCCGCCGCCGACGGATTGGGCCAGGACCGCGGTGGAGCCGGCCCCCTTGGCGATGATCGAGCCGGTGTTGACCACGGTGACGGTCCCACCGTCGCCGCCGCCTGCGCCCGAGCCGCCGATGCTGCCGGTGACGCCGCCCCCGCCGTTGGACAGGGTCCCGGCCACGCTGAGGCCGCCGGAGCCACCGCCGCCGCCCACCGACTGGGCGAAGACGCCGTAGGACAGGGCCGCGTCGGTCTCGATCAGGCCGCTGTTGGAGACGCTCACCGCCCCGCCCGCGCCGCCGCCGGCGCCAGAGCCGCCCACCGAATTGGATGTGCTGTGGCCGCTGGATCCGGACCCTGAGATCGCCATGCCGCCGCGGCCGCCGCCGCCGCCGATGGACTGGGCCAGCACGCCGACCGAGCTGGCGCTGAGGGTGCGGATCTGGCCCGAGTTGACCACCGACACCGCGCCCGACGAGCCGCCAAGCGCGCCCGCGCCGCCCACCGCCGAGGTCAGGCTGGCGCCGTTCGCGACGCTGAGGCCGCCCGCGAAACCGCCGGACCCGCCGCCGCCGCCCACCGACTGGGCGAAGACCGCCACCGCGTCCGCGCCCTCGGTCAGCACCGCGCCGTCATTGACAACCTGGACGTCGCCGGCCGAACCGCCGCCCCCGCCCGCGCCGCCGCCCACGCTCGCCTTGGCGTCGCCCTTGAGGGACACCGCGCCGTCCACCACAAAGCCGCCAGCCCCGCCGCCGCCGCCGACGCTCTGGGCCTGGACGCCATTGGCCATGGCCCCCAGGGTGTGGACCACGCCGGTCGAAAGATTGTGAACCGAGACGTTGCCGCCGGCGCCCGCCGCGCCGCCCGCGCCGCCCGTGGTGTCATCGACCGCATCGGCCTCGGACGCGCCGGCGCCCAGGGCGAAAGCGCCCGAACCGCCGCCCCCGCCGACCGACTGGGCCAGGATGCCGAAGGCCCTCGCTCCGGCCGTATAGATCCCGCCGTCGTTGATCAGATTGACGCTATTACCGTCGCCGCCGCCCGCGCCTGCGCCTCCGACGCTGTTGGACGCCGCGCCGCCCTTGGCGCTGACGCCCGCGGAGACCGAGAAGCCCCCGGCCCCGCCGCCGCCGCCGACGCTCTGGGCCAGGACGCCGCCAGAGTCGGCGCCGTAGGTGTAGATGTCGCCGTGCAGGGTCACCTTCACATCGCCGGCCTTGCCGGCCGTGCCGCCCGCGCCGCCGCCGACGGTGGACTGGGACTGGCCTTCCAGGGACAGCGATCCGCCCACGGCGAAGCCGCCCGCGCCGCCGCCGCCGCCGACAGACTGCGCCAGGACGCCGTAGGACAGGTCGCCCTCGGTCACAATCAGGCCGCCGGCATTGACCAGCACATCCACGTGGTCGGAATCGCCTGCCGCGCCGCCGGACCCGCCGATGGAACTGGTGGTCGCGTCGGCCTTGGAGACCCCGAGTCCCAGGGCGAAGCCGCCCTGGCCGCCGCCGCCGCCGACGGACTGCGCCAGAAGCCCAATGCTGTTGGCCTGCAGGGTCTGGATCACGCCGCTCTCGGCCACATCCACTTCGCCCGCCTTGCCGCCCGCGCCCGCGCCGCCGCCTACGGCGTTGGCCACTGTGGCCGAACCGCCGGCGTCCAGCGCCAGGGCGCCCGCGAAGCCGCCCGCCCCGCCGCCGCCGCCCACCGACTGGGCGAACAGACCCGTGGCGCCGGCGCCGTCGGTGCCGATGGCCGCCGCATTGATCACCGTGACCTTGCCGCCCGCGCCGGCCGTGCCGCCGGACCCGCCGGTGGCGGTCGCCCCGCCGCCCACCTCGGACGAGGAATCGTTCTGCAGGGTCAGGGCCGCGCTGATGGCGAAGCCGCCCGAGCCGCCGCCGCCGCCGACCGATTGGGCCAGCAGGCCATAGGCCATGGCGCCCGAGGTGGTGATGGTCCCGCGGTGGTCATTGTCGACCCAAACGTCGCCCGCCGAGCCGCCGCCGCCGCCCGATCCGCCCACCGCCTGGTTCACCGCCGAGGCCGCCTGGCCCGCCGACGCGCCGAGCGAGAAGCCGCCGACCCCGCCGCCCCCGCCCACCGACTGGGCGAACAGACCGGTCGCGCGGTCGCCGGAGACGCTGATCACGCCCGTGTTGTTCACGGTGACGGCCATGCCGGCCCCTGCGTCGCCGCCCGAGCCGCCGATGGAAGCGCTGACCGCCTCGCCGTCGCGGCTGATGGCGATATCCCCCGCGAAGCCGCCAGAACCACCGCCGCCGCCGATGGACTGGGCGAGGATGCCGTAGGTCGCCGCGCCCGTGGTGGCGATGAGGCCGCTGTTGGTTACATCGACGGTCCCGGCGTCGTGGCCACCGCCGCCCTTGCCGCCCGTGGCGCTCGACGTCACGCCCGCGCCTTCGCCCTCGGACAGGGAGAAGCCGCCCGCGACGGCGAAGCCGCCGTCGCCGCCGCCGCCGCCCACCGACTGGGCCAGGATGCCGTGGGACAGGGCCCCGTGGGTGATGACCGAGGCGGGGTTGCCCACGACGACCGCGCCGCCGACGCCGCCATCGCCGCCGGCGCCGCCCAGGGCGTCGCTGGAGGACTTGCCGCTCTTGGAGCCGGTCGCCGTGATGGCGAAACCGCCCTCCCCGCCGCCGCCGCCTACGGACTGCGCCAGGATGCCGACGGCCTTGGCGCCGAAGGTTTCAATGACCCCGCCGGTGGTCACATTGACGCCGCGCCCGTCCTCGCCGGCGCCGCCCATGCCGCCGCCCGTGGTGGCGCTGGCGTCGCCGTCGGAGAGGGAGAGACCCCCGGCGAAGCCGCCCGTTCCCCCGCCGCCGCCGATGGACTGGGCGAGGATGGCGCTCGATCCCGCGCCATGGGTCTGGATGGCGCCGAAGACGTCGACCGTCACGTCGCCGGCATGGTCCCCGGAGCCGCCCGAGCCGCCGGTGCTGTTGGTCTCCGCGCCGCCGTGGATCGCCAGGGATCCCGCCACCGAGAAGCCGCCGTCGCCGCCGCCGCCGCCCACCGACTGGGCGAAGATGGCGTGGCTGAGATCGCCGGTGGTCTGGACGTCGCCGGTGCTGGTCACCTTGACGTCGTTGGCGTAACCGCCCACGCCGCCTGAGCCGCCCACCGACTGGGCCGAGGCGTCCGCGTCCTTGGCCGTGGCCGCCACTGAGGCGGAGAAGCCGCCATTGCCGCCGCCGCCGCCCACCGACTGGGCGAAGATGCCGTTGGCGTTGGCGCCGTAGGTGATGATGGACCCGAGGTTCTGGACCGTGACCTTGCCGGCGTAGTCGCCCGTTCCGCCGGAACCGCCGACGGTGTTGTTCGCCGCCGAGCCCTCGGCGGAGAAGCTGCCGGAAACGACGAAGCCGCCATTGCCGCCGCCGCCGCCGATGGATTGCGCGAGGATCCCGTTGGCCCCGTCGCCAAGGGTGGCCGCCGAATAGCCCTGGATCGCCTGGGGAACCGTGGCATCGGTGATGACGGTGACGTCGGCCGCGTAGTTGCCCGAGCCGCCGGCGCCGCCGAGGGACTGGGCGAACAGGCCCACCGACCCCGCGCCGAAGGTCAGGACGTCGCCGGTCGAGCCAAGGT
>FTHA01000819.1_pt1 | contig 14819 bp, 9 predicted proteins | sample 1640771 | NCBI WGS metagenome assembly FTHA01 (sample SAMEA3914789, study PRJEB12502) | metagenome | biome: forest; material: soil | place: Canada | collected 2011-07-03 | depth 0.3 m | reverse complement strand
GCTTATAAGGCGCGCCTCATGTCGGAGTATAGCTCAGTCTGGTAGAGCACCACGTTCGGGACGTGGGGGTCGCAGGTTCAAATCCTGCTACTCCGACCAATCTTCCCGACCCAGCCGGTTTCAAACAGGCCGGCTCCCGCGTCAGTGGGGCGTACGATCAAGAGGATCTTCTAGATTGAAGGGGCGCGGCGTCCGCGAGCGGCGGCGCACCTGCCGCCTCGCTCCAGCCGCCGCCCAGTCCTCGCACAAGGTCGACGCTGGCCTGCAGCCGGCGGGCCGCCAGGGACAGCGACGCTCGCTGGGCCTCGAGGTCGGCCGCCTGGGCGGTGACGACATCCAGATAGGTCACGGCGCCCTGCCGGTAGCGGTCCAGCGACAGGGCCTCGGTTCGTTTGGCGGCGTCCACCGCCGCCGCCTGCTCGCGGGCCTCGTCCGCCAGCCGGTTGCAGAGGGCGAGGTTGTCCTCGACCTCCTGGAAGGCCGCCAGCACGGTCGAGCGGTAGTCGGCGCTGGCCTCGTCGAAGCGGCTCCGGGCGATGGCAACGCCGGCTCTCCGCCGGCCGCCGTCGAACAGGGTCAGGGCCGCGGCGGGGCCAAGCGTCCACCAGCTGCTGGCGGCGCTCAGCAGGTTGGCGCCGCCACCGCCCGTCTGCAGCCCGCCCGTGGCGTCCAGGCTGATGCTGGGGAAGAAGGCCGCCCGGGCGACGCCGATCCCGGCATTGGCGGCCGCGGCGCGCCGCTCGGCCGCCGCGATGGCAGGGCGCCGCTGCAGCAGCAGGGACGGCGTGCTCACCGGGATCACGGGCGTCGATGGCAGCTGGGGCGCGGGCGCCAGCGCGAAGGCGGGGGCCGGCTCGCCCACCAGGCTTGCGATCGCATCCTGCAGCAGGATCCGCTGGGCCTGGACGTCCAGCAGCTGAGCCTTGGCGGTCTGCAGCTGAGTCTGGGCCCGGCCGACATCGAGGCCCGAGATCACCCCGCCATCATGGCGCATCTGGGTCAGCTTCAACGCGCGATCATAGGCGTCGACCGTGTCGGACAGGAGCCGGGTCTCGGCGTCCAGGCCGCGCAAGCCGAGATAGGCGTCGGCCAGGCGGGCCTCCAGGCTCAGGCGCACGGAGGCGACGTCGGCGGCGCTGGCCTGGGCCTGCGCCTTGCCGGCCGCCACCGTGTTGCGGACCCGGCCCCAGAGGTCGAGCTCGTAGGAAGCCGATCCGCCGAGGATGTCGCTGGTGTAGAGATTCGGACCGCCCACCCGGAGCGGCTTGTTCTCCGACTGCCGGTTGCGCGTGGTGCTGCCGCCGGCGTCCAGCTCGGGGACCAGGGCCGAGCGGGCCTGCCGCAGGTAGCCTGTCGCCTGATCATAGCGGGCCAGGGCGGCGGCCAGGTCCGGGTTGCCCTTTTCGATGCGGCTTTCCAGGTCGTCGAGCGTCTGGTCGGTGAACATCCGCCACCAGTCGCCGCGGGGCGCGGCGTCAGCCGGGCTGGCGGGAGTCCACGGACCGGTCTCCTGGAAGGCGGATGGGGTCGTGATCTGTGGCGGCGCATAGGCCGGCGCCAGGGAGCAGCCCGCGAGGCACAGCGTCAGCAGGCTCGCAGCGAGCCGGCTACGACCGGGCATGGCCATCCCCCCTGGCTCCGCCGGCGACATGGACGAGGTCTCCCTGGCGCAGGGAGTCCGGCGGATTGTCGATCACCCGGTCGGCGGGCGAGAGGCCAGAGGCGATCTCCAGGGTCGAGCCCATGTCGCGTCCGATCGAGACCGGCTTGATCACCACCTTGCCGCCCGGCCCGACTGTCGCGGCGGCGGTCCCGGCGCTGCGGAACAGCAGGGCGCTGGCCGGGATGGCGACGCCGCCCGCCGTTCCCGGCAGGGCGAAGCGGACCTGGGCGTAGTCACCGGGCTTGAGCGCATGATCGGCGTTGTCGACCTGCAGCTGGACCAGCAGGGCGCCGGACTGGGCGCTCACCGCGTCGGCGGTGGTGGCCAGGGTCGCGTTGAAGCTGCGGCCGGGATACTCGGGCACGGTGAAGGTGGCGGTCATGCCGGTGCGAGCCTGGGCGGAATAGCTCTGGGGCACGTGGACGTAGATGCGCAGCCGGTGCTCGTCGGCCACGTCGAACAGAGGCGTGTCGGCCGGACCGCCAACGGAGATCAGGGCGCCGATGTCGGTCGAGCGGCTGGTGACCACGCCGTCAAAGGGCGCGGTGATCCGCTTGAAGGATTCCAGCGCCTGCAGCCGGTCCACATTGGCGCGTGCAGCGTTGACCACGGAGACCTTGGCGGCGAGGTCGCCGTTCTTCTCGTCCGCTTCCTGGCGCGCCACGGCGTCCTGGGCCAACAGGTCGTTCCAGCGCCTGGCGGTGGTGTCGGCGAGCCGCTGGTTGGCGACCGCGGTGGCCATGTCGGCCTTGGCCTGGGCGAGCTGCTGGTCGAGGTCCGGCGTGTCGATCTCCGCCAGCACCTGTCCGGCCCTGACCGGCGCGCCGATGTCGGCGTACCAGCGCTTCAGATAGCCGCTCACCCGCGCATGGATCGGCGCGTCGTAGAAAGCCTGGATCGCGCCCGGCAGCACCAGGGCCCCATCGCCGGTGGAGTCCGCAGGATTGACGACCTGGACCGTGGGGATCGCCTCGGCCGCCGTGTCGGCTTTCAGCGTCTGGCGGGCGCGCACGGCGCTGATCATCCCGAAGACCACGATGGCCGCAGCCAGGCACACGGCGGCGACGCCGGCCAGTTTCAGCCGCCGGGGCGGGGTGTAGCGAAGGACGTCGTCTGGTTCAGGCATAGGCCTCTCCGGGGGATGGGTCGGCCTTGGGCGCGCTGTGGGGTGCGACGCCCGCGGATCGCGCGGCGCGGCGGCCATGGACGATGCTGAAGACCACCGGCACGAACATCAGGGTCGCTATGGTGGCGAATACCAGGCCGCCGATGACGGCGCGGCCGAGCGGCGCGTTCTGTTCGCCCCCTTCGCCCAGGCCCAGCGCCATGGGCGCCATGCCGATGATCATGGCGAGCGCCGTCATCAGCACGGGACGGAAGCGCGTGACGCCGGCCTCCACCGCCGCCACCGCCGCATTGCCTGTCGCCGCCAGCCGTTCGCGGGCGAAGCTGACCACCAGGATGGAGTTGGCCGTGGCGACGCCCATGCACATGATCGCGCCGGTCAGGGCCGGCACCGACAGCGTGGTGTGGGTGGCGAACAGGGTCCAGACGATGCCGGCCAGCGCCGCGGGCAGGGCGGTGATGATGACGAAGGGATCCAGCCAGGACTGGAAGTTCACGACGATCAGCAGATAGACCAGCACGATCGCGCCCAGCAGGCCGACGAACAGGCCCGAGAAGGCGTCGTCCATGGTGCTGACCTGGCCCCGCAGCACGACGGTGGCGCCTTTGGGCGCGTCCGCGGCGGTCTGCCTGATGATCTTGCGGATGTCGGTGGCGCCCCCGCCGAGGTCGCGGTCCTGAGTGGTGGCGAACAGGTCGATGGCCGGCTGGATGTTGTAGTGGCTGACCACCGCGCCGGACTGTTCGCGGCTGATCTTGCCCAGCCCGCCCAGCACCTGCAGTCCGCCGCCGGGCGCCGAGCCGGTGACGGGGAGGTTCTCCAGGTCCGACAGGCTGGCGGCCTGGTAGTCCGGCACCTGGGCGACGATCGGATAGGACACCCCGTTCCTGGGATTGAGCCAGAAGGTCGGCGCGGTCTGCGAACTGCCTGCCAGTGAGGTGACGACGCTGTTGGTCACGTCGCGCTCGGTGAGGCCCAGCTGGGCCATGCGGGCGCGGTCGACGTCGACGCGCAGCTGCGGATTGTCCGTGGACTGCTGCATGCGAGCGTCGGCGATCCCGGGGATGGCGCGCATCCGGCGCAGCACTTCCAGGGCGTAGGCCATGTCGGCCTTCTGGTTGGGACCGGTCACCTGCAGGTCCAGCGGCGCGGGCGATCCGAAGTTCAGGATCTGGCTGATGATGTCCGCCGGCAGGAACGAGAAGGTCACGCCGGGGAAGGCCGCGGGAAGGGTCTTTCGCAGCCGTCGGACATAGTCCGCCGTCGGATGATGCTCCTTGGTCAGGCTGACGAAGATGTCCCCGTCCTGGTAACCGATGAGGCCGGAGTTGTTGTAGACCGTGTTGATGCTGCTGGTCGGCAGGCCGATGTTGTCGACGATCGAGGAAAGCTCCGAAGGCGGGATGGTCTGCCGGATCGCCCGCTCCACCTCGGCGAAGGTCTGGGAAGCCGCCTCGATGCGGGTGCCCACCCGCGGGCGGACATGCAGCGTGATCTGGCCCGAATCCACCGTCGGGAAGAAGTTGGCGCCCAGGAACGGCGCCAGGCCGAACGAGGCTACGACCGCGACCAGGAAGCCGGCCACGAACAGGCTGCGATGGTCCAGCGCCATGGCCAGCAGGTTGCGGTAGGCCTCACGCAGTCGCGCGAACCGGACCTCGAACCCGCGTTGCAATCGCGCCAGCGGATTGCGCGAGGGCGCCGCCGCCTCTTCCGCCGCGCCCGATGGCCGATGCGCGTGCGGCTTCAGCAGGTACATCGCCAGGGTCGGGACCAGGGTCCGCGACAGGATGAAGGACGCGATCATGGCGAACACCACCGCCATGGCCATGGGCACGAACAGGAAGCCGGCGACCCCCTTCAGGGCGAACATCGGCACGAACACCACGCAGATGCACAGCAGGCTGACGAACGCCGGCGTCACGATCTGCCGGGCGCCATCCATGATCGCGGTGGGGACGTCCTTGCCCTGCTCCAGGTGCCAGTTGATGTTCTCGATGGTCACCGTGGCGTCGTCGACCAGGATGCCGACCGCCAGCGCGAGCCCCCCCAGGGTCATGATGTTGAGCGTCTGGCCGGCGGCGGCCAGGGCCGCCAGGGCGCTTAGGACGGCCAGCGGGATCGAGGTGGCGATGATCACCGTGGAGCGCCAGCTTCCCAGGAACACCAGGATCATCAGGCTGGTCAGCGCGGCGGCGATGAGGCCCTCGCGCACCACGCCGGAAATGGCCGCCTTCACGAACAGCGACTGGTCGTTCAGGGCGTCGATGCGGAAGTCGGCTGGCAGGGTCTCTTTCAGCTTGGGCAGGGCGTCCTTCACCCCCTGGACGATTGCCAGGGTCGAGGCCGAGCCGGCCTTCAGGATGGTGGTCAGCACGGCCCGGGAGCCGTCGACGTGCACCAGGCTCTGCTGCGGCGGGGAGCCGTCACGCACGTGGCCGACGTCGTGGATCTGGATCGTGGCGCCGCCCACGGTCTTGATCGGCAGGTCGTTCAGTTCTTCGATGGTCTCGGCGGCGTCGTTGAGTTTCACCGTGTACTGGAAGTCGCCGATCTTGGCGGTTCCTCCCGGCAGGATCTGGTTCTGGGCTGCGATGGCGTTCTCGACGTCCTGGGCCGACAGGCCCTTGGCCTGCAGCGCTTGGGGATTGAGGTCGATCTGCACCTGGCGAACCCGGCCACCATAGGAATAGGGGATGGCCGCCCCGGGGATGGCGCTCAGCGCCGGGCGGATGAAGTTCTGGGTCTGGTCCAGCACCTGCTGCTCGGTCTGGGTCTTGCTGGAGCTCGCCAGCTGCAGGATCGGCACGGTCGAGGCGTTGTAGTTGAGGATCAGCGGCGGGGTGATCCCGGGCGGCATCTGCCGCAGCAGCGTCTGGGAGATGGAGGTGACCTGGGCCGTGGCCGTGCGGATGTCGACGTTCGGCTGGAAGTAGATCCTGACGATGCCGATGCCAGGCAGGGACTGGCTCTCGACGTGTTCGATGTCGTTGACGGTGGTGGGCAGGGCCCGCTCGTAGGGCGTGATGATCCGGCCGGCCATGTCCTCCGGCGACAGGCCCGCATACTGGAAGGCCACGCCGATCACCGGCACCCGGATGTCGGGGAAGATGTCCGTGGGCGTCTTCAGCGCGGCCAGCGCCCCGCCGATCAGGATCAGCACGGCCAGGACGATGAAGGTGTAGGGCCGCTGCAACGCGACGCGGACCAGCCAGATCATGCGGGGCGGCCTTCCTGCCTCATGGATGGAGCGGCAAGGGCCAGCCTGCGCGCCGGAAAGAAGGCCCCGCGCCTCCCCTGGGTCATGGGGGGAGGGAGGAGGCGCGGGACAGGTGCAGGAAAATGCTGCACCGCGAGACAATGCGCCGCTTCACCTAAACGGCGGCTGGCGCCCGGATGAAGAGATTTTCATGTTCCGCCCACAGGCCGCAGGACGTAGCCGTGGCCGGCGACGGTGTGGATCAACGGCGCCGGGGAGAGGGCGGCCAGCTTGCGCCGGATCCGCGCGATGCAGGCCCGGACCAGCTCAGGCTGGGGTTCGCTCGCCTCGCCCCAGGCGTGCTGTTGCAGGCGCTCCATGTCGATCACCTCGCCAGCGTGCGCCACCAGATGCTCGAGCAGGCGGAACTCCCGCAGCGACAGAGGGACGCTGGCGCCTTCCAGGTTCGCGGTGCGTTCCGGCGTGGTGAGCCTGATCCCCGTCGCGTCCGCGCCGGACCGGGCTCGCCGCACCAGGCGCGACAGCGCTTCCAGCCGCGCCTCGAACTCGATGAACGGCACCGGCCGGGTGAAGCAGGCGTCGGCCCCCGCCTTCAGCACCGCGGTGCGTCGGCCCTCGTCCCCCGCGGCGCCGATCACCAGCAGCAGCGCGCCGCGCCCGGCGGCGGCGAAGCAGCCCGTCCAACCTGCGCTCGGTGAGGTCCAGTCGAGAACCAAGGCTTCGTAGTCGCCCTGGGCCGCCATGGCGACGCCGTCCGCCGGATCGCCCACCGTGTCGACCACGTGGCCGCACTCCCGCAGCGCTGCCTCCAGATAGGCGTCCTCGTGGTGGTCTGTGGCGTAGAGCAGGTACATGCCGTTTCAGCGCACCGGATCGGCGGGCCAGCAGTCGAGCGTGACGGCCAGCCCGGGCGCGGCGTCGCCGAGAGTCAGCCGGAACCCGTGCAGGCGAGCCACGGCGGCGACGATGCTGAGGCCAAGGCCGCTCCCCGGCGCCTCGCGCCCGCTGCGGCCGCGATAGAACCGCTCCAGCACCGCCTCGCGCTCGCTCTCCTCGACGCCTGGGCCGGTGTCGCGGACTTCCAGACGAGGCCCGCCCGTCTGTTCGGTGAGGCGCAGCCGGACTTCGCCGCCAGCGGGCGTGAACTTGATCGCGTTGCCCATCAGGTTGCTCAGGGCCTCGAACAGCAGCTCCCGGTCCGCCGAGATGCGGCAGGAGGAGCCGTTCTCCACCGTCAGCCGCAGGCCCCGATCCTCGGCCAGCGGCTCGTAGAGCTCGCCGACTTCGTGCACCAGCGCCTCCAGCTGCAGCGGCGAGAAGCCGGCCCGCCGCTCGCGCCGGTCGATCTCCGAGATCCGCTGCAGCGCCTTGAAGCGCACCAGCAGGGCGTCGGTCTCGGCCAGCGCCCGCTCCAGCATGGCGGCCTGGGGATCGTCCTCCCGCTGGTCCTGGCGCAGGCGATAGAGCAGCGCGCGCAGCCGGGTCAGTGGCGTGCGCAGGTCGTGGGCCACGTTGTCGCCGACGCTCTTGACCGCCCAGAGCAGCCGCTCGACCTCGTCCATCATGCGGTTGGCGATGCCCGCCAGCATGTCGATCTCGTCGCGACGGGAGGAGACTGGCAGCCGGGCGCTGATTTCGCCTTGGAGGATCGGCAGGCTGGCCGCCTGCACCTCGCGGATGCGGCGCAGGGGTCCAAGGCTGAGCGCGGCGCCCAGCCCCAGTCCGATCACGATGATCAGCCCGCCGCTCCAGACCAGCGAACGCAGGATGATGGTGCGCAGGCCGGTCAGCACCTTGGCGTCATAGCCGACGAACAGGATCTCGCCGGACGGCAGCCGTTCCGCCAGGCCCCGGGCCCCCGGCTGGAGGCCGTGGACGTGCAGCGCGCGCGGCGCGCCGTCCAGGGGCACGCCCGGCGGCAGGCGAGGAACATTGCCGGCGATCCAGGCGCCCGAGGGGCTGTACAGGCCGACGAAGTCGACGTTGCGGACGTCCTGGGCGCGGGACTGCCGGACCCGCTCGGGCAGGCCCCCCACGGGGGCGGCCTGGATGGCCCGCGCCTGGCCAAGGACGATCAGGTCCATCTGGCGCGTGAGATAGCCGGCGGCGCTCCAGTAGATCAGGCCGAGCAGCGCCACGACGCCGGCGGCGAACACCGCGCCGTAGACCAGCGTCAGCCGGATCGTCGTCGTGCGCCAGAGCTCAGAGCGCCGCACTGATCGCGTATCCCGAACCGCGGACGGTCCTGATCAAGGGCGCCAGGCCCGGCGCGTCGATCTTGCGGCGCAGGCGGCCGATGTGCACGTCGATCAGGTTGGTGCCCGGATCGAAGTGGTAGCCCCAGATCGCCTCGAAGATCATGGTCCGGGTCAGCACCTGCCCGGCGTTGCGCATCATGAACTCCAGCAACTTGTGCTCGGTGGGCAGCAGGTCGATCTCGCGCCCCCCGCGCCGGACCTGTCGCGAGATCAGATCCAGCTCCAGGTCCTGCACCTGCAGCACTGTCTGGCGCGGCAGCGCCTTCTGGCGCCGCAGCAGCACCTCGAGCCTGGCCGTCATCTCTTCCGAGGCGAACGGCTTGGTCATGTAGTCGTCACCGCCGGCCCGCAGGCCACGCACGCGTTCGTCCACCTCGGTCAGGGCGCTGATCATCAGCACGGGGATGTCGATGCCGCTGGAACGCATCACGCTGACGATGGTCAGTCCGTCGACGCCGGGCAGCATCCGGTCCAGCGTCACCGCGTCGAAGGGCTCGCTGACCGCCCGCACCAGGCCCTCCTTGCCGTCGGCCGCCCAGTCCACCTCGAAGCCATGCAGCGTCAGCTCCGAGACGATCTCCCGGGCTGTGGTCTCGTCGTCTTCGATGGCGAGGATGCGCGTCATGGCCCTATTCCCCGGCGACGGCCTGGCCCCCCGGGACGGCTCGGCGCGCCAGCCATAGCGGGGGGATGATCAGCAGCATGATCCATCCCGACAGCCAGAATATGTCCACCGATGCGATCGCATAGGCCTGGCCCGTCAGGGTCCGGCCCACCGAGGCCAGCGCACCGCCCGGATCCGCGCCGAGCTGCTGCAGGGACGTCAGCGCCTGGCCCAGCCCGTTCGGCCGGGTCCCGATGGCGTCGGTCAGCCGGCTCTGGTGCAGCGCCTCGCGGCGGTCCCACAGGGTTGTCACCAGGGAGGCGCGACCTGCGTCGGGAGGGGATTCTGGAGATCGCCTCCGAGGTGTTTTGCGAGGAGGGCTTCGCGGCGACGTCGATGTCGACCATCGCCGCACGCATGGGCGGCTCGAAGGGCACGCTCTACAACTACTTCGAGAACAAGGACGAGCTGTTCGAAGCGGTGGTCCGCAGTCGGTGCGAGGAGTTCTGGCGCACGGTGTTCAGCTTCGTTGGCGAGGACCTGCCCGTCCGCGACCTGCTGGCGAGGGTCGGCGAAGCGTTCCTGAGACAGCGCGACGAGCGGGTGGTGCGCCTGCTACGCGTGGTGATCGCCGAGGCCCAGCGCGCACCCCATCTGGCGCAGGTCTTCTATGAGACGGGCCCCGAAGCCAAGACCCGCAAGCTGGCGGGATACCTCGAGGCCGCCAAGGCGCGGGGTGAACTGGACGCCCCCGACTGCCTGGTCGCCGCCCGCCAGTTCATGGCCCTGTGCCGGGGCGGGCTGTACCTGGAGCGCCTGCTGAACGTCACCGGCCCCGGCCAGGACGACAGGGCAAGAGCCGAGGTCGCCGGCGCGGTGGAGCTGTTCATGACCGCCTACGCTCCCGGCCACGGCGGGACGGCGGTCTGATCGGGTCCTCGCCACAAGATTGGAACCACGAACCGCACGAAAAACACGAACGAGGGGTTGGAGCGCCTCCCTCTGTTGAGACGGATCAATTGGCCACAATGGGTTTCGTGGGACGCGCGCCTCCGGCGCGCATCAAGATCGAAAGGGTCCCCGCCGGCAGCAAGGGCCGGGACCGTTCGTGCTTTTCGTGCTTTTCGTGGTTCATTCTTCTTTCTCTCAAAGCCCCGCTTTCTGTCCGCCTCTTCATTTTGCCGCGCCGTCCGCGCGGGTTAGGGTCGCGCGACCCTTCAGGACCTAACCATGAAACAATTCCTGCTGACCCTGGCCGGCGTCGTCGCCGGCATGATGATCTTCTTCATCGGGGTCCCGTTCCTGCTGATCATGGCGGCGATCGGCTCGCCAAAGCCCATGGCCTCCAAGGCCGTGCTGGAGCTCGATCTGAGGCACGCGCTCACGGACCAGGATTCCCAAAGTCCGCTGGCGATGTTCAGCAGCCGATCCCAATCGGTGATGGGCGTCATCGACACCCTGCGCCACGCCGAGACCGATCCGAAGGTCAAGGGCCTCCTCATCCGCCTGCCCGAAGGCGGAGTCTCGCCGGGCGAAGCGGACGAACTGAGGCTGGCGATCAAGCATTTCCGCCGCTCCGGCAAGCAGGTGATCGCCCACAGCCAGGGGCTCTATCCGTCCGGCGCGGTGACCTCGACCTACATGCTGGGCGCCGCGGCCGACAAGCTGTGGATGCAGCCGGGCGCCTCCTTCGAGGTCTCGGGCCTGGCGTCCGAGGAGATGTTCTACAAGCGGCTGTTCGACAAGTACGGCGTCAAGGCCGACTACCAGCAGCGCTACGAGTACAAGAACGCCGTCAATCCGCTGCTGTATGACGACTACACCGCCGCGCACCGGGAATCGCAGCTGTCGTGGATGGGCTCGATCTACCAGAGCGCCGTCGCCACGGCGGCGTCCGACCGTGGGCGCGATCCCACCGTGCTGAGGCGGGCGCTGGAAGCTGGTCCGCATCCGGCCGATGAGGCCAGGACCTTGGGGCTGATCGACCAGGTCGGCCAGGTCAAGGACGCCCAGGACGCCATGATCCGCCAGGCCGGTGAGGGCGCCAAGCTGGTGGACTTCGGTGACTACGCAGGCAGGGTCCGCGGCGAACGCGCGTCCGGAGCGGGCCCCAAGATCGCCGTCGTCTACGCCGAGGGCCCGATCGTCACCGGCGACGGAGAAGGCGGCTCGGTGCTGGGAGGGTCCAGCCAGACCATCTATTCCGACGCCGTCGCCAAGACCATCTATTCGGCCATCGACGACGACAGCATCAAGGCCATCGTGTTCCGCGTCTCCTCCCCTGGCGGCGCCGACACCGCCTCCGAGCAGATCCTCGCGGCGGTGCGGGCGGCAAAGGCTGCGGGCAAGCCGGTGGTGGTCAGCATGGGCGAGTACGGCGCGTCCGGCGGCTACTGGATCTCGTCCCAGGCCTCGGCGATCGTTGCCCAGCCCACCACCCTGACCGGCTCCATCGGTGTCTACGGCGGCAAGCTGGCGCTTGGGCAGACCTTCGCCAAATTCGGCGTCGACGTGCGCCAGGTCAGCGTCGGCGGCCCCTTCGCGGGCGCCTATGGCCTGGGATCGGAGTTCACCCCGGCGCAGCGCGCCGCCTTCGCCCATTCGATCGACCTGGTCTACGACGGCTTCATCCAGAGGGTCGCTTCGGGCCGTCGGCTGAAGCCGGAGCGCGTCCGCGAGATCGCCAAGGGCCGGGTCTGGACCGGCGCCCAGGCCTATTCGCTGGGCCTGGTGGACCAGCTCGGTGGATTCTACGAGGCCGTCGACCGGGCCAAGGCCCTGGCGGGCATCAAGGGCGAGGTGCGCCTGAAGAGGATGGGCGTGGTCCAGTCGCCCTTCGACGCCATCGGTCGCGCCCTCAGCGCCGATGCGACCTCGATCCGCGCCCTGGCCAGCGCCGCCTCGGTGCTGTCCGACCCCCACGCCCAGGAGATGATCCGCGATCTGCGCGCCGCGCAGCTGCGCACCCAGGGCGCCGACCTGCTGGCGCCGATGCCGACGTGGCAGTGAACTGAGGGGCGGTCAACTGAGGGGCGCTGAGCGGAAGGGCCGACACGAAAAAGGGCGGCGGGTTTCCCCGCCGCCCTTCTCCGATCTCAAGCGTCGCTATCAGAAGCGCAGCTTGACCCCCGTGTAGTAGCGGCGGCCAAGGCCGTCGTAGATGTCCGGGAACGTGGTCCAGCCGACCGCCTGGCCGGCGTCGCCGCTGGTCCCGCCGACGAAGACGTATTCGTCGGTGATGTTGTCCACGCCGACAAACCAGGTCGCGATGTCGTTCACGTCCCAACGCACCTGCGCGTTGTGGAAGTATGCCTTTGGCAACTTTGCGCCATACAACGCATCATTGGTGTTGTTGGAGAAGGTGCTCTCGCCGATGAACTGCGTCTGCCAGAAGAACGAGAACGGTCCGTTCTTGTAGAGGGCGCTAGCCAGCCACTTGTTGCGCGCGGCGCCGAAGGTGCCCGTATCGTCGATGATGTCATTCCCGGTGGCGCCCGGGAACGGCGAGGTCTTCAGCCCGAACAGGTGGCTATAGTCCATCGTCAGGGTCAGGTTGCCCGGCTTCATCGATCCCATATGCCAACCGTAGTCCTCGAAATTGAGGCGATAGCTGGCCTGGACGTCGATGCCCGATGTGGTGGTGTTGGCGAAGTTGCCGGGCTGCTGATTCACAAACTGCAGCGCGCCAATCTGCGGGCCGTTCGCGAAGCGGGTGATGGCTGAACAGAACTGATTGGCGGGATTGAATCCACCGCTGGAGCCGTAGCAGTCGTCCAGGGAAACCTGCTGATCGATGTTCGCAATCCGGTCTTCGATCACGATGTGGAAGTAGTCCACCGACACAGAGAACGGCGACAGCCAGGATGTCCATTTCGGGTTGAAGATGCCGCCGACCGTCCAGGACTTGCCGGTCTCCGCCCCGAGGTTGGGATTGCCCCGATCGAAGCCGGACACGCCCTGGGTCTCGGGCTGGGTGAGCGCCAGGCCGCCATCGCGCGCCACCCGCGCCGCGACGGCGGGATCGGCGAGACAGGCGGTGGCGACGGCGTCGCCCAGCGTCGTCGAGTCGATCCCGCTGGCCAGGACGTTGGAGGGGGTGGTGATGTCGTTGCGCACATTGAAGTATGCGGCCTGACTGCCGACCTTGGTGACGCCGGCGCAGGGATCGGAGACGGTCGGGAAGTCCTGGCTTGCGCCCTGGAACAGCTCGCTGATGTCCGGCGCCCGGGTGGCGAGCGAGTATTGGCCCCTGAGCTTCAGCCAGTCGGTCGGCTCATACTCCAGCGACGCAGCCCACGACTTGGTGGTTCCGACGCTCGAATAGTCCGAGAAGCGGCCCGAGAGGTTGAGGTCCAGCGACTTGACCAACGGCATGTCGGCCAGGATCGGGATCCGGAGTTCTCCGAACAGTTCCTTCACGTCGAAGCGGCCCACTGTCGGCGGGGTGGCGTTGCCCGAGAAGTCGCCTGACTGCGTCAGGGCGTCAGGGATGTCGCTGGCGTGCTCCTTGCGATACTCGGCGCCGGCCACATAGCTGAGGTTCCCGGCGGGGAGCTTGAAGATGTCGCCGTGGATGAAGCCGTTGGCGACGAACTCGTCCACGCTCTGGATCCGGCTCGTTGGCGCGCGGATGTAGTCGGCGGCCGCCGGGCTGATCGAGTTCAGACCGAAGATGTGCACCGGCACGCAGCCCGCGCCCCGGGCGATGGGGTCGCTACAGACCTCAGTGCCAGTTGAGTCGATGACGGTGTCGAGAGCGTGCAACAGGTGCACGGTATTCACGTCACCGCCATTCTGCTGACTGTCGTCGGTGCGCCCGTAGTTCAGGCTGAACTCGTAGTTCAACTTCGGAGCCAGCGTTCCTTCCAGCCCCCAGACGACCCTGAAGGTCTGGCGGTTTTCGTCTGCGCCCCGATTGCCCACCTCGTTCATCCGCCGCGCGAACCCGACGACCAGATCGGCGTCGGATGCGGCCGGAAGCAGGCCAGCCGCCGCGGCGGCGGTGGCGTTGTTCGCTCGCACCGCGGCCTTGACGGCGGCTGGGATCGAGGCGCTCGTCAGCGGAATCCCGAACTGGCACTGCAAGGTGCCGTCGCCGCGGAAGTCGTCGCAGAACGGCAGCTGACCGGTGCCTTGGTTGTCGAAATACACCTGGGAGCTGTCCAGCGGCGTGGGCTCAAGCGTAGAGGTCACGCTCGTGCGTGTGTAGTTGAACTCGCTGAAGAACTTCGCCTTCTCGCTGATTTCATAGGTCAGCTGGGCCGCGACGCTGAAGCGCTTGTCCGGCACTTCCAGGAGCCGGACACCCTCGCGATTGAAGCCAAAGACAGAGGTGACGAAGGGGACGACGTTGCCGCTGGCGTCGAGGACCTGCCTGAGCCCTCCTCCGGTGTTCGGGTTGATGATCCGGCCGTAGGAGCTGTACGACGAGAACTGGTTCACCAGCTGCTTATTGTAGTCGTTCGGGTCGCCGGTGACGAAGATGGCCGAGTTCAGCGCATCGAAGCCCATGCCCTGGTCGGCGCGGTCGCGGGCGCGGACACCGGTGGTCTTGTCATAGTTGATCGCAATGACCGCGTTGCCCTTGCCGTCGGCGAAGTTGGAGCCGACGATCCCGCTGATCTTGTAGCGCTCGTCGTCGCCGCGCTGGGTGATGTTGTACTGGCCGGTGAGCTGAACGCCCTGCCAGTCCTTCTTCAGGATGATATTGACGACGCCGGCCAGCGCATCCGAGCCATAGATGGCCGAGGCGCCGCCGGTGACCACGTCGATGCGGTCGATCAGATCGGTCGGAATCGAGTTCAGGTCGACGGCCTGGGTTCCGACCTCGCCGGGGACGAACCGGCGGCCGTTCTGCAGGACCAGGGTGCGGTTGGCGCCGAGCCCCCGCATGTTCAACGCCGCGGTGCCGGGCGTGGAGGTGGCTCCCGGCTGCACCTGTTGGGCCT
>FTHA01001917.1_pt1 | contig 14884 bp, 16 predicted proteins | sample 1640771 | NCBI WGS metagenome assembly FTHA01 (sample SAMEA3914789, study PRJEB12502) | metagenome | biome: forest; material: soil | place: Canada | collected 2011-07-03 | depth 0.3 m | reverse complement strand
TGCCGGGCCGGCCGATGCGGGCGTGGACCTGGGCAAGGAACACGTCCTCGACGTCGACGCGCTCGCCGTTGAGCTCGCCGGACTTCTGGTAGCCGCCGATCACCAGGATTGTGGGGATATCGAGGCGGCCGGCCGCCATCAGGTGCCCCGGAGGGGTCTTGTCGCAGGAGGACAGGCAGACCATGCCGTCCAGCATGGCCGCGCCCACCTGGCATTCGATGTCGTTGGTGACGAGGTCGCGCGACGCCAGGATATAGCCGCCGCCGCTCGCGGCGCTGACGATGAAGTCGCTGGGGGCGCAGGTGGGGATCTCGAAGGGGATGCCGCCGGCGGCGCGGACGGCGTCCTTGACCACCTTGGCCACGCCGTTCAGGTGCGCGTAGCAGACGGCGAGTTCGGAGGAGGAGTTCACCACCGCGATCTTGGGCTTCAGCAGGTCTTCCTCGGTGAGCCCCAGCGCCCGCCACTGCGCCCGCCGGCCGGCGTTCATGGCGGCGGCGCTCTTCAACGGATTGGCCATAGGACGCTCCTCGAACTGGCGTTGGACGTCGCCATGTCTGTGCATTGAGACCGGATCGCCGCTCGGGGCGCGCCGTTCAGGCGATCATAGGACGCCGCCCCGGCAGGGGCCAGCCGCCGCCCCCCTCCAATTGACTCAACCCTCGTCTGACCTGATAACCCGTCGCCTTCCAGTCCCCGTCGCCCCGCGCCGGGGACGTACTGCTTTTGGGAGGCCGAATTGTCCGCTCCGTTCAAGCCCGCCGCCGCATCCGACAGCCACATCATGGGCGTGTATCAGCGCGCCCCGCTGGCCTTCGTGCGAGGCGAGGGCGTGCGCCTTTTCGGCGACGACGGACGCGACTACCTGGACTGCGTGGCGGGCATCGCGGTCAATGGTCTCGGCCACTGCCACCCGCGGCTGGTCCAGACCCTGAAGGACCAGGCCGACAAGCTCTGGCACGTCTCCAACATCTACCGCATCCCCGAGCAGGAGACCCTGGCGGCGCGCCTGTGCGCGGCCACCTTCGCCGAGGAGGTGTTCTTCACCAACTCGGGCACCGAGGCGGTGGAGCTGGCGCTGAAGGTCGCGCGCAAGCATCAGGCGGCCAAGGGCTGCCCCGAGCGGATCGACGTGATCACCTTCGAGGGCGCCTTCCACGGGCGCAGCTATGCGGCGGTCACCGCGGGCGGCAACCCGACCTATCTTGAGGGCTTCGGCCCCAGGCTGCCGGGCTACATCTGCCTGCCGTTCGGCGACATGGAGGCCCTGAAGGCCGCCGTCGGTGCGCCCACCGCCGCCATCCTGATCGAGCCGGTGCAGGGGGAGGGCGGCGCCCGCGCCGTCTCCGACGCCGACCTGCGGCTGATGCGCGAGCTGTGCGACCGCGAGGGCGCGCTTCTGATGTACGACGAGATCCAGTGCGGCATGGGCCGCACCGGCAAGCTCTTCGCCTATGAGTGGTCGGGCGTGGTCCCTGACGTCATGTGCGTGGCCAAGGCGCTGGGCGGCGGCTTTCCCGTCGGCGCGTGCCTGGCGACCCATTACGCGGGCGGGGCGATGAACGTGGGCAGCCACGGCTCGACCTATGGCGGCAATCCCCTGGCCATGGCCGTGGGCCTGGCGGCCTTCGACGAGATCGACCGGCCCGAGATGATGGACCACGTCCGGGACATCGCCGGCTATTTCAACCAGCAGCTCTCAGGGCTGATGGACCGCTATCCGGACATCATCCAGGAGGTCCGCGGCAAGGGCCTGCTGATCGGGCTGAAACTCACGCCCAACAACCGCGATTTCATGGTGATGGCGCGCGACGAGCAGCTCTTGATCGCCGGTGGCGGCGACAATTGCGTGCGCCTGCTTCCGCCCCTGGTGATCACCCAGGACGAGGCGCGCGAGGCGATCGAGAAGCTGGAGCGGACCTGCGAGGCGGCGCGACGAAAAGCGGCGGCCTGACCGCCCTGACCTTCGCCTCCCGGACGCGCCCGCGCATGGCGGGCGCTTTTTCCATTCAAGCCCAGCGGTGGCTGACATGACCCCTTCCCCCCGGCACTTCATCGACATCTGGCCGCACGACGCGCAGACGCTGCGGTCGATGATCGAGGACTCCAAGCGGCGAAAGCTGGCGCGCCTCGGCCGGCCCAAGGGCGAGCCCGATGCGGACGTTTCCGCGCGCGGGCGCACCCTCGCCATGGTCTTCGAGAAGAACTCCACCCGCACCCGCTTCTCCTTCGACGCGGCCATGCGCCAGCTGGGCGGCTCATCGATCATCGCCACGGCCACGGACATGCAGCTGGGGCGCGGCGAGACGGTGGAGGACACCGCGCGGGTGCTGTCGCGCATGGTGGACGCGATCATGATCCGCTCCAACGCCCACGAGACCATCGAGCGCTTCGCCGAGTCCTCGACCGCGCCGGTGATCAACGGCCTGTCGGACAAGAGCCACCCCTGCCAGATCATGGCCGACATACAGACCTTCGAAGAGCACCGCGGCGACATCCGGGGCCGCACCCTGGCCTGGGTGGGCGACGGCAACAACGTCTGCTCCAGCTTCATCCACGCCGCCGCGCCCTTCGGTTTCAGGCTGAACATCGCCTGTCCGGCCGCCTATCGGCCCGATCCGACCGACCTGGCCCGGGCGCGCGAGGCCGGGGCGGTCATCGAGGTCACCGACGATCCGCGTGCGGCGGTCGAGGGCGCCCACGCCGTCATCACCGACACCTGGGTGTCCATGGGCGACACCGACGTCGAGGCCCGGCTCAAGGCGCTGGGGCCCTATCAGGTGGACGCGGCGCTGATGGCCCTGGCGGCCAGGGACGCGGTGTTCCTGCACGACCTGCCCGCCCACCGCGGCGACGAGGTGACCGGCGAAGTCATCGACGGCCCTCAGTCGGTGGTCTGGGACGAGGCGGAAAACCGCCTCCACGCCCAGAAGGGCGTCCTGGCCTGGTGCTTCGGCGGCAACGCCTAGACCCGGACTTGGTCGCGGGCGATTCAGCCGTGGCGGCCGGCGCAGGAGTTCCCTACCCTCGACCCCGATGAACCGCGGAGGCCGGGTGGATGAGCGGGACCGAGCACGCCACGACCGCCGACATGATCACGGCCCTGGTCGGCGCCGGCCAGCTGCTTCTGTCCGTGCTCACCGCCGTGGCGGGCGGGCTCTGGGCCTTCCATCTGTGGCTCGTCCAGCGTCGGGATGAGGTGGCCAAGGCCGGGGCGCAGCGGGACGCCGAGGCCCGGGCGGAGCTGCTGCGCCTGGACCAGCAGCGTGCCGCGGCCGAGCAACGGCGGGTCGAGCACGCCGCCGACCTCGTCCTGGCCTTCGGCAAGGCGGAAAGCGCCGAGTCCCGGATGTGGGCGGCGATGGCCCTGTCGCTCTATCCGGCCGACGCCCTGCCGCTGCTGGCCATGGCGCTCGGCCGGATCGACGAGTCGGGGGCCGCGGGGGTGGAGACCGCGCTGGCGGCGCTGGGAGTCCTGAGCCTGCCGCAGCTTGCCAAGATGAACCGGCTGGCCGTCTCCCTATGCGGAATCCTCGCCGACGCCGAGACGCCGAAGGCCGTTGTCGCGGCAGCCGTCCCGGCGGGGGAGGATCCGACCCGGTCGGCCGAGCGTCAGCTGGCGCGCACCCGGCGCGTCATCAACCAGATCCTGCTCCATGCGGAAGAGGCGGAACTGGCCTTGATCGACCTGGCCGACGTCGATCTTACCGGCGCCCTGTTCAGGTCAGCGAACCTGCAGCAGGCGAGGCTGCGAAAGGTCAACCTGACCGGCGCGGATTTCGCGCACGCGAAACTTCGCAAGGCCGTCTTCCGCGGCGCGGTGCTGACCGACGCCCTGTTCACGCGAGCCAACGTGGAGGCGGCGGATTTCACCGGCGCGACCGGGCCGGCGGGCTTCATCGCCCTGAAGGGGGCGGGGGCGGTCTTCAAGGACTGCCACTTCAAGGGCGCGAACTTCGACGGCGCCGATCTGGAGTCGGCCGATCTGGACTCCGCGGACTTTTCGGAAGCCCGGCTGAACGGGGCGCGCCTGCATCAGGCTCGCCTCGTCGGGACGAACCTCAACCAAGCGACGGCGCGCAAGGCCCAGCTGAAGGGCGCGAGCGTCTCCCACGCCAGGTTCGCCAGCGCCGACTTCGCCGGGTCGAGCTGGAGCAAGACGGCGGTCGACAACAGCGTCATGACCGCGATCGTCCTCAAGGACGCGGACCTTGCGGACGGAAGCATCGTGAACTGCAACCTGGGCGGGGCCGATTTCAGCGGGGCCACGATCCGCAAGGTCCGGTTCGACCGCTGCCATCTCGGCGGCGCCAAGTTCACCGGCGCCACGCTCGAGGATTGCGTCTTCGAGGACTGCCGGTTCGCCGGGACCATTTTCGACAACGCCCTGCTGCACGGCGTGGCGTTCGAAGGCCAGTGCGAGCTGGTGGGCCGGCCATTGTCCTTCGTCGGCGCGCCCATGGACCGGGTGACCTTCTCGGAGGGCAGCGCCGCCCTGATCGCCGGAACGTGAGCGGGGAACGGGTCCCTCATGTTCGCCCCCCGAGCCCGCCGCCTGATCCGGCGGCGCTTTCGTTTGCGCGCTCTTTGCGGCCGAGTGCTGGAGGCCGGCGGTCGCGGCGCCTATATGGGCGGAACCGCCTGCCCCGGCGCTCCGATCCCCGCCGCCCCCCCTGACCGCCAGAGCCGAAATCCCTGTGACCGACACCCTGACGCCCGCCACCGATGAGATCGTCGCCGCCTTCCAGATCGAGGACGCCCCGGTGCGCGGCCGCGTCGCGCGGATGGGCGAGCTGATCGACGAGGTGCTGACCCGCCACGACTATCCCGAGCCGGTGGCCAACCTCCTGGGCGAGGCCTGCGCCCTGGCGGCGCTGGTGGGCGCGAGCCTGAAGTTCGAGGGCCGGCTGATCGTCCAGGCCCAGGGCGACGGGCCGGTCTCCCTGGCGGTGGCCGACTACGACACCTCCGGCGCCATCCGCGGCTATTGCAAGTTCGATCCCGAGCGCACCGCCCAGGCGTCGCAGGGCTTCGTGCGGCCAGGCGCCAAGGCGCTCTTGGGCAAGGGCGTGTTCGTCATGACCATCGACCAGGGCCCTGACATGGACCGCTATCAGGGCATCACCCCGATCGAGGGCGAAACCCTGGCGCTCTGCGCGGAAACCTATTTCGCCCAGTCCGAGCAGACCCCCACCCGCGTGCGCCTGGCGGTCGGCCAGCTGCAGACCGAGGGAGGCTATGTCTGGCGCGGCGGCGGCATGCTGATCCAGAACATCGCCGGCGACGAGGATGCGCGCGGCGCGGCCGAAGACAGCTGGACGCGCGCCCAGGCCCTGTTCGAGACCCTGGGCGAGGACGAGCTGATCGACCCGACCATTCCGGCCGAAACCCTGCTCTTCCGCCTGTTCCACGAAGACGGCGTACGCCTGTTCAAGCCCAAGCCGCTGAAGGCCTTCTGCCGCTGCTCGACCGAGCGGATCCTGAATGTCCTGAACTCATTCCCGGTGGAGGAGCGCGCCGAGATGATCGAGGACGACGGGGTGATCCGGGTCACCTGCGAATACTGCTCGCGCGTCTATGACGTGACGCCCGAGAGCGTCGGCGTCTGATCCAGACCCGGCATGCCGCTCGACGACCTCCTCACCGAGATCCGGGCCTGCCGGGCCTGCGCGCCGGACCTGCCGCACGAGCCCCGGCCCGTTGTGCGGGTGTCACGCCAGACGCGCCTTCTGATCTGCGGCCAGGCGCCGGGCCGCAGGGTGCACGAGAGCGGCCTGCCCTTCGATGATCCCTCAGGTGACCGCCTTCGCGGCTGGCTGGGCGTCGACCGCGAGACCTTCTATGGCGATCCCAGGATCGGGGTCGCGGCCATGGCCTTCTGCTTTCCGGGCACGGACCCCAAGGGCGGCGACCATCCGCCCCCGCCGCGGTGCGCGCAGCTCTGGCGGCCCCGCCTGCTTGCGGCCCTGCCCGACGTGACGCTGACCCTGCTGGTCGGCCAGCACGCCATCGCCTGGGCGCTCGGCGGCCGCCTGGGCCGATCCATGACCGAGGTCGTCGCCAACTGGCGGGCCGCCCCGCCCGGCCTCATGCCCCTGCCGCACCCATCCTGGCGCAACACCGGCTGGCTGAAGCGCCATCCGTGGTTCGAGGCGGAGGCGGCGCCGGAACTGAGGGCGCGGGTGCGGGAGTTGCTGAAATCATGAGGCGGATCATCCATGCCCTGATGGCCGTGCTGGTTCTGGCGGCCTGCGCGCCCCTGAGCCAGCAGGCGGGCCGGCCGGACCTGTCGTTCCAGGGGCCGCGGCTGGAGGACCAGGACTTCGTCAGCTTCGATGGCGCGCGGCTGGGGCTGCAGCACTGGGACGCGGCGGGCGAGCCGTGGGCGGTGATCGTCGGGCTGCACGGCATGAACGACTACTCCAGCGCCTTTCGCCTGCCCGGACCCGCATGGGCGGCGCACGGGATCACGACCTACGCCTATGACCAGCGCGGCTTTGGCCGCTCGCCCCGGCGGGGGATCTGGGGCGGCCGGGACCTGATGGAAGCGGACCTGCGCACCCTCGTGAGCCTGGCGCGCCAGCGGTATCCGCACGCGGTGATCGCCGTGGCGGGGGTCAGCATGGGCGGGGCGGTGGCCATCGACGCCTTCAATTCCGAGCGGCCGCCGCCGGCCGACCGGCTGGTCCTTTTGTCGCCGGCGGTGTGGGGCTGGTCGGACCAGCCCCTGCCCAACCGGCTGGCCCTGTGGGTCATGGCCCACAGCCTTCGCGGCTATGTGGTCGAGCCGCCCGCCTTCCTGCTCAAGAACATCCACGTCACCGACAACATCGAGGAGCTGCGCCGGATGAGCCGCGATCCCCTGATGATCTGGGGCGCCCGGCCGGACGCCCTCTATGGCCTGATGGACCTGATGCAGCGGGGCTCGTCGGGGACCGGCCGCCTGAGCACGCCGACGCTCTATCTCTACGGCGGGCGCGACGACATCATCCCCAAGTCCGCCGCCTTCCACGCGGCGAGCCGGCTCAAGCCGCCGAACCGCACGGCCTATTACGCGCAGGGCCACCACCTTCTGCTTGTCGACCTCGAAGGTCCGACCGTCTGGGCCGATGTGGAGAGCTTCCTGCGCGACCCTTCCGCGCCCCTGCCGTCTGGAGCTGGGGCCATGCCGGCCAAGTAGCGTCCCTCCCTCTGGAGGGGGGAGGGGAGACCTTGTGGCGCCCGGCGGCTCAGCGTAACCAGCCGGCGTTCCGGGAGTCCGAGTCCATGACCCTGTTCGATTCGCCCGCCTTCGAGGGGCACGAGGCGGTTCACGCCTTCCATGACGCGCCCAGCGGGTTGAAGTGCATCATCGCCGTGCATTCCACCGTGCGGGGCCCCTCGGCGGGCGGGTGCCGGATGTGGCCCTATCCCAACGCCGAGGCGGCGCTCGAGGACGCGCTGAAGCTGTCGCGCGCCATGTCCTACAAGAACGCGGTGGCGGACCTGGAGCTCGGCGGCGGCAAGGCCGTGATCATCGGCGACAGCCGCACCATGAAGACGCCGGCCCTGTTCGAGGCCTTCGGCCGCGCGGTGGAACAGGTCTGCGGCCGCTATTGGGCGGCGGAGGACGTCGGCGTCTCTCCGGCGGATCTCGCCCACGCCCGCAAGCACAGCCGTTATGTGGCGGGCCTGGACGGGCATCCCGCCGCCTCGGGCGACCCCAGCCCGGTCACGGCCGACGGAGTGTTCCGCGGCATCGAGCTCAGCGTCCGCCGCGCCTATGGCTCGGGCCTCAGCGGCGTGACGGTGGCCGTTCAGGGCGTCGGCCACGTGGGCGGCTTCCTGGTGGACAAGCTGAAGGCGGCGGGCGCCCAGCTGGTCCTGACCGACGTCAATGAGGGGGCGCTGCGGCAGGCGGCGGACCGGACCGGCGCGCGCATCGTCAAGCCCGAGGCCATCTTCGACGCCGACGCCCAGGTGTTCGCGCCCTGCGCGCTCGGCGGCGCCATCACGCTGGAGACCCTGGGCCGGCTGAAAGGCCGCGTGGTCGCGGGCGGCGCCAACAACCAGCTCGCGTCCGTGGAAGCGGGTCGCGCCTTGTTCGAAAAGGGCATGGTCTATGCCCCCGACTATGTGATCAACGGCGGGGGCATCATCAACGTCGCGGCCGAGATCCGCGCCCTGGACCAGGGCGAGGCCTACGAGCCGGCCTGGGTGCAGGCCAAGCTCGATCGGCTGATGGGGACCCTCGACGAAATCCTCCAGCGCTCCCGTGACGAGGGCCGGCCGACCAACGAGATCGCAGGCGAGATCGCCCGATCCAGGATCACCCGACCGTCGGCCTGAACCGCGGGCTCACGTCGTCAGCGTCAGTCGCGGCGATGACGCCGGTACCAGTAGCGATGATAGGGATAGGGCCGGTAGGCCCAGCGGCCGTCGACCCAGATCCAGGGCCGATAGTCGGCGGGCGCGGCGTAGGCATAGCCGCCTCTGAAGCTTCGGAATGCGAGGGGCGGAGCGTCTTCGCGCACGCTGTAGCCGGGCGGGCAGCCCGGGCTGTTGGAGTTCGCGCCGATGGAGGCGCCCGCCATGGCGCCCACCGCACCGCCGACCAGCGCGCCGGAGGTGTGATTGCCGCGGCCCGCGATGCCGCCGCCGAGCAGCGCGCCCAGGACTCCGCCGATGATGGCGCCGCCCGCGGCGTTGTCGCTGCTCCGCTGGTAGCAATAGCGCCTGGACCAGTCCTCGGCGGCCCGCTCATAGGACTCGTCCTCGACGCGGGCGCGGGTGGTGTCGTCATATCGGCGCGCGTCGTCCGACGGCGGCGGCGGGCCCTGATCGCGGGACAGCTCGTTCTCGGACACGCCGGGAGGGGGGCCGTCATCGATCCGCTGCGGTTCGGACAAGTCCCTGCGCGGCGGCGAATACTGGCTGTCATCCGGCTGAGCCGCCGCTGACGTCGCGACGGTCGAGGCGGTCAAGAGCAGGGCGGCGGCGAGGCAGGCCGATCGGCCGGCCGGGATGGTGCTGAACATTGGGTCTCCTTTCACTCGCGACCCCCCGAGCCTGCGGCGAGACAGGCGGCTGGACGATCTTCGCGCGCCGCATTGACGCAATCATGGCGGGGAAAGTTCCGCCGCGCTTGCCAGACTCGTCCGCCTTCGCGAGTGTCGCGCGCCATGGTCCAGCCTTCCCCTCCCGCGCGCGACGGCGTGCTGCCCTGCCAGGCTATCGAAGCCCTGGCCGCGGCCGGGGCCATCGTCGCCGACGCGCCCTTCGCGCCCGACCAGATCCAGCCGGCCAGCATCGACCTGCGCCTGGGCCGGCGCTGCTGGCGCGTGCGCGCATCGTTCCTGGCGGGGCCAGGCCGCTCGGTGGCCCAGCGACTGCAGGCCGTGGCCATGCATGAGCTCGACCTTCAGGGCGGCGCGGTGCTGGAGCGCGGCTGCGTCTACATCGCCGAGGTGCAGGAGCGGCTCGCCCTGCCGCGCGGTGTTTGCGGCCGGGCCAATCCCAAGAGCTCCACGGGCCGCCTGGACATCTTCGTGCGCCTCTTGACCGACGGGAGCCAGACCTTCGAGGACGTGGCCGACGGCTATGTCGGGCCGCTCTATATCGAGATCGCGCCCCAGACCTTCTCGGTGCTGGCGCGCACAGGGGCGCGGCTGAACCAGCTGCGCCTGAAGCGCGGAGCCCCGGAGCGCTCGGCCCTCGCCACCGTGAGCGTGGACCTGACCGGCGCCCTTGCCGGTTTCCGCGCCCGCCGCCACGCCGGCGTCATCGACCTCGACAAGGAGGGCGGCCACGATCCGCGCGACTTCTTCGAGGCGCTGGAGCCCCGCCATGGGGAGCTGCTGCTTGACCCGGGCGAGTTCTACATCCTGGCCTCCAAGGAGGCGGTGGGAATCCCGCTCATGACCGCGGCGGAGATGACCCCGATCGATCCGTCGGTGGGGGAGTTCCGCGCCCACTACGCCGGTTTCTTCGACCCGGGCTTCGGCCTGGCCGAGACCGGCGGAAAGGGCAGCCGGGCGGTGCTGGAAGTCCGCAGTCGCGAGGCGCCTTTTCTCCTGGAGGACGGCCAGATCGTCGCGCGACTGGTGTGCGAACCCATGATCGAGGCGCCCGCACGCGCCTACGGCGAAGGCGGGTCTCACTACCAGCGCCAGGGGCTGAGGCTCTCCAAGCACTTCAAGGCCTGGGACTGACGGCGGTTCAGGCCTGGCGGTCCTTGGGCTCGAAGGTTCTTTGCTCCTGGAGCGCCTGCGAACGTTTGCGTTCGTCGGCCATGCGATCCCAGGTCTCGGCCATCTCGAGCAGATGCCGGCGATGCTTGTCCACATCCATCGCCGAGGCGAGGGTCCGGCACTCGGCCGCGTGGCGGTGATACTCTTCGGCCTTATTCATGAGATCCCTGAACGGAGGAGCGAATACGCTGGGTGATGCCGCCTGCCCGCTGTGAAAACGCCTGGATTTCCGGGACAGTTCCCGGGGGTTGCAATCGGCGTGACAAGTTAGCTTGACATGTCGCGACGGTTGATGTCATGTATCCTTGTCATTACGACAAGGATGCGCGTCATGTTGGATGGTCGGACGGCGAAGGTCGGGGCGCTCTACGCCGGGGGGGTGGCGGGCGCCCTCGGGTTGATGGTCGGGCTGATGGGCGTTGCGTCGCGCCAGGGGCCGATCGCGCTCGGCGCCCTGACCCTGGCGGCGGCCGGGGTCGGCCTGGTGTTCGCCGGCATGGCCTGGCGGCGCACCGACGAGGTCGCCAGGGAGGCGCACAAGTTCGCCGGGTTCTGGGGGGCGCCGTTCGGCGTGCTGGCCGCGCTGTTGGCCGCGCCCTTCGTGGCCGCCATGATATTCCACATCCCGACCCTGCCGCATCCGGCCCTGCCCGGGCGGGCGGCAGGCGCCGCGGATCTCGTCTTCACAGGCATGCTGATCACCGCCCTGGCCCAGGTCGCCGGTTACGGCCTGGCGTGGGCGGGCTGGTGGCTTCTGCGGCGCTAGGCTCGGGCGCAAGCGAAACAGGTCAATGAAAATGACGATGGAGGCTGGAATGACTGTGCAATCGGCGCCCCGGCGCAGCGTCTACGGTCGGTACGGGCGGCGCATGGCCGTGTCGGCCGCCGCCTACGTCTTGGCGATCGCCCTGATCAGCGGCTGGCTGGGCTGGGAGCCGCCTCATCGCGGACCTGTGGTCATCGCCCTGGCGCTGCTCCCGATGCTGGGGGTCGGCGGCATGATCTGGTCCATGGGCCGGTGCATCCTGGGCCAGGATGATGAGTTCCTGCGGCTGATGCACATGCGCACGGCCCTTGGCGCCATGGGCCTGACCCTGTTCGTCACCACGGCGTGGGGTTTTGTCGGCTGGTACGCCCACGTCTGGACCCTGCCGCTCTATCTGGTGTTCCCCGTGTATTGCGTGGCGCAGGCCGTCGTGCAGCCGCTGGTCTGGCTGCGCTATCGATGAGGAACCGGCTGAAGGTGCTGCGCGCCGAACGGGACTGGAGCCAGGCGGACCTCGCCGAGCGGCTGGGCGTCTCGCGCCAGAGCGTCAACGCCATCGAGACCGGCAAATACGATCCCAGCCTGCCCCTGGCCTTCCGGATCGCACGGCTGTTCGATGCGCCCATCGAGGCGATCTTCAGCGAGGACTGAAGCAGAGGAAAGTTTGACCGCGAAGGACGCGGAGGAGGCGCGGAGGACGCGGAGCGATCGTGGGCAAGGCGACGCCTGGCCTGCTGGAATGCGGTCCTCTCGCCGAGCAGAGCTCGGCAAGATCAAGCGCGGCAATCCTGCGACCTTCTGCGTCCTCCGCGCCTCCTCCGCGATCTCCGCGGTTTCTGTCTGATGCTGGATCAGGAACGCGGCCTCAGGCCAGGCCGGGGCCGAGTTCGCCTTCCCACTTGGCGACCACCGCCGAGGCCACGGAGTTGCCGACGACGTTGGTGGCGCTGCGGCCCATGTCGAGCAGGTGGTCGACGGTCAGGATCAGCACCAGGCCCGCCTCCGGCAGGCGGAAGAACGACAGGCCGGCGGCGATCACCACCAGCGAGGCGCGCGGCACGCCGGCCATGCCCTTGCTGGTCAGCATGAAGAACAGCAGCATCACCGCGATCTGCGCCGGGCTCATGACCACGCCGTAGGCCTGGGCGATGAAGAGGGTGGCGAAGGTGCAGTACATGGTCGAGCCGTCGAGGTTGAACGAATAGCCCAGCGGCAGGACGAAGCTGGCGATGCGCGGCGACACGCCGAACCGCTGCAATACCTCCAGCGTCCGGGGATAGGCGGCTTCGGAGCTGGCGGTGGAGAAGGCCAGCAGGACCGGTTCGCGCACGTCCGCCGCCAGCCGCAGCGCGCGTGGGCCGATGACCAGGAAGGCCGCGGCCAGCAGCAGGCCCCAGAGCAGGCCCAGCGACAGATAAAATCCGCCGACGAACTTGGCGAAGGTCAGGAGCACGCCCAGCCCCTGGGTCGCCACGGTGGAGGCGAGGGCGGCGAAGACGGCGAGGGGCGCGAACCACATGACGTAGCCCGTCACCTTCAGCATCACCTGGGCGATCTGCTCGGCCAGGCGAAGGATGGCCGGCGCCCGGTCCTCCAGCTGGGCCACCGCCGTGCCCACGAAGCCCGAGAACACCACGATCTGCAGGATCTCGTTGTTGGCCATGGCCTCGACGATCGAGCGCGGGAAGACGTGGCTGATGAAGTCCTTCAGCGTGAAGCCCGAGGTCGTCACCGCGGCCGGGGCGCCCGCCGCCGCCGTCGGCAGGGCCAGGTGCAGGTCCGTCCCGGGATGGATCAGGTTGACCATGAAGACCCCGAGCAGCAGCGAGGCCAGGGACGCCAGGATGAACCAGCCTAGGGTCTTGCCACCCACCCGGCCGATCGCGGCCGCGTCTTCCATGTGCGCGATCCCCACCACCAGGGTGGAGAACACCAGGGGCGCGATGATCATCTTGATCAGGCGCAGGAAGATGTCGGTGATGATCGACAGGTCGTCGGCGATGGCCCTGACCCCCGCCGGATCCGGAACCAGGGCGTTGCAGACCGCGCCCGCCGCTATGCCGAGGATCATGGCCGCGATCACGACCAGGGTGAAACGACGCCGCATGAGATCCCCTGTCCCGCTGATCCGAGACAACCGGCTTAGGCGGCGCGGGCGGCCGGCGCAATCGGCCCGCGCCTTGCAAGAGCCTGCCTATGGCGTCCGGTTCAAAGGGTGTGCTATCCCCCCGGCCCTGACGCGGGCGTAGTTCAGAGGTAGAACGTCAGCTTCCCAAGCTGAATGTCGCGAGTTCGATTCTCGCCGCCCGCTCCAACACTTGGCTTGCCTGCGATCAGTGCGCCCGCTGGACGGTCAGGCGGGCTGCATGGCCTTTCGCCGACGTAGCGCCGCGCCCGCGAGTCCGAAGCCGCCGATCATCAACGCCCATGTCGCGGGCTCCGGCACGCCGCCCCCGGCGGTGACCTGCAGGACGACACCGCTTGGCGTCGTATCGAACACGAGCCCCTCCATGTTCACATAGATGTTGTTGGCGTCGAAGGTGATGCGCGACGGCGTGAAGCCCGCGAAGTCGCTCGACACCAGGGTAGCGCTTGTGAACGGCGCCAGCTGATTGTACGCGTCGAAGAGCCGAATGCCGTTGAAGGTCGTGTTGTTATAGGCACAAGTCACGGGGCAGTCGTCGCTGAGCGTGATGGTGTCGCCGCCCAAGGTGACGGTCTGGTTCGAGCCAATGAAGAACGTGACGCCCGGGCCGCCGCCAGTCACGTCGTACGGGCCGGTGTAGACCGTGCTGGAGTCAGGGTAGAGGTAGGTCAACTGCAGCGTCTTGCCGGTCAGGACGCCAGCCGCCGCCGGGGAGGTGATGGCGAACGCCGCAGCTGCGGCCGCGGCGATGAATGCTGAGACTTTCATGATGACCCCCATCCGGTTGCAGAGCCTCCCACTCTAACCCTGTGGTGTTCTATTCCAATACAACTTTCGCCCTGCAGGCGAATTTCACCAGGGGCCCGGATGGGAGAAAAGGGCTCAGGGTCGTTGCCTGAGGAGGAATCCGGGCCCGGCGGCCCGCGCTCGGGTCAACCGAAGTTGCTTGATCACCTGCCGGATGTGACTGGCGAGCTGAGCCTTGGCCAGTTTCTCGTCGGGTTCCGCGACGCCAAGATCGGCGAACACATCGCCGGATCCTTCGATCACCGGGATTTCGTCTTCGTACTTGCCAGCCATTGGTCGCCGTCCTCTCTCGCCCGGTTTCACACGCGTTTTGCGCCGTGCGTTCGCGGGCCTTTCCGGTCGGCCCAGGCGCTGTACGCCCCTGGCCGACGCCGGCGGCCTGTGCATAGATGTCGTCAACAACAATCCAGAACGTGGGAGGGTAGGATGAAATTTGCTCCAGGTTTGCTTGCGGCCACCTTGGTCTCGGTCGGGGGCGCGGCCCATGCGGCTGGCCCGCTCGAAGCCAGGATCGCGGCCACGGAGGACCGCCAGGCGATCGAACAGCTGGTCGCGGGCGACTACGTCCGCGCCTTGGATTCCCATAACTGGGCGGTCTATGCGGCGAACTTCACCGAGGACGGCCAGCTGGCGGTTTTCGGCACGGTCATGAAGAGCCGCGCCGAGATCCTGAAGTTCTTCACGGCGCTTCGCACCACGGCTGCGCCTGAGACCAAGATCAATCACGTCATCTCCAGCATGTCCTACAAGATCGCCGGCGACGCGGCTTCGGGCGGGGCCTACTGGGAGGACATCGGGATTGCGCCGAACGGCCTTCCCGGGGTCTTGAGCGCCGGGCACTACGAAGACCAGCTGCGCAAGGTCGGCGGCCGCTGGCTGTTCACCAAACGCACGATCGTCACCGATTTCGCCGCCCCCGCCCCCGCCGCAGCCCCG